>Ga0315553_10001969_pt1 | contig 16682 bp, 13 predicted proteins | sample SalMarSW160140MG_FD_203099 | JGI IMG/M metagenome (GOLD analysis project Ga0315553, IMG submission 203099) | Salt marsh sediment microbial communities from the Plum Island Ecosystem LTER, Massachusetts, United States - Salt Marsh Sediment SW1601-40 ... | reverse complement strand
CACCTGGGTCTCCTTTGGACCGGGTGAGCGGCAGTTCAGCAGCACGACCAGCCTTCCATTCATCTCGTTTTCGCGCTCCGCTTCAGACCTGTCCGAGCGTATCTGCTTTGCCCCCGGCGCGATCCTGGTGGACGGACTGGCGATATATCTGTGGTACCTGTTCGTGCGTCATTGGTTTCAGCGAGATCTGCGTGAGGATTGATACAGGTATGAGGAAAACCGCGCTCCTCATCGGAACACTGCTGCTCGGGCTTGCAGCCTGCCAGTCGACATCTCCGGATTCGGCGAGTTCCACCCCGCTCAGCCCGGGCGTAGAGCCCACGGCGACGGGGGAAACCAGCTCCAGCCCCACGCTGGAAGCGACCCCCCTCCCTACAGCCAGTCAACTCTCCGGGGAGATCGTGTGCGGGAGCCTGGATGAGAGCGCTCGCAGCTACTACAACCGGGCGATGGGACTGCAGAAGACCGGCGAGTGGGACAAGGCCAAGATGCTTTATGAGCGGGCGATCGAGGCCGACCCCGGCTACTGCGACGCCATGGACAACCTGGGGTTGATGCTGCGCCAGCAGGGCGACCTGCAGGGCGCGGTCGAATGGTACCTGCGCTCGATCGAGATTGCGCCGCACAATACCATCGCCCGCAGGAACCTGGCGGTGGCCTACGGGTACCAGGGCAAAACCGACCTGGCTGCCAATCAATATAAGCAGATCATCGCCATCGATCCGGGCAACCCGGAGGGCTACTTCGGCCTGGCCGGCATCTTCCTCGACCAGGAGCGCTACGCCGAGGCCGTCCCCTACTACGAAGAGGCAGCCCGTTTGTATGAAAGCAGCGGCTCCTTCTGGGCGCATGATGCCTACCATGGGTTGGGGATTGCAATGGCTGAACTCGATCAATGCAAAGAGGCGGTTTCAAATCTCAAACGTGTGTACGACGAGTATATCTACGATGCACAGGTGAACTACTACCTAGGGTACTGCTACTTGGACGACACGATCTCCGATCCTTCGTTGGCCGAGCAGTACCTCGTTCGCTCCGCGTTCCTGGGAATGGAGCTGCCGCAGGAGATCTGGGATACACTCCCGCATCTCGATCTGCAGCTTGCGGACGATTTGCGAGTGATCTATGCCTATTTCGGCATCTTCGAGTTAGACGACCAGGGCAGCTTCTTCTTCCCCACTGACCAGGTGCCCTATCGCGAAGGCCTGGAATATGGCTGGATAATGATCCTCGACAGTACGCGTGGTTCGGTCTGCTGGCGGGAGGAGTATGAGCTGCCTGCTCCACCTCGTTCGTGGGGCACGGTCGAGACTGGTGACGACACCACCATTGCGAAGGACGGCCGCACCGCCACGACCGAGTTCTGCCAGGATGCGGCGGATCAGGTCCTTGGCAATTCTTGGATTCTACAGAATGGCGATCCGCTCGGCCCGCATGAGATGCGGATCTACGTTGATGGCGTGCCCGTCAGGACCTTTGAGTTCGTGGTCGGGTTATCGGGCGAGAGTTCGTAGATGGAGGTGGCCAGCATGGATGGGGAGTTTAGGGAAAAGCTGCTGCGAATTGCGATCATGGCATTGGCAACGGGTGAGGACCATCTCCGGACGATCGAGTTGGATCAACTGGCTGACACAGTTCGCGGGGTGCTTGATCAGTGCAGCACGGAATTGAGGGATATGGTGCCTGACCCGGTACCGGATCTCCTACAGAGACAGCCCGGGAAAAACCGTTTTCCTGGATAACCTGGTGTGCTGGAGCAAACGCACGTGGTGAGAAAATCCACTTGGGTCAGTGATCATTGTCATCTGTTCCTTGGGAAGAACCTCAAGATGTCGATTCCCCGGATATTCTCAATAGCGTAACCGAAAAGAGTAGCCAGTAGGTTAGCTCGCACCCATCGCTTTGCGATAAACATATACCCAGCTCACTGCTGGTCTGCTTGACATGCGGTCAGATTAGACCAAAATGGCACCATTGTTCAATGAATTGGAGTTGGCTTGAGCTATCCTCGGTCATTAAACGGAAGCCCATACTTCAGGATGGAGCCTATATTGGGTAAGGTGGCGTGAAAGAATTGAAATTCACTCAAGTCATCATAATCATGCTGCTCATTACAGGCTGCGCCACGGCACTGGTCACGCCTGATCTTGAATCCACAGTGGGGGCAGCTATTCAGTCAACCCGGGTCAGACTGACTGCTCAAGCGCGATCCGCGCTTCCAGCGCCCACGGATCTTCCCACGCCCATCCCTTCCTCCACCCCCCTACCCACACCGACTCTGGGCGTGGGCAGCCGGCGCCTAGCGGCCAGCGACGGTATGACCCAGGTGTTTGTGCCGGAGGGTTCCTTCTTGATGGGGAGCCCGGATGGAGATCCGGATGTATCCCCGCATGAACGCCCTCAACATACGGTCTGGCTAGACTCATACTGGATCGATCAGACCGAGGTTACAAATGCCATGTATGCCCGCTGCGTTGCGCAGGGCGCTTGTTCACCGCCACGCTCCTCAGCCGCCAATACTTACCCGGCCTACTATGGCAACCCGGCCTTTGATGCATACCCGGTGGTATGGATGGATTGGTACCAGGCGCAGGCCTACTGCGAATGGGCCGGCCGCAGGCTGCTCACCGAGGCAGAGTGGGAAAAAGCTGCCAGGGGCACGTCAGGGCAATACTACCCCTGGGGTGACGAGCCGGTCGCAGCGGCGATGCAGGCACAATTTCAGGATGTATCGACCAGCTGTTCACGGGCGCATTATGGCGGGTGTGAACCCTACCGGGACACCGCCCTAGTTGGAGGACGGCCGGCAGGGGCCAGCCCGTACGGCGCGCTGGATATGGCCGGTAATGTCTGGGAGTGGGTCGCGGATTGGTACGGTCCGGATTACTACGCAACCTCCCCGGAGATTAATCCCACAGGCCCAGAGCTAGGGACTCAGCGCGTACTTAGAGGAGGCTCGTTCGCCGCTAACTTTTCTCGTGATCTACGCTCCGCCCACCGCTACCCCATGACACCCGATCAGACCATCTATGCTTTTGGGATTCGCTGCGCCAAGTCACAGGATTAGCAGCAAAGACCAACCGGGACACACCAACATCCTAATCCGGGCGATGCGCTGTGTCCCCAATAGCAGTCAAACAACGGGTAATCATCCAAACATGATACGCCCGGCCTGGATTGAAAAAGGACCTTCCGCATGGAAGGTCCTTAGCTGCTTTATGGATAGGATCGCTGCTGCGTGACTAGCCGAACAGCCCCAGCAAGCCAGCCAGGCCAGCAAGTGTCATGACGCCGGTTAAGACAAGGACAATGTAGATGTACGTACCCACTCCGGGTTCAAGCACACACGAGGAGGGATCGTCCGGGTTATAGAACACCGTCACGGAGCCACCCTGTGGATAGCTCACCAGGATCTTTTGGGTTCGAAGAAGCGAACTTGTGCGCACATCGGTAAAGGTCCTGCGTGTCCCCTGGAATTCCTGTCCTGATATGGTGTACTTGTATACAAGCGAAACCCCATACGTCGTTGAAATTGACCCGTCGTCATCGGTGCTTTGATGAGTTTCTATTCCCGATTGCAGGATGCTCCCCGCAACACTTGGCCAGCTGCGGCTCTTCTGCCCGAGCAGGACCGAACGCCCTAAAAACAGAAATGCAATCATACCTATGACCAGGAGAATGATGTAAACGGTCATGTTCTTTTCCCTCCCCGAATGGCGGCTGATACTGGAAATTCTAGGCCGATGTGGCCTTTGCGCAAATGCTCACAAAGTTGCCAGGTCTCCAAATCCAACGGTCGTAGCAATAAGTTCGAATTATAGAATCCACTGAGTGCTGCAAAATCCAATGCCATACCAAGGGCAATGAAGCGCAGGGTGAGCTCCTAACGATCCGCATCAAACGCGTGACAATCAATCGCGTATGCATCCAGTTCCCAATGTTTGAGAAGTGCATTGAACCCCATCTGGTTGGCTTGCGCGCAAAACTCGTCGGGTGAAAGTTCATATTCAATAACAAATACCGGTTTGCCGGCCTGGACATATGGCAGAAGCAGCGTGCATTCTCCATAGGAGAAGCATTCTTCGTTCAACATCCAGTCAAAATAGGGGAGCAGTTCGGGGATTTGTTCCATGTCGTTCTTTAGCCCGATGGCTAGCCCGCGGGCGTGCGCTGCATTGGATAAGTAAATGTTGAACGTGAGTTGATCACTGGCCAGTAGTGGAAAACCCGTGTCATTGGCATAACCGTTGACATTGTCCGGGTCTACGCCATCACAACCTTTTTCAACGGCCAGATCTAGGCGCGCTTCCATGAGGGGGGATAGCAGATCGATCCTGGAAATATCAAGCCACTTCTCGCCCGGCCAGCCTTTGAGTTTTTTGCCCAGCACTTCGTCGGGGAAACTAACGGCATCGGGCCGCCAATCTTCGTAGGTTCCAGCGCTGACGTAGCAGATAACGAACACACCATTGCGGTGCAGTTCTTCGATGACAGACGACGGTGTGTCGACCAGATCCAGGTTGAACACGTCAATGTCCAACCCCAGGTTCATCTCTCCCGTATACTGGATCTGCCACGAGATTTCAGTGGGAAGAACTGGAGGGCGAATTGCCGAAGGGATGGAGTCTGTAGAATTCGCGAGGCTGGAAGCCTGTGTACTCGTATACGACACGCTGGGCGACTTCGCCGTTGGTGGCGCTGGCGTACAGTTGGTTAAAAGGAGGAGGTTAAGTGAGAAGCCCAAAAGCAGAGATCGGATCGTGTTTCACCCCAGCGTGTCATGCCTGATAGGCCGTTCCCCGTATGATCGTGCGGCGAGGAATCTACCCGCATCGAACGGCGGATTTCCATTCATCTATGTAGATAGTAGAGTCTTCGCTTCCTTGAGCCTGGTACAGAAGAACAGGCTCAGGACCATCAGGCCGGTGAGCAAAACGAGTGGCACGGTCATGGAGCCAGTCTCGGGTGACTTTAAACTATCCATCCCAAAGATAAAAACGATACCCGAGATCTGACCCATGAGCAGGAGCAGCCCGTTGGAGGTTCCTTCCGGAGTGGGATGGGTAACCTCGGCGCCGTATTGGAACCCGACCGGGCCGGCGCTCAGCAAAAAGAAACCGAAGACAAACGCCGAAATCAGCAACAGAGCGTAGCTGCCAGCAAACGTAATGCCGGTCAATCCCAGGGTCGCACCGATGACTGCCAACAACAAATACGGCGTCCTTTTGTGAGAGCGGTCCGAGAGCATCGGGATCACCAGTGCCCCGATGATCCCACCCACGATCATCAAACCCCCGATGTTGCCAGCTTGGATGATCGAGAACCCTCTCGGCCGGACGATATCCTCGATCCAGGTCGTGACCGCATTGAACACGCCCAAACCAACGAAGAAGACCACCAGCAAGAGCACGAAATCCCTCCTGCGCAGGGATTCCTTCAAACCGTCAAAGACGAGTGAGCGCGCTTCCTGATCGGGGCGGCAGGGTGGGCTTGGTGGACGTTCTCGCACAAACACAAGGAAGGCCACGGCGGCGATCACCGCGACGATGCCATAGGTCAGCAGCATGCCGTGAATCTGAGATCGAATCGTCAGAGAGGGTGTCAGCGCAAGCGCCAGGACGATGCCCAGGTACATCGCCAGCGATCCCAGGCCGGAGGCGGTCGCACGATCCCGGACTGGAAACCAGCGCGCAGCCACGGTCGTCACGGCATTCAGGATGAACGGCTGCCCGATGGCAATCCCGATTTGCGCCAATAGGACGAGCGTGTAATCGGCGGCCAGCAGACCCCGCAGCAGGCCGAAGATGCCCGTGAGCACCGCGCCGATCCCCACCGCCACCCGGATGCCCCAGGTATCGATCGCCCAGGAGGCCGGGATCGAGATGACGATGTAGACGATCATAAAAATCATCGACAACAGGCCAATGCTGAGATCCGAGACGCCGTAGTACTCGGCGGCGCTGCCCGTGATGGGAGCGAAGGTAATCCACATGAGTTGATTGACGGCGACGACGAACATAAAGGCCAGCAGCACAACCCATCGATAGGGGTAGACCTTGAAGTCAATTTGCTCCATTGGATGTAACCTCCGGCCAGGAATGCGGCTCCGATAGTGCTACCAAGCACGTAAAGGGTGGCGAACTCTAGCACCGCTCGGCTTTTCTTGCGACTCTTCCAGGAAGGAAAAGCCCAGAATTTCTCGGATTGCGAGCAGCGTGCGCCCGACATGCCCAGAACATACCTTCACTTGACTCTACCCCCATGGGAAAGACACTCTGGTTGCTCAGGTACATTCACTTAGCTAGACTTTTGCCATGCCGCTCCAACCTGGCGAAATTCTTCGCGAACGCTACCGCATCGAGGGACAACTCGGCAAGGGCGGCATGGGTACTGTATTTCTGGGGTACGACATCACCCTGGCGATCAAGGTCGCCGTCAAGGAAAACCTCAATCTCAACCCCGAATCTGAACACCAGATTCACCGTGAAGCGCGTCTATTAGCCGCTTTGCGCCACCCGAATCTGCCGCGCGTGACCGGTCACTTCATCGTCGATGACCGCTGGTACCTTGTGATGGACTACATCTAGAACGTCGACTTGTAGGAACGATTGTATGAAAAGCGTCACACCGTCGAAGATGTGATGGCCTGGGGTGATGCGATTGCCGATGCACTGCACTTTCTGCACACGCACCAGCCCCCCATCATTCACCGCGACATCAAACCTGCCACCCTGCAATATGACCTTGTCCCAAAAAAGGTATGCGTGTCAGATCTCATCTCACTCTCGGGAGGTTGGATGACCTGTTCCCCGAGGATGGAAACCAGAGTGTTTGGCTTCGTATGAACAAGAAAATTGAAATATAATCGGGGAGATATTCTGTCAATATTACAGAACAACCTGGATGCGCAGTTTGATAACTTATGCAAGAATAGGCCAATGATGACACGACTCCGATCGCCACTTATAAAAGCTCTCTTCCTTCTCCTATTGTTCATCCCTGCGATTGTCTACGCGCAGTCTACCGGCCAAGCTGTCGTTCACATCCACGAGACGCCGGATCCCCAACCCGTCACAACGGCATCCGGCGCGGTGGGCTTATCGCTACAAACCACCTTTTCGCTTCTTGATCAAGACGACCAGGTCCTAATGGCCTTCGAGATCGAAAATGCGTCGATTGAGCTTGGCGGCGATTCTTACACTGCCATCGTCCAGGAATTGGATGTCCCCTGGACGGTAGTGCTCCTGGTCGACGGCAGCACGACCCTGGGAGGCTACACAACCAGCTCAGCATTCAAAGCAGCCAAGACCGCCATCACGAGCGCGATGAGCGCGCTGCCCGATAACACAAGTGTCGCCATTCTGACTTTTGACCAGGGTGTGAGGACAAAGTTGGAGTTCACCCAGAGCAAGGAAGCCCTGGCCCCGGTTATTCGCAACCTGGGAGCGTCAAGCTCCGGCAATTCCTGCCTGAACAATGCGCTCTATGAAGCGGTCAATATGCTTGGAGGGGCTCCGGGGCGACGGGCCGTGATTGCCTTCACAGCCAGCGCCGATACGTGCGCCACGCGTTCGGCGCAAGATGTTGCTGACCTGGCCCAGAAGAACCAGGTCCAGATCTATATGGCTGGGTTGCAAGGCTACTCTACCACGGAAGAAGCGCTGGATACGCTTGCCAATTCGACTGGCGGGATTGCAGAATTCAGGGACGAAGGCACCCTTGGTTTCGGTCTTTCGAACATCATGGCCGTACTTCACAATCAATGGACCGCACGCGCAACGGTTTATCCTTCGGCTGGTCCTCAATCGGCGATCTTGAAGATCAACCTCAAAGATGAAACAAGCATAAGCTCACCTGAAATCCGGTTTACCTCCTCACAGGATTATATTCCCCCCGCCGAGATCCATCTCAAAGGAAAGGTCCAGTCTGTCGCGGATGGGATCCTCTTCAATCTGGACATTATCCAGAAGGAAAAGATCCGGCAGTTGAATGTAAACATCATCAGCAAAGATACGGGCCAATCGGTCATGGCCCAATCCTTAACTTCCTTCTCCGATATCAATACCGTCCCGGCGGTGAGTCTCTCGCCTGGACTTGAGTACACCTTAACGGTAAGCGCCATCGATTCGCAGGGCAACTTGCTTTCGGAAGCCAGCGCTGATTTCAAATACGAACCCCCGCTGGCCATGCTCGCTGTGACCGAAGTGACACCCCCTACGGCGGATCAGGAGAACTTCGTCATTACCCTGCTTTCGCAGAATGTTGCAGGGGCTGTTAAATTCAATGCCTGGTTTACCGACAATGAGGCGGGCCAACCACTGGACGGAACCAAGATCACCGTTCCGATTGGCGAACCAATTCTGGTGCCCGCAGACGGCCTTCGATCTGGTGAATATTTTGCCGTGGTTCAATCGCTGGATAGCACGGATACAATCCTGGCAAAAAGTGCTCCATTCAAGTTCAACTATAAGCGCGCAGGCATCATCACACGCTTCAGCCAGTGGGTAAGTAGATCACCCCTGGCCGTCATCACGCTAACCGGTTTATCCTGTCTAACCGTGGTGGGGGTTGTGGCACTGGTCTGGTTCTTCGTGATACCGAAGCGTGCTGGCCGGAAAGATAACGTCGAATTGGTCATGCCACAGAATGTCAGGCGACCGGCACCACGCGTTGTTCAACCACCAGCGAGGCCAGCGGTAAAACCGTCTGCCAAGCCAGCAGAGGATCGCCCGAGGCCGGCAACTGATCCAAACAAATCTCGCCCGCGAGTGAAAGCTCCAGTGCCGGTCAAGGCCGAGCTGCCCTCAGCCCAAGAAGAAGTGCAGCAACCAGCGGCCATCATCCAATTGCTGCAGCCGGAGGCGGTGACCTTCACGGCCAGGATGGAAACTACGCCTTTCTCGATCGGCCGCCGCGAGAGTAATAATGCGGCCCTGCCCCTGGATAGCTCAAGCGGTGTCTCCGGCGTTCATCTCACAATCATTTATCGCGATGGCAGTTATTACGTTCGGGACGAAAAGAGCACCTATGGTACAACTAGCAATGACAAGCCATTGGAAAAAGGCATGTTGTACCCATTGCGGGATGGTGACATCCTCGGGTTGGGCCCTAAGGTGAGAATCGTCTTCCGGATACCTTCCACGGAATAACGCCCACCCGCGCAAAGCAGGAGACCGTGGGAACGATCTTGTCCCAAACCAGATTCGAAGGGGATGCATGATGCCAGCGCCTAAAATTCGGGGAGACTATGATCTCCTCGCCCAAATCTCACAGATCTTTGCCCGTAACTCCACAGAGACCCAAGGGATGATCAACCGTCTCAAACAGTCCTTCGGCGCATTGCAAGGGGGCGATTGGGTCGGGAAGGGCGCGAACGCCTTCTACCGCGAGATGGAGAACGAAGTCTTCCCCTCTCTCAAGCGGCTTGCAGGGGCCCTTAACATTGCCGGGAAAACGACACGGCAAATTGAAAAGATACTGCGTGACGCCGAGGATGAAGCTGCTCGTATCTTCCGCGTCCTCGGACCGGGTGGTTTAGCTGCATCTCTGGGGATCGCTCAGGGTGAAGCCGGGGATCAAAGCATAGCACAGGCTGCCAGTTCGCTCCTGGCAAAAGATCCCGGGCGCTTGTTCTCCCAGGCATCACTGAAGATCCTCATCGGCTCTCAATTCCAGGGTGCAGGTCTTCAATTGGGTATCCTGATGACTGGCTTGATGCAGAATCCCTCCGGAGATGGCCTGGATGAATTCATCCAGGCCCTGGCTGATATTCGCGATCGAGCCGTTGGTGAGATCCAGATTGAATTTGAAGTCTTCCAGGAGCTTCAAGAACAGCGCGACGCTGCTGCCGCAGCCGCACCCGAAACGCCTGCCGGGGGTGGAGGTGGCGGGGCACCCAATTCCTTCATGGGATCGATGACTCAAATGCGTTATGGCAGCGTCGTCGGGGATGCCTTCGGGATCGATCCTGCATTCGGGGCCATGCTCAACCCGACCGGAGGTTTAATTGGGCCAGGAAATTGGGCTGTGGCCGGCGGCGAGTCGGCCGTCGGTTATCACGCCGTTGCCCATGCTGCAGCCGGCTACCTCTTCAACTCTCACCAGATTGGACCAGGCTTCGATTATCTCGGACAGGAAGGTGGAGATCCCTCCAGCCCCCTCACCGGCAATCGTTCGGGGATCGCCTTCTGGCGCGGCGCAGTGGGTGGACAGAGCTCCAGCAGCACATCAGCAGGTTGGGCGTCAAGTAGTTCCGTCGGTGGGATCGGTCTTAAAAGCACTTTACTCGGACAATCGAAAGGTATCTATTAGCGATGTGTGCGATGCGCGTTGTCGACCTGTCTGCATCCGAGTTCTCTTATCTGCTGGCTACGCTTTCAGCCTCAACCGTTATCGGGTTCGACGCGCCCGAGCTTTTTCCGGCGAAGAAATCTGCCCGCGATACCCAGTTCCGTCAAGGGCGAGAAGAACTGGAAGCACATGGCTGGATGAACCTAATCCCGGATAACCCGGATGAATATGAGCTCAATGCAGAATTATTCCACTTGATCTCGGTCATCACCTCCCCTTCGCTCGTGATCGCAACCCAGCGAAGCTCAGGCGAGCAAGAGCAGCGGGTCGTGCTACACTACCTGGCTGATGAGAGCATTGTGGAACTATCCGCATCGGAAGAAGGTACTTTTCGTATTGGTTTCGTAGCGGATTGGAGCGCTCTCGTCGAGCGCATTTCAGCGATGCTTCAGTTAGCACCTAAAGTGCCCTCGAAAAAGCTCGAGTTGGACGGCGCGGTATTCGATAGGATTCAATCTCTCCCACCAAAAGGACGGATGGAGAAGGCCAGGGCGAGTCTCGATTCGGTCGGGGTCGAGGGCAAGCTTGCAGAATCCATTCTTCAAGCGATCTACGCTCCGGCGCAGGGCCAGCTCGTCATGATCCGAACCCATTCCGGCGAAGCTGAAACCGGGCGGCGCGTCCTCATCTTCGGCGAAGGGAAGCAAGCCTGGTCTGTAACACGAACCTCGCCGGATGCGGCGAATGTTGAATTGAATACCAGCGATGCAGCTAGTTTGGAGAAGCTGCTTGCCGGATTGCAAGACGATCTCACCAAATAGTGGAGGCTCCATAATGGTCAAGATCTTCCGGTCTAAACCAAGCGTGACACTTATTGTCATTCTTCTGTCGTTCATTCTTGCGGTCAGTGCTTCCGCCCAGTCTGGGCTGACCTTCTTTGTAACCAATGAGGATTCAAGCGCGTTTCCACAGGTGCGCATGCAATTGCGGGCGGTGGAGCTCGGGAACAAAGTTGTCAGCAGCCTCAATACCTCCACGCTGGCGGTATACGAAAACGGGCAGCAGGTATCCGACCTCGAAATCACACCTCAAGACGATGGGGCGATCAGTTATATCTTTGTGATCGATCAGGGACGGTCCGCGAATTACCTCAACTTCCAGTTAAGCAACATCCGGCAGGTGATCAGCACCCTTGTCAGCGGCGGCTACTTTGTTGATGGGCGCGATACCGTCCTGGTTCTCGGACGGCAGAATATTAATACCGATCAAACCGTCACACTCCTTCCCGCCACACAGACTGCCACGGAATTGACGACCTGGGTCGCCAATTTCAACTTTGCCGCGGGATCCGGGGTCACAAAGGGTTTGTTAGGCGTTGACGATGCGATTAGCAGTTTGAACGAGCTCGTCCCAGAACCCGGAAGTCAAACATCGGCCATCATCTTCATCACACGTTGGATCGAGGATCCAAACAGTTCCGTGGCCCCGACCTCCGCGCTGAATACGGCTTCCGTTGCTCGAAGAAATTACACTTCGATCTATGTCTTTCAGACCGACTTCAACCAATACCACAAGGATGCGCTTCAGGTACTGGCGGACGGGAGCGATGGACAGTACGCAGCTTTGACCAAGTTTAATTTTTTAAATGCGGCTAGCACCATATATCAGGCGATCGATGCGCAGAGAGCTTATTACACAGTTTCCTATCGAAGTCCGGTTGCGGATTCGGGCCGGCATGAGATTACGATCAACACGCCAGGCAGACCCAGCGAGGGAACGTTCGGGCAGTACGAGATCACGCTTGAGCCTCCGACAGTGAGCATCTCCGAGCCAGTGGCCAACAGCACCATCCGGCGAGAAGCCAGCGTGGTGGGGAAAGACAACGTTCCCACATTCGACATTACCCATGTCCGTGTAGCTTCCGAGGTCACATGGAATGATGGATACCCGCGCAATCTCCAGAATGCCACGCTGTACGTTTCCGATCAACTCGAAGATTCAGTCGCGATCGCGCCCGGTCAGGACCAATTCGAATTCGATTGGGATCTGTCAGATATAGCAACCGAGGGGTTGAACACCGTCACCCTGGAAGTGCGCGTGGAAGACGAACTCGGACTGGTCGCATCCGATACTTCCCAGGTCAATGTAGAGGTCATCGTCCCTGACAACCTGAATTCCCTCGGCTCGAAGATCACACCCACAGTGAGAGCTGTCGGGATCGCCGTCATATGTCTTGGAGGGCTCTTCCTGGTTGGGCTGATCGGTGGAGGGATCTACTATTTCAAGAAGCAATCCGCGGCTGCGGGCGCGACGGACGATACAGACCAGGCTGAAGCGATGCCAACGATCTTTGCCGCTGATACACCCGAATTTGTCCTGGCAACTCTCACTGTGCTTGAAGGACCAAGCGGGCTGATCGGAGAGCTCTTCAAGATATCGAATTTTGTCACCACGCTCGGACGGGATCCATCCCGGACGGACATCGCTTTTTATTCGGATGAGGCGAGCTCTGTGAGCCGCTTGCATTGCCGGATCGAATTGGAAGATGATAATTCCTTCCACATCACGGACCAGAATTCCAACTCCGGGACAAGGCTCAACGGACGTGCGCTGAAACCCGAGGTTTCGGTCGTGTTAGCGGATGGAGATGAGATTGTCCTCGGCAGCCTAGCCCATCGAGGGGTAAAACTTCGTTTCAATTTGGCGGGGGAAGATAGCATCGCTCCCGTATTGGGTGATGCTGACGACCGCACCCATCTCTTGGGTGATCAAGAGCTAAGCGATCTGATGGGGGGGATCCCGGAGGAGTAAACACCCTTCCGCGGTGGACATTGCAGCCAGGGCTAGTTCAGCCTGGCTGCCGCTTTAACTGATGACGTAGAAGGTCAGCGTAATACCACCCAACCGAACCGTTGAACCGGCAGGCAACGGGTATTTTACCCCGGGGTCAAGGCGCGTTTCATCGACAAAGGTCGGGTTATGCTCCTGGATTTGCTCAATAAAGAATGTTCCCTCTCGCATCGTGATGCACGCATGGTGCCGTGAGACTGTGGGTAAATCCTCCGTGCCCTCCAGATCGATGGCTAAAAGCCGGTTATTGGACGGATTGCGGTGGTCCTTACGGCCCACGATCGCCGGTTGCCAGCTTAAATCGTACTCGGTCAAAGTCCGACTTTCGACGGCATAAACCCGCTTGAACTGATCTTCGAACGGCTCTCGAATGCCGCGTTGAATGGCATCCTGCGTCCCTGTGTCTTTACGAACGCGTTTGCAGATCAACACACCTCCATCTGCAATCCCGATACCATCGATGGGTTCCGATAGCTCAAGCGGCCCATCACCCCCCTTCATTTGCAGTTCCAGTGTGCCATCAAGATTGAACTTATCCTGGATCGCTGTAATAAAGTTTGCAACCGTCATATTGCTGCGGATATTGACGTTTGCCTTGCCGATCTTGTTGGGTCGTATGTCGACTGTTAGCGTAAGTCTATCCATCGTCATACCTTCTCTTCGGCTTGTCTGAGATACGTTTTTGGAAGGCATCCCTCTGCCCTTGATGGACCTTTCCGCATCCTCTCAATTGCCACCGTGACAAGGTATGTGTCAAGGGTTTCGCGAACGCCTCTACGATGATCATGCGTTTTATACTGCCTCGTCCAGCATAAATAGATTTATAGTGCACCTACTTTTTCTTCGATTTAGACGAGCTGGCCTTGCCTGCCTTGCCACTTTTCGGTTTCGAGCTGGAGCTGGCTGACGCGGCGCTCTTCTTACTCGTGGATGAAGCTCCCTTCTTTCGGGAAGCGGGCTTTTTCTTATCGTCTGTATCGATCTCCACGCTGGCGAAATTCATAGCTTCGGGTATTTCGACAGCTTCCATCTCGCTTTCCAACTCGGCCTGTTCAGCCATGAGCTTTTCTAGTTCAGCCATTGCATCGCCATCATATTGTGACACAGGCGCGGACCGCGTTTCTGAAATTTCCCCAGCGGAGCTGAGCATCGTCTCTAGAACCCCCAGGTCCTGCGACAGGTAGCTCCATTGAGCCGGCTTGGAGTACTTCTTCCTGATACCACCGATGATGCCACCTAGTTGCTCATCAGGGGACTTCCCATTGGTGGCTTCGATAAACGGTAAACAGATTTGCGTCATCGACGCCTGGATGGCTTTTACCAGGAAGCCGCGGCCGGCGGGTGGTTCCTTGCTGACGGTGAAATCTCCTCGCACGCCCATGTAGCGCACAGCCTCGAAATCTTGCAGCACCAAAGTGTATCGAGAGGAATCTGCACGGCGTCGTAGTTTGTCCGAGCCATCACGTGTGATATCGAGACTGCCGGCGATCACGAAGTGGATATTCTGGCCTTTGCCCACCTCGCTCAATCCCAACGTTCCGAGGCCGGTAGCGCTCAAGAGATCGGCGTCATCGTAGTGATCGATGATCACAAAAATGGATCGAGCTTTGTTATCCTGCGGGATATAGCCCTTCGCTTTTCCCTTAAGGAGTTTTCGTATCGGTTCGCTGTACTCTGCGTGAAGCCGTTTGACCACGACATCCAGCTCATCGGCATTCGTGACGGTCGCCAGTACATGTGGAAGATTTTCGAGCAAGTTCCCATCCCCGCCACCGTAGTTGAAGAATCGACGGGCAGGGTCGGAGGGGTCGACCAGGATCATGGCCACACGTTCAGGTGGGTAGCAGTGGGCCAGTGCCAGCACCAGGGATCGCAGCGCGGTCGTTTTACCCGTCATCGGCGGGCCTACTACAAGCCAATGGGGACCTTTGGCCATGAATTCAATCTGGGTTGGTTCCCGATCCAGGTCATTGATCCCTATGGGTACAGCGAGCGGCTCCACCCCTTTGCCCATGGCTGGGAGGATATCCATCAAGTTGATCTCCTCCGCCAATACTTCAACTGTTTTCGCTTTCTTGGCGGCCAGAGCGGGGGTTTCCTCAACCAGGCGGTCCCAAGCCTTCGCCATGCGTTCTGCTAACAGGCGATATGCATCGCTATCTGGATCGCCACCGGGCACGGCGGTGTGGAACTCGAGTGGATGTGGTTTACCATCCACTGTGTCAACCATCAGCCCGCGACCGGGCACATCGTTGATACTGGTCCAGCCTCGGCCGACGATCATGGAGTAATCCGAGGGATCGAGTTGAGCGAAGGTCACCCTCTGACCGAGGACGCTGAATAACCTCGAAGGTGCGTCGCCGATAACAGAAGCGGTTAAGGCGAAGTAAACGCCGAAAGCCCGCCCGTCTCGGATGAGGTTGATCAGCTCAAGTAGATACTCGTCGTAGGTCTCTTTGAACTCGGATACGTCATCGATAACCACGAACACAGCCGGGAACTCGTTTCCCGGATTGGCAGCGTTATAAGCCTCCATGGAGTCGTAGGCGATGAGTTTATGCTGCCGGTCATCAATGATGTGGCGCACCATGCGCATCAATCGTTCTACCCGTTCGCCTTCATTGGCATCAACGATCCCACCGATGTGCGGCAGGCTGCGAAGGGTCTTCAAACCCCCGCGCCCGAAGTCCAGGGCAAAGATATGGAGCTCTTGCGGGGAGTGCAAGGCAGCCAGGGAGATGATGAGTGACTTCAAGAATGTGGTCTTTCCACGTCCAGCCGCCCCAAAAGCGATCAATGGGTCACTGGCCAGGTCGATAGAAAGTAGTTTTTGCATGGACTGGTATGGATTGTCGATCAGACCCATCGTTGCTTGCATGGAGATCGGTTTTTGCCAATCAACTGCCTTCCAGAGCGGACGCGCCGAGCTGTTCTTCATCCACTGCGCGACGAGAGGGTTGATCACAGTCTCATCACTGCCCTTTGATCCCTGAAGGTAGCTTGCATCAATGGCTGTATCGAGCGGCAAATGCTCTGGAAGCGGGTCCGGCCACGGTTTTAGTTGCTTGGGGACTTTCTGGCGTTTGGCCTCAGCCCCCAGCGCGCCAACGACCCAGTCGATCATGATCCCCGGTTGGTTGTTAACATCCATCCCGAGGGCATCCAACAGCTCCGAAGTTTTATAAACAGGGTCACTGCCATCGTCGACATAATCTGCACCGGCCCAGGCTGCCTGAAGCTCGATGAGCGGGCCGCCGCCGACCTGGATATACCCGCGACCCCCCAATGCCGGCAGGGTGGCCGCGTCTGGTCGTTTGAGCAGCTCCTTGCTGTCATCGGCCGTCTCAACCCGCAGGCAGATGCGGAATTTCATGTTGGCCCTCATCTGGTCCGTCACCATCCCTGCCGGTCGCTGCGTGGCCAGGATCAAGGTGGCGCCGAAGGCCCGGCCCAGACGGGTGATGCTCTCGAACTGGGCTTTGTACTCCGGGTTCTGCATGATCATCTCGGCGAACTCGTCGACGATGATGAATAGATGGGGG
>Ga0315553_10001965_pt1 | contig 16706 bp, 15 predicted proteins | sample SalMarSW160140MG_FD_203099 | JGI IMG/M metagenome (GOLD analysis project Ga0315553, IMG submission 203099) | Salt marsh sediment microbial communities from the Plum Island Ecosystem LTER, Massachusetts, United States - Salt Marsh Sediment SW1601-40 ... | reverse complement strand
TCTGAAGTTCTTGATCGGCGTAATAAATATCGATAAAATCTCCAAAAGCATCAACAGGTTCTGATATAGAATTAACTAAAACTTCCTTTGTTAAGCTACAATGACCACACTTCACTGTAGCAATTGCGCTTTTCCGAATATTCTCAACCTTAACAGATTTTTCACCGCAATTTGGGCAGGTGAAAATCTTTGGAACCCTCTTAACTCTTTTGTAGGTTTGCTGCTTTCTTTTTCTTCTTCCCATCGAAGTTCAAACTTTAAATGTTTTTGTTTTAATTATTAACTATTTATATCAATAAGTAAGTAGAATTTAAAACTAAAAAATTTTCGCTTTTAGAATTGTAGAAAGGAGGAAACCGAAAGATTTTTTAGGAATGATTAATATTATCACTTACTCTTTTTAATTAAACGAATATTAAAACTCGAGAGTGGATTTTAGGTTTGGAGCATAATTTGTTAACGTTAGAACACGATAAGAATTTAATCAATAATATTCTTAATGATAATAATTGTAGATATTTAATTCTTTTTTTATATATAATTAGAAAGGACTTATTTAAAAATTCAAAACAAGAATTAATGAATAAGTATGAACGAGTTATTATATTGGACGAAATTTTTAAAAATAATGTAGAACAATTTTGGGATCAAGATTTTATCGAAATTGTTATAGATCTTGGCTTATTTAAGAATATCAGAGACCGTAGGGATTACGATCGAAAAGACGGTGATTTTATTTTAAGAATGGGTGAAAGCACAATAACAATTGAAAAAGACACAATATTAACGCCTGTAGATACATTATTTGGTATGACTACGAGGATGTTTAAATCTATCACATTAAATGATATCAATTCTTGCATTACGAGGCTTAAAGAGATACGATGTGAATCGACGAGCATAACACATAAATTTATATATGAAATGGGAGATGAAGACATAGTTTTATCCGATGACCTCTATAAACTACTAGATGAAATAGGGAATGTCTATCAAGCAATCAAAATTGAGTTTACAATTGAACAATTCTATAGAAGATTTAGGGAAAATCAAGAAAAACTCATGAGTTATACAGCAATTTTTGATCCTTTATTAAATAAAATGATAGATCTTAAAGAGGTTGTCAAAGAAGATGGTTCAAAAGTAGATACAGTTGAATTTAAATTAGGAGGTTTAAAAAAAATTAAGAAAGCTTTAGAAGATATAACAGAAATTGAGAAAGATCAGAAATTGGAATTTAAAGGAGTAAATTTTAATTTCAAATTATCAGAGGATAATATAAATATCAATTTATCTGCTTCCAATTATCAGACGCTAAAAAAACTTCAAATTAATATGGATCAACTAAATGAACAACTAAATGAAATTAAAAGCTATTATTCTGGAAAAAATAGAAAATATGGGTATTTAGAATTTCTAGTAAAGATCCCTGACCTTAAAGAAGAGATTCAGGATTTATTAGTATCTACTAAAAAAAATGTTGAGTACATTATTGAGATGATGAGTTCAATAGAAGATGAATTAATTAAAATAGATTAAATCACAAATGTGATAAATATTGGTAGAATGTCCATCCTGTAAGGTAGAAATGGAACCACTTGTTTCGGGGATATTTCAATGTCCTAAATGTAAAGTTATTATTAAAGAGAAGGTAGAGAAGAAAACCGTTGAAGGAAAAGCAGATGAAGACGAAATTCTAAAAGATGGAAAAATTTTCAATCTTAATCGTAAATATGAAATTCCTGAAAAGGGAATCATCGTAAGGGATGGAAAATTTGCAGTTTTATTATGTCATAATGCTGATTTAAAAAGTGTTAGATATATTCGCTTATCTTGGTGGAAGAATTCATTTATACAACATGTAGGAATGATAAAAATAACAGAAAAGGAAGTTTTAAAGAATTCAATTATTGCTTTAGAAAAAATTGATGAGGCATTCGATGACTTCTGGGAATGGCGAGGTTCATTTGGCAAGAAAAAAGAAAAAACTGAGGAACAAAAACAAAAGGAAAAGCAGCATGAAATAATTAAATATAGAATTATTGAAAATCGAACATGCCCAAACTGCCATAAGAGAATGATTAAAGCTAAACTTCATTATGAATGCACACACTGTGGTGAAATTGTCATTATAGAAGGATATAATCAACCCATATTTAGTAGAGATACAAATGATTTAAGTTTAAATTTTGAGGGAAATTTTCCAGTAAATTATTATATGCCCCTAAGCGGTATAACTATTAAATGGTATATCGCTGAGTGGAAAGCATTGGTTATAATTTATTCAAAAGATAATCCTAGTAAAAAATGGTTAAGAATTTATTGGTGGAATCGAAATTTATCAAACTTCATGAAATCTGGTGGAATGGGGATTGGTACTCAAATGAGTTGGAATACTCAAAAAGGAACAGGTTCAACAAATATTTATAACAAAAAAGAAATTAAAGTTTTAATAAATGCTTTGAAAAGAATCGCTAAGGAAATAAACTGGGATATATAAAAAAAAGTAAGAGGAAAAAATGTCAAGTATTACTACCGTGAAATGTTCATGGAATGAATTATTAGATGAATTTAAAGTAGGAGTAGAAAATGCAATTGCAGAATTAAATTCACACAATATTGAAACTATTAATGGTGCAATAAATCCGCTTATAAATAGATTAAGTATAATGGGGAATAATTTTCCCAAAAATAATGGGCAAATCTTTACACAAACTATAGATAACATCATTCAAAATGCATTTTTCCCTAAAAACCTAACATTTGCTGAAAGTTTCGAAAGGATACTTAATTCTAGAACCCATGAACAGGATTTCATTATAAATGAATTAATAAATGGTTTTATAGCCTCAAAAACAAAAACAATCGCTTCATATTCGCAAGGACCAATAATCGATAGAATGGTTGAAGCTTTCTCTAGTAGAAATGATTTTCATATTGTTGATCACCAATTTTATGCAATGTTTGGAGATCCAAATAAACCTAGAGCATATGTGAGGGAAAATCTCCAATCACTTATTGATCTATTTGGATTAGTTTCGAAACAGCTTGTTGTCGAAAAAGATATTAAAAGAAGCGAAGAAAAAGTATATACATTTTATACCTTTCCAGATGACATTCTCATCATCCTAAAAAAAAAATATTTAGTTACTAATCCAATTACAGGTAAGCTCTCTGTTTCTGAAGCTTTCGATAGAAATGTATTTATATGTTTGTTTCTAGCAAATACAGCTGTGAATCGAAATAATTTGAATAGTATTGGAGGTAAATATACAGTGAATGGGATTTCTGCGATTTTTGCCTTAATTTTAGTATTGAGTTTTCTGCCAACGGTTACAGCTCCTCCACAAATACTCAAGCACCCTTCTTTTTCTACCCCAAGCATGCCAATAAGTGTGATTCCAAAATCTTGGATGATGAAAAAAGTTTTAGAATCAATGTTTGAACCACTTATAAAAATTCTTGCCTTCAGATTGGGTGGAACACAGTGGTGTGAAGCAATCATTTATACAGAAATTAGTAAAAAAATCCATAATCAAATAAGATTTCTTCTAAAAGATGTGAATAAGTGGATTTTGGGTGAATTGTGTCGTGTTGAAATCCCAATTTTTGTGTCTATATTAAATACTATACAAGTGACTTTACAAGCTCAGCAAAGTGGGGGTTCTCAAACGATTCCATGAAGAAAAAGAAATATTTTATTATAAATTATGATAAACACCACAGAAGAAAATGGGGGAATTAAATTGCCTAAAAAAATTAAGACCGGAAAAATTAGAGAAAAATGGACCGATATCTTTCCCCGATATCTTACTTTTATCAGTCACATGAGACCAATTTTAAGTGAGACTCGTAGAATTATAATTCAATTAATCAAAGAAGATCCTGTCTTGTTACTATCACCTACAATATTAAACGATATTCGCGAACAAGAAGAAAAAAGAAACTTTCGTAAGGTAAGAGCGTCATCTGAGTTTTCTGCAATGTATAGGTCGAATGTTTATGAAATTATGAAGGAATTTATTGAAGAATTTAAAAAGAAACTTTCTCCAATTGAATTAGCAGATTACTTAATAGACCATTTACACGAATCCATTGAAGCGTTAAGAATTTTACAAGAAATAACTAATCCAGATCAGAAAAATTGGCAAAATACATATTTACATCTATTAGTAAAATTTATTGAGGATAAAGTATTTCCAACAGGTGTGAATATACAAAATAGATACAAAAAATTATTGAACGAATCGAAAGATTTCTTTGAAAGTCAGCGACATTTACTGCATCCTCATACATTCTATCGAGATAAACTAGAAAATCCCGATTTTCTTGTTATTCCAGGTATTACTCCTAAAATCTATCAAATCATAAATAATATAACATCTCTGTATAACTTGGCTCCTAATTATGGACCTTTTCCGGAGAAAGCTGGCTATGAAATACCAATGATTTTAAAAAATGAGGTGTTTGAGGCATATATAGATTCAATCGCTAAAACCGAGCAAGAAACAGTCGAAAAAATTGCTGAAAGAATTGGACTACGTATTATTGATGATCTCTTCTTAGCACCTCAAGAATCCTTTATCGCCATTTTAATATCTAATGACTTCTTAAGAACAGCTGTACAACCAAGTGGTAATATTAGATATATTCCTCAATTCAGCAATGAAACCTTAATTCTATATTATTCTGCGTTTGCATCCTTGAGACGTGGTTTTTTATCTAAAGAATTGATTAATTGGATAGCAATGAATTTTGCTCTTTTGATATATATGGGTATTTTAAAATGGAAACTTTCTGATGATAATATATTCTATAAAATCTTTAAAGATTTACAGACTAACGAAAAAATATTACCTTACTTAATGAAATTAATTTGTTTTCCAAAATATCTGGGAATAGATAAAATGAAGATTAGAGATAGTGTTCAATATAGGAAAGAAATTTTCAATTTTATAGGCTCTCAAATTGATAATCTCAAAAAACTGATTGAAGAAATAGCAATATTTTTAGATTCAATACCATAAAAATTTTAAAAAAGGTTTGAGAAGAGTTGAATGATAATAAATATTCGGATGAAGAAATAAGTTTAAAACTTAGCAAATTTGGTACAGTCTATTTACATAAGGACATAATCGATGATAAAAATAATATTAAGGGAAATATGAACCAAAAAGAAAGATTAGATGATTTTTTTAAAGCTTTATCCCATTATAAAGATTTCGCTGAGAAATTAAAAAGTACAAATTTATTCCCAAATTTAACTTTACTTCTATATGGTCCTCCTGGAACTGGTAAAACCTCATTAACTAGAGCTTATGCTAAAAAATATAAAATTAATTTATGTGTAGTTGAATCTGATCAATTAGTATCTTCTCTACTAGGTGAAACTGTAGATAATATTCGTAAAGTTGTAGAAACTGCTGTAGATATTGCTGAAAAAAATGGACCATTCGTATTATTTTTTGATGAAATTGACGCAATAGGTTCTGAACGATCAAATGTTCATGAAGTAGGGGAAATTAAGCGTGCTGTTATATCTTTTTTACAAACTATTGATAGAATTAGTTATAAAGGCGTTCCATTAGCGATTATTGGAGCAACAAATCATCAGCAACAACTCGATTCAGCAATTTGGCGAAGATTTACCTTTCATCTTGAGTTTGATTTCCCGAATTTTGAGTTAAGGGAAGAAATTGTAAAATCTTTTATAGAGCGAATTAGACTTGCCGGGTTAATGATTGAACATAATAAAATTGAGAACAAACTGCAAAACGAACTTATTAAGATCAATTCTGTTGCTGAAGACCTACAAGAAAATCAAGAGATGATTCCAGAGGATATTATATTTAAAACTTTAAAAGAACGGGGAGAAAACAAATTAATTGCTTTAACCTATGGCTATTCGGGATCTGATATTGAGAGAGGTGTGAAAGTAGCATTGGTAAAATCAATTGGAGAAAAAAAGCCAATAACATATGAGATGTTATTTAATTCTTTAAAACTAGTTGGAGGTACAGCAACTCATGTTGAACGACAAGATGTTCTCTCTAGTTCCAATATTATAAGTAAAGATTCCGAAAAATCAAACCTTCTAGATGATTTTAAGGAAGATATAGATGAAAATGAATTTGAATCATATTTGCTTAAGTTAAAACCTGTTATGGAAAAAATTTATAACATCTTTGAAAAAAATGAAGATTTTTTAACTGAATCAAGAGGTACAAATCCAATAGGTAAATTTTACGATATAATTGAAAAATTAAACAAATTAAAGAATGGTTAATAATCCATTTTTAAAATATAATCAACAAAAAAAAAATGTAATAAGGATTTATAATGTCAGAAGAAGAAAAATTAGTCAAGGAAATTATTAAAAATATTGAGACCTCAGTAAAAGAGGGTTTAGACGAATATTCCTTTAAGGAGAAATTTGAGAAGATGCTAAAAAAATATGTAGAGAGTGAATTACCTTGAAAGCTATACTGAAACTTGAAAATATTGGTCAAAAGGTAGGACTTCAAACCTTGGAATTCAACAGTGGTGTAGTAACATTAATTCAAGGAAGAACTGCTTCTGGAAAAAGTAGAATAATAAAATCCTATGCTTTAGCACTTTCGTATCCTATCAAATCAGATAATTTAATAAATGATGGGATAAATTTTGGTATTCTTAAAGGAGAAGATGCAGAATATTTGCCTTTGGTAAATGCAAGCCAAGAAAAAGCTACTATTGAGCTTGAATACGACGAAATTTCAAAAAAAGTAGAGTTATTTAAAGACGGTAAAATAAATATTAATATTCTTGGAAATCAAAAGTTTCTGTACTCAAGTATGCTCGTGAAAAATTCTCGAATTCATAACCATATTACTACAGGGAAAGCTTCTTTTAGGTGGATTGTTGATGAAATGTCGCTTGCAAAGGATTATGAAAAAATAAAGGCTAATGTTTTATATAACTTAGATGAATTAACAAAAGAGCAAGAAGAAGATCAACCTTATAACCCTAAAAAAACCTCAAAAAGAGGGGAGATTAAACAAAAAAAACTAATACAAAAAGCTAAATCTGTTGAAAAAAAGAAAGAGGTATCTGATAGGGTTATATTGGAAGCTTCTCAAAAAGAAAAGCAAAAACAAATAGACGATTTTCAATTTGATGAGGAATTGGTAAAAAAAGAAAAAGATACTGAACGAAAACTCACGGCTGATGAAAAAAACTTAAAAGATATAACTGGAAATTTAGAAAAAATTCAAAGAAAGATTGAAGAACTTGAAAAACAAAAAAATGATACTAGCGAGATTGATAAAATTCATTCAAAAATGGATAAAAATGAACAAAGATTAACTGATTTAAAAACAGATAAAGTAGAAGATCTACAAAAAGAAATTATTGAGAAACAGAATTTAAGGAGTGTAGAGGAACAAGAAAAAGTAAGATTTGAGACAAGAAAACAGCTATGGGAAACAGTAAAAATAGAAGAAGGTAATAAATGCCCATTATGTGAATCTGTGGGAATAATCACTCCGGAACATAGAAAATCAAAAATTAACGAATATAATAAAGAAATAAAAGAACATCAAATTTTAATAAAAGATTATACAACAGAAATTAATAAAAAACTAAATAGAATAAATGAAATCAACACTGAAATACCTGCTCTAGAAAAACAGCAATTTATTGATGGAGATAAAATAAAAGAATTAGAGCAAGCTACAAAAGCTTCAGTTGACGAGATAGCTTTACTAAAAAAAAAAGTTCCTAATATAAAAAAGCAGATATTAAATGATGAAGAATTAATTAAGAAAACTAAACAAGAATTAAAATTAATTTTAGAAGAAAAGGATAAAAATTCAGAATACCAAAAACTGAAAAATGAAAGTCGCAGGATAGATAAAGACATTGGCATGATTAAAGAAAGATTAATTAAAATTGAAGATGCGTTAGAAGAAGCAAAAAGTATTGAATTATTTAGTATTAAAATTACAGATTTGAATAAAGCAGAACAAATAATTAATGAACTAGAAAAGATAATCCATAAATCAGTAATTTACCTAGATAATAAGATTGATGAACATCGTAAGGGAGCAGCAAAGAAATTTAATGAATCAATTAAAAATTTAATCATGGAGCTCAAATTTGATACATTTAAAGAAATTTATCTGAATTTAGATGACTATCAATTAAAAATTATTGATAATAATGAAAAACTACAAGAACTTAGTTCTGTTAGCGGAGGAGAGAAAGCTATTATATCATCTCTTTTACAAATTAGTGCTAAAGAAACTTATCTTTCAGAGATTCCATTTTTAATTGGAGATGAAATTATCTTAGATCTTGATCCAGAAAGGCGAGATATTTTTTTAAATTATCTTAAAAAAATCGCAAAGGAAAATGATTGGTTTATAATATTGACTCAAATCACTAACGAAGATTTAGAAATAATTGAAATATAATTCTTTTTAATTTCTATTTTAATTTGATTTAAAACTCTTAAAAATAATCTAAATTCGAACAAATTTTTAAGACAAAATAATTTATATCAAATAAAAAAAAAATGAATTGTTATAAGTATGTATGAATTTAGACCAAATTTAATAATAGTTATTATTAACTTTGCATATGGATCCAAAACTGAAGTGGAAAAAAGTGGTTCACAGCGTTCTCATAAAGGTACCCCCAATGAAATTAGAAGGGCATTCCTAGGATTAGATAAAGGAAGCCCTAATGTTCCTAAAAAATTAAGAGAAGAAATAAATTCAGAGGAAGATATCATTTATCCAATACACTTCTCTTTAATAAAGAAACCTATAAAAATTAAATTATCGGGGGGAAAATTTAGATTACGAAATACAGCAGTCGGAACAATGATCTTGTACGAATATCTGGGTCTTTCTCAAGAAATTAACAAATTTCTAGAAACATTTGATGATTTTCTCAAGGATTTATTTAAACCTGAAGCTACCAACTATAGCGAGTCGGTTGGAAGTTATCAAATTGTTGTTGGAAAAGATTGGAGTGATATAAGAGAATAGATAAATATCAAAAAATTTATAATCCTGGAATCCAGGAATTATATATATGAATATTGAATTAAAGGAACAAAATGCTATCAACTTCTTAAAAAATTTAAAAAAGAAAACATGTGTGTGTTATTCTGGTGGTAAAGATAGCTTAGTTGCTCTTGATATAGCTATCAAAAGCGGAATCTCAGAAGTTGTTTTCTGCGATACCACAATAGAATTACAACAAACTTTAGATAATATTGAAGATGTAGAGAAATATTACAATATTAATATAACTAGAGTTTCAGCACCTATCCCTTTTTTCGATCTTGTTTATAAAATTGGTTTTCCAACCAGAACCTTGAGATGGTGTTGTAAAGTATATAAATTCGCACCTTTTGAGAATTATGCAAGAAATGTCGGAATAGAGTCGTATATCACAGGTTTAAGAAAAGTAGAAAACCCAAAAAGGCAGACTTATAAAATGAATGATATTAATCATTTCTTTACTTCAAACCAAATTAATCCAATTCTCAACTGGTCTGAGGAGGAAATTTGGGCATATATTAACAAATATAATCTACCTATAAATCCTTTGTATAAGTTGGGTTTTAAAAGAGTAGGTTGTTGGCCTTGTCCATTTAAATCAAAAGAAGAATGGAGGATACTCGAGAAAAAATTCCCGGAAAAATTCACTTTTTTACAAGAAACCCTAAAGAGTATACTTAAAGATTGTGAGGGAATCGGGATTAAAAATTTAAATGATTTTATAAAAACATTTAAATGGGCGTGTTACATGAGGCCCCAGAATACTGAGTTGAAGGGAAAAATTGAGGTTTCCCCTAAAATGACAATGATTCATCTCGATAATCAGGAACAGTTAGAAAGGATGAAAAGAGTAATGGCAATAATCTCTAAAGATTATGAGGTAATCAGAAATACTATAATAATTAAAAAAAAAAAAAAAAGACAGAGCGTAAAGATTTTAACAGAGAAAGCTATCAATTGTGTTGGTTGTGGCGCTTGCACTGCCCTCTGTAAATCTTTAGATCTTTTAGATAATAAATTAACTGTTGATACTAAAACTTGTACATCATGTTCAAACTGTATTAAAACAGATAAGATGAGAGGAGCTTGTATCATGAGAAATTATTCCCCTTTTCGTTATGCCGTTGGTACTTGTCAAGATAAAGTTATCGATTATCCCGATATGCCCTTAAACCCTAATGTGAGAGTTGGATTGATTAGAACCCGTAAGAAAATAGAATATATTGAAGAAAAATTTAAAAATCAAATAGATATGAAGACAGATGATGGGATTTTAATCTTCTCTGATGATAATGTTTTTAATGCCTTTGCTTATCAATCAAAGGGATTAGTAGAAATAAAGTTTTTTTCTAAAAATGACAAATTAGAAGAAGCAATGAATAATTATAGAAGAATTATCGCATCGTAGAAGAGGTTTTAATATGTAAAAAATATTCTTATATAAATAAAAAAATTTTGAGGATTGCTTATGGATGAGGATTATATCATAGTAATAGTAGAATTTCAGTATGATACACAAACAGAAAGAACTGTATCTAATGACATTAGAAGGGCTTTTTTAGGGCTTGATAGATCAAGTCCAAATATTCCTAAAGAAATTCAAGAAATCGTTGGTTCTACACATCAACCAATAAATCCCATGCATTTCGCACTTATTAAAAAACCTATTAAACTTGGAACAAGATTTAGAAATCCCGCAGTTGGAGCAGTAATAATTTACGAATACACAGGATTATCTCAAGATTTTGATATATTTATTAAAAACTTCAAGAATTATCTAGTAAAATTGTTCACAAATAAACAACAATATTATTTAAAGAATTGTAGTTCCTACAAACTTATCATTGGGAAAAATTGGGATTAAGATAATTGAGTTGATTCTAATATCTATTACTCAAGAAATAATAATAATATTTCAAGAAAAAATTTTAAAATGGGCAGAAGATAATCTTGAAAAGTATCCATGGCGCGAAAATCGGACACCTTATAGTATTATGATAAGCGAAATTCTATTAACGCGTACAAAAGCAGCTCAAGTGATCCCTGTTTATTTAAAATTCATGGAAAAATATCCTAATTTAGAAGTTTTTCTTGAAGCAAGCTATGAAAAAATATTAAAATTAATTAGAACTTTAGGATTATTAAATCGCGCTAATAAAATGATGATATTAATCAAATATTTTAAAGAATACTATGATTTGAAAATTCCCGAAACATTTGACACATTAAAGAATCTTCCCGGAATTGGTGATTATGGTGCGAAAGCTATTTTATGTTTTGGTTATAACAAAAGAGAAGGTTTAATTGATACAAATTTCATTAGAATTTTCAGTCGGTTTTTTAACATTAATTCAAAAACTAAGACACCAAAAACGGATAATTTTTTATGGAATTTTGCTAAAAAAATTGTTCCTGAAAAAAATTTTATCAATTATAATTATGGAGTTATAGATTTTGCAAATAAGGTCTGCTCTAGTAAGAATCCAAAATGCGAATCCTGTGTTTTAAAAGAATTATGTTATTTTTCCAATAAGCTAGGTTAAATACACCAACATAAGTTATTGATTATTGAATGATAAATAAATTAGTTTTTAAGATTTGAATCTTATATAATAAGGAGAATAATGATAAATCAGTTTAAATGGAATAATTATATCTATTTTAAAGACGATTCAGGGTATTTTAAAAAAAGACAATTCAAAAGTGGTGAAGAAATTACTGAAGAATCATTCAAGCGAGCCTATTTAAATTATTTGAAGTTCAAAAAAAAAGTCAAAAAATTTAATCAAGAGCAAATAATAAAACTTAAGGAAACTGTTAAATCATTGGATAAAACTTCAAATAAGAAAGTTCTTGACCTCTTTTGTGGTGTGGGCGGTTTAAGTCTTGGCTTTGACAAAGCTGGTTTTGAGGTTGTTTTAGCAATTGATAAAGATTTTTCTGCATGTCAAACTTATTCTTTTAATTTTAACAAAACGGCAGTTTTATGCTTAGATTTAACAGATTTTGAAGCCAAGCCAAATATTTTAATGGAAAAACTCGGAATAGGTAATTTAAATTTTGATATAATAATTGGATCACCTCCTTGTCAAGGTTTTTCTTATATTTCAAGAGCTAAAATAAGATCACTAATTAAAAAAAAAATTTGGAATGATCCTGAATTAATTAAAGATGAAATTAATTATGATGAAGAGACTCATTGGTTTTATAACGATCCTAGAAATATTCTTTATAAAAGATTTTTGAATTATGTAAATTGCTTTAAACCTCAAATTTTTCTAATAGAAAACGTACCCGGAATGATATCTTACAACAATGGTAAAATTTTAGCACAGATTAAATTAGATTTTGAGGATATAGGTTATTCGATTCAAAATAAAGTTCTTAATTCTGTTGACTTTAATGTACCTCAAAAAAGAAAACGCGTTTTTTTTATTGGGATTAATTGTGAATCTGAAAAAACAGCTACAAGAAGAAATTATCTTATTCAACTTTCAAATACACCCCCCTTAGATTCATATATTGATTTAGATGATAAAATTCCATATCCCCCATTATTCAAATTTCCCAATGGATCATCAAAATATAAAATTATAAAAAAAAATATTATAACGGTTCGCGATGCTATTGGAGATTTAAATCAAATCCTTACTTTTGGCGAAGAAATACCCTATAACCTAAATAATAATAAAGTAGAATATTTTAAACTCATAAGGAAAGACATGAAGGAAGAAAAGATATATAACTTTAGTCCTAGAGACATGGTTGAGAGAGACAAAGAAATTTTTCGATTTTTAGAGCAGGGAGATAAATATAAAGATTTACCAAAAAAAATAACAGAATTTTATAATAATAAAAAATCCAAGATAAATGAAGAAAAAACACTTCAAAAAATCATTAAATCAAAAATAAATGAATGCATGCCATATGGAGATGGTAAAAATTTCGGAGATAAATTGAAAAGGCTAATTTGGGATCAGCCTTCTTGGACAATTGTTGCTCATATTCATAAAGACGGTTATATGTATATACATCCTGAACAGGACAGAACAATAAGTGTAAGAGAAGCCGCAAGATTACAATCTTTTCCGGATTATTTTATTTTCAAATCTAGTCGAACTAACCAATTTAAACATGTAGGTAATGCCGTTCCTCCCTTAATGAGTCAAGTTTTAGCACATCATCTACTAGATTATTTTGAGGTTCTTAGAAATCAGAAATAATACAGTTCTATTAGTTCAATAATAAATTTTATAGTTTTTCATTCTTTACAATAATTAAAACAATAAAAATTATCTTAACAAATGATATGATAAATAACCAATCTTTCAATCTTGAAAAAATTGAAGAACTTACAAATCCAATCAATGATTTGTATGAGAAAACTCAGAAATTGGAAAGATTTTACGAAAAATTCATGGAAACTTATGAAAGTTTTCCTTCTGATCAATCTGAAAATATTCTCTCTGAAAAAATTCAAGATATCTCAAAAAAAATAAAAAATCTATACGATAAAGTATTAGAGAGTTCATTTGAGTGCCTTCATAACTTTTTTTTAATAAAAAATTCTTTGGTAAGAAAATATTATAATAGTTTTGTTGAAGAACTAAAAAATAAAAATACAAATTTATCCCAATTCACATATAGAATTGGAAAATCATTTATTGAGGGTAAGAAAATCAATAAAGTAATCGAGAAACCTTCATTTGGTTATACAATTAGAACACATCAATGGTTAACTTTAATAAATTATTTTAAAGAAAAATCAACTTGTCCATATCCTGTAAATAAGATTAGAATATTCCTTAATTCTCGACAGGAAGAATTAAATAAGATTAAAGAAGTAAACAAAACAAATATTCAGGATAACTCTGAGGTTGATCAGGATTTCGAATATTCAGGTATAGAATATTTTAAATATTCCCGTCAAGAATTGGAAAGAAGAAAAAGACGAGAAAAAAGAAAAAAGTTAAAAGATCTTCAAGATAAACCAGCAGAAGAAGTTGAGATAACTCCAGAAATATCCGAAAAAATTCAGGAGTATAAGGAAAAATTAGATAGTAGTTTTAAGGAGAAATACTTAATTCAAAAGGATGATTCTACTGATCCATTAGATCTAATAAGAGAACGAAAGAAAGCCAAAGAAAAAGAGTATAAATCCCATATTGGAAAACTTAAGAATAATGAACACAGGTGACAATAAATTAAAAGAATGTTATTAAATTTAGGAGATCATGAGTTCTCAATCACTGATAGATTTACATTAATAAAAGGTAAATTTGAAAGAGAAGTTTTACCGAAACTCCAAGATGAAAATATTTTTAAAAATTTAAAAGGATTTGATTTCTTAAATTTAAGTGATTTTATTGATATAATCCAAAGCCAAGAAATTAAACTTCAAAATTTGGATAATTCCTTAAAATTATTAGAATATTTGGAAGATTACCAAAGAATTACGAGTTTTAATTTGTCTGTTCTAGATAGAGTTATTAATCTGTTAAATTCCCTTAAATTAATAGCTTCATATTCTTCATTACTTAGGGAGAAAAATCTAATAAATAAAAAATTGGATCTAAATAGGATTGTAAGAAACTCTGAAGAGTATTTAGAAATATATGAGGAAATTATTAGTTTGGAATTGGTTTTAAGGAATAAAAAGGAAGCAATAAAATTTCTAAATGAAGACAATAGATATTTAAAAAATAAAAAAGATAATATACAGAATGAAATAAATAATTATATTTTAAATATAAATTCCTTGAATGAAAAAATTACGGAAAATAAAAATAAAATTCATGGGATTACTAACGATATGAATAGTAATTTGGATTTAACAGAAGAAGAGATGTCAAATTCAGAAAGGATTCAAATATTTCAAAGACAAATAAGAGATTTTAAATTCAAAATTAAACAAAACCATTCTCATCTTGATGAGATTCAAATACAAATGGATATTATATCACCTAAACTAGAAATTTTGAAGAAAGATTATAACCTCTTACTAAAATCTATAAACCTTACCACAAAAGAAATTAGTAAACATAAATCAGATTTAATGATTAAACTCTTTGAGGTAGTAGATGATGATCTAATAGAATTGGAATGGTTAAATACATCTGACGACTTGAAAGAAAACCTTATGATCTTAGATAATAAACTAAAAGAGATCTCTGGGATACTTAATTTAACTACAAATCAATATCAACATGAAATATCGAGTATTATAAAAGAATTGGAAAAAATTGAAGAAATATTCTTAATTAAACAAGATTTCCCTGAGATATCATATCTAAATCGTGATATAATAGAAGCTATAAACAGTTTCAGAAATATAGAAAAATTAATTAGATTTCTTGATAACATTTTAAATAAATTTTTAATTCAGATTGATCTAAAATGCTTTTTTGATATCGTAATAAACGAGGAGAAAAACGGTTTTAAAATTAGTATAAACTTCAATCGCTTAAATGAGATAATTAATTTTACTGAATTGACGACTCCAGAAAAGGTCTTTTTCTTAATTACATTTTACTTGTCAATTGAAATACTCTTAAAAAATTATAATATTACCTTTTCCAATTTGTTATTACCTGATATATATAATAAAAGAGGTTCTGTATATCGAACTATTACAAAAATATTACCTGTGTTCGAAACTGATAATGAACTTAAAGATTTTAATCTGATCTTTATAATTTCTAAGTTAGAAATGAAAAAACCAATTGAAAATATAAAAATCATAAATATTGATGAAAAAAATTATGGAAAATAATAAATTTGACGATACAACAAGAAATATTGCTCGTTTGATTTTAAATAATCACCAAAAAATGACTAGGAAGGATGATTTGAAGAACTTATGTGGATCTTTAGATTTTGAAGAAATTCTTACAGAAGTTGGTGGAATCTTATCCAAATTAGGATACGATTTTTATTCAACAAGTTTTTTAGGACACGAGTATTATGTTTTAACTTCCGAAGGAAAGGACGATAATATCACGCCATCTCAGTATGGAACTTTAGCTTTAATAATTGCTTTAAGTAAAGAAGTTGATGAACACATTAAAATTGAGGATTTGAAAGAAATTTTTGCAGAAATATGGGATACTGATATTCAGTTTTTAATTAATAAAGATTACTTAAGAGTATTTGATGAATTAGGAATTATTATGGTTACTCCGTTAGGGAAAGCAACAATGAAAAATGTCATTCAAGATTTAGATTTGAAAAATCTCTTAGAGACATTTACTTCGAATAATCAAGTTGAATAAATATAAAAAAAAGGGAATCTAAATTATTCCTTATCTAAATCGATTTTAAATTGGTCGTAAATTTTTTTCACGCGATCAGCAGAAGGGCCAGTACCTCTCACACCGTCTTCATTAACGATAATTTTCCCGTTTAAAATAGAAATGATGTTTTGATCTTCTATATAATTTACGTGCCCTTTTGAAAAAATAGTAGCAATTCTGTCTGCTAATGCGGCCATAGGAAACGGTTCTTCTTCGACAGTTACATAACGATAATAAGAACTCCTAATCATTATTTTTGGGAAAACTTTATTTTTTTCACTTTTAACATTTGTTAGAATGAGATTACTGTCCTCTGAAACTCCTTTAAGTTGTCCTACGAAGAATTTATCATTATCAAGATAAA
>Ga0315553_10001962_pt1 | contig 16721 bp, 13 predicted proteins | sample SalMarSW160140MG_FD_203099 | JGI IMG/M metagenome (GOLD analysis project Ga0315553, IMG submission 203099) | Salt marsh sediment microbial communities from the Plum Island Ecosystem LTER, Massachusetts, United States - Salt Marsh Sediment SW1601-40 ... | reverse complement strand
AGGCGGATGCTCTATCTGGTCGGCCGGGCCGTCGATCTCGAAACGGCGGTACGCGCCATCGGTAGGGCGAATGTCAGAAAGCTTTACGCCTTCAAGATGGCGAGGCGCGCGGATAGCGCCCGTAAAGACCTGGCGGCTGCCGCGAAGGCGGCGCCGAACGTTCCCGAACTTGCAAAGATCGTGCAATTATCTCATTCGGCCGGTCTGAAGCTGAATAACGATCCCGCTCTGACTGCCGCCGCCGACGGCATTTCGAAGCAGATCATCAGCCTGACAACGAAATATGATGGCAGCCAGATGGCTGGGATCGACAGCCTCCTTCCCGGACCGGACAAATATAAAGGCACGCCGAGGAAGTAATAGGTGTCACAGGTTCACAAATCCAGCGCGGGAGCGGCTTGAGTGCGGCGAGCGGTCGGTCGAGCCCCAGCGGCATCCTATGCTGGGCAGATTATCCAGGGCGCTTTCATCGCCTTCGTTGCCGGCGTGCTTTGCTGGTTCGTCTGGCTGTCTGGAAGCGCGCTGAGGGATGCCCAATATTTTGACGGCTGGCTGCTTGCGAGCGGCATGTTGCTACAGGTCTATTACCACATCCGGCGCCAAACCTCGGCCATGTCGCCGAAAGCGGCTCAAAGCTGGCGCCAGATTCACATTTTCGTCGGCTATGTCATATTCGCGCTTTTCCTTTCCCATTCGAATCTTGCGCTTCCCGACACGGGCTTCGAATGGGCGCTCTGGTCCGGCTTCCTGCTCGTCACGGCGAGCGGCATTCTCGGCACCTATCTGGCCTGGTCCGTTCCGGCAAAGCTGGGACCGGATGACCGCACTGCCTTCGAGCGCATCCCCATACAGAGATCTGAGCTTGCCCGCCAGGTTCACATACTTGCCATGAGCGCCGAGAAAGCCCAGCTCGATCTGGCCCTCCCCTCGGCGCCCTATCAGGATTGGATCGCCGACCTCTATAAGAATGTGCTCCGGAGCTACTTCCAGGGGGCCTGCAACAGCATGGCGCATTTTTTTGGTTCCCAGCGCCACCTGAAGCGGATCATCGCGGAAATCGACAGTCTGGAGCGCTATGTCGACAAAACCGGCCAAAACAAGCTGAACGCGATGAAGGCGCTGGTCCTGGAAAAGGACCGGCTCGACTTCGCTCACGTCCATCTCGGCCTGACGAAACTCTGGCTGTTCGTCCATGTGCCGATCACCTACGGCTTGGTCATTCTGGCCGTGCTGCACGTCCTCGTCGTTTACTCCTATTCGTCGGGAGTCTTGTAGGATGCAGCTCGTCGGCAGGGGCAAGCGCGGCAGGCGGCCACCACGCAGTGCAAATCAGGAATGGGTCTGCGGGCGTCTGAAATATGGCGCGGTCTGCTCCGGAGGACCGGAACCCGACGGCAGATGCCGCTCGACCTATGAGTGCACGCCGCAGCAGACCGCCTCCGGCTGGATTTGCCGCCGCCCGGTCCCGTTTGGAGGCAGATGCAAGAGGGGCCCGAGTCCCGATGGCCGTTGCTGTAAGCCGATCTCACCCTGCAAGCCGGTGCGCAGCATGCGGGCCAAGCGCGATGTGGTCGCCTATGCGGCTGCGGTTGTGACGGTCATCTGCCTCATCGGAGCGTTCATCGCCGCCACAGGCACCCAGTTCCTGATGCCGGGACCTCTCTCGAGCGCGCATGGGGCGATCGAGAACTGCAGCGCATGTCATACGCAGAGTGGTGACGGCAAGCTGAGCTGGATCCATGGTCTGATTGTCGGCGATCCGCTCGGCGACAGCAAGGCATGCCTGAGCTGCCATAAGATGTCGAAGACCGCATTCGCCCCCCATAGCATGGCGCCGGACCTGTTACGGCTGAGCACCGAGCGGCTTAAGAAGGTGGCGGCGCGCACGCCGGAGCCGCAGGCCGCGCGCGTGCGCCACAGCCTTTTCCCGATGACCGACATCATGTCGAAGGGCCTGTTCTGCGCGACCTGCCATCAGGAGCATCAGGGGATAGCGTTCAATCTGGACAAGATCTCCAATGCGCAATGCCAGTCCTGCCATATTGTGCAATTCGACAGTTTCGACGGGAACCATCCCAAGTTCAGCAATTATCCTTTCACCCGCCGGACCCGGATCACCTATGACCATTGGGGGCATTTCGGGAAGCACTTTCCGGAGATCGCCGAGAAGAGAGGCCCCTCCGCGAAGATCCCGAATACCTGCTCGTCTTGCCATACGAGCCGCAACGACAGGCGGCATATGGCGGTCGTGTCATTCGACCAGACCTGCGCCAGCTGCCATCTGGATCAGATTCTCGGAAAGGAGCGCGCCACCGGGCCGAAGGGCATCGCCTTCCTGACCCTTCCCGGCGTCGACATGGAGACGCTCAAATCGAAGAACGCCCCGATCGGCGAATGGCCGGAGTATTCTGAAGCCGAGGTGACGCCCTTCATGAAGGTTCTGATCGGCCGCAGCCGGCGAGGAGCGGCCCTGCTGCAAAAGATCAAAGACCTCGATCTTCTGGATCTTACAGAGGCCACTGACGAGCAGATTGCAGCCGTCAGCCAATTCACCTGGGAGGTCAAGGGTCTGTTCTATGCCCTGCTTTCTGGCAAAGCGTCCGATGTCATGGCGAGGCTCAATCTCGGCGACGGGTCGGATGCCAGCCCGCAACTTCTGGCGGAGTTGACAGCCAGCATCCCGCGGGACGTGATCACGAGCGCGCAGCGCGAATGGCTGCCGAACCTCGGAGCCGAAGTCGAGCAATTCAAGAATGCGCCTAATGCACCGCCTCCGGATCAGCAGACCCAGGCTCCGCCGGCGACGGAGGGCGAAGGAACACCAAGCTGGACTTCCTCGATTACGGAGTCCCGATTGGCCGGTTCGGTCGCGCCGGATGAACTGGCGCAAGGAGGAACGGGCCTGCCGAACGGCGCCGGAAGCAATGCCGGCAATGAAGCGGTTTCGGGCGACCGGGCTGTCGGCGGCGAGCGCCTTCGCGTGGCCCAGGAGGGCTGGCGGGTCGACGCCTTTGGCCGTGTGATCAAGGGTGGTTCGACATCCGCGCCGCCGGAAGGTGTCGCCCCTGATGACAGGGGCACGGCGTCCATTGATGACGGCAATAGCGAAGCGGCCTCCGATACCGCCACCGAGACCGACAGCGCGGCGGATGCTGAGTCGGCCGACTCCGATACGGCCGATTCAGCAGATTCGGCTGATGCCGATCCCGGTGCGGCGGCCGCCGCAGCGCCGGCACCCGCTCCCCCCATTCCCACCGCTGTAGATGCGGAGAGCTGGGCCGAATATGGCGGCTGGTACCGGCGCGATTACGCGATCCTTTACCGCCCTGTCAGTCATCAGGACCGCTTCATTCACGCCTGGCTCGATCTGACGGCGCCCCGCGCGCCTAAGGGCAACCCAAGCCCCGCCGCTCAGGTGTTTAACAAGCTGACGAACAAGGACGCCCAAGGCCAATGCACCAAATGCCATAGCATCGATGACGTCCCCGGAAAGGGCCGCAAGGTCAATTGGGCGCCGTCTTCGGTGGCGACCCAGCGGGGAACATTTACCCGCTTCGTGCATGAGCCGCATTTCGGCGTTCTGGAGAATCGCGGCTGTCTGATCTGTCACAAGCTCGAAAAAGGCAATAAATATCTGAAGTCCTACGAGGACGGCAATCCGCGGAGCTTCGTTTCGAATTTCAGCGCCGTCAATAAGGATCTCTGCCAGACCTGCCATACGCGAAACGAGGCGCGTCAGGACTGTCTGCTCTGCCACAAATATCATGTGAACGGCGTCATCACGCCGATCATGAACACCAGAATCCCGAAACAGTAGCCAACAGCTGAGCGCATCGCCCGGCGCAGCCGCGGAATGCGCGGCGTCGCCGATCGCCTCGGCTCAATGGGCCATCAATATGGGCGTTTGAGCATTCCGCAGCACATAATCGGTCGCGCCGCCGAAAACGCGCTCGCGCCATCGCCAATGGCTGTATGCCCCCATCACCAGCATTGCGCCGCCCTTCGACCGGGCATAGTCAAGCAGTGTTTCACCGGCGCTCTCCGATGAAGGCAGCGCGATTTCGCTCTGGACATTTGCGTAGTGCAACTGGAGATATTGCTCGATCCCCTCAAGCGACTGAGGCGCCCGGTAGTCGTCACTCACCGTCGTCAGATAGACCTCTTTGGCCTTCGTGAGAAAGGGTTGCGCCGCAGCGATTGCGCGCGCTGCCTCGATGCTTTCTTTCCAGCCGATCACGACTCGCTCGAAATGCGTCTCCGCGATGCCGTCTGCAGGGACGACGAGGACCGGCCGTCCGCTCTCGAAAAGGGCCGCATCATGGACGTCGCTCCAGTCGCCTGACGCACCAAAAACCCCGCGGCCAAGAACCGAGATATCGGCGAGACGGGCGCCATGCCTGACGGCGTCGCTGATCGGCTCAGCACCGGAAGCGAATAGGGAATCCACCTCGGTCAGTCGGCGAGCGAAATCATCGACAATATTCCGTACCCGACTTTGTATTTCGGCCTGTTCCTTCCCAAGGTTTTCCACGATCTGATGGAGTGTTTCGGCGTTGACAATACCCGGCGCTGTTACGGGCATCGCAACCGGAAGGCGCTGTACGAACAGGGTGGAGACCTGCGCCGAAAACATCCGGCCAAGAACGAATGCCGATTTCACGATGGGCGCAATTCCTTCATCATCGCATAGGGGAAGAAAAACACGCTTGATCGGCATGGCCAAACCTCTTCCGGGTGATATGCGCTATAAATAGCGCGGAAAACGAATGTTGGATTTGATATCAGTCAACGAAGGGACCATGCCGGCTCACGGTCTTTGCGACCAGGGACCTAACGGTCTCCGCCCGTAACTTTTCTGACAGAGTCGCAACACACAGGGGCCTATTCGCCTAACAACTCGCTGAAGCGCTCGCTGATAGGCGATTGGATCCCGGCTCGGCCTGCGGCCGTCCGGGATGACGAATTGTGAGCCTCATTCGTAGAGAGTTCCCAAGGCAGAGGGAGTTGCCAGCGCAAGAATGATCGATTTGGCCTAAAATGATCCCGCATTAGCGGGGTTGCAGGACGATTTAGTCGACGACCTGGAATTCGGCGCGGGCGCCCCAGTCATCATCACGATTTTCGTTGGTCGTATGGAAGGGCTCCTGGGTGACCAGATAATTCTGCCCGATGGCCTGCTGAAGCTGCGCAACCGGCAATTGTGACTACTCTGCGGTTGCATCACAAGATTGCCCAAAGTGAGACAGGAAACCGCCTATTGATCGCCTCACCAACGTGTTAGATATGGCTGAGAATTCGCGAATTTCTGGACGACAAAAACCGCCGGCTGGACGAGCCGCAGCGAGGGGGATGCGGTGGTAGGAGAAATTGGTCTCTTCGCCCTGATCGTGGCGTTTACACTTGCCTTGACGCAATCCATCATTCCGCTTGTCGGGGCCCATTACGGCGATTCCCGCTTCATGCGCTGCGGTTCGGCGGTCGCGCTCGGCCAGCTCGGCTTTATCGCCCTGGCCTTTGCGGCGCTCACTTCGTCCTTTGTGAACTCCGATTTTTCAATCCGGAACGTTGCGGAAAACTCCAATTCCGCGATGCCGCTGATCTATAAGATCGCGGCGACCTGGGGCAATCATGAAGGATCAATGGTCCTGTGGGTGCTGATCCTTGCTGTGTTCGGCGCCGCGGTCGCGATTTTCGGGACCAACCTGCCTGAAAGTCTGAAGGCGCGCGCGCTTTCGGTCCAGGGCATGATCGGCGCGGGATTTCTCGCCTTCATCCTGTTCACGTCGAATCCGTTCATCCGTCTCGACCCTGCGCCCGTCGACGGGCAGGATCTTAATCCCCTGCTGCAGGATATCGGGCTCGCGATCCACCCACCCTTCCTCTATCTGGGCTATGTCGGCTTCTCGATGGCCTTTTCCTTCTCGGTCGCCGCGCTCATCGAGGGACGCGTCGATGCCGCCTGGGCGCGCTGGGTCCGCCCGTGGGTGCTCGCCGCCTGGTGCTTTCTGACCATCGGCATCACGCTGGGAAGCTTCTGGGCCTATTACGAGCTCGGCTGGGGCGGCTGGTGGTTCTGGGATCCCGTCGAGAACGCCTCGTTCATGCCATGGCTGGCCGGAACGGCTCTTCTGCATTCGGCGCTCGTCGTCGAGCGGCGGCAGACCCTGGTCAACTGGACGATCCTCCTCGGCATCCTGACATTCTCGCTGAGTCTGATCGGCACATTCCTGGTCCGCTCCGGGATTCTGACCAGCGTGCATTCCTTTGCGCTCGACCCCTCGCGCGGAATTTTCGTGCTGGGGCTTCTCGCCGTGACATCAGGCGGGGCGCTCGCGCTTTACGCTTATCGCGCTCCGAGCCTCAAGCAGGGCACGCCCTTTGCCGCGGTCAGCCGCGAAAGCAGTCTCGTACTGAACAATGTTCTGCTCATATCGGCCGCCGCGACGGTGTTTCTCGGCACCTTCTATCCGCTTGTGATCGAGGCGATGAGCGATGACAAGATTTCGGTCGGGCCGCCCTTTTACAATCTGACATTCGTCCCGATGATGATCCCGCTGCTGGTGGTCATCGCCGTCGGACCGATGCTGAAATGGAAGCGCGACACGCTGCGCAGCGCCGTTCGGAAGCTGACCTATGCGGGGGCCATCGCCGGCGTCGGCGTTTTGGCGATTCTGATCGCGACCTTCGGGGCGCATGTGCTCGCCGCTCTTGCGCTCGGGCTTGCCTTGTGGATCGTCGCGGGATCTCTGGCCATCCTCGCCCACCGGACGCGGCTGGGACAGGTGCCGTTCCGAAAGAGCCTCGATCTGGCGCGGGCGACGCCGCGCGCCGTCTACGGGCTGATCTTCGCCCATGCCGGTCTCGGCATTGCTGTCGCCGGCATCACCGCCATGACCGCCTGGCAGAACGAGGTGCTTGAGGCCCTGCCCGTCGGCGGCAAGCTCGATCTGTCGGGCTATGAGGTGACGCTGAAATCCGTCACCACGCCGAACGGTCCGAATTTCGAGGCCGAACGCGCGACCTTCGAGGTCACCGACAACGGCGACTATGTGACGACGCTTTTCACCGAGCGGCGCTTTTACCCTGTCCGCCGGACGCAGACGACCGAGGCCGGGATCTACACCAATGTCCTTGCGAACATCTATCTCGCCATCGGCAAAAAGAACGACGCGGGCGAGTGGACCGTGCGCGCCTATTACCACCCGCTCGCGCCCTGGATCTGGTTCGGTCCGATCATCATGGCGCTCGGCGGCTTCATCTCGCTCTCGGACCGCCGGTTCCGCGTGGGTGCGCCGCGGCGCGCCGCGGCAGCGCCTGCTCTGGTTCCCGCGGAATAGGAGAGGGATGGCATGGCGCGCTCCGGATTGTTTTCGCTTTTTGCCTTGCTGGTGCTGATCCTTCTCAGCCCGCCGTCGCTGGCGGTCGAACCCGATGAAATGCTCGACGATCCGGCTTTGGAAGCGCGGGCGCGCGATCTCAGCCAGACTTTGCGCTGCGTGGTTTGCCAGAATCAATCGATCGACGATTCCAATGCGCCGCTCGCTCACGACCTGCGCGTTTTGCTGCGGGAAAGGCTGAAGGCCGGCGATACGGATGAAGCCGCCATCGATTTCATCGTTGCGCGTTACGGCAACTTCGTTCTCCTCAAGCCGCCGATGCAGGTGAATACTCTCCCGCTCTGGTTCGGTCCGGCGGCCATTTTTCTTATTGCGCTCATCGGGTTCGGCCTGCTGATCCGCAGACGGGCGTCCGCGCCCGTCCAGCCGGACGCTCTGACCCAGGCGGAGCGTGACGAATTACAATCCATTCTCGAAAAAGGTCGAGCATCATGACGCTTTGGCTCATTCTCACAATGCTTATCGCGGCCGCCGCCGCTTTCGTTGCCCTGCCCTTTCTTCGCCGCGGCGAAGACGGGAGGCAGGCCGGGTCAGGTGTCGATGTCTATAAGGACCAGCTTGCCGAAGTCGAGCGCGACAAGGAACAAGGGCTGATCGACGAGAAAGAAGCCGATCTCGCCCGCGTCGAAATTGAAAGACGTATTCTCTTGGCCGCTCGAAGCGATGAGACGACGGGACAAACTGTTTCGGCTGCCTGGCAATATCGCACGGCGATGGGCGTCGCCATGATCGTCGTCATCGGTTCCGTCGGCCTTTACGCAACGATCGGACGGCCGGACCTGCTGACTGGTGCGAGCCAGGTGCAAATGGCGGCCGTCGACGAGGGCCAGACAGGGACTCAGACAGCGCAGGACGGCGGCGGCGCCAAGTCCATCGGCGATGTCACCAAGATGGTCAAGCGCCTTGAGAAACGGCTTGAGGACAATCCCGATAATGCCGATGGCTGGCGCATGCTCGGCTGGTCTTATTACAACATGGGCCGCTATGATGAGTCCGTCAAAGCTTACGCCCGAGCCGTCGCGCTGCAAAAGGACAACCCGATGCTGAAGGCGCTGATGGGCGAGGCGATGGTCACGGCCGCCGGCGGCAAGGTCACGGACAACGCCCTAAAGACGTTCGAAGACGTGCTGGCCATCAATCCCAAAGATGAGCGGGCGCGCTTCTTCAAGGGCATCGCGAAAGTCCAGAAGGGCGACAATAAGGGCGCGCTGGACGAGTGGATCGAACTCTACAAGATCGCGCCGGCTGATGCGCAATGGGCGAAGGACTTGCGCGTCCAAATTAATCAGCTGGCACAAAGTAGCGGCATCGACGTGAGCGACCGGCTGGGTAAGGCGAAGACGGCGGAGGCCGCGCCCGCGACGCCCGCCGGCCCCAGCGCCCAAGACATCGAATCCGCCAAGCAGTTGAGCGGCGCGGACCAGAAGGCAATGGTCAAGGGCATGGTCGCGCGTTTGGCAAGCAGGCTGAAAACGTCGCCCGAGGACGCTGACGGCTGGATCATGCTGATCCGTTCGCGCATGGTGCTGAACCAGCCGGAGGAAGCGCGCGCCGCACTTGCGCAGGCGAAACGGGTCTTCTCCGACGCACCGGAGACCCAGACGCGCATCGCCCAGGCCGCCGAAGCGATGGGCGTGCGCTGAAGGCCGCGCAAAGACTGACGAGCCACGCCTTGCGCCAAGGCACCGAGCCGGGCGGCGATCATTTAATCGTAAATTGCCGATCCGGTGCCGGGTTGATCAGACCCACCTGAATACGCAGAAGGCATAAACCAGCGAAAGAGCGAGCGCCCCCCACAAAGGCGGGCCGATCAGGCCGAGCCAGGCCAGATGGATATACGCGCTGCCGAGCAGTGAAATGAAGAGGCGGTCCCCGCGCGTCGTCTCGATGGCCAGGATGCCGCGGCGTGGATTTCCGCCGGGCGAGCGGATCTCCCAAATGGTCATGGCGACGAGAAAAGAGGCGATGGCAACGAAGAACAGCCCCGTCTCCCACGTCCAGGCCATCCAGCTCAGTCCCATGTCACGCTCCTTCGTCGATGCCGATCGCCTAGATCAACCCTCGTCCATTCCCGCCTTCGCGGGACATGCTTGGACGCGCGTTGCGCTAGGTCATACCCTGCCGAGGGCAAAGCCCTTGGCGATGTAATTGCGCACGAAATAGATCACGACCGCGCCGGGGATCAGTGTCAGCGTCCCGGCCGCGGCGAGCAGCCCCAGCTCATAGCCGGAGGTGCTGGCGGTCCGCGTCATCGTTGCCGCGATGGGCTTTGCCTCGACCGAGGTCAGCGTCTTAGCCAGCAGCAGCTCCACCCAGGAGAACATGAAGCAGAAAAAGGCTGTCACGCCGATGCCGGCGACGATCGTCGGGATGAAGATCTTGCCGAAGAACCGCCAGAAGCCATAGCCATCGACATAGGCGGTCTCGTCCAGCTCCTTGGGCACGCCGGACATGAAGCCTTCCAGAATCCACACCGCCAGCGGCACGTTGAAAAGGCAATGAGCGAGCGCGACCGCGATATGCGTATCGAAAAGTCCGATGGCGGAATAAAGCTGGAAGAACGGCAGCGCGAATACGGCCGCCGGCGCCATGCGGTTCGTCAACAACCAGAAGAACAGATGCTTGTCGCCGATGAAGCGGTAGCGCGAGAAGGCGTAGGCGGCGGGCAGCGCCACGGTGACCGAGAGCACCGTGTTGATCGTCACATAGATGATCGAATTGATATAGCCATTATACCATGTCGGGTCGGTGAAGATCTTGCGGTAGTTCTCCAAGGTGAAGTCCTGCGGCCAGAGCGTGAGCCCGCCGAGGATCTCGTTCGTCGTCTTGAACGACATGCTGACGAGCCAATAGATCGGCAGCAGCAGGAACAGAATATAGAGCGTCGGTACGAGCCAGCCGAAGCGTCTCATGGCTCACCTCTCTTCCCCGTCATGACGGTGTAGAAGATCCAGGACAGGAGCAGAATGATCAGGAAGTAGATGATCGACATCGCCGCCGCCGGGCCGAGATCGAACTGACCGAGCGCGACCTTGACGAGGTCGATGGAGAGCAGCGTCGTCGCATTGCCGGGCCCGCCGCCGGTCAGCACCGAGGGCTCGGTGTAGATGTTGAAGCTGTCCATGAAGCGCAGCAGCACCGCGATCGTCAGCACATGGCGCATTTTCGGAAGCTGGATATAGCGGAACACCGCCCAGGAGGACGCGCCGTCGATCTTTGCGGCCTGGTAATAGGCGTCCGGGATCGATGAAAGCCCGGCATAGGCGAGCAGCACGACGAGCGAGGTCCAGTGCCAGACATCCATCGCGATCAGCGTGATCCAGGCGGCAAACGGCTCGCGCGTATAATTATAGTCGATGCCCATTTCGTTAAGCGTCTTGCCGAGCAGGCCGATCTCCGGCAGCGCGAAGATATTCCACATCGCGCCGACGACGTTCCACGGGATCAGGAGCGGCAGCGCCATCAGCACGAGACAGACCGACACCCAGCCCCCCTTGCGCGGCATGGCCAGCGCGATGGCGACGCCGAGGGGGATCTCGATGGCAAGAATGATGAAGGTGAAAAGGAGCTGACGCCCGAGCGCATGGTGGAAACGCTCCGAGGCGAGCACCTGCTGGAACCATTTCAGCCCCTCGAAGAAGAAGAGATTGTCGCCGAACGTCTCCTGCACGGAGTAATTGACCACCGTCATCAGCGGGATGATGGCATTGAAGGCGACAAGGATCAGAACCGGGAGGACGAAGAGCCAGCCTTTTTGATTTTCGATTTTGGTATCCATGGCCTTCCCCTATTCGACCAGCCAGCCATCGGCATAAAGACGGGTCTGCGCCGCATCGAAGCTCACGCGCGCGCCGCTCGCCGGGATGTCCGCATCCTCCGCGACCAGCAGATTGATCCGGCTTTGCCCGTGCCGCGCATCGACGATCCGGTAGCGGCCCGCATCGCTCACTTTCGCGATCTCGACCGGAATGCCGTCATCGCCAAATCGCACGAATTGGGGCCTGATGCCGATCTCGGTCTGCTTTCCCTGGAGGCTGCCCGCCGGCGGATTATCGACGGTAACGGGATGCCCGTCGAAAAACGCTTTGCCGTTTTCGACCTGGCAGGCCAGCACATTCATGCCCGGCGAGCCGATGAAATGGCCGACGAATGTGTGATGCGGGCGCTCGAACAGCTCGACCGGCGTTCCGATCTGGACCACATAGCCGTCATGCATCACCACGACCCTGTCGGCGAAGGTCAGCGCCTCCGTCTGATCATGGGTGACATAGATCATCGTCCGCTGAATGCGGGTATGCAGCTCCTTCAGCTTGGAGCGGAGCTGCCATTTCAAATGCGGATCGATCACCGTCAGCGGCTCGTCGAACATGATGACGTTGACATCCTCGCGCACGAGTCCGCGTCCGAGCGAGATCTTCTGCTTACCGTCGGCCGTCAGGCCCGCCGCGCGTTTCGGCAGCATCTCGGTCAGGTCCGTCATGGCCGCGATGACCTCGACGCGCGCCTTGACGTCGCGTTCGGGGATGCCGCGATTGCGCAGGGGAAAGGCGAGATTGTCGTAGACCGTCATCGTGTCGTAGACGACGGGAAACTGGAACACCTGCGCGATATTGCGCGCAACGGGCGGTTCATCGGTCACGTCATCGCCATCGAACAGCACCCGGCCCTCGCTCGGCCGCAGCAATCCGGAAATGATGTTGAGCAAGGTGGTCTTGCCGCAACCAGAGGGGCCGAGAAGCGCGTAGGCGCCCCCATCCTCCCAGGTCACATCGAGCTGCTTGAGCGCGTAATCGGCCGGCCCCTTCGGATTGGCCATGTAGCTGTGACGGAGATTGTCGAGTGTAATCCGGGCCATCGGCTTGTCTCTCAGCTCCCGATCCGGCGGCCGCTTGCGTCGAAGTAAAGACACTGATCGGCATCGAAATGAAACGAGGCGGTCTCACCGACCTTCAAGGCGTGAATGCCATGCGATTGCGAGATCCATACGTGACCGCCATGCTCGAAATGGACGACGCTCTCCGACCCGCTCAGCTCGGTGATAAGAACTTGCCCATCGATCCGCACCTGTTCGCGCCCGTCGCCGACCGGGCTGATCAGATGAGGGCGAATACCGACCACATAAGGGCCATCTTCGAGCGCCGCCGCCTTGCCATTCGCCGGCCAGCTCACGCCCTCCTCGACGCGAAACGCGCCGTTGCTCTTGGTGACGGGGACCGCATTGATGGGCGGGTCCGAGAAAACTTTCGCGGTGATCAGATCGGCGGGGGCGCGGTAAATCTGCGCCGTGGGCCCGAACTGTGTGATGCGCCCCTCGTGCATCGCCGCCGTATGGCCGCCAAGCAGCAGCGCCTCCCCGGGCTCGGTGGTCGAATAGACGACCGTGCAGCGGCGTCCCTCGAACAGGCGCGGAAGCTCATCGCGCAACTCCTCGCGGAGCTTGTAGTCGAGATTGACGAGCGGCTCGTCCAGCAGGATCAGATCGGCGTCCTTGACCAGCGCGCGGGCAAGCGCCGTCCTCTGCTGCTGTCCCCCGGAAAGCTCCGACGGCCTGCGCCCCAGCATCGGGGTGAGCTGCAGCAGCTCCGCCATGCGCTCGACGCGGTTCCTGATTTCCCGCCTCGCGATACGCGCGACCCGCAGAGGCGAAGCGATATTTTCGAAGACGGAGAGGTTCGGGTAATTGATGAACTGCTGATAGACCATCGAGACGTTGCGCTTCTGGACCGACACCTGCGTGACATTGCCGCCATTGAACCAGATCTCGCCGCTCGTCGGATACCTCAGACCGGCCATGAGCTGCATCAGCGTGGTCTTGCCGGCAAGCGTCGTCCCGAGGAGAATGTTGAACTCCCCCTCAACGAGCGTCACCGTCGTTGGATAGATATGCGTTTCGCCGCCGACCCGAAGGCTGACATTTCTGAGCTCGAGCGTCACCGAAACTTCCCGTTAGCGTGTTCCCTGCCGGTCGTGCGGATGTGGAGGCTTTTCATTATAGCGGGCCTGCCTCGCCCCGCCAAAAGCTGCGGGCGGCGCTTGCGGCGCCGGCCCGCGAAGACATGATTGGGCCGGTCCGGCGCAGGGGAAGTCACACGCGCCGGACCGTCTCGGGAGGATCAGCCTTTCTTTTGGCTCCAGCGCTTGACCAGCTCATCATAGGAGATGGTCTCGCCCTTCGGCTTCTCATTCTTGAGCTTCGCCTTCGCGCCACCCTTGCCTATCCATTCGGAGGGATCTTTCGGCTCATTCAGGCGCGGACCGCAACCGCCATAGACTTTCGCCTTTTCGTCGGCGGCCTGCATACGGGCCATGACCTGATCCATCTGCTCCGCCAGGCGATCCATCGCTTCCTGCGGCGTGAAGGTGCCGGAATTCACGTCACCGATATTCTGCCACCAGAGCTGGGCAAGCTTCGGATAATCCGGAACGTTGATGCCCGTCGGGGTCCACAGAACGCGGTCAGGCGAGCGGTAGAACTCGACGAGACCGCCAAGATTCGGCGCACGCTTCGTAAAGCTCTCATGATGGATCGTGCTATCGCGGATGATCGTCAGGCCGACATGGCTCTTCCTCACGTCAACCGTCTTGGAGACGACGAATTGCGCGTAGAGCCAGGCTGCCTTGCGGCGATCGACCGGCGTGGACTTGAAAAGCGTCCAGGAACCGGCGTCCTGATAGCCGAGCTTCTGACCTTCTACCCAATAAGGGCCGTGCGGCGAGGGCGCCATACGCCATAGCGGCTTTCCCTCATCGTCAACCGTGTTGTTGCCTTCGCTCTTCGGCGCGACCATGTTGGCCGTAAAGGCGGTGTACCAGAAGATCTGCTGGGCGACATTGCCTTGGCTGAGCGCGGGCAGCGACTGATAGAAGTCGTAATCCGCAGCGCCCGGAGGGGCATATTTCCGCAGCCATTCGTCCCATTTGCGGATGGCGTAGACCGCAGCCGGGCCGTTGGCGCCGCCGCCGCGCGAAACCGAGGAGCCAGCCGGATTGCAGGAGCCCTTCTCCATCCGGATGCCCCATTCGTCGATCGGGCGGCCATTCGGCAGACCCTTCGAACCCTCGCCGGCCATCGACAGCCAGGCGTCGGTCATGCGCCAGCCGAGGTCAGGCGCGCGCTTGCCGTAGTCCATATGGCCGTAGACGCGGACGCCGTCGATTTCCTTCACATCATTGGTGAAGAAATCGGCGATGTCCTCATAAGCCGACCAGTTGACCGGCACGCCGAGATCGTAGCCGTATTTCGCCTTGAATTGCTTCTTCAGATCTTCGCGGTCGAACCAGTCCTTGCGGAACCAGTAGAGATTGGCGAATTGCTGGTCGGGAAGCTGGTAGAGTTTGCCGTCCGGACCGGTCGTGAACGACTTGCCGATGAAGTCGTCGACATCCAGCATCGGGTCGGTCACATCTTTGCCTTCGCCGGCCATCCAGTCGCTGAGCGGGACGGCGAGCTGGAGGCGCGAATGCGTGCCGATCAGATCGCTGTCATTGATGTAAGCGTCGTACAGATTGCGCTTGGTCTGGAGCTGGGTCTGCACGGCCTGGACAACCTCGCCCTCACCGAGGACCTGATGATTGACCTTGATGCCGGTGATTTCCTCGAACGCCTTCGCAAGCGTCTTGGATTCATACTCATGCGTCGGAATGGTCTCCGACAGCACGTTGATTTCCATGCCCTTGAATGGTTCCGCCGCCTTGATGAACCATTCCATTTCCTTGAGCTGCTCTTCTTTGGAGAGCGTCGAGGGCTGGAACTCTTCGTCAATCCACTTTTGCGCCTCTTCCATGCCGGCAAAAGCATGTGTCGAGGCAACCGCAAATGCGATCGCCGACACTGCGGCGAGCAAGCCTTTCCTCATTATGTTTCCTCCCACTCGTTGGTAAATTAGACGCTACAGTCGAAGAAAAACGAATGTCAATCGAAATTTTTCGCAACCGGCGCCTTCTTTTCTTTGGCTCGACGATAGGATAGTAGATTAGCCGTACCACATTGCAACAGCGAGTTGAGGAGAGCGCCTATAATGGAGATCCTGTCTCCACGGCAAGCCGACATCGTAGCGCTTGCGAAGATCGAAGGCCGCGTCAATGTCGAAGACCTGGCCGAGCGCTTCGGGGTCACGCCGCAGACGATCCGCAAGGATCTGAACGAGCTCTGCGACCGCGGCGTGCTGGCTCGCTATCATGGCGGCGCGGCGCCGTCTTCGGGCGTTGCGAATTTCGGCTATGAAGCCCGCAGGCAGCTTGCGCCCGAGGCCAAGCGCGCGATCGGCGCGGCGGCGGCGAACATGATCCCCGACGGCGCTTCGGTTCTCATCAATATCGGCACGACGACGGAGCAGGTGGCGATGGCCCTGCGCGGGCGGCAAGGCTTGATGGTTATCACGAATAACATCAATGTCGCCAATACTTTACAAGGCCAGGACGCAATCGAAGTGATTGTCGCCGGCGGCGTTCTGCGCCACGCGGACGGCGGCATTGTCGGCGAAGCGGCGGTCGATTTCATCCGGCAGTTCCGTGTCGATTACGCAGTGATCGGCACCTCCGCCATCGATCCGGACGGAACGCTGCTCGATTATGATTACCGTGAGGTCAAGGTCGCCAAGGCGATCATAGATTGCGCCCGCCATTCGATCCTCGTGGCGGACAGTATGAAATATGACCGCTCGGCGCCCGTCCGGATCGGACATATTTCCGAACTCGATTACTTCGTCACCGACATTGCGCCTCCGGAGCCGATCCGCCAGGTCTGCGACGACAACGGCGTCCATATCGAAATTGCCGCGCCTTCTTGACCTTTCGAAAAAGCGCGATAATCTTCGATTGCGTGCGAATTTACGCGAAATCAGGCTTCGCAGAAGCCGAACCGCTGTCGCCAACCATCTAGGAAAGGCGCATGTACGACATCGCGATCATTGGCGGCGGCGTGAACGGTTGCGGGATCGCCCGGGATGCGGCCGGTCGCGGTCTGTCGGTCCTGCTGGCCGAGAAGGACGATCTGGCAAGCGGCACATCGGCGGCATCGACCAAGCTCATTCACGGCGGACTGCGTTATCTCGAGCATTATGAGTTCGGGCTGGTCCGCGAGTCGCTCAAGGAGCGCGAGGTCCTGTGGGCCATGGCGCCCCACATCATCTGGCCCTTGCGCTTCGTCCTGCCCCATCATCGCGGCCTCCGACCGGCTTTCATCATCCGGCTCGGGCTGTTTCTGTATGACCATCTGGGCGGCCGCAAACGGCTTCCGCCTACGAGGACCGTCGATCTGCGCTCCGATCCGGCGGGCCGGCCGCTCAGGGCCGAGTTCAAGCGCGGCTTCGAATATTCGGACTG
>Ga0315553_10001961_pt1 | contig 16733 bp, 14 predicted proteins | sample SalMarSW160140MG_FD_203099 | JGI IMG/M metagenome (GOLD analysis project Ga0315553, IMG submission 203099) | Salt marsh sediment microbial communities from the Plum Island Ecosystem LTER, Massachusetts, United States - Salt Marsh Sediment SW1601-40 ... | reverse complement strand
GGCGAGCGCGTGCAGCAGGTTGGCGCGGCTGACGATACCGACGAGTTTTCCATCTTTGACGATCGGCACCCGCTTGATCCGGCTGCTTTCGAGCATCTCGGCGATCTCGCTGACCGGCGTATCGGGGGTCGCGGTGATCACCTTGCGGCTCATCACGTCGGCGATTTTGCGGCTGTGCTCTTTCACATATTCGGTGGCGAGCTCCTCGTGTCCCATCAGCAGTTTCAGCCACCAGGAGCGCTCGTGTTCGGTGCCGGTTTCCGCCCGCCGGAACAGATCGCCCTCGCTCACAACACCGACCAAGCGGCCTTGAGCGTCCACCACCGGCGCCCCGCCGATCCTTTTCTTGAGCAGAGTCTCAGCCGCGTCCCGTACGCTGCCATCAGCCGCCACGGTGATGACATCGGTCGTCATGATGTCGGAGGCCTTCATGGGCGCAATCCTCTCCTATTGGTTCTTACACCGCGGGCGACCATCGTCGCTTGGCCGGGACTGTCGGAAGCACGCCAGCGCGCGGCATTGACTTGGCTCAACTCTCGTACGCCCGAACAAGAGACGGCGCGCAAGTCGCCTCGCGCGCCGTCAAGCATCGGGAAGAGCCGCAATTGAGGGCTTGAGCGAATTCCGTTCCGGTAAAATCGGAATTCGCTCGATTTGTCCTTTCGCGGTCGCATTTTCTGCGGCGAACCGGTTCCCACTTCGCCGGAAAATGCTCAGTCGCGCATTTTCACATAAGCGCCCGGTGCGTCTTCGATGACCGGGAAGTTAGGGTTGGAGCCGGGCTGGCGCGCCGGTACTTCCGAGCGATCGAAGTTCTTGATCCACTCGACCCAGTAGGGCCACCACGAGCCCTTGGTCTCGGTCGCCTGCTTGAGCCACGCCTCGGGATCATCGAAGCCATCGGGCTTCGGGCCGACCCAGTACTGATACTTGCCGCCAGCCGGCGGATTGACGATGCCAGCGATGTGGCCGGAGCCGGCGAGCAGAAAGTCCACCGGCCCGCCGAAGAACTTGCAGCCGATGAGCACTGACTTCGCTGGCGCGATGTGATCTTCGCGGGTGGCGACATTGCAGATCGGCGTCATCACCTTCTTGAGGTCGAGGCGAACGCCGTCGAGCTCCATCTCGCCTTTGCTGAGCTTGTTCCCCATGTAGCAGTTGCGCAGATAGTATGAGTGGTTCGCCGCCGGCATGCGCGTGGAGTCGGAGTTCCAGTACAGCAGGTCGAACGGGAAGGGCTGCTCGCCCTTAAGATAGTTGGAGATGATGTAGGGCCAGACGAGGTCGTTCGAGCGCAGGAAGTTGAACACCGTCGCCATCTTCTTGCCTTCGAGATAGCCGAGCTCGGCCATCCGCCGTTCGATCGCTTCCACCTGTGCAGGCTCGGCAGTGAACAGCGTGAGATCGCCGCCGTGCTCGAAGTCGACCTGGGCGGTGAACATGGTCGCCGAAGCGATCTTTTCGAGCCCGCCTTTATCGGCAAGGTAGGCCATCATCACCGCGAGCATGGTGCCGCCGACGCAATAGCCGATCGTGTGCGCCTTCGGCTCGCCGGTGATTTCCAGCACCTTGTCGAGCGCTTCGATCGGGCCCTGGTGCATGTAGTCGGCGAACGTCTTGGTCGAGAGCCGCGCGTCGGGATTGATCCAGGAGATGACGAACACGGTCACGCCCTGGCTCACCACCCATTTGATGAACGACTTCTCTTCGTTGAGATCGAGTATGTAATACTTGTTGATCCAGGGCGGCACGATCAGCAGCGGCATCTTCAGCACATTCTCGGTCGTCGGCGTGTACTGGATGAGCTGCATCAGCTCGTTCTGGTAGACGATCTTGCCGGGCGTGATCGCGATATTGCGGCCGACCTCGAATTGGCTGTGGTCGGACTGGCGAATGCGCAGTTCGCCGCCGCCGGCCTCGATGTCCTCGGCGAGCATCTTCATGCCGCGCGCGAGATTCTCCGCGTTCGAAGAGAGGGTGAGCCGCAGAAGTTCGGGATTGGTAAACAGGAAGTTCGACGGCGCGATCGCGTTGACGAGCTGCTTGACGTAGAAATCCGCCTTGCGCTTCGTGTGGCTGTCGAGGCCCTTGGTTTCCGACACGATGTGGTCGGCCCAATGGCTGGTGACCAAATAGGCCTGCTTGAGGAAGTCGAAATACTGGTTCGTCGACCATTCCGGATCGGCGAAACGCCGATCACGCGGATCGGCCTTGGCGACCGGCTCGACCTGCTCGCCCGTCATGCGGCGCACCGCGTTCGACCACAGATCGAGATAGGCCTTGCTCAGATTGGTCTGCAGTTCGACCGTGCGCCGCGGGTCGGTCATCCAGTATTCGGCGACCCGGCCGAGCGTCTTGACGATATCGGCGACCTGCTCGTGCGGCTCCTTGACCTTACCTTCGGCGCGCGGCTTGAGCCAGGCGGCGAACGCCTTGCCGCCTTCCTCCATGACCTTGGCGATGTTGGTCGCGAATTTCTCGATATCGATCTGAGGCGGGGGCTGCGGTTCCGCGGGCGCCTTGGCCTTCTTCGCGGGCTTAGCGGGGGCAGCGGCGCCATTTCCTTCGGCTTTTGCCGGGGCGGGCGGGGAATGCTCGGTCACTTGCGGAGCAGGAGATTGGTCCGTTGCTTGCGCGTCTTGTTTAATGTCCATGGGGGCGGGACTCCTTGCTTTGGACATATTACCTCGATACGGCGAGGTTCAGCCAGTCCTTAAACGGTCGCTTTTTTAAATGTTCATTGTCCGGCATCATGTCTAGAACCGAACCACCGCGCCGTCGAGTGCCGATGTGGCATATTGTGCTCGCGATCAGCGCTGCGACGGTCATTGCAGGATGCTCGTCCGTCTTCTCAAGCCTCCCCTCCGCGGTCGGGGGGCTTCCGGAAGGGACGCCGGAGCGTTCGGCCGATCGGCCGGCCTTCCCCCGAGTCCATGAGATGCCGCCCCAGCGTTCCGAGGGCGTATTGTCCCGTGAGGAGATCAAGAAGGTCGAGTCTGATCTCGCCGCCGCGCGCGACAACGCCACGCGCCGCGCCACCGAGGCCACCGCCGCAGCCACTGGGGCAAACGCCGCGACCACCGAGGCGAACGCCGCGGCACACTGAAGCCCGCAAAGTCGAATAAAGGCGAAGCCCGCCGCGCGCCGAGGCGCTTTACTACCCTCGCTTATATCGTATTACAGGTCGCCCCGATTCGGGCGGTCTGTGCCGCCGCAACGAGAGCCTCGATGTCCATGGAACAGTTTCACCGCATTCGCCGGCTGCCGCCTTACGTGTTCGAACAGGTGAACCGCGCCAAGGCGGCTGCGCGCAATGCGGGAGCCGACATCATCGATCTCGGCATGGGCAATCCTGACCTGCCCGCCCCGGCCCATGTCGTCGAAAAGCTCAAGGAAACTGTCGGCAGGCCGCGCACCGACCGCTACTCCGCGTCCAAAGGAATTGCCGGGCTGCGCAAGGCGCAGGCCGCCTATTACGAGCGCCGCTTCGGGGTGAGACTCAACCCCGAGACGCAGGTCGTCACGACGCTCGGCTCCAAAGAGGGCTTCGCCAATGTGGCCCAAGCGATCACCGCGCCGGGCGACGTGGTGCTGGTCCCTAATCCCAGCTATCCCATTCACGCCTTCGGCTTCCTGATGGCGGGCGGGGTGATCCGCTCGGTGCCGTCCCAGCCGACCCCTGCGCTTTTCGAGGCGCTCGAGCGGGCGGTCGTGCACTCGATCCCGAAGCCCACCGCGCTTGTCGTCTGCTATCCGGCCAATCCGACCGCCTACGTGGTAGACCTCGACTTCTATAAGGATGTCATCGCCTTCGCCAAACGGCACGGGCTCATCGTCCTGTCCGATCTTGCCTATGCCGAAGTCTATTTCGACGGCAATCCGCCGCCCTCGATCCTGCAGGTGCCCGGGGCGATGGACGTCGCGGTCGAGTTCACCTCGATGTCGAAGACGTTTTCCATGCCCGGCTGGCGCATCGGCTTTGCGGTCGGCAACGAGCGCGTCATCGGCGCGCTTGCGCGGGTCAAGTCGTACCTAGACTACGGCGCCTTCACGCCGGTGCAGGTGGCGGCGACGGCTGCCCTCAATGGGCCGGAAGACTGCATTCGCGAAATGCGGGAGACCTACAAACGCCGGCGCGACGTGCTGGTGGAGAGCTTCGGGCGCGCCGGCTGGGAGATTCCCGCCCCGCGCGCCTCGATGTTCGCCTGGGCGCCGTTGCCACCCGCTTTCCGCACGCTTGGGAGCATCGAATTCGCGACGCTCCTCGTCGAGAAAGCCGAACTCGCCATCTCCCCCGGCATCGGCTTTGGGGAGCACGGGGAAGGCTTCGTGCGCATCGCGCTTGTCGAGAACGAGCAGCGCATTCGTCAGGCGGCACGCAATCTGCGCCGCTTCCTCGAGACCGGGCCGGATAAGCTGCACAACGTCGTTCCCCTTGCCAAGTTGCGCTAACTTTATCCCTTAAGCCACTATAAATTTAGAGAAATTCAGTCCTAAGGCCCCGCGATGGTTGCGCCGCTCAAGATTGGTCTGGCCGGGCTCGGGACCGTCGGCGCCGCCGTCGCCCGTCTCATCGATCAGGAAGCGCATAGCTTTGCGCTTCGCTGCGGCCGTCCGATCGAGGTGGCGGCGGTGACTGCGCGCTCCCGCTCCAAAAAGCGCGATCTCGGCTCGCGGCCGTTACGCTGGGCGAGCGACCCGGTGTCGCTTGCGACCGATCCGGAGGTCGGCGTGTTCGTCGAGTTGATGGGCGGCGACGGCGATCCAGCCAAAAGCGCGATCGAGGCAGCGTTGAAGGCAGGCAAGTCGGTGGTGACTGCAAACAAGGCGCTGCTCGCTCGCCACGGCGTGGCGCTTGCCGAACTCGCCGAGGCGCATGGCGCCGCTCTCGACTTCGAGGCGGCAATTGGCGCGGCCATTCCGATCGTCAAGACGCTGCGCGAGGGGCTGGCGGGCAATACCTTCGATCGCGTCTACGGAATCCTCAACGGTACCTGCAACTACATCCTGACCCGGATGGAGCAGGATCGGCTTTCCTTCGCCGACTGTCTCAAAGATGCGCAGCGACTCGGCTATGCCGAAGCCGACCCCACCTTCGACGTCGAAGGCTATGACACGGCGCAGAAGCTTTCGATCCTTGCGAGTCTCGCATTCGGTATCAAGGTCAACCCGGAAGCCATTTTTGTCGAAGGGATTTCTTCGATTGCGCCGGAGGACATCGAGGCCGCGGCCGAACTCGGCTACCGGATCAAGCTGCTGGGGGTCGCGCTGCGCACCGGGGAGGGCATCGAGCAGCGGGTGCATCCGACCATGGTCCGGCTCGGTTCGCCGCTCGCGGAGGTCATGGGGGTGACCAACGCCGTCTCGATCGACGCAGAAGGAGTTGCGCCGATCACGTTGGTGGGGCCGGGGGCTGGCGGGGCGGCGACCGCTTCCGCCGTGGTCGCCGACCTCGGCGACATCGCCCGCGGGGTGCGGTCCGCGCCGTTCGGACGCCCGGCCGCGTCGCTGGTTGCGAGCAGCCGCGCCCCGATGCAACGCCACGAAGGCGGCTACTATATTCGTTTGCTGGCAGTCGATCGCCCCGGAACTTTTGCCACTATTGCGCGTCATCTTGCCGACGAACAGATTTCGCTTGAGTCGATTGTTCAGCGTCGTCGCAATGCCGAGCCGCATGGCGGAGACGACCCGAAAAGCCCGCACTCGCCCGCGCCCGTCATCCTCGTGACCTACGCCACGACCGAAGACGCCGTCCATAAGGCCTTGCGCGAAATCAAAAATCATGGCGTGATTGCAGGACGACCGCAAGTGATCCGGATCGAAAAGAACTAATGAGGCTGACCTCATGATAGGCAGCCCGAGGGAAGGAAATATCATCGTGAGTACAGGCGAGCTTGCCGGGGCGGAGCGCACCTCGATTGCGGCCGCAACCCGCGAGACGATGGATCGTGTTGTGTCCATCGAGATCGTCCGGGTGACCGAGCGAACCGCCGTTGCAGCCGCCCAATGGCGCGGCCGCGGCAACGAAAGAGCGGCCGATCAGGCGGCGGTCGAAGCGATGTGGCGCGAGCTTAACCGCCTTTCCTTCTCCGGCAGAGTGGTCATCGGCGAGGGCGAACGCGACGAAGCGCCGATGCTGTTCGTCGGCGAGCATGTCGGCGCGCGCAAGGGGCCGAAGGTCGACATCGCCGTCGCGCCGCTCGAGGGCAAGACGCTGTGCGCCAAGGCGCTGCCGGGCGCGATTACCACCATGGCGATGAGCGAGGACGGCGCGCTTTTGAACGTGCCCGACGTCTACATGAACAAGATCGCGATTGGGCCCGGCTATCCCCCGGGCATCGTCGATCTCGACGCCAAGCCCGAGCACAATATCCACGCGCTCGCCATGGCGAAGGGCGTGAAGGCGCACGAGATCACCGCGCTCATCCTCGACCGGCCGCGCCACGCCGACCTGATCGCCGCCGTACGGCGAACCGGCGCGGCGGTGCAGCTGATCAGCGACGGCGACGTCGCTGGCGTAATCCACACCGCCGATCCAGAGTCGACCGGCGTTGACATTTATCTCGGAATCGGCGGCGCGCCCGAAGGCGTGCTGGCTGCCGCGGCGCTGCGCTGCATCGGCGGCCAGTTCCAGGGGCGGCTGATCCTCGACAGCGATTCGAAGCGCGGGCCGGCGCGCCGGGCCGGCGTCCGCGACCCGCGGAAGAAATATACGATCGAAGACTTGGTGCAGGGGGATTGCGTGTTCGCGGCCACTGGCATTGTCGGCGGCTCGCTGTTGCGCGGCGTGCGCTTCCGCCCGGGCCTGATCGAGACCGAGACGGTGGTGATGCGCTCGACCACCGGCACCGTGCGCTGGATCCGCGCCGAGCACCGCCAGTTCGATAAATTCCAGATGGATTAGGGGCGGGGCGATCGCGCTGCCGCTTGTATTTGCTGCGCCCCGCACGCGTGCGGGGCCGAGCTTTTATGAGCAAAGTATTCGGTTCAGATTCAGAGCAGCTTCGTCGCGCCGGAATGACACGATCGACCCATTAGCCCTAGACTGACTCATCTGCTGAAAACTGATTCGTGGTCAGCCCACGCGATCCATGCTGCGCAGTCTTTTGACGGTTGAGCCGTCTGTTCGTTCTTTTCTCGGCGTCGAGCGCTCGGCGACGGGCCGCGTTTGGCGCGACCGGCTCGATGAGCGCGGAACGCAGCGGGCGCTCGCCATCGTCCAGCGCTGCGGCACGCCGGAACTGCTCGCGCGCATTCTCGCTGGCCGCAATGTCGAGCCGGACGCGGTCGAGGCCTATCTCGATCCGGCGATCCGCCGACTGATGCCGGACCCGCATGTCTTGACGGCGATGGAAGCCGCCGCCGCGCGGCTTGCCGATGCCGCCGAGCGCCGCGAATGCGTTGCGGTGTTCGGCGACTATGACGTCGATGGCGCGACGTCGAGCGCGCTGATGGCGCTGTTCCTCCGCCGCGCCGGGCTCGACCCCATCGTCTATATCCCCGACAGGCTGTTCGAAGGCTATGGACCGAATGTCGAAGCGGTGCGCACGCTCGCGTCACGCGGCGCGCGCCTGATCGTCGCCGTTGACTGCGGCACGACGAGCGTCGAGCCGCTCGCCGAGGCGCACAAGCTCGGCGTCGATGTCATTGTCATCGACCATCATCTCGCCGACGAAACGCTGCCGCCCGCCATCGCCGTGGTGAACCCCAACCGGCTTGACGATCTGTCCGGCCTCGGCCAGCTCGCCGCGGTCGGGCTCGCGCTGATGACGGTCGTCGCAACCAATCGCGAGCTGCGCCGGCGCAGCTTCTGGACGGCGGCGCGGCCCGAGCCCGATCTCCTCGAATATCTCGATCTCGTCGCGCTCGGCACCGTCGCCGACATGGCGCCGCTGACCGGCCTCAACCGCGCTTTCGTTCGGAAGGGCCTGATCGCGATGCGCCGCCGCGAGCGGATCGGCCTGACCGCGCTGATGGACATTGCCCGCCTTTCCGGGCCGCCCGAGCCGTGGCATCTCGGCTTCCTGCTCGGTCCCCGCATCAATGCGGGTGGGCGCATCGGCCGGGCCGATCTTGGCGCGCGCCTGATGATGCTCGATGACCCGGTCGAGGCGGGCAGGATCGCGACCGAACTCGATCGGCTCAACCGCGAGCGCCAAGCGATTGAACAGGCGGCGGTGGCGGAAGCCGAAGCCGAGGCGATGGCGGCGCTGGGACTTGAGGAGAAGGGCGCGGTCGTCGTCACCGCGGCGGCGAACTGGCACCCGGGCGTGGTTGGCCTCGTCGCCGCGCGGCTGAAAGAACGGTTCGGCCGCCCGGCCTTCGCCATCGCGCTCGAGCCCGGCGATCGCGGCACGGGGTCCGGGCGTTCGATCCTCGGGGTCGATCTCGGCCATACGGTCAAGCGGGCGGTCGCCGAAGGCCTGCTCATCAAGGGCGGCGGACATGCGATGGCGGCCGGCGTCACCTTGCGCAAGAGCGCGCTCGCCGCCTTTCGCGCGTTTCTCGAAGAAGCCCTCGCGGGGCCGGTGGAGGCGGCGCGGCGCGATTCAGCGCTTCTGATCGATGGCGCCATCACTGCCGCGGCCGTGACGCCGGACTTGTGTCACACGATCGCGCGCGCGGGCCCCTATGGCGCGGGCAATCCCGAGCCCGTCCTTGCGCTGCCTGCGCATATGCTTGCCTATGCGGAAGAGGTGGGACAGGCGCATGTCCGCGCCCGCCTTAAAGCGGGAGATGGCGCGATGGTGGAGGCAATCGCGTTCCGAGCGGCGGGGCAGACGCTCGGACGCGCGATGATGGACAATCGCGGGCGCAGCGTGCACGCGGCGGGTTGCCTTGCGCTCGACCGCTGGCAGGGCGCTGAGCGCGTGCAGTTGCGCCTCATCGACATTGCAAGCGCGGAACCGATCACGGTGCGTTGACGGTGCGAACTCAATGACGACCGAACAGCAGGTTGCAGAGCAATACCGGCACGGAGCGCTTGAACGAGCGATCCTCAACGCCCTGGCCGCAAGCGGCAAGGATGTCGAAAGGCTTACTCGCCGCGATCTCGGTAGTGCCGACGAGTATCACCTTGGCTCGCACGTGGTGACGGCAGGGCTCGCGAGCGATCTGGGGCTCGCGAGCGGCATGCGCGTGCTCGATGTCGGCGCCGGCATCGGCGGCCCGGCGCGCTATTTCGCCGAGGCGCACGGGTGCATGGTCCATGGGATCGACCTGAGCGACGAATACGTTCAGGTGGCGAATGCGCTGACGCGGCGCTGCAGGCTTGCGGAAACGGTTTCCTTCGGCCAGGCGAGCGCCCTCGCCATCCCCTTAGCCGACCAGAGCTTCGACTGCGCCACGATGATCCATGTCGGCATGAACCTCGCGGACAAGGCGAAAGCTTTTGCGGAAGTGCGGCGTGTGCTGAAACCGGGCGGCGTGTTCGGCGTCTACGACGTCATGCTCACCGGCGATGGCGAGATTGCGTACCCGATGCCGTGGGCGATAACCGCTGCGGCGAGTTTTCTTGAAACGCTGGCTGCGTACCGCGCCCTGCTGGCCGCGGAAGGCTTTGCGATCGAAAAGGAACGCAATTGGCGCGAGACAGCCCTGCAACTCGGGCGAAAGATGCGCGAGAGGTCGGCGCAGCATGGCGCGCCTCCTCTCGGCCTGCATATCTTGATGGGGCCTTCGACGCCGCAACGGATCGCGAACGTCATCAGCGCGCTCGAAGACAATGTGATCGCGCCAATAGAAATCGTGGCGCGGGCACTTTAGCGTCCTTGAGCGGTCGCCTTCTCGCGGCGAACCGTTTTACGTCGGCGGAAAATGCTCTCGTGCCGCTGCAAGAGGGGAAGCGTCTGTGTTCATGACGGTGATCGGGGCGTTGTTGCCCGTCGTGGTGACGCTGCTGATGGGCGTCGTCGCCGCGTGGCACCACGACTTCGACGCCAAGGAGGCGACCGTCCTCAATCGCATGGTCATGATGTACGCCCTGCCGATGCTGCTGTTCGCAGGCATGGTGGCGATTCCGCGCGATCAATTGACAGGTGACGTCAGGCTCTTCGCGGTGATCGTGATCACCATGGTGATGGGGTTCATCGTTCCGTTTCTGATCGCGCGATTTCTATTCAGCCGCGATCTAATGACCTCGTCACTGCAGGCGTTTACGATAGGCGCGCCGTCGGTTGCCTTTATCGGATTCCCGGTGCTCGGCTATCTGTTCGGGCACCTCGCCGCGACGATACCCATCGCGGTCAGCACCTTGGTCCTGAACATCGTGCAGGTCCCCGCATGCCTAATCTTGCTGACGATTGGTGCCGCGCAAATGGACGCGAAGTACGGAGCGGAAAAATCTTATCTCGAGATCGTGTTTTCGACCTTCAAGCAGCCAATCGTCTGGGCGCCGATCCTTGCCTTCGTCATCATGCTGGCGGACTTTGATATCCCGCCGGTCATTCGCCAGGCCCTGGTTCTGCTGGGCAAGGCGACCGGCGGCGCGGCGCTGTTCGCGTCGGGGATCATCCTCTACAGCCGCCGCGTCACCTTCAGCCTCCCCATCGCCGTTTCGGTTGTCGCGCGTAACCTCGTGGTGCCTGCGGCGGTATGGGGCCTGGTTGTTTTGCTTAGCGTCTCGCGCGAATCGAGCGACGAAGCCGTTATGGCAATGGCTATTCCGACCTCCTCCCTCGCCGTGATCTTCGCCGTTCAGTTCCAGGTGGCCGAACAGGAAATGGCCTCGGCTTTGTTCTTCAGTACGATTCTGGCGCTGCCCACGATGGGTCTGTTTATTTGGCTGGTGGGAGTGTGAGCTTCGTCCGCCATCACCTCGGGCTCGGCCGCGACCCGCGGACACGGACCGAATAGTCAGCCGACGAGCTGCGTTACCGTGCGCGGTCCACGAGATCACCGCTGGAAAGGGAATACCTGCTTCCAGTCGCGTTTCATGTCGACGACGGTCCAGCCGTTCTTGCCTGCGGCGTCGAGCGCCTTGTCGAGCCGCCCGACGGCGGAGTTTCGGCCATACGCCCACTCGCGCTCGGCGTCGGTGTGATGCACGAGGCCCATGAAGCGCAACCCATCGCCCGCCCCGGTCCATTGCAGCATCTCGTAGTCGCCATCGGAGTTGCCGAAGGCGAAGATTGGCCGCCGTCCGATGAACTGGTTGATGGCGACGGGCTTGCCGGCCTTGTCGTCGATGAAGTCGATCTTGGCTTCGCGCAGCAGGACCGGCTTGCCGTCTCGCATCTCGAATTTCGTGACGATCGACGAGCCGATCACCTGCTCGGGCGGCACGCCGTACACGCGGTCCGCCCATACGCGCAGAAATTCGATGCCGCCGCCGGACACGATGTAGATCTTGAAATCGTTCACGCGCAGATAGCTCAGCAGTTCGAGCATCGGCTGGTAGACGAGATCGGTATAGGGGCGCTTGAAGCGCGGGTGCTGTGCGGTCTTAATCCAATCGTCGACGATCTTTGCGAACGCCTCAGTCGTCATGCCGGCGTGGGTCGCCATCACCAATTCGCCGACGCCCTTCTCGCCCGAGGCGGCGAGCGCATCGAAGTCGCCCTCTATCGCCGCCTTGAACGGTTGCGTGTTTTTCCATTCCGGATGCTGCGGCGCGAGCGCCCGCACGCGGTCGATCGCGAACAATAACTGGAAGTAAAGGGGCTTCTCCGCCCACAGCGTGCCGTCATTGTCGAACACGGCAATCCGATCCGCCGGCGCGACGTAGTCCTTGCTGGCTACATCCGTGACAGCCTTGACGAAATCCATAATGCGCGTCTTTGCAACGCCATCGTTCCAGGAGGGCAGGGGGTCGGTTTGCGCATGAGCGAAGACGGCGAGCAAGACCAAGCTCGCCGCGACGGCGATAGAAAAAAGTCGTCTCATCCCATTTCCCGAATTCTCGATCGTCACACGGCGCAGGCGAAGGGCAAGGACCGCGGCCGTCCTCACCCTCAAGTTCTCAGTCTCCGCTGGTTGCGTCGCGAAGCTTCGCCTCGATCTTCGACAGGTTGAACGAGCCGGGTGATTGGCTCGGCGGATAGTCTTTCATCGTCTGCAGGAATTGCGCCGCCAGCCCCTGGATCGGGACAATGACAAAGGCCCGATCGAGCACCCAGTCATTGTAGATCGTGGCGTTGTGCTGCGCCTTCTCGAACGGATCGCGCCGCAGATTGAAGATCAGCGGCACGCGCAGTTCGACGAAGGGCTCGCGCCACACTTCGAAAGCCTGGCCGCGATTCTCCAGGAACACGACCTTCCAGTCGTCGTAACGCGCCGCGACGATCTGGCCGTCATCGTTGACGTACCAGAACTCGTGGCGCGGCGACTGCTTCGTCTTGCCGGCGAAGTAGTCGTTCATGTCGTATCCGTCCGGATAGAAGCGATAGGGCCGGCCGGCGAATGCGTCGCCCCTTTTCAGACGCTCCTTCACGTCCGGCATGCCGGCGGCGGCGAGCAGCGTCGGCAGCCAGTCTTCATGCGCCACGATCCCGTTCAGCGTGACGCCGGATTGCCATTTGCCCGGCCAACGCGCGAAGGCGGGCACGCGGTAGGCGCCTTCCCAGTTCGAATTCTTCTCGCTGCGGAACGGGGTCGTGCCGGCGTCGGGCCAGGTGTTGTAGTGCGGGCCGTTGTCGGTCGAGTAAAACACGATCGTGTTGTCGGCGATGCCGAGGTCGTCGAGCTTCTTCAACAGTTCGCCGACCTGGCGGTCGTGTTCGACCATGCCGTCCGAGTACTCGTCCTGTCCGGAAATGCCGCGGTTTTCCGCCTTGACGTGGGTGCGGAAATGCATGCGGGTCGCGTTCCACCACACGAACCAGGGCTTGCCCGCTTGGTGCTGCCGATCGATGAAGTCGAGCGCCGCGGCGAGAGTTTCCTCGTCGATGGTCTCCATGCGCTTCTTTGTGAGCGGTCCGGTATCCTCGATGGTCTGGCCGCCCGTGCCGTCGGCTTTTGTCTTCAGCACGCCGCGCGGTCCGAATTTTTTCCGGAACTCGGGGTTCTTCGGATAGTCGGGATTCTCCGGCTCCTCTTCGGCGTTCAGGTGATAGAGATTGCCGAAGAACTCGTCGAAGCCATGGATGGTCGGCAGGTGTTCGTCGCGATCGCCGAAGTGGTTCTTGCCGAATTGCCCGGTCGCGTAACCCTGCGCCTTGAGCAGCGCAGCGATCGTCGGATCGCTTTTCTGCCAACCTTCTTTCGCGCCCGGCAGACCGACCTTGGTCATGCCGGTGCGGACCGGCACCGCGCCGCTGATGAACGCCGCGCGTCCGGCGGTGCAACTCTGCTGGCCGTAGTAATCGGCGAAGGCAATCCCCTCTTTCGCAATGCGATCGATGTTCGGCGTCTGGTAGCCCATCATGCCACGGTTGTTGTGGCTGATGTTCCAGGTGCCGATATCGTCGCCCCAGATCACCAGGATGTTGGGCCGTTGCTGCGGTTGCTGGGCAGCCGCCTTCAACGATGGGAAAGCGATAAAGGCGAGCGCGACCACTATGACTGCGTAATAAACCCGTCGCATAACGATCTCCCTTCTCACGCCAATTGAAAACGCCACAAAAGCAGCGCGCCTCGCCTTGGCGGCGCGCTGTTTTCTTGACGGTGTCGCCCCGCTGTCAGCTCCTGTTTAGGCCTTCAACTCCTCCGGCACCTTGCCGCCGTTTTCGGCAAGTTTCTGCATGACCTGCTTGTGCAGCCACACGTTCATTGCCGCCGAGTCGTTCATGTCGCCGGAATAGTGCAGCTCCTGTGCGAGCTCCTTACGCGCCGAGAGGCTGCTGTCGAGATCGAGCAGCTTCATCAGGTCGACGATCGAGTGACGCCAGTCGAGCTTCTCCTTCTTTTCGGCGAGGAGCTTGGTGAGGACGTCAGCCACATCGACCTGCGTAGCCGACCCGGCCGGCGCGGAAGATGCAGACTGTCCGCCCGGCCCGGGCGAAGGTGCGGAGGGCGAGGCGCTAGCCGCGCCCGCCCGTCCGAAAATGGACGACATGATCTTGCCGAAAATGCTCATGGTCTCCTCCTCGTTAGCCGCCGGTCGAGATGAGCGTTTCGACCGGACGTAAGATCGTATTGGCGGTCCGCCGGCCGCCGCGATCGTTTGCTTGTGCTCCGCCGCTAGAGCTGTGCGGCGTTGAACGTGTCGCAGGCCGTGATGTCGCCGGTCTTCAGTCCGGTGGTGAACCAACGCACGCGCTGCTGCGAGGTGCCATGCGTAAACGCGTCGGGCACCACGTAGCCCTGCGAGCGCCGCTGCAAGCGGTCGTCGCCAATCGCTGACGCTGTCTGCAGCGCCGCTTCAACGTCGCCGGGGTCGAGGAACTTCCATCGCTGCTGCGAGCGGCTGGCCCATACGCCAGCGAAGCAGTCAGCCTGCAGTTCGGCCATCACCTGAAGGCGGTTGGCGTCCGCGCGATCCAGGCCGCGTTGCATCTGCTGGAGACGGGGCAGGATCCCAAGCAAATTTTGCACGTGGTGTCCAACCTCGTGGGCGATCACGTAGGCTTCTGAAAACTGACAAGCTTTCGTCGAATTACAAGCGCCGAAGCGCCGCTGCAAATCCTCGAAGAACGCGGTATCGAGATAAACCTGCCGGTCCTTCGGGCAGTAGAATGGCCCCATGGCGGATTGGGCGAAGCCGCAGGCCGACGAGGTCGCCCCCGAGAACATCACGAGCGTCGGAGGCTGATAGCGGCTATTGGCTTTTGCGAACAGCTCCGTCCACTGCACCTCCGTGCTGCCGAGCACGGCGGCGACGAATTCCTTCATTTCGTTGGTGCCGGCCTTTCCTGTTTTCGACGTGTCGGAATAAGACGGCGGTTGCTGTTGTTGACCCCCGGTCAGAACTTCAGCCCCGCCAATCAACAGACGGGGGTCGATACCGAGCGCCCAGCCAATCAGGGCGAGCACAACCAGCGTTCCGATCCCGATCCCGCCGCGGCGCATGCGGACGCCACGGCGATCATCGATGTTCTCGCTGCGCGGCAGTTCATCTATGCGCATGATCGACCCTCTGTACCGACCTGACTAGGCTAATGGGCAGTGCGATGCGCGACCGAGAGCCCGGTCATCGCATTTGGTCGAGTTCGGCTACGGTGGGAAGCCGGCCCCTGGGCGTGAGTTTGTCGACGACGCCCGGTAAAGCCTGCGACAATTGCCGGATAAGTTCTTCCTCCGACATTCCCGCCCGCTCGGCGAGCGTCTTGATGACGTTGGGGCCGAGGGCGTTTCCTAGCTGGCCCGGCGATACCGACTGGTTGGGCCCCGAGCCAACCCAGGAATCGGCCGCTTGTCCCTGGCCGGCCTGGCGAAAGCGATCAAGCAGACCGCCCAGGCCTTCGAGCAAGCCGCCACCACCGCCCTCGCCGGTGGGAACGCGCGGCGGATCGGTTGTCACGGGGGGAGTTTCGCGACCGCCGCTCCTGAACAGAGCACCGGAGGCGAGTAAGGCGAGGAGGGCGAGCGTGAGCGGCTTGGAGACTTTGCCACCGGGAACCGCGGAGCCCAGGATGTCATCGAGGAATCCCATACATTTCTCCTTCATTTAGTCAGTGTGGCTGACAGCGGCATGCCGGCCCTCATACGGGGCGTCGGCCAGCGGTGGCGTGATAGACCCACAGCACGACTACCGAGCCGATAATCGCGACAATCATGCTGTAGAGATCGACGCCGGTGACGCCCGAGAAGCCGAAAGCGCTGAAAATCAACCCGCCGACAATCGCACCGACGATGCCGAGCGCCAGATTGAGCCAGAGGCCTTTGCCTTCTTTGTCGACGATGCGGCTGCCGATGTAGCCGGCGATCAGGCCGAGGATGATCCATCCTATAATAGACATGAGTAACTCCCCTGTGTGGGCACGATGCAGTACAAACGCGGCAAAGCCGAATTCGTACTGGCCAAATCGCGCTCGCATGCAAATTTTCAGGACCAGGTAGATAATCTGCCTTATGCGAAGCCGACGGCATCATCAATATTCGCAATGGATTAGTCGCAACCGCCTAATGCCTGTTGCGGAAGTGCGTCGGCCGCTCATCCAGTAAGAGCCGGCGAGGCATCAGCCCGACCGGCCCAGCGCTTGCCCAGAAAGACCGCAAGCCAGACCAGCGGGGCGCCGAGGGAAGCAATCGCCACCTTTACAAGATATTGGCCGACCAGAGCCGGGCCGAGCGGGAACGATCCGTAGAACGCAACGGTTACGAACACGGTCGTATCGAAAAATTGTCCCACCAGCATGCCGACGAAGGCGCGAACGGCGAGCGGCGCTCTGCCTTGGGTCACGTCCCGCATTTTCAGGAAACCCCAGAGGTCGAGGTACTGACTCGCGAGGTAGGCGAGCCATCCCGCGAGCCAGATCCGCCACGATGACCCGAGCACCGTCTCAAACGCTTGTTGGTACGGCCACACGCCGGCCGGCGGGAGCGCGATCGTCAGTTTGAAGTAAAGCGCCGACAGCGCCATTCCGATCAGGCCGAGATTGATCACCAGCCGTGAGAACTTGGCGCCGTAAAGCTCGGCAATGGCGTCGAGCACGACGAAAGTGAGCATGTAGCTTATGACGGTGGCGCTCGCCGAAAGGCCGAAGGGCAAGGCGAACAGCTTCGACCCCGCGACGGTGCTGGTGATCAACAGCGAGCCGTGCAACGTCATCAGAAATAAAAAGAACTTGATCCTGCGCTCGATCATGTCGCTGCACGTCACACCGCCGCGATCGGGTCGGCCGACCGCAGGGAAG
>Ga0315553_10001958_pt1 | contig 16747 bp, 11 predicted proteins | sample SalMarSW160140MG_FD_203099 | JGI IMG/M metagenome (GOLD analysis project Ga0315553, IMG submission 203099) | Salt marsh sediment microbial communities from the Plum Island Ecosystem LTER, Massachusetts, United States - Salt Marsh Sediment SW1601-40 ... | reverse complement strand
GTGGTCTCCTGGGGTGCGTGGAAATTCGTTCTGCACCCCATAAAACCCCGGGAACCACACGTGGGATTCATCTCACAAACAGCGCGCTGGTGAATAAGACGGGCTCAAATCACAAATCGCAAATCCCAAACAAATCTCAATCCTCGAATCGCCAAGCTCCAAACCGGACTCCTCCTGTTCGGCGCGGGGCTCCCGACCCCGCCGAAGCCGCGACCGCAGCTCTCCCGCGTTGAGACCTGCCGTCGTCGAACGTGGCTCGGTCGGGAGACCGGTCACAACACACGGTCACAACGCGAGCACGGTTTGAAGATTTGGAATTTGGTAATTGTTTGTGATTTGTCATTTGTGATTTTGGATTTCGCGTTCCGCAGCGCCTGCCACATCTCCTAACGCGACCAAGGCGAGGCACGTCGCAATAAGCGGGTCGTCTTCCCGCATACGGGCTGAAGAATTTCGCCACGAGCCGTCGCGGCGCTGTAGCGCGACCACTTGCGCCAGAAGTGCGCCGCGCCGCTTGCTCGCCGCATCTTCGGGAAACCAGCGGAGCGCCGGAGCCAGCGCCGCGTAGTAATAGAGTCGCAGCCCATTCTGCCAGTCGACCTCTTTGGGCAGGTCTTCAAAGCCGGGCACTTCTTCGACGCTCGGGCGATCAACGAGCCACTTCACCGCCGCCGCGACACTGCGATCGTCGTTTGCTGCCCCGGCGTGGGTCAGACAGAGCAGCCCGTCGCACGTGGCCGTTCCGTACGACCGGGCTTGGGTCTGCTTGGCGTCGCTCCACTGCGCCTTGTTGCTGTCGGAAGCGCGGTCGGGCGTGAACACGAATCCTCCGTCGCCCGAGGAATTCTGGCAACCGGCGGCCCAGCGTCGCGCGAGGCGCACCGCGCCGGCCGCCGCATCCTCTTTCGACCGCGCTAGCGCTTCGATGGCGAAGCGGCTGACCGACACGTTCGTGCCCGAAGTGATGCCCGGCTCGTCGATCGGGCCGGTGAGATCCCATCCGCCCAGGTGCGGGCTGTCGGCGGCGAAGCCGCGACTTTCGGTGATCTGGGCACGCACCAGGTAGTCGACAAGCTGCGCGAGATCGTCGCGTGGAGCATCGATCGCCAGCCGTTCGACGGCGACCAGCGTCATCGCGCTGGCGTAGGTGGGAAAGTCGAGCGAGCCGTCGGGGCAGGCGACGGTTCCCTTCTTGCGAATGCCCGGCTGAAGGAACCGGTAGCCGGCCTCGAGGCGGTCGGCCAGCGGTTTGCGGACTTCGGCCGGGGCGCGGGCCGCCGCGTACAGCGCAAACGCCGTGACGGCCGCTCCGCCGCGCAGTGCGCCGTACGTGCGCGAGTGCCAGCCGCCGTCCTCACCTTGCGCCCGGCCCAGCCACGCCAAACCGCTTTGTAGCGCGCGCCGAGCGGCGGCAACATCGTCGCCACCGGTTTTCGCTTCGTCGTTCGCTTGCGGTTTCGCCGGCGCAACCACGGCGCGCGAACGTTCCCGACGAGCGCCCCAGCGGCTCATGGCTGCGAAATCGGCAAGTAGCGGTAGGGCGCCGTCAGCACCAGCGTCGCACACGCCGTGCAGAAGGTGCGGCTGGTAATACAGTGATGGCCGGTCCAGCTACCGTCGCTGTTCTGCACGGCGACGATCTTGTCGCGGACGACCGGGTACCACGTCTTCCAGTCCTGGCCCCCCTTCTGCAGCATGGTCTCGGTAATCAGGTGGAATGCCAGGTACTCCTCGCCGCCGGCTTGCGAAAACGCCGTGTTGTCGGTCGTCACAAGCTGCAGCACGTCCTTGAACGCCTGCTCGGAGATGGCCTCGTGCTCCAGGCCCATTTCGAACAGCACGCGGATTCCGGTCGCGTTCTTGTACAGCGTGTGCATCCAGCTTCCGCCGCGGTTGGCAAGCTGCTGCTGCATATCCTTGATGAGGTGGTCGGCGGTGCGCTGGGGCGAGTTGCCCACCTTGATACCCGCGAAGTCGGCCGCCCGCAGGCTGAGCCACCCCATGACGGTACCCAGCACCGGTGCCCACGACGTCTGTCCCCAGTCTCCATCCGCAGTCTGCATGCGGACAAGGACGTCGGCCAGCTTTTTGAGCGAGGGCCGCACCAGCTCGGGGTCTTCCCCTTCGCCCAGCACCTGGCTCAAAAAAAGCGTGGCGAAGAAGCTATGCGCGTGCCGGCCGATTTTGTTTTGAAGCTGCGTTTGCGTCGCCGAGGTGATGTCGTCGCTGGGCATGTTCTCCACGCACCGCAGCAGGTAGGAGACGATCTGCCGCACCTCGCGGCTGCGCGGCCCCTCGACCGGCGTGTTGCCCTGGGCCAGAAACGAAAGCCCTACCATGGCCGTGCAGCCGATGTCGGGGGGCTGGCCGATGTCGACGCCGCATCCGCCGTCGCGATGCATCGTCTTGAGCAGGAATTCGACGCCCCGTCGCGTGGCCCGCTCCGATGCGTCGGTCACCTCCTGGAAGAACATGTCCTCGTTGCCACTGTCGACCGCGCCGTCGGCTGCGTCTTCGCCGCGGAGCAGGCGCGGCGCGAGCAACAGAAGCGGCGAAGCGGCCAAAAGTTGGCGTCGCGAGATGGTCATCGTTCACCCCTTTCCTGTCTTTCCGACGCTTCCAGGGCGGAGAAGATTCCCGCCGGCAAAGGGAGCAACATGGGGCACGCGGTCGGGCGCAGGGCCAGAACTGATTCTCGACATCGGCTACCCGGGGTATTATCGGGCAGGGCGCGTGCAGCGTCAACTTCTTACGTTTCCCGATTGCTATACACGCAGAGCACTGTTGAGTTACGCAATAACTGCAAAGGTTCACGAGCCCGCAACGCCCTGAAACGGCCCCGCATTCGAGACGATCGCGCGTCGCTAGCGAGGGGATTCGCCGCGGTTTTTGCGGCCTCCCTCACCCTTACCCAGCTTGCCTTGCCCCGGCAACCGCCGTGCGGGTAGACTTCCCCCCTTCTATCGGCGGACCGATCACCCGCGATCGGACCGACCGAGGCGTTAGACGAGGCGAGGCGTCGCCGGCCGGCCGCATCCGGTCCGGAGATGCCGCAGGCGCCGATAGGCGCCGTACGTGCGACAAGGAGGTCGCCGTTGCTCTCTCGTTGGCCCATCCGTTACAAACTGTCGCTTGGCGTCGCCATGCTGTGTCTCATCGTGGCGATCCTCTCGTTTAGCAGCTTCCAGGGTGTCTACTCCTACCGCCAGTTGGCCCGCACCATCAGCCACCGCGCGACAGAACTGCCGCTGGCCGCGGAACTGACGCGCAGCGTGAGCGATCTGCGCGTCAAGCTCAGCCACGTGCGGCGTCTGCGTGAAAACCCGTCGGCGACCGTCTCCAGCTCGATCGACCGCCAGATGCTCCGCGAGGAATTTCGCTCGGGCTACCTCGACGTGCAGCAGGCGCTCACGCGCTATCGGGAGCAGCTCAAACTTTCGCAAACTCTCGATCCGCACATCGGCGACAACAGCCGCGAGCGCGAAATGGTGGGTCGCATCGAGGCCTCGCTCGATCGCATCGCCGCCTTGAACCACGACGAGGACTGGGCCCTTGACGACGTGAAAGTGGCGGAACTGGACGAAGAGCTGGAATCGCTGCAGGGCCTTTCCGACGAGCTGCCCAGTCACTTGCAGAAGCGGATGCACGACTTTGCCGGCGAAGTCCGTCTGCAGTACCGCACCTGGATCGTGCTCACCTGGATCACCAGCGTGTTGGCCGGCGTGGTGATGCTGCAGTTGGTGGTGTTCTTCTACCGCTGGGTGTTCCGCCCCTTGCGGGTGCTGATCGAAGGCTCCCGCCGCGTGGCCCGGGGCGCGTTCGACCACCGCATTCGCCTCGACACGCACGACGAGGTGGCCGAGCTGGCCACGGCCATGAACGACGTCACTACCCGCTTCCAAGAAATCCGCGACGATCTCGACCGCCAGGTGCAGCAGCGCACCAAGGAAGTGGTCCGCAACGAGCAGCTTGCCAGCGTCGGGTTTCTCGCCGCCGGCGTGGCCCACGAAATCAACAACCCGCTGGCGTCGATCGCCTGGTGTGCCGAATCGCTCGAAGCCCGACTCCACGATATTCTCCAAGAACACGCCGCCCAGGACGCCGACGACCAGAGCGAAGAAGTCGAGGTGCTGGCCAAGTACCTCCGCCGCATTCAGGAAGAAGCCTTTCGCTGCAAGGGCATCACCGAAAGCCTGCTCGACTTCTCCCGCACCGGCGACGTCAAAAGGCAGCCCACCGACCTGGCTGACCTGGTCGAAGGCGTCATTGAAATGGTCCGCCACCTGGGTCGCTATCGCCAGAAAGAAGTCTCGTTCTCGTGCCAGCGCCCGGTCACGGCCCAAGTTGGCCCGCAGCAGTTCAAGCAGGTGATCCTCAACCTCGTCACCAACGCCTTGGACAGCATCGATCCCGGCGGCACCGTGTGGGTCGAGGTCAAGACCGACGGCCCCACCGCGCTGTTGGAAGTCCGCGACAACGGCTGCGGCATGACGCCCGACGTGCTCGAACACCTGTTCGAGCCGTTCTTCACCCGCCGCCGCAACGGGCAGGGGACCGGGCTGGGCCTCTCCATCGCTTATCGCATCGTTTCCGATTTTGGCGGCACCATCGAAGCCGAAAGCCCCGGCACCGGTCAGGGGTCGCGGTTTGTCGTCTCGCTCCCTCGGGTGGTACATGAAAAAGAATACGAAAAACGACTCCCAGCGGCCTGACGGGCTGAAAGTCCTCTTCGCCGACGACGAAGCCTCGCTCCAGGAGCTCATCAGCATGGAGCTGCCTCGGCTGGGGCACGTCGTTACCGTGTGCCCAGACGGCGCCACCGCCGTGGCCGCCATCCAGCGCAACACCTACGACTGCCTCATCGTCGACCTCGACATGCCGGGCCTGTCGGGCATCGAAGTCATCGCCGCGGCGCGCGAGATATCGCCCGATACCGACGCGGTGATTCTCACCGGCAAGTCGTCGCTCGAATCGGCCATCGCCGCGCTGCGGCACGGGGCGTTCGACTACATCACCAAGCCGTGCAAGCTGGTCGAGCTCGAAACGCTGCTCAAGCGCGTGGCCGACAAGCGCGAGCTGACCAACAAGTGCCGCGCCCTCATGCGCCGTCTCGAGCGGATCGAAGGGCAGTCGAGCCTCGTCGGCTCGGGCCGCGGCATGCAGCGGGTGCGCGATCTCATCGCCAAGGTCGCCCCGACGAATTCGACCGTACTCATTCGCGGCGACACTGGAACCGGCAAGGAGCTGGTCGCCCGCGAGCTGCACCAGCAAAGCCTGCGGGCCGACAAACCACTGGTGGCCATCAATTGCGGCGCGCTTCCCGAGAACCTGATCGAGAGCGAATTGTTCGGCCACCGCAAAGGGGCCTTCACCGGCGCCGACGAGCACCGCGTGGGACTGTTCGAGGTGGCCCACGGCGGCACTCTGTTCCTCGACGAGATCGGCGAGCTGCCCAAGGCGATGCAGGCCAAGCTATTGCGCGTGCTGGAAAGCGGCGAAATCCGTCGCGTGGGCGACAACCAGTCGTTTCAGATCGACGTCCGCGTGGTTTGCGCCACGCATCGTAATCTGGTCGAAATGGTCTCCGAGGGCGAGTTCCGCGAAGACCTCATGTACCGCATCAACACGTTCGAGATTCCGCTCCCCGCGCTCCGCGACCGCGTGGAGGACATCGCCGAGCTGGCCGAGCACATGGTGCGCCGCTTCCGGCCGACGGCGCCCCCGGGACAAGCGCTGCTCGCGCCCGATGCGCTCGAAGTGCTGGAATCGCACACGTGGCCGGGCAACGTCCGCGAGCTGGCCAACGTGATCGAGCACGCGATCATCCTGTGCGACTCGATCCCCCTCACGGCCGACGACCTGCCCCGTGACTTCGCCTCGCGGATGCTAGCCCGACCGCGCCTGGTCGCCGGCCCGGTCTCCTTGCGCGACCTGGAAATGCAGGCCATCCACGAAGCCCTCGACCGCCACGCCGGCAACAAACCCCAAGCCGCCGAAGAGCTGGGCATCAGCCTGAAAACCCTCTACAACAAACTCAACCAGGCCAGCAGTTTGGAGAAGTCGGCGTGACCGCTGCCGTTCGATAGCCGCCACATTCATGCGGCGCTGCTCTCCCACTGAAAACTGAACATTCGTGGGCATTCTCACCATGCCCCACACCCAGCACCTTGCGGAATTGGCTCGCCTCGTACGCGGCGACACGCTTCGGCTGCTCGAAGCGGTGCCCGAGGCGTGGCTCACCTGGGCACCGCCCGGCACGTCGAACCACATTCTGTGGCATGCTGGCCACGCGCTGTGGCTGCAAGATGCGCTGTGCATTCGCCGGCTGACGGGCACAAGCGAATTGCCCGACGGTTGGGAAGAAACGTTCGGCTCGAACTGCGCGCCGGTAGCCGACCGCCGCGATTGGCCGCCGCGCAGCGAGGTTCACGCGCTGCTGGCGGCGCAGCTCGACCGCCTGCTCGAACGATTCGCCGCCGATACCCAGGGGCGACTGGCGCACATCGGCCCCAACACCGGCGGCGGCTGGGACCTGGTGCGCGGTATCCTGCACGGCCTGCACGACGAAGCTCGCCACCAGGGCGAAATGTACCTGCTCCTCAAACTCCGCCGCAGTAGGTCCCGATTGCCGGACGGAACCTGAATCTGTGTTGTGGCCGGTCTCCTGACCGTGCCGCCATGCGGTATGGCGGCCAAGGTCCCGCTCGGCAAGCGGGACCTACCGCCGGAGACGCCAGACCAATAGCAACATCACGGTTCGACCATCGACAAGATCGACGCTGATTGCCTCGTCGGTCACGCTCACCGATTGGGCTCGCACCTCGATACTCAGGGGTTGATGACGACCTCTGCGCTCGGGCCGCGAAAAAGCACATTCAGCGAATTCAGTACGTCGCGACCCAGGATGCGCTCATTGCCCATGAAATCAGCGTGAAGCTGGCATTCATACTCGCTCCCATCGAGATGAACCCACACCAAGAAGCCGAGCATCGTCGCCGATCCTCCGGCCAAACCGCTCATCAAGCTCGGCACGCCATCGGCCGGATCGAGCTGCAATTCTTGGCAGTCTTCCCAGGGTAGAGCGCTGGTATCAGCGCCCGTGTCGGGAATGACGCGATCAAAAACCAAACCGGGCACTCCGCTTTCGCTGCGGAACTCGGCGCGGATGGCCGGCAGCGCTTCGCCAGGATAGCTCGTGTCGTACGCGAAATTGGCGCGACGCATGCGGTAGGGTTCGTCTTCGCGCCCCACGCAAATCATATAGGGGTGCGGGGCTGCTTGACGGGCGGCGTGCAACACAGCCACGGGGCGAGTGCCGGAGGCGACAACCTTTCCATCGGCGAAGCCGATCCACTGGCCCGCATACTGAGCCAGTAGCTGGTCGCGGACGACCCAATAGGCCGCCTCGTTCTTGCGCCAATCGGGATGGATTTGGCCAGCGATGTCCGGGGGCAGTCCGTCGGCCAGGCTCTTCATGGTTCACCTCGAACATGGGGGCACAAATGCAATGTGGATTCATTCTACGACTGAGCAATTCCTCGGTCGAGCGCGTCGGCAGCTTAACTCTAGCTCCCGCTCGGCAAGCGGGATCTACACTACGCCCCGCTCTGGCCCGAATCGCTCACGGTCGCGGCAGATACACCCGCACCGTCGGCCCTGGTTCGCCTTCCTGCCGCGGCACCAGCAGGTAGAGTCGCTCGCCCGCCGCGTCGAAGAAGCAGGTTCGCGCCCGCTTGGCCGTGTCGATGCTTTCCAGCGTCTCGTAATGGTCGGCATCGCGCTGCCGGACGACCGTCAGCGAGCCGGCGCCGCACGCGGCATAGAGCCGCGCGTTCTTCGCGTCGTAAAACACGTCGTCGATGTCGCCCGGGATGGGCACGCTTGTTACCTCCTCGCCGCTCTCGCTGTCCATCACCACGATCATAGGCTTGCTGCGGCATCCCACGAACAAGCGGTGGTGAGTCTCGTCGACCGCCAGCGGAAACGCCTGGTCGGCGAGCTTCAACGCGTAGCGGTGCAGCACCTCGTTCTTATCCGTATCGATCACCACCAGGGCGGTCGGATCGTCGGTGTTCACGTACAGCCGCGGCCGCTTCGACTCCACTTGAAACGCTTCGGGCCGACCGGGCAAACGGATGTTCGCCTTCACCTCAAGTGTCCGCGCGTCGATGGCGGTGAGGGTTTTCTCCGCGTGGCCGACGTAAATCGTTTGGCGGCTCGCCAGGTAGCGCACGTTGTCGGCATCGGGCAAGGGAATCGACTTGAGCAGCTTGTAGCCGTCGCCGTCGAAGATGTTGCACTCGCCGCCTGCGCCGTTGCCGACGTAGATGCGGTTCAGGTCGGGAGCGTACGCGACCCCCTGAATCTCCTTCTGGTCGGGAATCTGTTTGAGCAGCTTGCCGCCCTTGAGGTCGACGATATCCAGGGTGTCGTTCGACAGGTTTGCGATGAACAGCCGACCGTGCTCGTGGTCGATCGCCAGGTGGTCGAGGCGGCCGGGCGCCCCGATGAGGGGAATCGTTTGCACCAGTTGCAGCGTGTCGGCGGCGGTTGCCGACGCACAGCCGGCTCCCATCATCGGTAGAAGCCCGACAACGACCGCGAGTCGGGCCAACAAGAGTTTCGCGCGCCCGTTCATGAGTCTCCTCCTTCGAGTCAATCGCCATCGGCGACCGACCCGAGCAAGTGGCGCCCCTTCGCCCACCGGCAATCGCCGCAACGCGCAGGGGCCATGAGACTCTCATACCACCTGGAAGGTTCTTTGGCGAGCAGGACATCCTGCTGCGGAATGGTTCCCGGCGCGATATTCGCGCGTTAACGGAACGTCGGCACGTCGCCGGGAGGGTCGGGTTGCCGTGCCACAATTATCGCGTTAGGGCCGCCCCGTTGGGGCTTTCGAGAGACGGAATGCGGCTCACGTTCCCGGGGTTGCGCTGCGCTCCACCCCGGGCTGTCTTAGGGCCGCCGCGTTGCGGCTGCACTGACGCGCTCACCCCACCTTGCGGACCACTCCCACGACCACGCCCAGCACGCTGGCGTTTTTGACGTAGATGGGGGACATCGAGGAGTTGGCCGGTTGCAGGCGGATGCGGTTCGCCTCGGGGTGCCAGTACTTGAGGGTGGCTTCGCCGTCGTCGGTTTGGGCCACCACCATTTGGCCCGACTGGGCGGTGCGCTGCGGCTTGATCACCACGTAGTCGCCGTCGGCGATGTGGGCGTCGATCATCGAGTCGCCGCTGACCTCGAGCACGAACAGGTTCTTCTTCTTGAACATGTCGCCGAAGTCGATTCGCTCGTTCTGCTCGATAGCCTCGTGCATCACGCCGGCCGCGATTCGCCCCGCCAGCGGCAGACCCCGCTCCTCGTCGATGGCTGCCTTGGTCAGCTCGATGGCCCGCGACTTGTTCGGGCTGCGATGAATGAGTCCCTTTTTCTCCAGCGCCTTCAGGTGGCACATGACGCCGTTGGGCGAGCTGATGTCGAACTGTTCGCCGATCTCGCGCACGGTGGGCCCGTACCCGCGATTCTGAATTTTGTCGCGGATGAAATCGTAGACGGTTCGTTGGCGTTTGGTGAGCTGGTCGAGCGACATGGCACAGAAATCCTGTAAGACGGATTGTTTGGCGACCGTGGGATCGCGGCCGGGGTTTTCAGTTTTCGGTTTTCAGTCGGAGGGCGAGGAGGGTGGAATGCAAATTGCAGAATGCAGAGTGCGGAACGAAGGAACCGAGTTCAATCTATGAATCCGTCTGTCGGCTTCGAGATTCTGCATTCTGCATTTTGCACTCTGCTTTTGAACTCACCCCACACCGGATTGCCGGTAACGACTCGGCACAACCCTGGAACCCCCCTCGGTCCCTGCACCAATATAATATACGTACGTTCACAGTCAATAGCGTTTGTACACTTCCCGGGAAAACAGGGGAAAATCAGCGACGGGGGCGCTTATTCTGGCGGGCGATCGCCGGGCAAGTGGGTACTTCGTTCGGCGGCCCTTCGGTATGACAATCGAAACCGAAACGGCTCGCGCGGCGTATGATCTGGGGACCAGGATGGATCTATCGCGGGATCCAAGTCCGTCCGCAGAGAAGGGGACAGGCACAGTTTGCTACGCGGAAAAGCGCAAACTGAGCAAGTCCCCAATGGCTTTGCGTTTCCGCGAGCGGCATTGTGGGGGGGCAGACTCGCATGAACGAGGTGATATTCCGCGCCGCAACGCCGGAAGATCTCAAGCAGGTCCACCGCCTGAATTACGCCACGTTCGTCGAGGAGATTCCGCAGCACGCCCCCAATTCCGATCGCGTGCTCGTCGACCCACTGGTTGGCAAGAGCACCATGTACGTGGGCGTGGAACCGGGCGCGGCAGGTGAAGAAGTTGTGGCCATGGTGGCCGTATGCGGCGAGCGGCCGTTCTCGATCGATCGCAAAATCCCCAACGTCGACGAGTTGCTGCCGCCGTTCGAACGCCCATGCGAAATTCGCCTCCTGTCGATTCGGCCCGATCGACGTGGCGGGCAGCTCTTGGCGGGACTCATCCGCTGTCTGTACGAACACTCGCTCGCGCACGGCTACGACATTGCATTGATCTCCGGGGCGGCGCGGCAGGAGCGGCTGTACCGCCACGTGGGCTTTACGCCCTTCGGCCCTCCCATCGGAACCGAGGCCGCGCCGTACCAGGGCATGTACCTGATTTGGGAGCGCGTTCGCGGCAGCATCTATCAGGTGGCGGGACTCGAACCGGTGAATCTGCTGCCCGGTCCGGTGGCGATCGCCGACGAAGTGCGGCGTGTGTTCGAGCAGCCGCCGATTTCGCATCGCAGCGATGAATTCCACCGGCAAGTGGGCGAGCTGAAAGCGCAGATGGCGAAGCTGGCCGGGGCGCGAAACTGCCAGCTTCTGCTCGGTTCGGGCACGCTGGCCAACGACGCCGTGGCGGCGCAGTTGGCCCGCAAAGGAGAACCGGGCGTGGTGGCGGTGAACGGCGAATTCGGCGAGCGGCTGGTCGATCATGCACGCCGCGCCGGGCTCGCGTATCGCACCGTCGAGGCGGCGTGGGGTGCGCCGCTTCCATGGGATGAGCTGGAGTCCGCGTTGGCTAGGGCGCCCCGGGCGAAGTGGCTTTGGACCACGCACTGCGAAACGTCGACCGGTGTCTTGAACGATCTCGATCGCCTGCGGGCGATGGCGGCCGAACACGGCGCGCGACTTTGTCTCGACGCCGTGTCGTCATTCGGGGCCGCGGCGCTCGATTGTCGCGGCGTGGCATTCGCCACGGCCACCAGCGGCAAGGCGCTGGCCGCGTACCCGGGCGTGGCGCTGGTGTTTCACGATGCGCCGATCGCGCCCGACTCACGCGTTCCACGGTATCTCGACCTGGGGCTGTACGACGTCGACGAGGGTGTGCCGTTCACCCATTCTTCGAATCTCATCGCGGCGCTGGCCGTGGCCGCACGGCGACTGGAGCACGAGGGAATTGCCGCGCGGATCGCGTCGCGCCGACGACTGCACAACATGCTGCGTCCGCGCTTGGAAGCGGCCGGCTGCCGTGTGGTCGCTCCGCCCGAGATCGCGGCGCCGACAGTCATCACGTTCGAGCCGCCCGCGGGAAACTCCGCCTGCGAGCTGGGCGAGTGGCTCATGGAACGAGGCTTCGCCCTGAACCACCGCAGCGTGTACCTGGAAAGGCGGAACCTGATTCAGGTGTGCTTGTTGGGCGCCGTCCACCGCTCATCGATTGCGGCACTGGCGGCGGCGATTGACGAGCGGCTGGGAGTGGCAATCCGGGCGACGGGCGAGAGCCGCAGCCCGGCCGCCGTTTCTGTGTAATCCAAAGCAGTGTGTCGGATTCGAGTCGCGTATGTCACAATAGCTGTAATGGGCGGTGGAGCGAACAGAGCGCCCGCGCCACCCGATTTGATCGAGCATCCGGTCTTCCCCCTCCGTGGAGTTTCCCATCATGCGTATGTCATTTCGCACAGTTCGAACGTTTGCGGCGGCGATCGCGCTTGGTGCGCTGATAGTGATGCTCGTCGGGAGTGGAACCGTTGCCGCGGACGATGAGTCAATCGGCGCCGCTCGCGAAACCGCAAGCGGGGTGGATGACTCGGGCGGTGACAAAACCGCGAGTGAAGATGCAGATTCAAAGTCTGCCGCCGCAGCGGGCGACACGGAGAAACCGGATCCCTCATGCCCATTTGTCGAAGAGGCGGACGACGTACCGGTGGCGCGAACTACCACGGACACCGCAGACGATGCGAAACCCAATACGAAGCGCGCTACCGTGGCCGGCCTGTCGCTTTCCGGGTCGCTCGACGAAACAACCGGGTCGCTCGGCCTGTTTGTCGAAGTCGGATCGAGCCTGCCCGTCATGATCTCGCGGCTCGACCGGGCCGCTGACGACAGCAAGGTCTCCGCCATTCTGCTCACCGTGAGCGATGCGTCGATCGGCCGCGGCAAGCTCACCGAGCTGCGTGCCGCTATCGCCCGCGTTCGCGCGGGGGGCAAGAAGGTTTACGCCAAGCTCACCACCGCCTCCACCCCCGACTATCTCGTCGCCGCCGCGTGCGACTCGATCGTGATGCCCGAGTCGGGCTCGCTGATGATTCCCGGCGTGCGGGCCGAGGTGACCTTCTATAAGGGGCTGTTCGACAAACTGGGCATCGAGGCCGACATGATGCAGGTCGGCGCGTTCAAGGGGGCCGCCGAACCATACACCCGCGATGGGATGAGCCCCGAGTTCCGCAAGCAGTACGAAGGGCTGCTCGACGACATCTACGCACAGATGGTCGAGACGATCGCCGCCGATCGCCACCTTGCGCCCGAGCGAGTGCGGGAGCTGATCGATATCGGCATGTTCTCCGCCGCCGAGGCCAAGGAAGCCGGGCTGATCGACATGGTGGCCTACGACGACCAGCTCGACTCCCACTTCCGCGAGTCGCTGGCCGCCGACAAGGTCGACTTGGTACACGACTACGGCAAGAAGAGCGTCGACACCGACTTCAGCGGCATGACCGGCATGCTCAAGCTGCTCGATCTGTTCGGCGGCGGCCAGCCCACGCGCCCCGCCAGCACCAAGAACAAGAAGATCGCCCTGGTGTACGCCGTGGGCACGATCATGTCGGGCGAAAGCTCGATCAGTCTGTTCGGCGGCGAGACGCTCGGCAGCGACACGATCGTGAAAGCCCTCCGCCAGGCCCGCGACGACGAGAGCGTAGCCGCCATCGTGCTGCGGGTCGATAGCCCGGGCGGCTCAGCCCTGGCCAGCGACCTGATCTGGCGCGAGATCGCACAAATCGACAAGCCGGTCATTGCCAGCATGGGCGACGTGGCGGCCAGCGGCGGTTACTACATCTCGATGGGGTGCGATCGCATCTTCGCGGAACCCGGCACGCTCACGGGCTCGATCGGCGTAGTGGGGGGCAAAATCGCCTTGGGCGGGCTGTACGAGAAGATCGGCCTCAAGACCGACATCATCAGCCGAGGACGCAACAGCGGACTATTGTCGGGCGAGGATCGTTTCACCGACTCCGAACGCGAGGTGTGGAAGCGGCAGCTCGAGGAAACGTACCGTCAGTTCACCACTAAGGCGGCCGAGGGACGCCACCTCGAACCCGAGCGGCTCGAAACGCTAGCTGGCGGACGCGTGTGGACCGGCCGACAGGCCAAGGAAAATGGATTGGTCGACGAGCTGGGCACGCTCAGCGACGCCATGAAACACGCCAAGACGGCGGCGGGACTGAAGGAAGACGACAAAGTCGAGACGCTGATCCTGCCGACGCCCAAGAGCTTCTTCGATCAGCTTCTGGGATCGGCTGAGGGGCAGGGCGATCCGCTGGTGGGCGGCGGCCTGGTCGATGGCGCCTCGATCGGCGGCGCGATGATCGAGCCGAAGCTCGCGCGGCTCTTGGGCGAGGCGGAGATTCTGCGGCGGCTGTTCGCGGAGCCGTCGGTGCTCGTGCTGCCGTATCATGTGAACATCCGCTGACGGTGGTTGAGTAGGTCCCGCTTGCCGAGCGGGGCCTCCGTCCGGCGCGGGTTTGTTCTGTTCGGCGCGGGTCTCTGTTCGGCGCGGGTCTCGCGACCCCGCCGAAGCGCTCGACCGCAGGTCTCCGGCATTGAGACCTTCGGTCGCCTTGCGCGTGGCTTGGTCAGGAGACCGGCCACAACACAAATCAGGTCCCGCCCGGCAGGCGGGACCTACGGCTGATCCGACACTTGGCAGCACGCCCGCGAGCCGTCATAATCTCGTCGAAACGGAATCTCCACGATGGGCGCGCGACAAGCGCACCCGTGATGACTGCACCGCGCGCCCGACTCGCCAGCCACCTGGAACACGCACCATGACTCACCGCGTCGTCTGGTTCGATATCCCGGTCCTCGATCTCGATCGGGCCATCGAGTTTTATTCGCAGGTGCTGGGCATCAAGGTCGCCAAGGATTTCCCCGGCATGCCCGTTGGCGTGCTCGGGCATGGCGAGGGTGAGGTGTCGGGCTGCCTGGTCGAAACGGACGAAACCAAGCCCTCGGCCGACGGCATTCTGGTGTATCTCAGCGTCGAGGGGAGCCTGGACGACGCGGTCGGCAAAGTCGAAAAGTTGGGCGGCCGGGTCATCAAGCCCAAGCACGCGATCGGCGCGTACGGGTATCGCGCCATCGTGCTCGACAGCGAGGGGAACCGCATCGCGCTGCATGAGCGGTAGTGGGTCGAGTGTTCAGTTTTCAGTGTTCAGTTTTCAGCCAGACAAGAGTCGAGTCCAGAGTTACGACAGTCAACGGAAATTGAACAGGAGGGCGCGGAGGGAGCAGAGAACAAACCACACTCTGTTACTTCTGTGTTCTCCTGTTCGATTCCCTGCAGGCAAATCTTGCGTATTGGCTTGAGCGAGCCGTGTCACGGATGTCCGATCCTATGCCCCGTTCCGTTGCTTCCAAGCCGGTCACGTCGCGAAAAGGGAAGTCGCGTCGTCGCGCCGCCAAGGCGAACCCAGCGCAATCGACTTCGCCCGAGTCGCAGCTTGAAAACGGGGTCGCGCTCCTTCCCGAAGACCTACAGGGCCGCATTCATCTGGGCGACTGCATAGCCGGCATGAACGCGCTGCCCGCCGGTTCGATCGACCTGGTCTTCGCCGATCCGCCGTTCAATATCGGTTACGACTACGACGTCTACCACGACGCCAAGCACTGCGACGAGTATCTCGAATGGTCGCGGCAGTGGATCGCCGCCGTGCATCGCGCGCTCAAGCCCGACGGCACGTTCTGGCTCGCCATCGGCGACGAATACGCGGCTGAGCTCAAGCTCGCATCGCAACGGCTCGGCTTTCACACTCGCAGTTGGGTCATTTGGTACTATACGTTCGGCGTGAACTGCAAATACAAGTTCAGCCGCTCGCACGCCCACCTGTTCCACTTCGTCAAAGACCCGGAGCGGTTCACGTTTCTGCACGAGGAGCTGGAGAACCGTATCCCCTCGGCGCGGCTGCTGGTTTACGGCGATCGCCGTGGAAACCCCATCGGCCGACTGCCCGACGACACGTGGATCATCCGACCGGCGGGCACTGGCGAAGGGCTCTCGGCGGAAGAGGCTGTGCTGGCGGAGTTGCCCGTTGCGGACGACGCGGACGATCCACAGCGCGGCGAAGCGCCAAATCACAAATCACAAATCACAAACAAATCTCAACTCCCAACTCCCAATGCGCAAACGGGAAAACAGAATCCGCATCCGGCCGACGATACCTGGGTCCTCCGCCCGCAGGATTTGGCCGGCGACTTTTCGCCACAGGAAGACACGTGGTACTTTCCCCGCGTCGCCGGCACGTTCAAGGAGCGGAGCGGTTTCCACGGCTGTCAAATGCCCGAGCAGCTTCTGGGCCGCATTGTGCGCATCTGCTCCCGTCCGCGCGACATTGTGCTCGACCCGTTCAGCGGCAGCGCGACCACGCTGGCCGTGGCCAAAAAGCTCGGTCGGCGCTTCCTGGGCTTCGACCTGTCGCCCCAGTACGTCGAGCGGGGCACTGCGCGGCTGGCCGATACGTTCGTGGGCGATCCGCTCGATGGCGCGCCCGAACCGACGATGAGCGCCCCGGCCACCGTTAAGACCCGCGGCGAATCGCGGGCAGCAGGCAAAAGCCCGCTGGAGGAAATCCTCGACGCATCGGCCGACGCGCGCGACGCTCGTTGCCGTGAAGCGTTTCTCGACGCGCTCATTGAGGCGTTCCGCCGCGTGTACCAGGGCTACTCGCTCGACCGCGTCGTCGTCGACCCCGAACTCAGCGTCGCGTTAGCCGACGAGTGCGGCCGACTCGGCCTGCCCGGCGACCTCGGCTGGTGGAACCGCGGATTGTTCCGTGCCCGCAAGGCGGGTCGACTGGCCCATTTGCCCACGACGCGCCGCACGGAGCTTTCGTGGGAGCACTGCGACCAGTTTTTGTTTGCGGCCGAGATCGCCTGGCGACAGCTTCTCGACCAAGGCTACAAAAGCCTCGACGAGATTCTGTGCGACCCGCGAGCCGCCCAAGAATTCGACAGGCTCGCCTCGCGGTTCGCGTCCGGGTTCACGTCGCTCGATTATCGTTGGGCGGCGCTGAAACTCCGCAAGCAGCGCAAGGTGTCGCGGTCGCGGGCCGCGCTGATTCAGAAGTTTGACCTGCACTTCGGCGAGCCGGTTGAGCCGACGCCGAGCGCGCTCTCGGCGGTGACAAAAGATTCCGGGCTGTTCCTCGTTGAGGGCGAAAACCCGGGGGCTGGGGAT
>Ga0315553_10001956_pt1 | contig 16752 bp, 14 predicted proteins | sample SalMarSW160140MG_FD_203099 | JGI IMG/M metagenome (GOLD analysis project Ga0315553, IMG submission 203099) | Salt marsh sediment microbial communities from the Plum Island Ecosystem LTER, Massachusetts, United States - Salt Marsh Sediment SW1601-40 ... | reverse complement strand
TCACTTTTGTCTCCGGCCTACTGCTGGCAAGCTGGCTGGCTCACCACCTGAGCCAAGCCATCGAACGCAGCCAGCAACGATCCCGAGAGTTGGAGAAACTGGAGCAATTGGGGCGCGCCATACTCAACGCCCCCCCCGACGCTTCTACGTTGCCCGACGTGTTGAAGGAACACGTCTCCGACATGTTCCCGTTCAGTCTGATAGAGATTCGCATAGAGCGTGATCCACTGTTCCCCGCCCGGACCCTCCTACACCACCTCCCCTCTGGGGTCCGCGGACCCCACGATCAGCCATTGGCCAGCCCCTCGGCCTGGGAATGGCTGCGAACAACGTCCGACCCACACACCTGCCTACCAGGGGAAATACTGCCCTGGGAGGAACGCCCAACCAGCGATGCGATGCTGATAGCCCCGATACTAGACGTCGAAAGCGGAGAGCCCATTGGGGGGATCTTTGTGTCACGACGGTGGCATCCCGAGACCATCACCAGTATATTGCCAGCCGTGCAGTCGCTGGGGGCACAGATCGCCTCGGCGCTGTACGGAGCTCGGGTCTATGCCCAGACCTTGGCCCACCAAAGGGTCGAGCAGGAGTTGACGCTGGCCTGGCAGATCCAGGAGAGCTTTCTGCCCGACCGCCTGCCGGACATCCCGGGCTGGCAACTGGCCGCAACGCTGGAACCGGCCCGGGAGACCTCGGGCGATTTCTACGACGTTTTCCTCCTGCCGAACGGACGGCTGGGGATATTGATCGCGGACGTGGCCGATAAGGGAATGGCGTCAGCCCTGTATATGGCCCTCAGCCGCACCCTCATCCGCACCTACGCCGCCGAATACGACACCCAACCCGAGCTTGTGCTCACTGCCGCCAATCGCCGCATCCTGATGGATACCCGCGCCGACCTGTTCGTCACCGTCTTTTACGCCATCCTCGATCCGGCTACCGGAACCCTGGTCTATTGCAATGCCGGACACAACCCGCCGTATCTGTTTGGCGCTCAGAACAGCCCTCAACAGCCCACTCAGAACGGAGACACGGTGAAATCGCTGCGCAGAACGGGTATGGCGCTGGGCGTACTCGAGGATGTGGTTTGGCAGCAGAAGGACGTGCGGATCGATCCCGGTGACGCGTTGATACTCTACACAGACGGCATCACCGATGCGCAGAATGCCCAGGAGGAGTTTTTTGGCGAGGAGCGGCTACTGGAGATCTTGCGAGCCAGCGCGGGTACACAAACGAACCGGAGCTCTTCAGCAGGACAGGGGCCTCAGGCCCAGGACATACAACGAGCCGTGATGACAGAGATTCGCGGGTTTGTGGACGATGCCCCCCAGTACGACGACATCACGCTGATGGTCGTCGTTCGAGAGCCTTGATTTGCGTGCGGCCGCCGGTGAATGGTTGCAGGAGGGCAATATTCAACAGCAAAAACGCTCATGGAGGAACAGATCAATGGCAAAGCAAGTAGGCGTCAAGTGGGTCGAAAAACGGCAGTTCGTTGGCACGGATAGCAGCAAACACTCTGTGGTGATGTCCTCGCAGGACGAGGAGAACGGTACCGGGATGAAACCATCCGAGCTGATGCTAGTGTCACTCGGTGGATGCACGTCATACGACGTGGTGGACATTTTGCAGAAGAAACGCCAGAATGTCACCGGTCTGGCGGTCACCGTCACCTGGGAACAGGATGAAGACCCACCTTGGACCTATCGCAAGATACATCTCCACTATGAAGTGCGGGGCAAAGGCCTGAAGGAGAAGGCCGTACAGAGCGCGATCAAACTCTCGGAGGAGAAATACTGCTCGGTCGGTGCCACGTTAAGCGGCAAGGCCGAGATCACGCACGATTACGTTATTGTTGAGGATTAGGGGTTAGGGGGCAGGAATTAGGGATCGGGGATCAGGAGCCCTGGAGGATCACGTCACCGGCAGGCGGGCTGTGGGGTATTGCTGATATCGCTCACCAGCCATCACCTGGCGGATGCGGTCCACTGCCTCCCATACCTCGGTGAAGGACGTATACAGCGGCGACAGGCCCAGTCGAATGTTGTCCGGTTCCCGAAAGTCAGGCAGAACGTTCATCTCCTCGATCAGGGCCCGGTTGATCCGATATCCCTCCGGGTGGCGGATACTGACGTGAGACCCACGGCGGGCCGGATCTCGCGGCGACCCCAGAGTGAAACCCCACGGCGCCAGCACCTGGTCCACCAGATACACCAGGTAGGCGGTCAACTGAACCGACTTTTGCCGTATCCGATCGATACCGGCCTCCAGCAGGAGGTCGAGAGATGGCTCTATCGCCAGCAGCGAGAGGATGGGGGGCGTGCCGGCCAAAAAGCGGTTCACCCCCTTGGTCGGCTCATAGTCCAGGTCAAAGACAAAGGGAGCGCGCTGGCCAAACCAGCCCCAGATCGGCGAAAGGGCCTCCGCCTGTAGATCGGACCGCACATACAAAAAGGCCGGCGACCCAGGTCCGCCGTTGAGATACTTGTACGTGCATCCGACCGCCAGGTCCACACCCCAGCGGTCCAACGCCATCGGAACCACCCCCACGGAATGGCTCAGATCCCACAGGACGAGCGCGCCTTTCCGATGCGCGTGTTCTGTCACCGCCTCGGCGTCCTGAAGAAAACCGCTCCTAAAGGAGACGTGGGAGAGGGTGACCAATGCCGTTCGCTCGTCTATGCTGTTGAAGAGGGCCTGTTGATCGGTCGCGATACTGTCTTCCGAGCCGACCAGGTGCAGATCATACTCACCTAGCGTACGAATACACCCCTGCAGGATGTAGAGATCGGAGGGAAAGTTGAGCACATCGCTCACAATGCGGTCTCGGCCTGGCCGCATCGCCAGCGCAGCCATCGTCAGTTTGTAGAGATTGACCGAGGTGGAATCGCTGACGATGACCTGACCAGGAGCTGCGCCCACAAGCTGGGCGATCTTGCCCCCTACCCGAGCCGGCGCCTCGACCCAACCGGCGTTCCACCCGCGGATGAGACCACGCCCCCACTCCCGTTCCACCAGACTCGACAGACGCTCCGGCGTTTGGCGGGGCAATCGACCCAGGGAATTGCCGTCCAGATAGATCAGATCGGGATCGGCAAAGACAAAGGCGTCCCGGAAAGCGGCCAATTCGTCCGCCGCATCCAGCTCGCGGGCAAAATCCAGGTCTGGCTTGAAGGGCTTGCGCTCCATATCCTTCCCCTCTTCAAATCACCAGAAACCAGGTTTTTTCGCCGAGAAGCACAGCGGTTGTGGGTGGCAAACCACTCCGTGGCCATCGGTTCGTTTGGATAGACGCACAAAAACCTGGTTTCTAAAAATCAGATGATCAGCATCGCGTCCCCAAAACTGTAAAAGCGATACCGCTCCCGTATCGCCTCAGCATAGGCCTGATCCAATAGCTCCTTGCCCGTGAAGGCCGAGACCAACATCAACAGCGTCGACCGGGGCAGGTGAAAGTTGGTGATCATCACGTCGACCGCCCGGAAGCGAAAACCAGGACTGATGAATAGATCGGTGTTCCCCTCAAAGGCAGCAACCGACTGGAAGGGACAGTTCTCCGCACAGTCGGAACCCCCCACGGCCATCGATGCGGCTGTCTCAAGGACGCGCACGCTCGTCGTCCCCACGGCGACCACGCGATGTCCCGCCAGCCTGGCCTGGTTCACCTGCTGCGCCACCTCCGGCGTGAGTGAGCAATACTCGGTGTGCATATGGTGATCCTCGATGTGCTCCTCGCTCACCGGACGGAAGGTATCCAGGCCAATGTGGAGGGTGACAAAGGCAAACCGGACGCCCATATCGCGCAGATGATGGAGCATTTCGGGCGTAAAGTGGAGCCCGGCAGTCGGGGCCGCCGCCGATCCCGGCGTGCGGGCATAAACGGTCTGGTAACGTTCGGTATCTGCCAGCGGGGTGTGAATATAGGGTGGCAGCGGCGTGACGCCTACCTGCTCTGTCAGGGGCAATACCGGTTGGTCAAAGGCCAGCACGCGTTTCCCACGCTCTCCAGCCTCAACCACATCGGCCACCACGCCGACAGGCTCGCCATCGGGCCCGTCGAGCAGCGTCAGGCGCGCGCCCGCTCGTACGCGCTTCCCCTTGATCAGCGCCTCCCACGTGTCGCCAGCCCGCTGCCGCAGGAGCAGTATCTCTACCTTCCCACCGGTCGATTTGCGGGCAAAGAGCCGGGCAGCGATAACCCGGCTCTCGTTGTGTATTAGCAGGTCGCCTGGAAGCAGGTACTCGTCCAAATCGCGAAACCGGCGATGGGTGATCTCACCCGTGCGCCGGTCCACCACCAACAGGCGGGAGGCGTCTCGCGGTTCGACTGGCGTCTGGGCAATCAGCTCCGGTGGAAGGGTATAGTCAAACTCGGCGGTTTTCACTCGCCCCCTTCAGACGCCTCGTCGTCCAGATCGGACAGCTTCCGCGTGCCGTACGGGGTGTCTTGGGGTGCGTCCTCTACGACCTCTCCCTCCTCCCACTCGTCGTGGGGATCGGAAAGCTTTTGCGTGGCAAAAGGAGACCCTTCCGGCGTCCCGTCCAGCTTTGCCGTCCCGGCGGGCGTATCGTCTGACGAAACCTCGTCCCAGTCCTCTGCTATCTCGCCCGAGTAGACGACAGCCTCGGGGGAGTCTTTCCCTGTGCCGGTCACAGCCTGCCAGATGGCGACGATCAGGCACCCGATAGCGGCCAGATCCAAAACGGAGCAGCAACAGCTCAGAACCCACGCCAGCCACTGCACCTGGACAAACTCCCTGGTCAACTGCGGCAGAGCCAGGACGATCTGACCCAGGGCGATAAGCGTAAGCAGAGCGAATCCCACCAGAGCCAGAGTAGCCGCCCGAGCTTTTGTACGGATCAGCAGGATGATGGCGACGATCAACCCGGCCAGATACGCCAACAGCGCTGCCACGTGGGGAATGATTCCGGCATACAGAAAATGAGCGACCATTTTTCACCTCCAAGCGTGTGTGAGCGAAAAGCAAGCAGTCATTGTCGTGACTGACGTCCGGGCCTTGATTCTACACGGATTGCCAGTTCTGGGCAAATGACAGCCCCAGCGCGGCTCCTGAGATTGAGATTGGTTCAATCTTTAGAGATTGAACCAATCTGGTCATATGTCTGCAAGAATGCCCGCTGCCGCCGCAGCACCGTGGTAAGAGGCGATTTCCGCCTGGAAGGCACAGCAGGCCCGCCGGCAGTCCTGATCGGCGAAAAGATCATCAACGGCCTGTCGAATCTGGCGGGCCGTCAATCGATCCGCGGCCGGAGACCCGACAGGCAGCCAGCCGGGCTGCCATAGGCTACGTCCCACGCCCAACGCCTCGGCCTGTTGCGCCACCAGAATCTGGTCGGGATTCGTTGGCAAGATCAGCGAGGGCACCCCCGCAGCCAGGGCCTGCAACAAGGTCCCGTGACCACCGTGAAACAGAACCAGCGCACTGCGCCGGACAACGGTCGCACCCGGGACCATCGCGTGGATGTGTATGTGTTCGGGCACCGCCAAGCCAGACGGAAGCGACAGACCGCCCGAGCTTATGACCACGTTGTAGGGCCCGTCGCGCAGCGCTCGGATGATCTTGACCAGGCTCGCCCCTGCATTCACGGTGCTGCCCATCGTGACATAGACGAGGGGTCGCGTTTCCAGGCCCTCCAGCCAAGGTGCTGATCCACCCCACCCTGACCACACAAGCGGACCCACGATATGCGCGTTGGGCGGCCGCTCCTCCGGCAACAACTCCCGGATGTCGGCGAGAAGAATCCTGTCACCCAGCAACAGCTCAAACACGGTGCTGGCGGGGGGCAGGCCGTGCGCCTGGGTGACCGGAGCGACCCGGCGAGCGACCATACGCAGCATTGCCTGGAAGCCGAGCGGGAACATCCTCCGCAAGATTCGCAGCCGTAGCGCGGCCACCCCCGACACAGCGCGTGGATCACCAACCAGGCGTCGGGCCGTCTCAGCAGGCCGCAGCGCCAGCCGAAGTCCGTTTCCGTGGAGGATGCTCACCGCCGGCACGTTGGCCAGGCGCGCCGAAGAGGCTGTCGTGAATCGAAAGTCAAACACGACCACATCTGGACCGATGTGGTCGATCATCTCCCGCTCAGCATCGAGATTGGTCTGGAAATACTCGGGCGTCAGCCACCGAAAACCCCGGTCGGCTCGAAAGACAGCCCCTTCTACCTCCGGCACAGCCCGGGCCTCGAATCCCGCCTGCCGGACCATGGCCAGGCGCTCGCGACCCACGGCGAAGGTGGCCTCGTGGCCCCGGCTCCTCCAGGCCTCTGCCACAGCCAGACACCGGCTGACGTGCGCCAAAGAGGGTGCAAAGGGAACAAACAGAGCCTTCATAGCCTATGTGCGCGGTCGTCGCATTACGCCGTATCTCGCATCCTCAGCCGCTGAAATACGAGCACGCCAACGCCAAAGTACAGAATGGACAGTACCAGCGTCGCGGCCAGCCGAAAGCCCACCTTGTCGAACCCGACCCCGTAGCTCAGTACCTGGCGCAGGGCGCTGAAACCGTGCGTGGCGGGGAAAACGTCGAACAGGTCGATCTGATATCCGGCCAGCGTGAACACGGTCATTGGGGGCAAGCGGTAGAAGGAACCGGAGAAAATCACCTGTAGCATAGCAACTACGCTGCCCAAGTTGATGGCCTGGCTGTCGTTCTCCACAAAGCAGGCCACGACCAAGCCCAATCCGACGGCCGAAAAGCTCACGGCCAGTCCGACGAGAATGGCAAGCCCCAGGGAACCGTGGTTGTTGAACCCGAGAGCCACAGCGCCGACAAACACGATCACCACCTGGAACACGGCCACGACCATCTGGGCAAGACTGATGCCAGCGAACAATTCCAGTGCGTGCATCGGGGTGAGGCGCAGACGGCGCAGCGTATTCCAACGCAGCTCGCGGGCCACCAGCATCGCGGTCTGGGGAACGATGAGCAGCAAGGCAAAGATGATCATCCCCGGCGCATAGATGTCGTACTCTGTCTCCGGCCCTGCCGCTCCCAACGGCTCTTCGACGATACGCACGACCTGAGGTCGACCGGCAAGCCGGTCGGCGAGACGGGTGGCGACGCTCTCCAGGATCAGACTGGCCCGGAAAAAGCGCATGAACGTCCCATCTCCCGCGATCGTCAAGGTGTCTGTCTCACCGGAAAGGGTCACCAGCGCAGTGGCCGTCCGCTCTCTCAGGGCGGCTTTGGCCGCCTCACTATCGGCAGTCTGGTTGACTTTAAACACGGGGCGGCCATCGGGATAACGTTGCCCCGCCAGCTCTTTGACGAGGAGCGACCCATAAGGGTGAGTTCCGGAACCGCTCACCAGCACCGGATGGGTGACCTGCATTGGCGCGCTATACCCGAACGCCGTCATCGCCAGAAAGGCCAGGGGCAGCAGCACAACCAGGAGCAGCAACTGCCATTCCCGCACCACCTCCACCAGGTTCTTGCGGGCCACGAGCAGGATTCTCATTCCCGCAGCCTCCGCCCCGTCAACCGGATGAACACGTCCTCCAGCGTGTTCTTGCGCACCCGTACGTCACCCGCCTGGAGGTCAAGCGGTTCAAGAGCACTCAGAATGGCCGGCAGGGCGCCCACGGCGTTGAGCGCCCGCACCGTCAGCAGGCCACGAGCCTCCTCCAAGCGGACAGCCTCGGCCGAATCCACCGTCTGCTTGACCAACGGTCGTACGGCCTGGAGCACCCGGTCCTGTTTGCCCGATAGGCCACTCAGGTCGATCTCGACCACGTCTCCCTCGCCGACGCTCCGTTTGAGGGCCTCGGGGGTGTCAAGCACCAACAACTCGCCGTGGTCAATGATCGCCACCCGGTCGGCCACCCGGTCGGCCTCATCCATATTGTGCGTGGTAAGAATGACGGTCTTCTTCCGGGCCAGCGATTGGATGTACTCGCGCACCTTGATCCGGCTCTGCGGATCGAGCCCCGCCTCCGGTTCATCCAGCACCACGATCTCGGGGTCGTGTACCAGCGCCATCGCCAGGTTAAGCCTTCGCTGCATTCCACCGGAAAGTCTGCGTGCCTGCACCTTTTGTTTGTCGACCAGATCCAGCTCCTCCAACAACTCCAGCCCTCGCTGGCGCGCCTCCCGCCCGCTCAGCCCGTACATCTGGCCAATGAACTGGAGTTGCTCCAGACAGGTCAGGCGCTCCCACAGGACAATGTCCTGAGGGCACACCCCCACCCGGGCGCGCACCTGGTCGTCGGCCTCCCGGATGGGCACGCCCTTGACGCTAACGTGACCGGCGTCCGGTCGAAGCAGCCCGCACATCATGTTGATGGACGTTGTCTTGCCAGCACCGTTAGGGCCAAGCAAGCCAAACACCTCGCCCTCGTACACCTGTAAGGTCAAATCCTTGACGGCCGTCAGCGAACCATAGCTTTTGGTCAGTCCCTCGGTCTCTAGTACCACGTTTGACATGCTGCCCCCTCACGCCCTGCGCATCTGTAGCCGCTCGTACAGCACCACCCCCGCCGCCAGGATAACGAGCGAAAGCAGCGCCAGCGCCACCAGTTCATAGGCAATGTCTCCGGGACCATCGCCAAATACCAGCACCCGTCGCATAGCCTCGCTGGCGTGGGTAGCGGGCAGCAGATCGTATACCTGGATGGTGCGGCCTGCGATGGTCACGATTGGTACATCCGGCATGGGGTAGAGAGCGCCAGATAGAAACACCATAGGTACCATCACGCCGGAGGCCAGGTTGGCCGCTTCGCCGTCGTTCCGGGCAAAGCAGGCCACGACCAGCCCCAGGCCCACCGCCGACAGGTTAAGCAGCAGCCCAATGCCAATGGTCAGCAGCACGGAGCCATTGTTCTTGAAACCCATCGCCACGGCCGCACCAAAGGTGATAAGCATCTGGATCACCGCCAGCACCATCTGCGCCAGGGTCGCCCCAACGAGCAGCTCGGCCGCCGTCATCCGCGTCAGCCTCAACCGTCGCAGCGTACCTGAGACGTTCTCCCGCACCAGCACGGTGGCCGCCGTGATCACCACAAACATGATACCGAACACAATGTTTCCAGCTACGCCAAAGTCAAAATCCGACATCGTACCGGTGCCCGGCAGCAATTCGTAGGCCACCGTCAGGGTATCGTCCTCCCAGCCTGCCACCTGCTGGGCGAACTCCCGTATCAGTCCGTCAAGAAAGCTGCGGGCAAAGACAAAGCCGTCTGACCCAGGGTCACCCAGCAGCGACACCGTGGCTGGCGTAGCGCCGTCGACTCCTGTAGATACGTCCATCAAGGACCGGGTGAAATCGGCCGGAATGGTGAGCAGCAGCGAGGCCTTGCCCTCCCGCAGCGCGATCTCTGCTGCGCTACGGTCAGCCACGACCTCGACCTTGAACACCGGATCACCTTCCCACTCCATCTGATCCAAAGCCTCGACCAAGTTTTCGCCGGCCCGCCAAAGGACGGCCTGCCCGTCCAAGCCGGATTCGAGGAGCCCCTCCTGAGCAAATCCCTCAGTATGACCCTCGACCATCAAAGCACCGGCGTCGTCGTTGAGAACGAGCAGGCTCAAATAAGTGGCCAAGCCCGCATCCGTCTCCCGGAAAGCAAAATAGTAGAAAGCGACGAGTGCTGCCGGAAAGAACAGCAGCAAACCCACGAGCAGCGGTTCGCGCAAGAGTTCAAACAGCATCTTCCGGGCTATGGTCAGTGCCTTCATCTTTTTCCAACACCTTCCAGAATCAGTGCAGTCAGGGCCTCCAACGCCCGCTCCGGCCCCACATCCTTTGCCTCATCAGTCACCTGAAGGTAGGTGTTCAGGTAGGGAAGGAGCTGGCTGTCGCCTACCCCAATCGTCAGGGTGTGGATGATGCGCGCCGTGGCCTCTATGTCCACGTCCTCCCGAATCTCACCCCGCGAGGCGGCTTGCACGAGCATATCAACCGCCATCTGGCGCAGGATGTCCGCCACGGGGCGCACAAGTCGATCGTCCAGCTCGGGGTCACCGACATAGGCCGCCCGTGCGAACAGCTTGAGCAAACCTTCGTACATCCGGCTCCACTCGACGCCGCCCGCCACGTACGCGGCAAGCGCATCCCGCAGCGGCAAGCTCAGGAGAATCGGACGGAACTCTTCGAAAGCGTCGGTGATGATGCGCAGTGATACCTCGATGACAAAGGAGATCAACCCATCCCGGTTCGGAAAGTAGGTGTACAGCGATCCGACCGACACCCCCGCTCGCTCCGCGACCCGCTTGATGTTGAGTGAAGCCGGGCCTTTCTCTACCGCCTCGTCAACGATGGCCAGGAGGATTGCCTGCTGACGCTCCGGATCGAGCCTCCGGAACGTGCGGGTCACTATCCCCTTTTGCTCAAGCTCCAGGATGCGGGCGTGAATCTGTTTCCAATCAGATAGCCTCATAGATTATGAACCTCTAGTTCATATTATATACCATTATGGTTCATTTGTCAAGAAAAAAGAGGACATGACCAGTAACCCCAACATCAGTTGGACAAGATGGGCGTTTGCGTGTACAATTCGCCCTTAATCGCACGCCCTACCCAGAGAGAGGCCACTCGCGACAGCGGATTCAGCGGACGCCCTGCGGAGAACAAGACATTGAAGGTAACCCTACTCCGCGCTGACACCATTATCTCGCTCGACACGCAGGACAACGTCTATCAACCTGGTTACCTCGTGATACACGGGGATCGGTTGAGCGAGATAGGCCCACTGCACCAGTTGAATCGCCAGCGCCTGGGCGACGACGTGACCGAGATCAACCTGGAGAGGCGGCTGGTGATGCCCGGTCTGGTGAATGCCCATACACACACGCCAATGGTCCTCTTCCGTGGGTTGGCCGAAGAGCACTCGCTGCTCACCTTCGAAGGCTGGTACAACGGCATCCGGGTCTGGGAAGAGGTGATGGACCCTGATATGGTCCCGCCAGCGGTGGCTGTGTCCTGCGCCGAGATGATCCGCACCGGCACCACCTGTTTCGCCGGCCAGTACTTTTACACAGACCATATCGTCCCCGTCGTGCGCCAGAGCGGTCTGCGGGCGGCGCTGGCCTATGGCATCGTCGAGATGGGCGATCAGGCCGCCCGAGAGCGGGAGATCAGGGCTGCGACCGAGTTCCTGGAGAGCGTCCAGGATGACACCCGAATCGACGGCTGGGTCGGCCCGCACGCCTTTTTCGTCGACAACAGCCCCGAGGCCATTCAGATGGAGCTCGAACTGGCCGACCGGTTCCAGACCGGGCTGCACATCCACCTGGCGACCAGCGGCGAGGAGGATGACTACTGCCAAGAGCGCTTTGGCCGTAGCGCCGTGCAGCAGATGGAGACGCTGGGCATCCTCGATCGCAGGCTGCTGGCCGCCCACTGTATCACGGTGCCGCCCGAGGATTTCCCCACGCTGGCGGCTCGCCCATTCAGCGCAGTGATCGCTCCATCAGCCTGTATGCGGGCGGGCGCACAGGCCGCTCCTCTCAGGGGGATGCGCCAGGCGGGTATCAAGACCGCTCTGGGCACCGACAACGTCGCCAACAACAACTCCTACGACATGTTCAACGAGATGCAGACCGCGGCCAAGCTGACGTCGCTGCGCGAGGCCCAGCCGAACGGAATCCCGGCCCGCGACATTGTCGAAATGGCGACCCTGGGCAGTGCGCGAGCCCTAGGCCTGGACGAACAGATCGGGTCGTTGGAGCCTGGCAAGAAAGCGGATCTGATCACCCTGGATCTGACAACCATTGGATGGGGTCCAAACAACGACCAGGACGTCTTTACAGCTTTGGTATACTCGATCTCTGGCTTGCACGTAAAGGAAGTGATGGTGGATGGCAACTGGCTGCTGCGAGAGGGCAGGTGGACCACCCTCGACTACCGTTCGGCCAGTGCCGACCTGGATGCTGCGCACGCCGAATTGAGGCGGCGATTGCCAGACACTCAGCCAGACACTCGCTGATTCTAATCTCGAGGAGGGAAAATGATCCGCCTTGTGATCGACACAGACCCTGGGGTGGACGACGCCCACGCCATTATGGCGGCCTTTGCACATCCTGACGCACAGGTCGAAGCCATCACCACCGTCGCCGGGAACGTCTCATTGACGCTGACGACGGCCAATGCCTGCACCATACTCGACGTACTCGAGCAGGACGTGCCCGTGTACGCAGGATGTCACAGGCCTATGGTGGGGGATCCTGTGGAAGCCAGCTATTTTCACGGCGCAGATGGCCTGGGCGATAGCAACTACCCACCCTCCTCCCGCCCGGTGGCGGATGAGCACGCCGTCAACGCCCTTGTCCGAATGGCAAACGAGTCGCCAGGCGAGTTGACGCTGGTGGCCATTGGCCCGCTGACCAACGTGGCGCTGGCCACGCGCCTCGACCCGGCCCTGCCGCAGAAGTACAAGCGCCTGGTCGTGATGGGGGGGACGATTCGTGGCCTGGGTAACGTCACCACCGCCGCCGAGTTTAACGCCTACGCTGACCCCGAGGCCGTCGCCGTAGTGTTCGATGCTTGGCCTGGCCTGACACTCGCCTCGTGGGAAACGACCATGGCCCACGGTTTTTCGGCGGAACAGACCGACGTTTTGCTCGCCATAGACTCGCCGCGCGCCGAATTCTTCCGGCGCATCACCAATCGGTCGATTGGGGTTCTTGAGCAGATCACGGGCCACAAGACACTGCTAGCGCCTGACCTGTTGGCAGTAGCGGCAGCACTGGAGCCGGATATTGTGCTCAAATCCGAGAACCATCGTGTGGAGGTTGAGCTGAGCGGGACGCACACCCGGGGTCATACGACGGTCGATTGGCTCGATCGGTCGGGGAAGGATCCCAACGTCAACCTGATCCTGGAGATGGATAAGGACCGTCTCTGGGAGATACTCCAGACCGCGGTCAGATAGGCAGGAACGTTATGCTCGATGCGCACACCCTGCTATCCGCCGCCCAGCCCCACCAGGCCAAGGCAGTCGCCTTCCTTCAGGATCTGGTGCGTTTACCCTCTGTGAACGGGCGGGATGATGAATCCGCCCTCGCGCAGAGGGTGGCCGAGGAAGCAGATCGGCTGGGATTGGGCGCGCAACTGGCGGGTGCGGAACCCAAGCGTCCCAACGTGCTGGTCCATTGGGGAGATGGACCGGCAGGGTTTGCCCTGATCGGCCATATGGACACGGTGGCCGTGGGAGACACCTCGACGTGGGCCTACCCTCCCTTTGGCGGGACGATAGACAACGGGCGATTGTACGGGCGTGGAGCTGCCGACAACAAGGCGGGCATCGCCTGCGGGCTATACGCCCTCGCCGTCATACGCGACTGCGGCCTACTGGACCCGGCCGCCACTCGTGTCACGCTCGCAGGGGTCGTCGACGAAGAGTCAGGGGCCAGCAGCCAACTGGGGGTCCGCTATTTGCTCGACCAGGGCCTGCTCGCAGCGACGGGGGCGATCTATACCTACGCCAGCGACATCATCTGTGTCGGCCATCGTGGCCTGCTCCGACTGGTGCTGCGCGCCACCGGCCAATCTATCCACTCCGGCAGTCCAGCTTGGAGCCGTGGGGAAGGCGGCGTCAACGCCGTCACCGGCCTGGCCGCTATCCTGACCCGGCTTGAAGAATTGGATATCCCGGCCCCTGTACATCCGGCGTTTGAGGGACTGGGCTGCACGGTGACGCCAGGCACCCTTTTCCAGGGCGGTGAGTTTGAGAGTATGGTGCCATCCCAGGCAACCGCCACGATCGACGCGCGATTGATGCCAGGCCAACCGGCCCAGGAGGTGCTGTCGCACGTCGAGCGCGCCATCAAGGATGAGGAGGCACGTCGACCTGGCCTGACGGTGACGATCGAGGTCAAGAACAAAGTGCCCGGCGCGGCGATCCCATCGGACCATCGTCTGGTCGAGATTGCCCGCCAGCACACGGCTGCTATCACCGGCCAGGAGTGGCCGGTAGCCGGGGCAGGGCCGGCGAACGAGGGTTATATGCTGATCGAAGCCGGCATTCCCACGCTGTGCGGGTTTGGCCCGCGTGGCGACAATGCCCACGCCCCGGATGAATGGGTGGAGCTGGCAAGCCTTCCTCAGACCATCGCGATGTATGCCGGGATCATCCGTGACTACCTAATAAACTAGAGGTGCGGTGCACCTCCAGACGAGAGGAGAGACCAAGTGGCATCAAAACACAAGCAGGATCCCTGGGTCAACGTGCGCACCCGTCACGACTTGGCGGCCGATGAGGTCATCTCGGCCCTGCAAAAGGAGATAAGGCGCAGCAATACGGAGAACGCCGCGCTGTTGGCCTACGAGATGGTCACCACCAGCCCAGAAATGGAAGCCTACCTGTGGCGTCGCCTGCTCGCCATCTCTGTCGAGGACATTGGCTGGGGGGATCTGCAGGCGCCGATCCTGATTCACAGCCTACACCAGATCAACCAGTCCTTTGACCATGCCGCTGGGGAGCGGATACTATTCGCCGTGCACGCCGTGCGCTATCTGTGCGCCTGTCAGAAAGATCGCTCCAGCGATGAGATGGCGATCTGGATAAAGCGAGAGGTTGAGGACGGACGTCGATTGCCCTCCATCCCCGATTACGCGCTCGACCTGCACACCAAGCGCGGCAGCGAGATGGGGCGCGGTCTGGACCACTTTCTCGAGGAGGGCGCCAAGCTGATCCCCGAGCTGCCCGACCGGGATACCACCTATCGCCAGCGCGTGTTGGCGTTGCTGAAGGGAGAATAACGGGACTGGAGGGCTAGCCACCTGACACTTTTAGAGAAACCAGGTTTTTCTGCATCTATCCAAACGAACTGATGGCTAGGAAGTGGTTTGCTACCCATAACCACCGCGCTTTTCAGTGAAAAAACCTGGTTTCTGAATACGAAGGGAGGTGATATAACCGGCGATATATCCAGCTTGAACAGGTCGTTTGTACTACCCTATTCCAACAGTCACACAATTTGAGGAGGAGCAAAACAAAATGAATACCCGAAAGCTGGTCCTACTACTAGCCGTACTGACCCTGCTCGTGCCCGTTTTCGCCGCGTGCGGTGGAGGTGGGGGCCAACAGGCTAAGGAAGACTTCAAGTTCGCCCTCATTACGCCGAACCCCTTGGGCGACCGCTCGTTCATTGACGCCTCGGCACGGGGTGTGGAGCGCGCCAACGAGGAGCTAGGGCTCAATGGACAGATCATCGAGACAAACGCGGTCGCGGAGCAAGAGGCGGCGATCCGTGCAGCCCTCAGCGAGGGCAACGACATCATCCTGGCCCTGGCGCCCGATGCCGAGACGCTGCTTTCGATCGCCGAGGAAAACCCCGACCAAAAGTTCGGCGTGCCATCCGATATCTTTGTCGAGACCCTGCCTGACAACGTCCAGGCCTTTCAGGTCAACGTGCACGAGGGCAGCTTCCTGGTGGGTATCGTGGCCGGCATGATGACCGAGTCCAAGGTCGTGGGCGCGGTAGTCGGTGGCGACTCACCGGGCCTGAACCAGTTCTTCTGGGCCTACAAGCAAGGCGTTCTGGAAGTCTGCCCGGACTGCGAGGTGCTGGTCGGCTACCTGGGCTTTGACTTTGGAAACCCGACACTGGGCAAGGAGACCGCGTTGGCGCAGTACGAGCAGGGCGCCGACATCGTATTCCAGATCGCGGGGCGCTCAGGCGAGGGAGTGCTCTCGGCGGCGGCCGAGACGGGCAAGTTTGCCATCGGCGTCGACTCGAATCAGGACTTTATCGAGCCAGGCAGCATCATCTGCTCGATGATAAAGAAGGTCGACGTGAGCACCTTCCTGCTGGTCAAGAACACGATGGAGGGCAACTTTAAAGGTGGCTTCCAGCAGATCAGCATGGCTGAGGGTGCAACCGGTCTCTCGTGGGACGAGGGCTCGACCTTCTTTGAGGAAAATGGACCTGACCATATGGTCGCCAAGCTGGGCGACGTAAAGGCATCGGTGGACGACTATCGCAAGATGATCCTGGACGGGTCATTCGAGGTATGCGACGCTCTTAACAACGCCGAGGCAGCCGTCTGTTCAGGCCTGGCAGCCGGTGGATAGGAGCATTCCTTAATCCCAAGCTCAAGTCGGCCCCGGAGCCTGTGCTCCGGGGCCGAAGGAGATCGCCTATGGCCGCAACATCGGAACTAGCCGTCGAGATGCAGGGAATCCACAAGTACTTTCCCTCGACACAGGTAACTGCCAACAATCGCGTGGACTTTTCGGTCCAGTGCGGCGAAGTCCACGCGCTGGTGGGTGAGAACGGCGCTGGCAAAACAACGCTGATGAATGTGCTGTACGGGCTGGTCAAGCCCGACCAAGGAAGGATCCGCGTCAATGGCCAACAGGTGGAGATCGGCCATCCCGACGATGCCATTCGTCTGGGCATCGGCATGGTCCATCAGCATTTCAAGCTGGTGCCCTCGTTCACGGTGGCCGAGAACATTATGCTGGGCATGGAGCCCAACACGGCAGGCGTACTGCACAGGGACGAGGAAATCGAGCAGGTACGAAAACTGGCACAGGGATTCGGCCTACCTGTGGACCCCACCGCCCGGATTCGGGAACTGCCGGTCGGTATGCAGCAACGGGTCGAGATCTTGAAAACACTCCAGCGCAACGCCCAGATACTCATCCTCGACGAGCCGACCGCCGTGCTCACTCCCCAGGAGGCGCGGGAGCTGTTCACTGTCGTGCGCGGACTGGCTGAAAGCGGACGGACGGTGATATTCATCACCCACAAGCTACTGGAGGTGATGGAGGTGGCCGACCGCGTG
>Ga0315553_10001955_pt1 | contig 16753 bp, 8 predicted proteins | sample SalMarSW160140MG_FD_203099 | JGI IMG/M metagenome (GOLD analysis project Ga0315553, IMG submission 203099) | Salt marsh sediment microbial communities from the Plum Island Ecosystem LTER, Massachusetts, United States - Salt Marsh Sediment SW1601-40 ... | reverse complement strand
ACGTCGGTGCCGTGCAGGTACAACCGACGCAGCCTGGTGAGACCGCGGAACCGCGCCAGATCGCTGTCGGTCACCAGGCGATTGTACTCCAGGCCGATCGTTTCCAACTGGAACATGCCGCTGGGCAGGCTGTCCATGTGCTTTACGGCGACGCGGTTGTCTCCGCGGCACACTATCACGCTCCCCCCGATCAAGAGGACCCACTGGGCCACGTCGCGATCGAGCGAGCAGTCGGAAAGTTGGTGGCTCGCCCAATCGGCACGCCGGACCGGGGCGCTGCGATCGCCCGTCACGTCGCGCGTCGATCCGCTGGCCAACGAGGCGGTGGCCGACGACCGGTGCAGACGTCCATCGGTCGGCGACGACGCCTCGGACACCGTGCCGGGAAGCCGTGACAATTCCCCTACGCCGCCGGGCGGCTCCGCAGTGTGCCGTTCCGAACCACGCTGCCCGGTACCGCGCCCTTTGAGCGGCACGCCGCATCGGCCTAACGCTGCAATCACTTCGTTCATCGACTGGAAGCGATCGTCCGGCCGTTTGGCCAGCATCCGCGCGAAGGCGGCATCCAATTCGGGAGTCGCGCCGGCGATGCGGCCCGCGCTCAGCGACGGGATGGGCGCATCGCGATGGGCGATCAGCGTATTGGTCACCGTGTCGCGCTGGAAAGGCGACTCGCCCAGCAGCAGGTAGTACAACGTGCAGCCGAGCGAGTAGATGTCGGAGCGATGGTCGGCGTCGCGGGTGTCGTCGGCTTGCTCGGGAGAGATGAAATCGGCGGTGCCCAGCGCCTGGCCCTCGTGCGTCAGCCGCCCCGAGACGGTGCGTCCGGTTGCGCCGACGTTCTCCTCCAAAAGCGCTAGCCCCAAGTCGAGCAGCTTGATCGCGCCCGAGCGATCGACGAGCAGGTTCGACGGCTTGACGTCGCGGTGGATCACGCCCTGGCGGTGGGCGTATTCGAGAGCCTCGGCAGCCTGCAAGACGTAATCCACGGCCCGATCCACCGGCAGCCGGCCGCGCTCCCGTACCTGGAACTCCAAATCCCAACCGTCGACGTACTGCATCACCAGGTAATGCGTACCATCGCAATCGCCGGCGTCGTACGCCGACACGATGTGGGGATGCTCCAGGCGGGCCAACGCACGCGCTTCGCGCAGAAACCTCTCTTTCGCCTGCGGCGAAAGCGACGCCGTGGCGGAAAGCAGCTTGAGCGCCACCACGCGCCGCATGCGTCGGTGTTCGGCCCGGAACACGTGGCCCATGCTGCCCGAGCCGAGCGCATCGAGAATCACATAATCGCCGATGACGAGCCGCTGCGCGCGGGCGCTGCACAGCACGCCCGCCTGATATTCGGTCAGCTTGCCCAGCCGCACAAATTCCCGCGCCAGCAGGATTCCGTCGGTCACGGTCGTCATGGAAACAATTCGCCTGCGCAACACGTCGATCTCGTCGCGGGTCATCAGACCGCTGGAGCTGAGCGAGTCGACGAACTGTTCGACGGTAAAGGCCATAACGACGTATGAGGCGGCTGGCAGGAAAGGAACGTACGTCGACGAGCGAGGTCCTGGGATATCCCTACGCGCGTGTGCCGGGCACGGATCGGCCCCGCTGCCACGGCAGGCGGAAACACGCATTATAGGAACCGTGCACCGGCCGGGGCAATCACTAAGTGCCGATCTAAGAACCGTCCGGGGACTGGCGCACGTCTCGAAAGTACCGAGGCAACGGGTGCCTGTCCACTTCTCCGATCGGTTCTTGGACAAACTCGAAATGGTCGATCGCCAAACGGGTTGTTCGATGAACTGTGGTTCCCCGGAAGTTGCAAGAGAATCGTCGTTCCGAGGCAGCCTCAGCGACGCCACGCCAGCTCCGGTTTCGCATTTTCGTGATCGGCTGGAAAACGGAACATTCGGCAAACACAGATGATACAATCTCCGGCATGTGCGACGTCACGCGTATCTTGCAGCAAATCGAATCGGGCGACCCGTCCGCCGCGGAGCAACTATTGCCACTGGTGTACGACGAGCTGCGCAAGCTCGCCGCCGCGCGGATGGCGCAGGAGCAACCTGGCCAGACGCTCGAAGCGACGGCATTGGTCCACGAGGCGTACGTGCGGCTGGTCGACGTCGAAAACTCCCAACAGTGGAACAGCCGCGGCCATTTCTTCGCCGCCGCGGCCGAAGCCATGCGCCGCATTCTGGTCGAAAACGCCCGCCGCAAGCGCACCGCCAAGCGAGGGGGTGATCTGGTGCGCCACAACTTGGATGAAGTCCAGGTAGCTGCACCCGAGCTGGGAGAAGACCTTGTGGCTCTCGACGAAGCGCTCGCTCGACTCGCGGCGAAAGACCCGGTCAAGGCCCGGCTCATTGAGCTGCGTCACTTTGCGGGCCTGACGGTCGAAGAGGCGGCCCAAGTGCTCGGCATTTCGGTGACAACCGCCAACCGGTATTGGGCTTACGCGCGGGCCTGGCTTCACCAGGAAATCACTTCTGGCGGTCGGGGCGGCCCGGGCGATTCGTCGCCGGCAACAAAATGAAATATCGGGTGGGATGATTCGGGCCCGAATATCGCACTGTAGGATGAAGCGGTTGCGACCGCCCCTTCTTGCCTCCCGGCGATTTGCGCGGGATGCCGTCGCGCTGCGCGACGGGAACGCCCGTATAAGGTCATCCCCATGAACGAAGAGTCGCTCTTCGCTGCGGCACTCGAAACGGGCAGCCCAGGCGAACGCGTCGCGTTGTTGGAAAAGGAATGCGCCGGCGACGTGGCGCTGCGCCAGCGAGTCGAGGCGTTGCTTCGCTCGCATGAGAAGACCGACTTCCTGCGGACACCCGCGGTGCAGGTCGCGGCCGCGGAGATTCTGGCGACGCAGGTCGATCCCCCGGAGGGCGAGGACGGTGCGGCCGACCGGGGCAATCCGGCCGACGAAGATCACGCAGCCGCGCTGGGGATTCTCTCCCCCTCCGACAAGCCCGGCTCGCTGGGCCGACTGGGCCACTACGAGGTTCAGGAAGAAATCGGCCGCGGCGGAATGGGAGTAGTGCTGCGGGCCTGGGACGAGAGGCTGCACCGCGTCGTGGCCATCAAGGTGATGGCGAAGCATTTGGCCACCAGCGCCACCGCCCGTCGTCGCTTCATGCGCGAGGCGCAGGCCGCCGCGGCCGTCAGCCACGACCACATCGTCACCATTCATGCGGTCGAGGAGGTCGACGGTCTGCCCTATATCGCCATGCAGTACGTCGACGGCGTGTCGCTTTCCGAGCGGATTGAGCGCGACGGTCCCCTCGCCGTGCAAGAGATTCTGCGCATCGGCATGCAGACGGCGGCCGGACTTTCGGCCGCCCACGGCCAGGGTGTTATCCACCGCGATATCAAGCCGGGCAACATCCTGCTGGAAAACGGTGTCGAGCGGGTCAAGATCACCGACTTCGGTCTGGCCAGGGCTGCAGCCGACGCCTACTTGACGCAGACCGGCGTCGTCGTGGGCACTCCCTGGTACATGGCGCCCGAGCAGGCCCGCGGAGAACACTTGGATCACCGGGCGGACCTGTTCAGCCTAGGCAGCGTGCTGTACGCCGCGTGCACCGGCCGGTCTCCCTTTCGTGCAGACGGCACTATGGCGGTGCTGAAGCGCGTTTGCGAGGATGCGCCGCGGCCGATCCGCGAGATCAATCCCGACATCCCCGACTACCTCGTGGCGATTATCGAGAAGCTGTTGGCCAAGGACCCGGCCGAGCGCTATCAGTCAGCGGCCGAGGTGGCGGAGCTGCTGGGCAAGCATCTGGCCCACGTGCAGCACCCCTCGGTGATGCCGCTGCCGATGTCGAAGAAGCCGCCCGCAGCGCCCCGCAAGCAATCGCGCCGCCGCTGGGCCGTGACTGCTGCCGCCATTTTGCTCTTCCTTGTCGTCGGTATTTCCCTGAGCGAAGCCACCGGCTTCACGCACGTGACGGAATTCGTGGCCACGGTGCTCCGCATTCGCACGCCTGACGGCGTGCTCGTGGTCGAAGTCGGCGATCCGCAGGTGCAGGTGACGATCGAAGGGGACGGCGGCCTGGTGATCACCGGCGCCGGCGCCCAGGAAGTTCGTCTACGTCCAGGCAGCTATCACGTGCATGCAATCAAGGACGGCCAGCCCGTGCGCCTCGATCGCGAGTTGGTCACCATTACACGCGGCGGCAAACAGGTGGTCAAAATCTCCCTTCAGGCCGCAGACCAAACGCAAATTGCGCGGCTAGATGGCGCGGGTAACAAGTCCATTCCGAAAGGCGCCATCACCGAAGTCCGCCGCTTTGAGGGGGACGACTACGAAGTGAATGGCGTGGCGTTCTCTCGTGACGGTGGCTACGTGATATCTGCGCAAGCGGGCACTCCGTCCATTCTTGTATGGGATGCAACCAGCGAACGGCGCCTATTCACGTTTGGTGAGAACGGCAACGCAGACAGTCGTGGCATTGCAGTCTCCAAGGACGGCCAATCCCTCGCTTCGACCGAGGTCAGTCAGGAGGGCTTTCTTATCCATCTTTGGAACCTGCGGACCCGTGAACACATTCGAACACTGCGCGGCCATTCGAGCCATGTGACGGCCATGGCGTTCTCGCCCGATGGCCGGTTCTTCGCATCCGGAAGCATGGACAACACGCTGAGAATCTGGGATCTGGAGACCGGCGAAGAGCTTCACCGCTGTTCATCGCCAGGCCCGCCCAACCCCGATTTCCCTCAGGAAGCGTGGGTGCTGGATGTCGCGTTTACCAGCGACGGTCGTTACATTCTGGCTGCGCACCGTGCCGACGGGGTCATTGTGTGGGATGCCAAGACGGGTCAAATCGTTCGTCGGTTTGAAGGAACCAAGGGAGAAGAATGGACCGTCGCCGTCTCGCCGGACGATCTCCTCGCTGCGTCGGCAGGCTGGGACTCGGATGCAGGCGCGGGAATCATACGGCTGTGGGACGTAAGCAGCGGCCGACAGGTGGCGGAACTAGCGGGACACACTAGTTTGGTGCGGACCGTTCGTTTCTCGCCAGACGGTCGACACCTCGCCTCCGGTAGTCAGGACCACACGCTGCGGGTGTGGAACGTCGCCGATGGTCGCGAGGTATGTCGCGTGGAGGATGAAACGCAGTATCCCATGTATGTGGAGTTTTCGCCGACCGGCCGAGAGGTCGTTTCTGGCGGCGGCTGGCAAGAGACAGGCGACTGCGACGTCCATCTCTGGCGGCTGCCGCAGTGCGTGTGGCCGAAGGAATCGGCAGCGATCGCCGAGCCGAGCGCGTTCGTGCTTATCGGCGGCAAGAGCGTCGCGGAGCGCAAGTTCGACACGCTGGCTGAGGCGGTAGTCCGAGCCAGCGACGGGGACACCATCGAAATTCGCGGCAACGGGCCCTTTATCAGCCAACCGATCAACATTGGGAATCAGGCCCTCACAATCCGGGCGGGGAAGGGCTTCCGGCCGGCCCTCCGGCTCAGTTTGGAGGGTCTGACGAGTGAGGAGGCACTCCTGTGGGCCCACGGTCCGCTGGTGCTCGAAGGTCTGGAATTTGAGCGCACGGGACAGGAGCGGCTGCCGGGCGACGACCCCCGCGCCGTCCGCATCGAGTATGGGGTGCCCGTACACATCGCCAACTGCCGGTTCCTCATGCCGGACACGGTCCACGTCATTTCCAGCGGCTCGACGGAACTGCGCAACTGCGAGTTCCTCGGCGGCCATGCGGTCATGTACGTGCTGCCGACCGAGGGGGAACTGATTGTCGACAATTGCGTCCAGGTCGGAGCGATAGTGAACCTCCAGAACTTTCCGACCGACGCAGAGAAGGTTACCGTCCGCCTCACCCACAACACCGTGCTCGCGGATCCCTTGCATGTGAGCCTCAATCGGTTGCCGAAGGTTGTGGTCGACAGGGCCGTCGAAGTGACGGCAATCGGAAACGTCTTTGTCGGACAGTCGGAAGTCTTTTTCCTGAACCAGACCCAACTCCTCGACCCGGCTATTCTCAGCGAGCCGGATGAGGCGGAGGCTTTCGTGGCGAAGTACTTCGCATGGCAGGGGCAGCGAAACTTGTACCCCGATGGCGCTGAGCTCCTTGGCTGTGACGACGGGATGAATCTACTTACGCCGACGCGCGATTTTAAGAGTCTGGAAACCTGGAAACAGTTTTGGGCAAGTCCGGAAGTTGGCAGTCTGCAGGGTCGACCCCGATTCCGGGGCGGAGATCTGCTGGCCAGGCTGGCGACGCGACCCGAGGATTTGACCCTTGATGACTTCCGCCTCCGTGCCGACAGCCTCGGCTACCGCGCCGGACCGGACGGCAAGGACCTCGGCGCCGATATCGACCTGGTCGGCCCGGGCGAAGCCTACGAGCGCTGGAAGCAAACGCCCGAGTATCAAGAGTGGCTCAAGGAAACCGGGCAACTGGTCAGCGACGCGGACGAGCAGGTGCGCAACGGCCAGTCGCCTTAGGCCCCTCAGGAATAACCTGGCACATCGAACTTGGGTTAGCCGTTGAGCGACCAAATAGGAAGCGGCTGGTTGGATCGCGTATCGAACGCGCATTGGTCGCAACGTGACGGGATGTGTGGGTATCGCGCCTTCACCGGCCGCTTATTCCAGGTTCAGCCGCCGCAGCTTGACGGCGAACCATTTGTTGAACAGGCCCTCGCGCACGGGGAGTTTATTCTCGTAGATCACCATCGTGCAGTGATCGTCGGCGTCGCGGCGGGGCATCTTTCGCTTCACCGCGAAGTCGACGATCTCCTTGAATTCCTGTTGGTCGATGGCGCCGTCGTTGTCGACCGCGGTTTGCAGCAGCGTGGCGAGCTGCTGTTCGAGCGCCTTTTGCCGCGTCCAGGCGCGGATGTCGCACAAGCGGCTCAGGGTCGACTCGATGTCGGCCAGATCGAGCTCCAGCGCGCCCCCCTTGCGAAAGATCTCGTGCTCTTCTTGCTGCGAAATGAAATGATCCGGCCCGCCGCACCCGTCGATGAACTTCTCGAGCGACGCGGTCGCCTTACGCTTGGCCAGGTCGACGGTCGAAGGCATGTCGTCAGGCTCAGGCAACCGCAGTCCATCGTGCGTCGTAACGTCGTGCGTGCTGGGCATGGTGACCGAAGCGTCGAGCAGGCCGCTCTGGATCAGATTTTCGATCGCGGCAACCACGTCGCTCATCGATTGGTAGCGGTCCCGCGGCTGCTTGGCGATCATCCGCAGCAGCAGCTTGTCGACCGCCTGCGGCACTTCGGGCCGGACTTCGAGGATCGAAGGAACGTCGTCGCCCCGGTGGGCGAAGATTTTCTCCACGACCGAGTCGCCGCCGTACACCGGCCGGCCCGCCAACAGAAAGTACAGCGAGCAGCCCAGGCTATAGATGTCCGACCGCGCGTCGGCGTTGCTCACGTTCGACGCCTGCTCCGGCGCCATGAAATCGACCGTGCCCATGATGACGCCCGCCTGCGTAAGCTCGGCCTGCGTGGCGCGGTCTTCTCCTTCTCGCACGGTGGAGGAAAATCGGGCGATGCCCATGTCGAGGATTTTCACCACGCCGCGGCGGTCCAGCAGCAAATTGGCCGGCTTGATGTCACGGTGGATGATGCCTTGCTCATGAGCGAACTGCAATCCGCGGGCGGCCTGCAAAACGCAGTCGACGGCCATGGAAACCGACAGCGGCGCCTTGCGTGCCAAGCGGGCCAGGTCCGTGCCGTCGACGAATTCCATGGCCAGAAAGTGGATGCCGTTGCACTCATCGGCGTCGTAGGCGGTAACGACGTTGGGGTGCATGAGCCGCCCCGCCGCCCTGGCCTCGCGGTGAAAGCGCTGCACCGCCTCCTCGGACTGAAGCGCCCCTTTGTGCAAAAGCTTGAGGGCGACCAGGCGCTCCATGCGGCGGTGCAGCGCCTTGAATACCCGCCCCATGCCCCCTTCGCCGATCAGCGACAGGATCACGTAATTGCCCAGCACCAGCTCGTTGAGATTCCGATCCAACAGCGAAGCCGCCTGGTGATCGGTGAGCTTTTCCTGCCGCAGCAGCTCGGCCACCACCTCGGGGCCGTCGGTCGGGCAGTCGCGAGCCGATAGCGTCGCCAGCGCGGCATGCACGTCGTCGGTCGCGACGATGCCGCACTGGCCGATCAAGTCGAGAAGTTCGTCAACGGTGAGGGTCATGGTGGGGGCTGGATGGGTGTGAGGGATGATTATAGCACGCGACTCGCCGCGAGAAACGGCTTGCCGGAAGCATCGCAGAGCAGGATGCGGCAGACGCGGCAACAGCGCGCAGGCGCGCCGACTCGCCGCACATGATAATCACCAAAGCCGGCTGCACGGCGACAGGCGGCAGAAGCGATTCGCGAAAAACGCCGCAGCGAATCGAGAAACCGCGGCGGAGCCGCGCACGCACTGCGTGCCGAGACAGAGCCTCGGCACGAGACAATGGCAAGCTGGCCGCTTCCCCCCACGGCAGCGGCTGCTACTTGCCTTCCAGCCGCTTGAGACGCGCCAGCAGCTCTTGTCGGGTTTCGCCCGAAGCCCGCGATGCTGCCTGGCGGTAGAAGATTTTCGCCACGCCGAGTTGACCGTCGGCCTCGGCTTCCTGGCCTTTGCGAGCCAGTTCGGCGGCTTCGTCGTTGCGCTTCGCTTCGTCGGCCGAAACTTGAGCCGCGCGCTGCCGGCGGATTTCGGCGACCGACGTGTCGGCCCGACCGGCCGTGCTTTGCCGAGCGGCCTGGAGCTGCAAATCGAGCGGGGCGTCATCCGCAATGCGCAGGGCTTCGTCATGACCCGATGCGCCCGTGCCAGATGCTCCGCCAGCGCTCGCGCCCGAACTTCCACTACGCTCTCCCTGCGCAATGCGCGCGAGGCGTTCGCGCAACGGGCTGGTTACGGTCGCTGGTGCGGCGGGATACACGCTTCTCGGATCGAATCCCCCCACGACCGGAATAATACCGGTCACAAACGGCGTCTGACTGCTATCGGAAAAGAATCCGCCGCCGCCGTTGGGAACCACGACCATCGGCGTCTGCGATACGATGCTGCGATCGCTCCCGTGGGCCGCTTCCAGATTGAAGAACATGCCTCCACCGTTGCCGCGGACCGCGAAGCCCATTCGCGCGGCGCTGCCGGGATCGAATCCGCCGAACGCAGGTATCGTGGAGCCGAACCCATTCTGACGAAACGCCAAGCCGCCCGGATTGAACGCGCCGTTGGGCAAGAGGCCGACGACCGCCGACGGACCGCCATCATCACCGGGCATGAAGCGTGCGCCGTTGATATTGAACCCGAACCCGACGCCGATCCGCTCAAAAAAGCTGTCGTTGGCTGCGCCAAACGGGGTGGCGATCTTCGAGTACTGCGCGTGCAGAGTGCTGGCAGGAAGAATCGCCACGATCATCGCGGCCGCAAGAAGCCAACACATCGGCCGGCAATACGCCAATCGACGCATTTCTCGCGCAAGTTGCCTGCCTGGCATGTTCGCGCTCCATAGTGTCCGGGCCGAACCGCCGGTGCGACTCGGCCAATCGCCAATAGCAGCCGTCAAGAATTGAGTGCCCGTGCTCCTGCCGGCCCCCGTATTGTAGAGGTTTAGCGCAAAGCAAGTCAAGAAACGCCTGGGTGCCACTGGCTCTGCCAGTGCTTGCAGGCGCGAAGTACGGCCGTTCCCAGCACGGACAGAGCCCGTGGCACACGCGTTGCAAACGGCGACGCTACCCGCAGTCGATCTGCTCCGCCCCGTGCAGGTAATCATCGCTCACCGGGTAGTTGCGGAAGCGGATCGTGTAGTACTGCTCGAACCAGTCGGCGATGTCCTTTTCGACCTCGTGATCAAATCCCGGCGCCACGTGCAGCGTGCGGCCCATCAGCGGCTCGCGGATTTCGCCGTCGTCGACGACAAGGCGGCCCGACTTGATTACGTAGCGGGGAAGCTGGAACATTACCTCCTTGTTTTCGTGCGGCGCGTAGATCGTCAGGTCGGCGTCGGCGCCCACGCCGAGATGCCCCTTGTGCTTGAGTCCCAGCATTCGCGCTGGAGCAGCTCGGGTGATCGTGCAGATTTCGCCCAGCGTGTACTCGCGGTCGAGGTCGCCCAGCGTGCACCGCTCGCGCACGTGCGGATTCACCGAGTCGAGCATCTCGCGGCGCCACGTGCGATCCATCAACAGGCGGATGATTTGCGGATACGCCAGGAACGAGCCGCCGTTGGGGTGGTCGGTGCTCATCGCCACTCGCCAGGGGTCCTTCACCAGCAGGTACCACTCCAGCCCGATGGCCCATTGCAGCGAGTGCACCAGGCTTTTGTTGCGATACTCGATGGGCGCGATGCCGCAGCCGGTTTCCATTTCGGTGTCGGCGCTGAACCACTTGGTGCCGTACACGTTGGACAGGAAGTATCCCAGCGGCGAGTCGCCGGTCATGCTGGTCGTTTCGCCGAAGAGCACCTGCCCCACGTCGACAGTGACGTTCGGGTGCTCGTTCACGTATTCGGCCAGCGGGACCACTTTCGAGTTGAACGTGTTCTCGTCCCCTTCGCCGCCGCCGTAGCTGTGAAACTGAATGTGCGTGATGTGGCCGCGGTGTCCTTCGAGGGCCTTCATCGTTTCGAGCGTGGTTTTCCAATTGCCGGGCATGCCCAGGTTATTGGCGTGGATGTGCACGGGATGCGGCAGCTCGAGCCGGTCGACGGCGCGGGCCATCGAGCCGATAATCTGCCGCGGCGTGACGTTGTAATGATCGACGCACTGGTCGATGTGCGTAACGTTGCCGGCCGGGTGGTTCTTCCACACTTCCACGCCACCGGGGTTCACCAGTTTGGCGGCATAGCCCTTGGCCGCCCCCAACAGCCAGGCGACGAAGGCGGTGAGCCGCTCGGGCTGATCCTCGTGAATGGCTTTCATGATGTAATGGTTGTTTCCCATCAGCACATAAAAGCCCTTGTCGATGCAGGGCGTGTCTTCCAATTCCTCGTGCGCATGCCGGGCCGCGAGGGGCGGAATCGCCGCGTCGAACGCGGTGGTGTAACCCAGGCCGATGTACTTGTAGCCGGTGGCGAACGTGCTGGGCACGCTCCCCATGCTGCCACTGTGCGTCAGTCGCGTGCGGCGCACCGGCGCGGCCACGCGCTTTTCCTCGGGCCGCATCTTGCGAGCGGTGTTGACCTTGGGCCCGGCGATGTGGCAGTGCATGTCGATGCCGCCGGGCATGACGACCAGACCGGCCGCATCGAGAGTGCGGTGGGTGGTGTCGCGCGGATCGGCCGGCGGGGCGACGATCTTGCCCCCCTCGAACCACACGTCGGCGACCTGACCGTCGACGCTATTGGCCGGGTCGTAGACGTAGCCGCCCGCGACTTTCCACAGATCGCTACTCATGAGCCGGAAGTTTCGCTATCGTTACGCGCTGTGCGCTGGGATGCTGCTAATGCTCGCATCGCCTATCATGGAGCGTCGCTACGACCGCGGCAAGGGTGGTCGGGGGCGGCTGTACTATTGGCACCAAGCGCAACTCGACAATCATGAATGAAGATCCACGCCTGACGGTCGCCATCGCGCAGATCGAAGCGGCACGCAGCTACACGCTCACGCTATTGGCCGACATTACGGACGACGACTGGTTCCAAATGCCCGCAGGTGCTCCCACGCACCTCGCGTGGCAGGTGGGACACCTGGCCATGGCCCAATACGGCCTGGCTCTGTTTCGCCAGCGGGGGCGCCGTCCCGAGGACGCCGATCTGATGTCGGGCACATTCCGCAAGCAGTTCTCCAAGGGAAGCACGGTGGAGCCCGACGCGGCGGCGTATCCGCAGGCCGAGGAGATTCGCGCCACGTTCGACCGCGTGTACGAGCAGGCGATGGCCGAATTGCCAAACATGCCCCCCGCGGTGCTCGACGAGCCGGTCGACGAGCCTTACTTCGCCTGGCCGACGAAGCTTGGCGCCCTGCTGATCTGCTCGCATCACGAAATGCTGCACGCGGGACAGATCGGCCTGTTGCGGCGCTTATTGGGAAAAACGCCGGTTCGCTAGTAGTAGGCACGCTCCGCGTGCCGTAACCGCACTGGCAACATCGATGAGGCGCTATGAGGTGGTATTACAGGCGGACGGCACGACGGAGCGTGCCTGCTACATTTGCGGACGACGTGCGGAGCGTGCCTGCTACGCCAGAACGGCCAGCACGTCGTAGAAGGCATGCGTGCCCACCGCCACGCCGAATCCTCGCCAGATGAAGAGCAGCGAGAAAAACACGCCGGCCACAAAACGAAACACGAAACTGTACCAATCGAACGTGTCGCCGTGCGTGGTGAAGAGTTGGTAGTGGGCCGCCGAGAATACCAGGCTCGTTAGCACCACCGCCACCGCGAGGCTTACCCGCGGTTTGGCGCCGGCCGCACGCAATAGTGCCACCGCGACCGGCAGCATCATCAGCCGAAACAGCAACTCCTCATAGATGCCAGCGCCCAGATAACCGACCAGGCGGCCGGCCACTTCTCCGGCAGGCGCCGCCTGCGTGCCGAGATGAATGGCAGCCGTCGGCGCAAACAGCGCCGCCTGAGCATTCGCGACGACCAACAGGGCGAAGCCCAGCGCCATCGACTCCAGCGTCATACCGTACAGCGCGCGAAAGCGGACTCGCCACGCCTGGGCCGTCGTGTGATGCCACGCCAGCAGAATGCCGACCGTGAGCAGCGGCAGCAAAAAATACTGCCCAAACCCCAACAGGTCGAGCAGCCCCCGCAGACATACGTCGACGCCGTTGCGCGTGGCCTGATGCCCCAGCAGAATTACGCCCGCTTCGTACGCCAGCAGGATCGGGGCGACGAAAACCATCGCGGTGAGCGGCCGTCGCGACTCGGCCCAGTATCCGACCGAAGCCACCGCTTGCGATTTCGCAACGGACGGTTCCGCAGGGAGCATTTCGTCAGTCGGGCCCGCGGCCATTCAGCCACCTTGGCACGTCGCTCGAATCGCCGGGAAGAGCCAGCGGCGCGCGCCGCCGCATCTTCCTTCTATTCGGACGTGCCGACCCGGCGGCTTGAGATTCGCGACGGCGGGATTACGCGAGTTGAACGGTAGCGATAATGCGGGCGCAAGATAGTAACCCGAAGCGTTAGCGAGGGCGCGGTGGTTCGCCGCGCAAACCTCGGCTCGAACCTTCACGAACGCTTCGCGTTCGCTCCAGTTTTCTCGCTTACGCTTCGGGTTACGACGGCTGCTCGCTTACGCTTCGCGCTTACGATTTCGAATTGTTCGGCTTATTCTTCCACCAGACCCGGCACAACCGCTTCCGTGGCGCTGCGCACCGTGTTGTCGTGCGTCAGCACCCGCTGCTGGCCCGCGAAGTACGTGTGGAAGTCGGCCACGATCAGGTTGTACGTTTCCTCGGCCTCGGCGGCGTCGATGGTCGAAACGCGAACCGTGCTCCCCAGCGCGTGCAGCTCGGCGCCCGGCTTGAGGTTGCGGGCCAGCACCCAGCCTTCCCCGGCCACCCAGAATGGATGGCCCGCGCTGCACGTAATCGTTTCGCAGCCGGCCTGGATGGCGAGCAGTGCTTCCCTGGGGCGCACGGTAGTGCGGAGCACGGGCTTGAACGCCAGTTCGCCGGTATCGGGATTCTGCGAGAGCACCAGATCGCCGACGCGTACTTGCTCCACGGCCTTCGGCCCGGCGGCCGTCATTACCGGCGTACCGGCCAACAGGCACTCAAAAACGCGCTGCGTCGAGGGAGTAACGGTTCCGCCATTGCTCGATGAGTTGACCAGACCCGAGGTGCGATCGACGAGCGCGATTTCCTGGCCATAGCGCTGCAGGCGAGTGGGCTTCTCCCCGTCGATGAGGAGCTGATTGTACTCGTTCCACCATTGCCACCACGACTCGGGCGTCTGTTGGCCTTTCTCGCCGGTGGCCACGCTGAGCGAGGCCATGATGCGACTGTTGAGCTGGCGCGTCTGTTCGTTTTGCTGCGTCAACGTCCACTCGCGCTGCCGCGCCGTGACCGTGGTGCCGAACAGAGCGCGGGCCATCGTTTCGTTGCGGTCGCCGCCGGGCTGAGCCACGCGGCGGATGGCCGTGTCGAACACGATCGCCTCGCGCTGATTCTGTCCCTCGCGCACGAAGGCGTGGCGGTACATCAGCCGGCCTCCCTGTCCGCGGAAAAGTTGGATGCTCGAGGCAACCGGTGTGTACATGGTGGCCAGCATGTCGGGGACGAAGGCGTCGAAGGGCCGCTCTTGCAGTTGTTCCGCGGCCGCGACACGCGCCCTCTCCCACGGGGAGAAAGTGGCCAGACGGGCAAGCGACTTGCTCGCCTCCGTGCGATACATCGCGCCGAGAGCCTCGACGGTTAGCATTGCGGCGTCTTCACTGTCGACCGCCAGAATCTGCTCCATGGCCACCACGGCTTCGGGATCGTCGATCGCCAGCAGCTTCTCGCGGGCACGCTGGCGGTACACCTCGCGATCGCGGCGCAGGTCGCGGCGAATTTCGTCGATCTTGGGTCCCCATTGGGCCAGCGCCTCGCGTTCCGATTCCGAATCGGCTTGCGCCTGCTCGATCTCCTCGTTGCTGACCCACATGCCGCCGATCCATTGAAAGCCGAGACGTCGCCGGGCTTCCCGATGATCGGGATCGAGGGCCACGACCTGGGTCAAGTGCGCCCTCTCCTCGTCGTTCAGCCCACGCCGCGAGCACCAATCGGCCAGGTCCATTTGCCCCGCGACGGTGTTCGGATACTTCTCGCGCATCCGCTGATAGGCAGCGCGGCGCGATTCTTGCCCGAAGCGCTGCACGAACTCGTCCACGGTCACCCATCGATTGTTATGCCGCACATAGCCGCTCTGCCACTTGGCGGGCGCGTAGTCGGGCGCGAGCGTGAGAGCCTCGTCGAGCAGTCGATCGCGCTGGGCGCTCTCGCCATAGATTTCCAGGTGCAGCGCTTCGGATACCAGTTGTTGTGCTGCGTCTTGCCGTTCGGCTTTGGTGCCGGCAAAGACCCAGCCGGCGCTGGACACCACTGCCAGGCACGACGAGGAGACAAGAAGCAATCGGACGAACGCGCGCGCGAAAACGATCTGGTGCGACATGACGGGGCCTCCCTCTGACACGTGACAACCGCTGGACCGCGAGAAGACTTGCACACGCCGCCGGACCGTGCCCAGGCCGCACGATTCGGTGATCCTCATCGTATCGGTTCGACCGAGCGCGTGCAAATTAGGGAGGGGCCGGCCGCGAGAAGCCACAGGCCGGGGACCCCATTCCGGGCTGTCCGGCGGCTCCGCGATCGCGAAAACGGGTAGCGAAAGGTCCGGAATGGCAACAAAAGGCCAGCCGGCGAAGACCGGCCGGCTCGCGGGGGATGGGAAGGGGGCCGTGCCGCCCTATTTCGCCTTCGCGTCGGACTGCTTGACCTCGCCCAGCTCCTTCTTAAGGAGCTCCACTTGGGCCTCAAGGGCTTCAAGCTGGCGCTCGGTGCGGGTCCGCTCTTGCTCGGCGTCGGCAAGCTGCGCCTGCTGGTACACGATGACGCTGCGATAGCGGTCCAGCGCCTTTTCCAACAGTTCGCGCGGGTCCGACGTGGCGGTTTCCGGCTCGTCGGTAGGAGCGAACACCTCGCCAATTCCGCCGCGACGCCCATTGCCTAGCGCCGCCCGGCCGTCGACGACTACTTTTGGCTCGAAGAGCTTGGCGATGATACCTTCCGGTCCCGGCTCGACCGAAACTCCGCCCCCCAGCACGACGTCGACACTGCGGACACCCGATTCCTGCTCAACGACGAACGTAACGACGTCGCCCGGTTGCTTGAAGAGAACCGGTCGCACCGCCTGATACACGGAGCGGATTTTCACGCCGTCGGCGGCGACGACCTTATCGCCCACGTGGATGCCCGCCTTCTCGGCCGGGCTCCCCTCGGTTACGCGCTTCACGGTGATGCCCGATTCGTCTCCCTCCAGCACCATGCCCACGACGGGCCGCTGGTGCCGCAGCAGGATGACCGATCCGTCATCCGCCTTCTCTGCCAGAGCGCGGAGCAGGCGTTCCACGTGGCCGACCGGCACGGCGTACGCGAAGCCGCGTCGCTGCTCGGGCGAATCGGCCGCCACCACGATTCCCAGGAGCTGACCTTGCCGATTGACGACGCCGGCGCCGCTCGAAGTTTCGGCGGTGCGCATGTCGCACTGGAGTAGCGGCGGAAAACTTGCGCCCGGGAGCGAGCGGTCGACGCCGCTCACCAGCCCCAGCATCACGACCGGCTTCTCGGTTCCCCACGCCGCGGCGCTGATGACCCACGAACCGACCTTGGGGACGTCGGACGCCCGCTCGACGGCGGGCACGTCGGTGCGGTCGAGCTTGAGCAGGGCCAGCCCCGAAAACTCGTCGAGCACCACGGCCTTCGCCTGCGCCTGTTCGCCGCCGGCGAGCGTAATGCGAATTCGCGCATCTTTCGCGGCAATGAGCGCCGTGACGACCAGCCCGTCGCCCAGCGATACGCCGGTGAAGACCGACACCCGCGAAGCGGGCGCGGCTGTGTCGTCGGGGCGGTCGGCTGGTTGCGTCGCGTCCGCGGCGTCGATGGCTTCCGTATCGGCCGCAGTTCCGACGCGCACGGTGACGGTTGCCGCCTGCAACTTCTCCGCCGCCGATTCCAACGAGGGAAGCTCGTCATCGGCCGACAGCCGCGCAGTGCCCGCCAACAGCAGGACGGCCGCCGCGCCACACGCAAACAAGACGGCCCTGATTCGCACTTTACCCAAGATCGTGACCAGCATGCTTTGCCCTACCCG
>Ga0315553_10001953_pt1 | contig 16760 bp, 15 predicted proteins | sample SalMarSW160140MG_FD_203099 | JGI IMG/M metagenome (GOLD analysis project Ga0315553, IMG submission 203099) | Salt marsh sediment microbial communities from the Plum Island Ecosystem LTER, Massachusetts, United States - Salt Marsh Sediment SW1601-40 ... | reverse complement strand
GCGGTCGAGACCGGCCTTTCCTCCGACCCGGAGATGAACTGGCGGGTCTCCTCGCTCGACCGCTACCGGCTGACCTCCAATTCCGATGCGCACTCGCCAGGCAAGCTCGGGCGCGAGGCGACCTTCTTCGATTGCGACCCGGACTATTTCGCGCTCCGCCGCGCGCTCGAGTTCGGCGAGGGCTATGGCGGCACGGTCGAGTTCTTCCCCGAGGAGGGGAAGTATCATGCCGACGGGCATCGCAAATGCGCCGTGCGGCTCGATCCGAAGGAGACGCTGTCGCTCGGCGGCCGCTGTCCGGTCTGCGGCGGCGCGTTGACGATCGGCGTTGCGCACCGCGTCGAGACGCTCGCCGATCGCGATAGGCCGATGCCGCCGCCGAATGCGGGCGAGGTGAAGAGCCTCGTGCCGCTGCCGGAGATCATCGGCGAAATATCCGGGGCGGGCCCTTCGTCGAAGCGTGTCGCGCAAAGCTACGACCAGGCGCTCGCCAGGCTGGGGCCTGAGCTTCAGATTCTCGAAGAGACGCCGGTCGCCGAGATCGAGCGCGCCGGCTCGCCGTTGCTTGCCGAGGCGATTCTGCGCCTTCGCGCCGGCAAGGTGATCCGCGAGGCCGGCTATGACGGCGAGTATGGCGTCATCAGGCTGTTTGAAGAAGGTGAGCTGGAGAACCAGAAGCGTGGCGCGCTGCTTTTCGAAGAGCTTGCGCCTGCGCCGAAGCGGGGCGCGCTCCCTCCCCCCTTGCGGCGGCGGGCCGGGGAGGGGGGAATTCCCGAAGGCGGCCGCGAACCCCTCACCCGACCTTCGGCTGACGCCGAAGGCCGCCCTCTCTCGCAAGGGGAGAGGGCAAGCCAATCGCCGAGCGCCCCGTCCTCCATCCTCTCCGCGCTCGACGCCGACCAGCGCGCCGCCGCCTCGGCCGATGGCCCGCTGATCGTCATCGCCGGGCCGGGCTCCGGCAAGACGCGGATGCTGACACATCGAATCGCCCACCTCGTCGGCGAGCGCGGCGTGCCCGCCAAGGGTTGCCTGGCGATCACCTTTACCCGCCGCGCCGCGTCGGAGATGCGCGAGCGGCTGAAGCATCTCCTGCCCGTGCGTGCCGGCGACGTGCCGGTCCACACGTTCCACTCGCTCGGCCTCTCGATTCTTCGCGAGAGTCCGCAGGCGGCGCGCCTCGATCCCGGTTTCGCCATCGCCGGCGAGGCGGAGCGCAGGAAGGGCTTGGCCGAAACGTTGGGCATCGAGGAGAGCAAGGCGGCGACGCTTCTCCGCCGCATCTCCAAGGTGAAGCGAAGCACACCGGAAGCGCTCGACGAGAAGTTGGCGACGGCGATTGCGGGCTACGCCACGCTGATGACAACGCGCAACTGGGTCGATTTCGACGATCTCGTCCTGCTTGCCGCCGAGGCGCTTCAGCGCGATGCAGAGCTGGCAGCACAAGTGCGGCGGCGCTTCCGCGCGATCTGTGTGGACGAGTTCCAGGATCTGGACGAAGCGCAGTACTGGCTGATGCGTCTGGTCTCGCCCGATAATGCGAGCCTGTGCGTGATCGGCGATCCCAACCAGGCGATCTACGGCTTCCGTGGCGCCGACGCGTCGTCCTTCGCGCGTTTTGAGCACGACTTTCCCGACGCGAAAACGCTCAGGCTGCGCAAGAACTATCGCTCGACCGGGACGATCGTGCAGGCGGCGTCGCAGGTGATCACGACGAATGCGGAGCCGAGCCTGGCGGAGATCGTGCGCGAGATGCACGACCGGATCGCCATCCACGCCGCGCCGACCGAGCGCGCCGAAGCGGAGTTCGTGGTCAAGGAGATCGAAGGGCTGCTCGGCGGCCACAGCTTCTTTTCGATCGACAGCGGCCGTGGCCAAGCTGTTGCAGATGGAGGCGTCGCCTTCGGCGACATCGCGGTTCTCTATCGCACCGAGGCGCAGTCGGCCGCGCTCGCCGAGGCGTTCCTGCGATCCGGCATGCCTTACGCCACGAGCACGCGCCGCCCGCTCGTTGAGAACGAGGCTGTTCAGGCACTGCTTTCGGCACTCGACGCCGCGCCGGATCTGCCGCTCGCCGATGCGCTGCGCGACGCGGCGAAGTCCGCCGCTTGCGATACGAATGAAGCGCATCGTTGGCTGACGCAGATCGCGGCGACCTGCGGCGGCGACCGCGCGCGCTTCGCCGAGGCGCTGACGCTTGCCGACGAATCCGATTTCTTCGACCCGCGCGCCGACCGCGTCGCGCTGCTCACGATGCACGCCGCGAAGGGGCTGGAGTTCCAAGTCGTCTTCGTCGTCGGGCTGGAGGACGGCATCGTGCCGCTGCGCTTCGGCCTCGCCGACGAAGCGAGCCTAGCGGAGGAGCGGCGGCTCTTCTATGTGGCAATGACGCGGGCGAAGGATAGGCTCTTCCTCACCCGCGCCGAGGAGCGGAGCTGGCGCGGCAAGCGCCGCCGCCTCGACGCCTCGCCATTCCTCCGCGACATCGAGGCGGAGCTTCTCCGCGATCAGCCCAAGGCGCTGCCGCGCCGCAAGCCGGAGCTGTCGCAGCTTTCGCTGTTTTAGGCATGATCCCGAAAGGTGGGAGCCGGTTTCCGGGTAATCATACCCGGAAGAAAGCCTAAACTGGCCGCATGAGGATTCCCGCCGCCCGCACCAGCCATCTTCGTGCGCGCCGCTGCGAGGAGGACGGCCGCGTCACTTTCGTCGAGCTCTTTTTCGACCTCGTCTTCGTTTTCGCGGTCACGCAGCTCTCGCACGGGCTGCTGCGCGATTTGACACTCGTCGGGCTTCTGCACACGGCGATGCTGCTCTTCGCCGTCTGGTGGGTGTGGATCTACACGGCCTGGGCAACAAACTGGCTCGATCCACAGAAGACGCCGGTCCGGCTGTTGCTGTTCGCGTTGATGCTCGCCGGATTGCTCCTGTCAGCGTCTATCCCCGACGCATTCGAACGTTTGGGCCTCGCCTTCGCCGGCGCTTATTCAGGCATGCAAGTCGGCCGCTCCCTCTTCATGCTCTGGGCGTTCAGAGATCATAGCCCCGGCAATTTCCGCACCTTTCAACGCATCACGGCATGGCTTACCGTGGCGAGCGCGTTCTGGCTCGCCGGTGGGCTTGCTGAGCACGAGCTGCGCCTGACGTGCTGGCTCGTCGCGCTCGCAATCGAATATGTCGGTCCGTCGGCCGGCTACTTCGTGCCCGGTCACGGCCGCTCGACGACGACCGACTGGGACATTGCCGGCGGCCACATGGCGGAGCGTTGCGGGCTCTTTGTCATCATCGCGCTCGGTGAATCCATCCTCGTCACCGGCGCGACCTTTGCCGAGCTCGCGTGGAGCCCCGCAACGGTCGCAGCCTTCGTCAGTGCCTTTTTCGGCAGTGTCGCGATGTGGTGGATCTATTTCAATATCGGCGCGGAGAGAGCGAGCCATCTGATCGCGCAGTCCGCCGATCCGGGCAGGCTTGGCCGCCTTGCCTATACCTACGTGCACATCTTCATCGTCGCCGGCATCATCGTCGCCGCTGTCGCGGATGAGCTTGTGCTGGTGCACCCTTCCGGCCACATGTCAACGCCGACGCTCGCCGCCGTGCTCGGGGGCCCGGCGCTCTATCTTCTCGGCAACATCCTCTTCAAGCGCTCGGTCGCGACCTGGCTCCCACTGTCGCACTTGGTCGGCATTGCGGCGCTCGCCCTGCTCGTCCCGGTCGCCTCATACTCGACGCCGCTCCTCCTCGGCGCGGCGGCGTCGGGCGTGCTCGTCATCGTCGCGATCTGGGAGACGTGGTCGCTGAAGTCGTACCGCGCCGCTCGTTAGGCGGCCGATGAGATCGTTCGCCCGTAGCGCTCGCGATAGGCGCCGGGCGTCAGCCCGAGGTGGCGCTTGAAGAGGTTGCGGAAGAAGGCGACATCTTCGTAGCCGACCGCAATTCCCACTTCCTGGATGGTGAGGCGGTCCTCTTCGAGCATCCGCTTCGCGGCATCGATTCGGAGGCGCTGAAGATAGGCGAGGGGCGTCTCGCCCGTCGCCGCCTTGAAGCGGCGGAGGAATGTGCGCGGCGTCAATGCCATCTCCGCGGCGATCCGGTCGATATCGACGTCGTCGGGGAAATGATTGTGCAGCCAGTCTTCCGCGCGGCGGATGACCGCGTCGGCATGGTCCGTTCCGTATGGAACGACGGAAAACCCCGTCTGATAGGTGCGCGGCATCTGGAGGACGAGCGACTTCGCGCAACCGATTGCGACGTCGCGCCCGCAGAGCTTTTCGACGATGTAGAGCGAAAGGTCGATGGAGGCGTAGACACCTCCCCCGCAAAGCACGCCGCGATCCTCTGTGACGAGGAGCTGCGGCTGCCAATCGACGTTGGGATAGCGCTCCCGATACTGATCGGCGACAGCCCAATGCGTGGTCGCGCGTCGCCCTTCGAGCAGTCCCGCCTCGGCGAGGATCGCGACGCCTGTGCACACGCCGGCGATCAGCGCGCCTCTGGCGTGAACTTCGCGCAGCCACGGGATGACCGGCGCGCTCTTCTTGATCAGGAGATCGAGGTCGGTGCCTCCGGATGGAACGAGCACGAGGTTCGTGTGCTCGACTGCCGACATGGGCTTGTCGGGAATGACTCGCACACCGGCGCCGCCGACGACCGGTTCTCCATCGACAGAGACGGTCGTGACCTTGAACCTCGGCTCCGGATCGGACGTCACGCAGAGGTTCCACCGCGTGCCGGCGGCGTAGAAGACCTCGAGCGGCGCAATCGAAGACGAGACCGATCCGTCCGGCGAGTAGAGGATTGTAACGTCGATCATGGGCGCCACCGAGCATGGCGGGAACGCCCCCGTAAAATGACATTTTCGACACTCGCCGGTGAGCGTGGAATCCGGCTCTATGCGCGCCGGGCGGAGGTTCGAAACCGGAGAATGATGCAATGAGAAAATTCGTAATCGAGCGCAGCGTCGCGGGGGTCGGCCAGAACGACCAGAGCGGGTTCAGCGGTATTGCTCACAAGTCCAACGACGCCCTCGCCAAGCTGAGCCCCAGGATTCAGTGGCAGCAGAGCTACGTTGCCGACGACAAGACCTTCTGCATCTACCTTGCGGAGGACGAGGCGGCGATCCGCGAGCATGCGCGGTTGTCCGGCTTCCCCGCCAACATCATCACCGAGGTCAAGGCGGTGATCGATCCGGCAACTGCCACCTAGGCGCATGACAATGGCGTTTCGGGCCGCTGCCCGAAACGCCGCCGCGCGAAAGCTAGCGCACCCCCTCCCACCGGCCGCTCTTGCCCGACTTCAGGATCGCGTCGCAGACTTTGGTCGTCTCGAGCGCCTCGCGGAAGGTCGGCGAGCAGGGCTTGCCGTTTCTGAGGGCCTCAAGGAAATCTGCCGCCTGGTGCACGAAGGAGTGCTCGTAGCCGATGGTGAGGCCGGGCACCCACCATTTGCCAAGATAAGGGTGCTCGCCGTCCGTGACCAGCACGTCGGTCCAGCCTCTAAGCCGCCCTTCTTTTGAATGGTCGAACCATTTCACGTGGTTCAAATCGTGCAGGTCCCACATGAAGGAGCCGTGCTCGCCGTTGATCTCCAGCGTGTAGAGCGCCTTGTGGCCGCGCGCGTAGCGCGTCGACTCGAAGATGCCGATGGAGCCGTTGGCGTAGCGCGTGAGCACTGCCGCCGCGTCGTCGATCCCCACCTTCTCTTTCTTCCGCGTGATCGCGTGCATGCGCTCCTTCACGAAGGTCTCCGTCATCGCCGAGACCTTCGAGATCGAGCCGTTGATCCAGATCGCCGTGTCGATGCAGTGGGCGAGGAGGTCGCCGGTGACGCCCGAGCCTGCCGCCTTGACGTCGAGCCGCCAGGTGGCGGCACCTCCTTGCGGCACATCGGGCGAGATCGTCCAGTCCTGCAGGAAGTTGGCGCGGTAGTGGAAGATCTTGCCGAGCCTTCCTTCGTCGACCACCTGTTTGATCAGCGTCACCGCCGGGATGCGCCGGTAGTTGTACCAGACGGTGTTCGCGATGCCGGCACGCTCCACTGCGCGCACCATCGGCAGCGCCTCCTTGGCGTCGCGCGCGAGCGGCTTCTCGCAAAGCACCATCTTCTTGGCTTTCGCTGCGGCGATGGCGATCTCCGCGTGGAGATCGTTCGGAACGCAGATGTCGATCGCGTCGATGTCCTTGCGCTCGACGAGCTTGCGCCAATCGGTCTCGACCGACTCGTAGCCCCAATGGTCTGCGAAGGCCTGCGCCTTCTTCTTGTCGCGCGCGGCGACGGCCTTCAGCACCGGCTCATAGCCGGTGTCGAAGAAGTTCGGGACGCGCCGCCAAGCGTTCGAATGGGCGCGGCCCATGAAGCCGTAGCCGACCATGCCGACATTCAGTTTCTTGTTCGCCATCCCCGCTTCCTCCAGATGCCACCGCGGCAAGCCTTTGCACCCAACCTCCCCCTTGCGGGGAGGTCGAGACCGACAAGCGACAGCGCGGTCGGTTTCGGGTGGGGGTATTGTCTGCTGTTGATCTCACCCCACCCGAAGTTCGCTTCGCCAAGCTCGCGAACCTAGACCTCCCCGCAAGGGGGGTGGGCGCTCATCTTCGGCGTTCTCCTACTCCTGCCACCCGTGCGCGTCGCGCACCTTGACCATCGCGCCGAGCACCGCGTTCCAAGTCTCCTGCATCTCCATCACGGCATTCGGGAACATGCAGCCGTCCCAGCAGATGTGGCGCATTTTCTTTGTGAGTTCCCCCTTCTCGTCGCGCAGCCAATAGCCGGCATGCTTGACGACATCGAGCCGGCCGTTCGGATCAGTGACCTGGCAGTGGCGCCCCGTCGCAGCGTGCGTGCCGGAGCCGAACACCGTGCCGTCGTTCTGCGCCACGTGGAAATCGTAGGTCCAGGGCCTCAGCGCATCGGCCACCTTCTTGTAGGCCTTGTCGAGCGCCGCCTTGTCCTTCCAGTCGTAGTCGGCCGGGAGCAGCCGGTCTTTCTCGGCGTTGGCGCCGAGCACGAAGAGCATGTTGTGCGCCATGTCCGCCTGATAGCCGACGATGCCCGGCATGTTGACCATCTCCAGCAGCTTCACGTTCTCTCGCCAGGACTGCATGCCACCCCAGCAGATCTCGCCTTCGGCGGCGAGCACCTCGCCATAGTCCTGCGCGATTCTGCTCGCTTCGCGGAAGGTCTCGGCGATCCGCTTGGTGTTGCCCTCCGGGTCCTTGTCCCAGTCTTCGACGCCGGCGGAGGAGTCGATCCGCACCACGCCGCTCGGGCGGATGCCGAGCTCTCGCATCTCCTTGCCGATGGCGCAGGCTTTCTTCACTGCGGTGAGGAAGCGCTTGCGCTCCTCGGCGTCTCCCATGGCCGAGCCGCCGCCGGCCGGGCCCCAGATCGGTGCAACGAAGGAGCCGACCTTGAGCCCGTAGCTGGCGATATGATCGGCCATCTTCTTCACCGCGTCCTTGTCGGAATCGATGTCGAAATGCGGAGCGACGACGAAGAGGTCGACGCCGTCGAACGTCTCGCCGTTCGGCCCGCGCGCGTCGCGCGTGAGCTTCAAAAGCGTGTCGAGCGGGATGATCGGCTCGGAGTCCGGCGCGCCTTTGCCGACAACGCCCGGCCACATGGCGTTGTGAAGCTTCGGATAGTTATTCGCCATTGTCTCCTCCCGCCCTTATTTGCGCATGTCCTTCCAAGGCGCCTCTTGCGCCATGTCGACCAACTCGTAGCCGATCTCGCCGACGCACGGCCCGAGGATCGCGACGATCTTGGCATCGCCGTCGCCGACATTGAACGATGCGTGCACCATGTCGGCCGGGATGAACGCACAGTCGCCTGCGCCGAGGATACGGCTTTCTTTGTCGACCCACTGCTCGACCTTGCCGGCGACGACGTAGATGACCTCCTCCTGGTCGGGATGCTTGTGAAAGTCGTGCCCCTTGCCGGGCGAAAGGTTCACGTCGATGACGGTGAGTTGCTCGGCGCCCGTGTTGGGCGGATTGCTCATCCAGCCGAGCTTTCCCCAGTCGAGATGCTCGAGCTGCGTCTCCTTGGCGATCACGAACTTGCCGCCCATCGGGTCCTCCCTATCGGATGCCCATTTTCCGGCGTCGCTTAGGTCGCGCCGAATGTGATTGTCTTGAAGTCCCGGACCTGTTCCGTCAGCGCCGTCTCCACCGGCAGCCGCTCCATCGACGAGGCGCCGTAGAAGCCGTGGCAGCGCTTGGTGCGCTTCAAGATGTATTCCGCGTCCGCCGGCATGGCGATCGGCCCGCCGTGGCAAAGCACGATGACGTCTTTCCGCCTGCGCGTCGCGGCCTCGGCGATCGCGTCGATCTCGGCGACGCATTGGTCGAGCGACTTCGCCGAGGTGGCGCCGATCGCGCCGCCGGTGGTGACGCCCATATGCGCGACGATGATGTCGGCGCCGGCGTCGGTCATCGCGACTGCCTCGTCGGGGTTGAAGACGTAGGGCGTGGTCAGCAGATCGAGCGCATGGGCCTGCGCGATCATATCGACCTCGAGCCCGTAGCCCATGCCCGTCTCCTCGAAGCTCTGCCGCATGACGCCGTCGAAAAGCCCAATCGTCGGGAAGTTCTGCACGCCGGAAAAGCCCATCGCTTTGAGCTCGGCGAGGAATTGCGGCATCAGCACGAAGGGGTCGGTGCCGTTGACGCCGGCGAGCACGGGCGTCGCTTTGACCATCGGCAGCACCTCCGCCGCCATTTCCTTCACGATCTCGTTGGCGTTGCCGTAGGCGAGAAGGCCCGCCGCCGAGCCGCGTCCGGCCATGCGGTAGCGGCCGGAATTGTAGATGATGATGAGGTCGATGCCGCCGGCTTCCTCGCATTTCGCCGAAAGGCCGGTGCCGGCGCCGCCGCCGACGATCGGCACACGGCGGCACACCATGTCCTGAAATCTCGAAAGGATATGCCTGCGCTCGATTAGCGGCATCGGACCACTCAAACGCCGGCGCGAGGGCGTATCTCGCCGCTGGCGTCCGTCGTTCCCCCGCTGTCGATGCGCTCCATCGCCTCCCCGACGAATGCAAGCAACTTCATCGTCGCTTTTTGGTTGCATTTATTTTGAGACGGCCGTACCATATTGGCATGCCAGTCTCGGGTCAAGTGCGAGAGCAGGGGGAGGGCGCGGAGCGCGGTCCTCGTGCGCGGATGCGCCGGCACATGCTGGCGACCGCGATCCGCCTGATGCAGGACGGCTTCGTTCCTTCGGTCAGCGAAGTCGCCGAGGCCGCAGAGGTCTCGCGCGCCACCGCCTATCGCTACTTCCCGAGCCAAGCCGCGATGACGCAGGCGGTAGTCGACGAGGCGCTCGGGCCGATCTTCGCCTGGCGCGCCGACAACGATGATGTCGACCGGCGCGTCGCTGATCTCTTCACACATGCATTTCCGCGCATGCTTGAATACGAGGCGACGCACCGCGCGGCGCTCTCCCAGGCGCTGGATCAATGGATCAGGCGGCAGGCCGGCACGCTCGGCGCGGAGCCGCGCATCGTGCGCGGCAACCGCAAGGGCCTCCTGCGTGACGCGCTGGCGCCGCTGAAGGGCGGAGTTCCGGCCCAAACGTTTGACAAGCTGGCGCAATCCCTGTCACTCATTTTCGGGATTGAGGCCATCATCGTCCTCAAGGATATTTGGGGTCTCAACGACGAAGAGGTGCGGCGCCTGGCCGTTTGGGCCGCGCACGCGCTCGTCAATGCGGCGGTTGCAGAAGCCCCGGCTCCGGGGCAGTCTGGCGCCGCGGAAAAGAAAAAAGAGCAACTTGAACGCGGCGCGAGAACCGCGAAGAGAAGGCCAGCCGCGAAGCGGCGAAAGACGTAGCCGGTCCGCAAAAAAGGACGGCGAACCTAGGGAGGAATGGAAAATGCTGAGAAAGACGTGGACTGGTTTGCTGGCGGGAACGGCGATTGCCCTTGCCGCCGGGCCGGCTGCGGCGCAGGAGCTCACCATCTTCTGGGCCGAATGGGATCCCGCGAACTATCTGCAGGAACTCGTCAACGAGTACACCGCCGAGACGGGCGTCACCGTCACGGTGGAGACGACGCCTTGGACCGACTTCCAGACCAAGGCCTTCACCGAGTTCAACGCGCACGGCGATTCCTACGACATGGTCGTCGGTGACTCGCAGTGGCTCGGCGCCGGCTCGACGCAGGGGCACTACGTCGACCTGACCGACTTCTTCAACGAGCATAACCTGAAGGAGGTCATGGCGCCGGCGACGGTGACCTACTACGCCGAGTACCCGAAGGGCGCCGGCAAGTATTGGGCGATCCCGCTCGAAGGCGACGCCGTCGGCTGGGCCTATCGCAAGGACTGGTTCGAGGATCCGAAGGAGCAGGAAGCGTTCAAGGCCAAATACGGCTACGACCTCGCACCCCCGCAGACCTACGACCAGATGCGCGACATCGCCGAGTTCTTCTATCGTCCCGACGAGAAGAAGTACGGCATCGCCATCTATACGGACAACTCCTACGACGCGATGGCGATGGGCGTGGAAAGCGCCATCTTTAGCTACGGCGCGGAGCTCGGCGACTACTCGACCTACAAGGTCCAGGGCATCACCAACTCGCCCGAGGCGGCCAAGGGGCTCGAGATGTACAAGGAGCTCTACAAGTTCACGCCGCCGAACTGGGGCAAGACCTTCTTCCAGGAAGACAACCAGGCGATCACCGAGAACCTAGCGGCGATGAGCATGAACTTCTTCGCCTTCTTCCCGGCATTGGTGAACCCGGCGACCAACCCGAACGCCGACGTGACCGGCTTCTTCGCCAACCCGGCCGGCCCCGGCGGTCAACGCTTCGCCGCGCTCGGCGGGCAGGGCATCTCGGTGGTCAGCTACTCGCAGAACAAAGACGAGGCGATGAAGTTCCTCGAGTGGTTCATCAAGGACGAGACGCAGAAGAAGTGGGCGGAGCTTGGCGGCTACACCTGCTCGCAGGCAGTGCTGAAGTCGGACGAGTTCCAGAACGCCACGCCTTACAACAAGGCGTTCTACGACACGATGTTCATGGTGAAGGACTTCTGGGCGACTCCGGAATACGCGGAGATCCTCGATCAGTTCAACCAGAACATCTACCCCTATGTCGTCGGTGGCGAGGGTGACGCGCAGGCTGTCCTCGACAAGACCGCGACTGAGTGGGAAGACACGTTCAAGAAGTACAACCGCTACCAATAGCGGAAGCCGATCGACCGGAGGGGCATGCCCCCTCCGGTCACGACAAGTGACGCTGGGGAGGCGGGGACTTGGTCAGCATTGCCGAGAGGGTGGCAACGCGTTCGCCGGCTGCCGGGCGCGGCCTGAGCGATCTCGCGATCCGCAACCTCTTCATCATCCCGACGATCCTGTTCCTGATCGTCTTCAACATCTTTCCGCTGATCTATTCGCTCGGCTTCTCGTTCACCGATTTCGCCGCCAACCAGGCGCGGCCGTGGAGCTTCGTCGGGCTCGCCAATTATCGCGATCTCCTTTCCGATCCGAAGATCTGGTCGAACTTCGTCATCACCGCCAAATACGTGGTGGTGTCGGTCGCCGGTCAGATGTTCGTCGGCTTCGGTCTGGCGCTGCTTCTCAATCGCAGCTTTCCCTTCAAGGGCCTTGTGACCACGCTGCTGCTTCTGCCGATGATGATGTCGCCGGCTGTGGTCGGGCTCTTTTGGAAGCTGATCTATGATCCCTCCTGGGGCCCCCTCAACTACGCGCTTCATCTCGGCGATCTCGCCTGGCTCTCGAATCCCGAGATCGCGCTCTACGCGGTAGCCATTACTGACATCTGGATGTGGGCTCCCTTCGTGATGCTCCTGTCGCTCGCCGGGCTCTCGGCGGTGCCGAAGCACCTCTACGAGGCGGCCGCGATCGACCGCGCCGGCACCTGGTACACCTTCACGCGCATCACCTTGCCGCTGGTTTCCCCGCTTCTTCTGATCGCGCTCATCTTCCGTACCATGGAGGCGTTCAAGACCTTCGACATCGCCTACGTGATGACGACGCAGCCATCGGCCGAGCTGATCGCGATCCGCCTCTACAAGCAGGCTTTCCAGCAATGGGACACGGGCAAGTCCTGCGCCCTCGCTTACATCGTGCTGATCATGGTGGTCGCCATCACCAACATCTACGTGAAGTATCTGAACAAGGTGAAGGAGCGCTGAGATGGCCGCCGTCAGCTCACCCCGGCAGGCCGTCTTCAACAAGCTCGCCATCGTGGCGGTGCTTGTCGCGACCGTCGTCTTCCTGGCGCCGATCTACTGGATCGGCTCGACCGCGTTCAAGCCGCGCAACCTGGCGACGACCGTGCCGCCGACGGTGTTCTTCCAGCCGGAGATCACCTCGTTCATCAAGCTCTTCACCAAGCGCGTGCAGATGACCAAGCCGGTCGATCCGGAGACCTATGCGGCGGCGCCGTGGTGGGAGAAGCGCATCTATGACGGCGGCGAGCGCGTGCTCAAGGTCGGCACCAAGGTGCAGCTCTCGCAGTACCCGAACCGCTTCATGAACAGCCTGATCGTCGGCGTAGTCAGTACCGTGCTCGCCGTCTCGATGGGCACGCTCACGGCTTACGGCTTCTCGCGGTTCAAGATAGCCGGCGAGCCCGACCTGCTCTTTTTCATATTGTCGACGCGCATGCTGCCGCCTGTGGTAGTCGCGATCCCGATGTTCCTCATGTACCGCGTCGTCGGCATGACCGACACCCACATTGGGCTGATCATTCTCTATGTGGCGTTCAATCTGTCCTTCTCGGTCTGGCTGATGAAGGGCTTCATGGACGAGATTCCGAAGGAGTACGAGGAAGCGGCGCTCGTCGACGGCTACACGCGGCTGCAGGCCTTCTTCAAGATCGTGCTGCCTGAGGCGACGACCGGCATCGCCGCGACCGCCGTCTTCTGCTTCATCACCTCCTGGAACGAATACGCCTTCGCGCTGATGATGACGAACCGCCGCGCCCAGACCGCGCCCCCCTTCATCCCCGCGCAGGTCGGGTCGGGGCTCGTAGACTGGACGGCGATTGCCGCGGGCACGTTCCTCTTCCTGCTGCCGGTCGCGATCTTCACCTTCCTTCTGCGCGGACATCTCCTGCGCGGCGTCACCTTTGGCGCGATCCGCAAGTGAGCACGGACGGGGCGCCCATGGGATTCAAAGAGATCAGCGCGAAGTATCTGGAGCCGCTGTCGCAGTGGGTGATGGTGTTCGGCATCGTCGCGCTCTGCCAGCCGTGGGTGGAGTTCTTCCACCGCTACGGCGTCACCACGATCCTCGTCGGACTCGTCGGCTTCATCGTCTTCTCGCATGTCAAGCCGGACCCGCCGAAGGAGCAGGGCTGAGCCGCCATGGCCGAGATCGTGCTCCGCGACATCGAGAAGTATTTCGGCGACAACTACGTCATCCGGAAGCTGAACCTCACCATCGCGCACAAGGAGTTCGTCGTGCTGCTCGGGCCGTCCGGCTGCGGCAAGACCACGACACTGCGCGCCATCGCCGGGCTTGAGGAGATCGATTCCGGCGACATCCTGATTGATGGCAAACCGGTGCAGGGCCTGCAGGCCGGCGAGCGCGACATTGCCTTCGTCTTCCAGCTCTTCGCGCTTTATCCGCACCTGACCGCCTACGACAACATTGCCTTCCCGCTGCGTGCCACACGCGAGAGCCGCAGCGAGGTCGACGCCAAGGTACGCGCCGTCGCGCATTCCTTGCAGATCGAGCATCTTCTTTCTCGGCGGCCGTCGCACCTTTCCGGCGGCGACATGCAGCGCGTCGCCATTGGCCGGGCGCTGGTCAGGCGGCCGAAGGCAATGCTCATGGACGAGCCGATCGGCGCGCTCGACGCCAAGCTGCGAGAGGAGATGCGCACCGAGCTGAAGCGGCTGCACCTGGAGAACGACCAGACGACCGTCTACGTCACCCACGATCAGGTCGAGGCCATGTCGCTCGCCGACCGCATCGCCATCATGAACGAAGGCGTATTGCAGCAGGTCGGCACGCCGGAGGACGTCTATCAATATCCGGCCAACCTCTTCGTCGCTCAGTTCGTTGGCAGCCCGGTGATGAATATCACCAAGGCGAAACTCGACGCCGACGGCGCGCGCACCAAGGTGATGCTCGCTGAAGGCGCTGCCGCCTTCGATTTTCCGCCCGACCTCGAGCAGCGTATAGCGAGCGCCGGCCGACCGAGCAGCGATCTCGTCCTCGGCATTCGACCCGAGGGCGTGCTCGTCTCGCGTGGTGAGGCCGACGGCCATATTCCCGTCGAGGCGCATATCATCGAGCCGCTCGGCGCCTACGACATCGTCGACCTCAAGGTCGGCTCGGAGTTCTTGCGTGCGCGCACGACGAGCGGCTTCGTTGGTAAGCCGGGCGATACGGTCTGGGCGAAGCTCGACCAGAGCCAGACCCACTTCTTCGATTCCGGCAGCGGCGACGCCATCAATGTAAGGCTTGGCTAGGATGGCGCATATCAGGCTCGATCGGGTGACCAAGATCTTCGGCGGAACGACCGCTGTCCGGGATCTGTCGTTGGACGTCGAGAACGGTGAGTTCTTCGTGCTCCTCGGTCCGACGGGTGCCGGCAAGACGACAACGCTGCGCCTGATCGCGGGGCTTGAGAAGCCGACGTCAGGCACGATAGCGATCGGCGGCGAGGACGTGCGCGAATGGAGCGCGGCGGAGCGCGACGTGGCGCTCGTCTTCCAGTACTATTCGCTCTATCCGCGCTACACGGTGTACCAGAACCTCGCTTTTCCGCTGAAGTCGCGCGCGCGCCACTACAGCGCGGAAGAGATCGAGGAACGCGTTCACAAGGCAGCGCAGACGCTGCGCATCGATCATCTCCTCGACCGCAAGACCGACAAGCTCTCCGGTGGCGAGATGCAGCGCGTTTCGATCGGCCGCGCCATCGTGCGCGAGCCCAAGGCGTTCCTGATGGACGAGCCGCTCTCCAACCTCGACGCAAAGCTGCGGGAAGCGCTTCGCTCCGAGCTGAAAGACCTTCAGATGAAGCTCGGCGCGACCTTCCTCTTCGTCACCCACGACCAGATCGAGGCGATGTCGATGGGCGACAAGGTCGGCGTTTTGAACAAAGGGCGCATCGTCCAGGTCGGCAAGCCGCAGGAGATCTACAACGCTCCGCGCGACGTCTTCGTCGCCGGCTTCGTCGGTTCGCCGGCGATGAACCTGCTCGCCGGCGAGGTCAGAGGCGGGCGCGTGTCGGCGATGTCGGGTAAGGTCGAGGTGCCGCTTAACGGTGCTGCCGGCAAGCCTTCTTCCGGTCGGCGCGCGGTGACCGTCGGCATCCGCTCTGAGGATATCAGCGTTGGCCCGGACGAGGCGGTCGAGGCGCGCGTCCATGATGTCGAGAACCATGGCGTGGAGAAGATCGTGACGCTTCGCGTCGACGAGCATCTCTTCCGCGCGACGGTTCCCGCGACGGTCGCGGTCAACGTCGAAAGCCCGGTCAAATTCAGTTTCAATCCCAGTAAGTTGCACTGCTTCGACCGCAGCACCGGCGCGAATCTCGCATTCTCCGCCTGACCGACCGAAGCGCGGATCGGCCGCGTGCGGATGGTGCTGCGCAATCCCCGCCACTTCGGATAGAATGGCGGCGAAAACACAATGGCCCGCCCGCGGCCGGCGGAGGATTCGATGCACAAGCTTCAGACACAGGGCGTCCACCACATCACGCTTGTCGGCGCCGACCGGCAGACCTCGATCGATTTCTGGGAGGGCGTGCTCGGCATGCCTTTCGTCTTCGAGCAGCCGAACCTCGACCTCGCCTCGGAGAGCCACCTTTATTTCGATCCCGGTGACGGTCGGCTAATCACGGTCTTCACCGACGAGAATCGCAAGCCCGACTCCACCGCCGTCGCGCGCGAGCAGGGCAGCGTCCACCACATCGCCTTTTCCGTCTCGCGCGTCACATTCCTGCAGGCGGTGAAACGCCTCGACGAGCGCGGGATCTCGCACAGCGGCGTGAAGGATCGCGGCTTCATGGATTCGATCTATTTCCGCGATCCGCTCGGGCTCATGATGGAGCTCGCGTCTTATCGCTTTGAGCCGCCCGCGGGCTTGACGCATGTCGACGTGCTTTTTGAAGCCCACAAGATCAGGGTGGCGCGCGGCGATCCGAATATCGCCGAGGTGCATCTCGCCGATGCGATCGAGAACCTGACGCGCGAGGAGCGGCCGAGCCTGTCGAAGGACAGGCGGGCCAAGGACCCCTACAAGAAGGGCAAGACGGCGAAGACAGCGAAGAAGGAGAAGAAGGCGAAAAAGCCGGAGCGCGCCGGCGCGTGATCCCGAGATACGAGCCGGGAGTAGCTCACGCGAGCGCCGGCAGAGGCAGGTTTCAGTTCATTGAGGCGCCGGAGGCGTGACATTCCGGCGAGAAGCGAGGGAGGTCAGACGTGAAGCTCTATATGCATCCGGTGTCGAACACGAGCCGGCCCGTGCGCATGTTCATCCAGGACAACAATCTGCCGGTCGAGGAGGAGGAGGTCGATCTGATGACCGGGGCCCATCATCAGGAGCCCTACATCTCGCTCAATCCGAACCGTCAGGTGCCGACTCTCGTCGACGGCGATCTGACGATGGGCGAGAGCTCGGCGATACTGAAATACCTCGCCGACAAGTTTGATCTTGCCGCCTATCCGAAGGACCTGAAGGCGCGCGCCAAGGTCAACGAGATGATGGATTGGTTCAACACCCACTTCTATCACGACTACGCCTACGGCGTCGTCTATCCGCAGGTCTTCCCGCATCACAAGCGC
>Ga0315553_10001952_pt1 | contig 16764 bp, 11 predicted proteins | sample SalMarSW160140MG_FD_203099 | JGI IMG/M metagenome (GOLD analysis project Ga0315553, IMG submission 203099) | Salt marsh sediment microbial communities from the Plum Island Ecosystem LTER, Massachusetts, United States - Salt Marsh Sediment SW1601-40 ... | reverse complement strand
AACGTCGCCTCGCTCATGGCCCACAGCCAGCCCAGCGCACCCTGGGCGGCGGTGCGGCCGCCGGCGGTGAGCAGATCGTAGACCGCGTCGAGCCTGGCGACATAGTCGGGGTTGAGCTTGCCGTCCCTGAACGGTTTCAGCCACGGCACCGAGGAGCCGCGGATGTCGGCGGGATCGAACTGGTGGCCGGGTTTGAACTTGCCCGACAGGAAGCCCATGGCGAGCGGCGAGCGGTTGATCGAGATCAGATTGTTGTTTTCGGCCAGGGCCACCAGTTCGGCGGCCGGGACCATGACGTTCATGTCGTGCTGGACGGTCCGGTAGTTGGCGTGGCCGAGCCAGGCGGCGGCGCGGGCCGGGTCGTCGGTCGACCAGCCGTAGCCGCGGATCTTGCCGGCCTCAACCAGTCGCTCGAAGGCCTCGCGGACGGGCTCGGCGTCGGCAAGCTCGAGATTGTTCAGGTGCAACTGGTAGAGATCGATCACATCGCGGCCCAGGCGCCTCAGCGAGGCGTCGGCGGCCTCGGCGATGTAGGCGGGATCGGCGGAGGCGGTGCCGACCTGCTTGGAGTCCTCGTCGAACCGGTTGCCGACCTTGGTGGCCACGAAAACGTCGTCGCGCTTGCCCAGGGCGCGTCCGAGGATGCGTTCGGAGTGGCCGGCGCCGTAGACATCGGCGGTGTCGAAGACCCGGATGCCGAGTTCGAGCGCTTTTTCGATCGCACGCACCGACTCCGCGTCGTCGACCTCGCCCCAGCCGCGGGGATTGAGGTCCAGCCAGTAGGGGCCGCCGATCGCCCAGCAGCCGAAGCCGAGCCGGGGAACGGTGAGGCCGGTGAAGAGCTCGATTTGCGGACGCATGGTCACTCTTCCTCAGACGGCGCGGCGCGCGGGGTGCGCTTGCGCGGTGTTGTTTTCCGGGCGGCGGCGGGTTTGGCCGGGCCGCGGGCGGGGCTGGAGGGTTTGGCCGGCGAGCCGCCGGCGGATTTGTCCCTTCCCTCGCCGACCACGAGCAGGGGCGTTTCGCCGGCGGGGGCGTTGAGGGTGATCTGCGGGAACGGAATTTCGATGCCGGCCTGGTCGAAGCCGAGCTTGGCCTTCTCGGAAATGTTCAGGCGTACGTCCCAGTAGTCGTTGGTCCCGATCCACACCCGCAGCATCACGTTGACCGATGAATCGCCGAGATTGTCGACGTAGACGACCGGCTCGGGGTCTTTGAGGATGCGCGTGTCCTGATGGGCGATGTCGAGCAGGATTTCGCGGGCGCGGGCGATGTCGGCCTGGTAGGCGATGCCGACGATGAAGTCGAAGCGGCGGGAGGGGTCGCGCGAGTAGTTGGTGATGGTGGCGCCCCAGATCTTGTCGTTGGGCACGAAGACATAGATTCCCTCGGCGCTGCGCAGGCGGGTCGCGAAGATGCCGATTTCCATGACGGTGCCGGCGGCGCCCTCGGCGTCGATATATTCGCCAGCCTTGAGGGGGCGCAGCCAGATGAGCATGATGCCGGCGGCGAGGTTTCTGAGCGTCTCCTGAAGGGCCAGGGCGATGGCGAGACCGGCGGCGCCGAGGACCGCCAGGATCGAGGTCGTCTGAACGCCCAGTTCGCCGAGCGCGATGACGATGGCGAAGATCAAAATGCCGTAGCGGACGATCTGGGCGGTGAGCGGCCGGATGGTGTCGTCGAAGGCGCGGCGGGCGGGAATGGCCTGAATCACCAAACGGCTGAGCCATTTGGACAGGAACCAGCCGACGATCATGACGATGGCCGCGGAGAGAACGGCGGGGCCGTATTGCGCGAGCCCGTCGAGGGCGGCTCGAGGGAAGTCTTCGTTGAACACCTGAGAATGTCCGGTCGGTCGGTTGGAGTGGCGGCGGGCAGACCTTAGTGGCTGGGGAGCTTGATTTGAAGGGCCGGGCCCCCAACTGGACAGTGATCGGCGCGTTTGATACCGCTTCGCGCGCCGGATGGCGGGGTGTGTAGCTCAGATGGTAGAGCAGCTGACTCTTAATCAGCGGGTCCAGGGTTCGAGTCCCTGCTCACCCACCAATCTTTTCAAAGGTTTACAATCTTATTGGCGCAAACCTAGTCACGGACTAGTCTCGCAATCGCCAAACTTCTGGCCTCGCACGCCACCGATATTGGCGATAGGTGAGATTTGGCTGGGCCGTATCAACGACGGCGCGTCTTCCATCGGAATCAGCTTTTAGTACGCCTTTTGGCGCCAGTTGAGATGTCGGCGCTTGCCGAATGGGAAATCGCGAAAGCGCTGCTGGCAGCGCTGTTTTCCCGCGAGACACCCACGGTGGAACTCGAACCCGCCTGGAGACCTACTAGATCGTTGAAGGTATGCCGGCGCGACCTGCCTTGGGGCGTCTGTGGTGACGCTTCAGGTCACGGACCGACTCCTGCACACTCCAGGAGATCTCCTCGAGCGCATCGACGAGGTCCAATACGTGGAACTCAAGGGCTCGTCGGCGGTGAAATCTCTGTCCATACGAACCGTAGGTAGGGCTGCTAACGGATCACCCTGTCCGGACATTCTCGGTGTATGTCCCGGAGCGGAGCGCACAAGTATGCCCCATGTGCCCAATTCCAAAGTCGGGCAGCCTTGCGCCCGTCACTTCTGACCGCCTCCAGGTTGTGGCGACACTTGGTTCTCCCGTGCTAGCGTTTGGTTAGGTAGCGTCTGGCGCTCACAGGACTGTCAGGAATCGGCTTGGATGCGTGCGGCGCAAGATCCAGGGCTGTTCGGCGTCGCGATGCCGCGCCCCGGCCACCAGGTGGCATGTCGCGGTTCCGCGAAACATCAACTTGGCACGCAGCGGTTCGCGAATGGCTCAAAACGACACTGGGCTCCCGAGTGAGCTGGTTGAGCGGCTAACTCGACCATTTGGCCATTTTTTTAGGATTGAGGCGGCGTCAGGCTTGCTTCTCCTAGGGGCGGCAGTCGTCGCATTGGTGCTTGCCAATTCACCGGTGTCGGCCGCGTTCCTTGGATTCTGGCAGATACCGATCGGTTTGCACTTCGGTTCGCTAGACTTCAGTCGGACATTGCAGCACTGGATTAACGATGGGTTGATGAGCTTGTTCTTCTTCGTGGTCTCTTTAGAGCTGAAGAGAGAACTTGTTCTTGGAGAGCTGCGCCACCTTCGCGTTGCTGCATTGCCCTTTGCGGGCGCGCTGGGTGGTATGCTCATACCGGTGCTCCTATACGTCGCGTTGATCGGCGGACAGCCCGGCTCTCATGGCTGGGGAACAGTCATGGCAACGGATACGGCATTTGTGGTCGGGTGCCTGGCCTTGTTCGGCGCACGCATCCCCGCGAGCCTGCGTCTTTTTCTTTTATCGCTGGCCATTTTCGATGATGTGGGAGCCATCCTCGTCGTGGCAATCGGGTACGGCGGGCCTATGGACTGGAGCGCACTTCTCGGCGCTGCCGTTGGCTTGGCCGCAGTCGCAGGCGCGGCGCGGATCGGAATCCGAAGCATCCCAGTCTATTTTCTGGCAGGGGTGGTGGTGTGGCTTTGCTTCGATGCGTCCGGCGTCCATGCGACGGTATCCGGCGTACTTCTTGGATTGATGACGCCCAGCCGCGCGTGGGTTCGGGACGCGCGGCTCAGAGGTATTCTCACGCGCCTACTCACCTATCCAACGGGGGAGCGCTGGAGCGGAGATTCCAGAGAGCGTCGAGACCTTCGCCGCGCTGGCGTCGCGCTAACCGAAGCGCTTTCACCGGTGGAGCGTCTTGAAATTCTCATTCACCCATGGGCGAGCTTCGCCATCATGCCGCTTTTTGCTCTGGCAAACGCTGGGGTGGACATTTCGGCTGCGGATGTAGGCCAGCCCGTATCGGTGGCCGTCGTCGCGGGATTGGTCGCGGGAAAGCCGGTGGGGGTGATGCTATTTTCTTTCTTGGCTGTGCAGTCCCGGCTGGCCAGCCGGCCTTCTGAGCTCGGCTGGTGGTACCTCTTGGCTGGATCGTTCCTGACGGGAATCGGGTTCACCATGTCGCTGTTTATTGCCGGCTTGGCATACTCCGCTACCATGCTGGATGCGGCCAAAATCGGGATACTGACAGGTTCAGTTTGCTCAGCGACGGTTGGGCTGTTGATCCTGTCGTGGCTGACGCTTCGAAAGGGCCCGGAGGGCGCCCGAGAGGCTTAACTAGCCGAAGCGACCATGCGAGAACGTAGCCGGAGACGGCTCTGGCCAAGAGAACGTCAACCTATGGGAGCTTGGAGACGGTTTGTTCGGACCGGAGTGTTCTTCTCCGAGGTTCGATCGTCCCCCCTTTTCCAGAAATCAGACCGGACCGAGTGATCGAGGGAAGGTCAGTCACGCGCGGCTTAGGTTTGCAGCAAATTGCACTGTTCGGCCGAAATTTGCCAGCGACTCGGCCGGACGCGCTAGTTTGTGTTTTGCATTCGGGGCCGTAGTGACCGTCAGGTACGGAGTTCAAAGTTTCCGCCTCAAAGGGCGCGCCCTGGTTGCCGATCAGCAACAAGCCGCGCCCAGTGCGGAATCGGCGATCGCCGCAGCCGAACGCATCTCGATGATACGTGGCGGCGTCGTTGCCTTTTCTCAGGACGTCGATCTGGAAACCGATTGCTACGACGAACCGGTCATCCTATTCCGCAAGGGCACACTTCCGGCAGAACTGACCGAATAGGCGAGCGTCTCTTGCATACGCTGGTTCACAAATCGATCTCGAGACGGTGCCACGAACCATCGAGCTCGACGTGGACGACCCCTCTCTTGCTCACAGGCAGGTTCCGACCATCAAGAGTAGCTCGTGTTCGAGTGCTCTTCGCAGCGGTTGGTTGGACCACGCGGATGTCGTAGTCCGATCCACCCAGTTTGATGCGCGCCTCGAACCCCGGCCAGTCCTTGGGGATGCACGGACTGATCACCAGAGAACTACCTTCGCGACGAATGCCGAGAATGCCCTCGATTCCGGCCCTTTGCATCCAGCCAGCCGACCCCGTGTACCAAGTCCAGCCACCGCGGCCGACATGCGGGTCGACTGAATAGACGTCGGCGGCCACGACATAGGGCTCAACCTTGTAGCGATCAGCGGTAGATGCCGTAAGCGCATGATTGATCGGATTGACCAATGCAAACAGCGCATGTGCCTTTTCCGTTGCGCCCAACTCGGCAAAAGCCAGAATCGCCCACATGGTGGCGTGGGAGTATTGCCCGCCGTTTTCCCTGAGCCCCGGCGGATAGCCTTTGACATAGCCCGGATCGCGAAGGCTCTCGTCATCGAATGGTGGTGTGAACAGCAGCGCCAGTTTCTCTTCCGTGCGGATCAGGTGCTTTGCCAGAGATGCCATCGCCGTCTTGGCTCGGGTCTTGTCCGCAGCGCCCGACAGCACCGCCCATGACTGGGCGATGGAATCGATCCTGCATGCGTCGCTGTCGGCGGAGCCCAACCAGCTGCCATCGTCAAAAGTGGCGCGGCGATACCATGCGCCGTCCCAGGCCGAGCTTTCCAGCGCTGCACGCACCGAAGCCGCATGCGCCTTCCAGCGTGCCGCGCGCACCGGATCGCGGCTTTCGGCAAGGGGCGCGAACAGCGCGATCGTGCGCAGGAGCAACCAGCCCAGCCACACGCTCGTTCCTTCGCCATTTTCGCCCACGCGGTTCATACCGTCGTTCCAGTCGCCGGTTCCGATCAATGGCAGGCCGTTGGCGCCGGTCAATTCAAGGCATTGATCGAGCCCGCGCGCACAATGATCGAAAAGGCTGGCGGACTCCTTCGCAAAACCAGGCTCAAAAAACGCATCGTGCTCGCCATCAATCAGGAGCGGTCCCTCAAGGAAACGCACTGCTTCGTCGAGAATGGCTGCATCGCCTGTCGCGCCGATATAGGTGGCGACTGCAAACCCCAGCCACACGCGGTCATCCGAGATGCGGGTGCGCACGCCCTGGCCGGAATGCGGCAGCCACCAGTGCTGGACATCGCCCTCGACGAATTGTCGTCCCGCGGCGCGCAGGATATGACGCCGCGTCTCGGCCGGCCGGGCGAAGGTCAGCGCCATGCCGTCCTGCAACTGGTCGCGGAAGCCATAAGCACCGCTCGCCTGGTAAAAACCCGATCGGGCCCAGATGCGGCAGGCCAGCGTCTGGTAGAGCAGCCAGCCATTGAGCATGATGTCCATCGCCCGGTCGGGCGTCTTCACCTGAATGGCGCCGAGTACATCGGACCAATGCTGCGTGACGTCCGCCAGCGCGGCGTCGAGATCTGCGGTCCGATAGCGGGCGATGAGGGCACGTGCCGCATCGATCGAACCGCATTGACCGAGAAACGCGACGACCTCGACACTCTCACCTGCCCGAAGGACGATCTTGCGCTGCAGCGCCGCGCAGGGATCAAGGCCAGCTCCCGATGAGCCTGACAGCGCCTGGTTGCCGGAAAGGGCGGCCGGACGATCGAGTCGACCAAAGCGTCCGATAAACTCGGTCCGATCCGCTGTCCATTCCGTTTGACGGCCTCCAAGATCGGCAAAGGCAACGCGGCCAGGGAATGCCGTGTTCCAAGGCTTGCGGGCGAACAGGGCGCCGGTTTCGCTGTCCAGCTCGCTGATGACAAATGGGCCCGACGCGCCGCGGGAAGTACCGAGTACCCATTCCGCATAGGAGGTGACGGACAGATGGCGCGTTCGACCGGAACAGTTGGTCAGGATCAAGCGGGAGATTTTGACCGGGTCAGCCAGCGGCACAAACTGCAAAAGATCGGCCGCAATGCCGTTTGCCGCATGCGCGAACCGGCTGTAGCCGAATCCATGGCGAGTGACATAGCTGCCCCCGTCTCGGATCGGCTGAGCGGTGGGGCTCCACAAAGCGCCGCTGTCCTCATCCTTGACAAAGATGGCCTCACCCGAGGGGTCGGTGACAGGATCGTTGGACCAAGATGTCAGCTGGTTTTCGCGGCTGTTCTCGGCCCAGGTGTAGCCGGCGCCGCTCGCGGAGACCTGAAAGCCGAAACCAGAATTGGCGATGACATTGATCCAGGGTGCTGGGGTCTCCGTGTCAGCGTCGAGGAAGGTCACGTACTCAGTGCCGTGCTTGTCGAAACCTCCAAAACCGTTGAAGAGCTCTAGCGGGACCGTTGGTTCGGTCGGTGGCGCTGCGACATTCCTTGCTGCCGGCAGCGGTGCGGCAGGCGGCAACGACGCTGCTGCGGGCAGGCGCGCCAATTGTTCCGCCAGCGATCCATGATGGGCGACCAGCGCAACCCGAGCCACCGAGGCGAGCAGCGCTTTCGACTCGCGACTGATCAGATCGGCGCGAAGCAGGTAGACTTCACCACTAAGGTCCTCGGCACCGAGTCGCGGCTTGGCCTGACTGGATCGCAAGGCCGCCTCGATCGCCGTCTGCAAATCCTGCACATAGGAACTTGATCGATCATTCAAGATGACTAGATCGGCGCCAAGTCCCTTCATGCGCCAATACTCATGTGCACGCAGCAGTTGACGCACCAACGCAATGTCGTCGATGTCGGAAACCCGCAGCAGCACAATTGGCCTGTCGCCCGAAATGGACATAGGCCAAAGCGCGGACTGCCGGCCGGCTCCGGCTGCTATGGCCGCGTCCGATGCCCTGAAGCGAGCATCGGCGTATAGTACCGGCGCAGCCAATCGCTGGAAGTCTGCGGCTTCGTCGGACGCGACATTCAGATGGTGCAGCTGCACTTGCGCCTGGGTCCAAGCAAGGGTCTTGGCCCGGTCATAGGCGTTGCGGTCATGATGCTTGTCTATGAGGTTGATCAGCTCGGCGCGCGATGATGCGAGTACGGTCCAAAAGGCTACCCGGGCGACCCCGCCCGGTGCGACCTTCATCCGCCTTCGCAGCGAAAAAACCGGATCCAGGACCGTGCCGACCGTGTTGGAAAGCGGGTGATCTTCGACAATGGCCAAGGCGTTGGCGAATGACCGACCTCGTCCGAGGAATTTCAGCCGGTCCGTTTCATATTGCGGCGCGGCAGTTAATTCCCCTTCTGCAATGGCGAAATGCGCCGCCCAGATTTCGGGCTCGGTCGGCGAACGCCGCCGCCGCGTGGCTACCAGGGCCTCGAATTCCGGCAAGTATTCGGTCTCGACGAACATTTTGGCGAAAGCTGGGTGGGCTGCGTCGGCGGACGTTGTGGTCATCACGAGTTCGGCGTAGGAGGTCACCTCGATATCGCGGGATTTGCGGCCGGTATTGGTGAGCGATATCCGCCGCACCTCGCTGTTGTCCTCGCCTGAAACAAGCACGTCCATGCTGGCTGTCAGCGAACCATCCGTGCGAGTAAATTCAGCTCGGTCCTCGGCGAAAAGCACATCCTGACGCGAGGGTGTCGGCCCCAATTGAGCGCCCGCGGGTGACCAGACCGATCCCGAACGGGTGTCCTTGAGGACAACAAACGAGCCAGAATCGTCGCGTGTGGCGTCCTCGTGCCAGCGGGTCACGGCGATGTCGCCACAGCGGCTATAGCCGCCGCCAGTGGCTGTGAGCATCACGGAATAATGGCCGTTCGACAAAATATGGGTCACCGGGGGACCGGCGACAGGCGCGTGCAAACGTCTGACGATTTGCGCCTTGCGCCGCGTCTCGGTGCCCGACGCCATCACTTCCTCGGCGCGCGGATGATCGATCGCCACATGTCGTGGCGTGCGTTCCTGCAAAAGCAGTTCGCTCGCCATGATCAGCGGGTCGCTGTGGAAACGCTCACGCATGCAACCGTCGAGAAGCGTATTGGCGATGGCAACAACCGTCATGCCCTGATGATGCGCCATGACATTGTGTACGACGGCCACGGTCTGCCCATCCGGAAGCCGCGAGCGGGTGAAGTCGAGCGCCTCGTAAAAGCCGTAAGGACCGAAGCCTCCCAGGGCAGCCATGCGGGCGTAGTTTTCAAGCGCGCCCAACGGGTCGATCATCGCGGCAAGGCCGGTTGCATAGGGCGCGATCACCCTGTTTTCCGATAGGCCGCGCTTCAGCCCCAATCCAGGAACGCCGAAATTGGAGTATTGGTAGGTGAATTCAATGTCGCGGGCGTTGTATGCGGATTCCGAAATGCCCCAAGGAATGCCCAACGCGCGGGCGTATTCCTGTTGTCGAGTGACGATCCGATGACTCGTCTCATCGAGCAAGCTGCCCTCTGGCGCGCGCATAACCAGAGCCGGCATGAGATACTCGAACATCGAGCCGGACCACGAAATCAGTGCCGATCCGTTCCCGAGCGGTGTCGCCGTGCGGCCAAGCCGGAACCAGTGGCGTGTCGTCACATCGCCCTTGGCGATTGCGAAAAGGCTCGCCAAGCGTGCTTCGGAAGCCAACAGATCGTAGCAATTCTCGTCCAGCGTGTTGTCGGCGCGCGAATAGCCGATCGAGAGCAGCCTGCGTTTTCGATCGAACAGAAACCCGAAATCCATCGACAGCGCCATGGCGTGCGCCTCGTCGGCCAGCGCCCGCAGCCGGTGGGCAATATTGCTCGGCGTGTTGTTGGTGCACTCGCGGTCTCGATCGAAAGCGCGGATCGCTGCGGCCAGCGCCTCTGTCCAGAAAACGAGATCAGGGACAATGCCGCGGTGCGATTGAGGCGCCATGTTCCTGGCGTAGCGGGCGGCCTTGTCCGCCGACCAGCCAAGCCTTGCCGATATCTGCGGCAGATCCTGTACCCCAATCAGCAGTGAGTGCATGCCGGAGAGAAGCGCGCCGAGGGCATCGGCGTTTGACGACGAGACTTGCATGGAATCAAGCGCTTGGCGCGCCAGGGTCAGGTTGTCGAGCATGCCCGAGCGGGTATTGGCGGTTGGAGGCGCATCGATCCACTCCCGGCATGCCGCGGAGAATGCGATCAGGTGGCCGGCAAGATTGCCGCTATCGACGGAAGAGACATACGCCGGATCGAGCACTCGCAGTCGCCGCGTGTCGTACCAATTAAAAAAGTGCCCTCTAAACCGCTTCAGGCGGCGCAGGCTGGCAAATGCCGCCTCCAGTCGCTCCACGGTGTCGATCTCGCCCGCCCAGCCGAAATCACGCGCCGCAACGGCGGAAAGAAGGTACAGCCCGATGTTGGTCGGCGAAGTCCGGTGGGCGACAACCGGGTTCGGGTCCTCCTGAAAGTTGTCGGGGGGCAGCATGTTGTCGGCAGGGGTGACAAAGGTCTCGAAAAATCGCCATGTCCACCGCGCGATCAAGCGCAGCCTTTGTCCGTCTTCCGGCGCAAGAAGAAGAGTTTTTGCCGGCGTCGGAGATCGACTGACCCAAAGCGCAATGGCCGGGGCGGCGCTCCACAACAAGGCGAATGCGATGGCGAGTGGAAGGGAGGCAGGCGCGAAATGCGAGGCACCGAAGGCAGCGCCCAGTCCCAGGCCGGTGCCGCCCGCCATCGATTGATAGAAACCTCTTGCGTTGAGCTGCTGGCCGCTCGTCGATTGTGCAGCTGTTGTCCATTGCAGAAGGTGCTGATGGGTGAAGTACCGACGGACCAACGTGCGGAAGATGGCATCCCCCATCCGCCAGGCCTGATCGGGCAGAAACGCGATGGACAGGGCGGTCTGGCTCGCCGCCAGTTTCATCTCGTTGCCAAGAGCGTGAAGGTGACTGTCTAGCCGAATGCCGGCGTGTGGCGGGAGAAGGGCGAACAACGGCGCGAAAAAGGCCGGAAGGGCAAAACCCGCGAGGACAAAAGCGGTCGCAAGGAGAGCCGAGGGCATAGGCAGCAGCCAAGTCAGCCCCAAGCTGAGCAGCAGCGCCGGCGCCAACAAGGATCGCCTCAAATTGTCGAGAATCTTGGCAAGCCCGACGTCGGTGACGGAACGAGATTTCCCGTGCCGGCCCAGCACCCAGGGCAGCAATTGCCAATCGCCCCGCGTCCATCGATGCTGGCGTTGGCAGGCGACGTCGTAGCGGGACGGGAAATCGTCAACCACCTCTACATCGGACACGAGACCCGCGCGTGCGAATATGCCTTCGAAAAGGTCGTGGCTTAGCAGCGCGTTGTCCGGAATCCGGTCGGCCAGGGACGCCTCGAAGGCGTCGACGTCATAAATGCCCTTGCCGGTATAAGAGCCTTCGCCGAATAGGTCCTGATACACGTCGGAGATTGCGGCCGCATACGGGTCGATCCCGCCCGGGGCTGAAAACACGCGCTGAAAGATCGAACCCTCGCGAACGCCCGGCAGCGACGGTGTTACGCGCGGCTGCAGAATACCGTAGCCACCGACGACGCGCTGCAGGTCGGCGCTGAATCGTGGCCGGTTGAGGGGATGCGCCATTTTGCCGACGAGCCTGAGCGCGGTGTCGCGCGGCAGGCGCGTGTCGGAATCAAGGGTAATGACGTATTTCACGCCTTCGGGCAAAGATGGGGCGCCGCCAGCGGCAGATACGAAACTGGTGTCGGCCGCACCTCTGAGCAATTTGTTGAGTTCGTGCAGCTTGCCACGTTTGCGTTCCCAACCCATCCACTTGTTTTCTGAGGTGTTAAATAGCCTCCTCCGGTGCAACAGCAGGAACCGTTTTCCTCCTGGCCCTGGTCCATGCAGCTCGTTTAGCTGCTCGATTGCCGCCAGACCTTCGGCAACAAGCGCTTCCTCTCCCTCGGCCGTTTCCTGATCGGCATCGAGGCCGTCGAGGAGAAGGGCAAAGGAGAGATCGCCGCCCGGGCCGGAAAGATGGTGAACCTCGAGTTGCTCGATCTGATCGAGCAGGTCCTTCCTGCTGGTGAGCAGGCTCGGGATCACGATCAGTGTGCGCAGGGACGCCGGAATGCCGTCTTTCAGTTCAAGGCCGGGAAGCCGAGACGCTCCAAAGCTCCACGTAACGGCACGATTGAAAAATGCGGTTGCCACTTCGGTCGCCGGAACGAATGCGGCGATCGCCAGGAGAGCCACCCATCCCATGCTGGAAACGCCAAGCGCCCAGAATGCCAAGCCAAGCAACATGGCCGAAAACAAGAAAATGCTCGCGACGTAACCCCCAATGCCGAGGCGCAAGCTGATGCGTTGCATCAGCAGACGTGCTGGCGCCTTGAAGCCGATCTTGCGTTCCAGAATGCGGCGACCTTCTGCAAGCAGAAAATATCCCGGGTCGGCAAGGCGTTCCGGGTCGATGCCATCCGAAGGCTCCAGGAGGGCGTCGGCGGAAAGCTTCAGAGCCGTTTCGGCAATATCGATCTCGGCGAACGTGGACCCGTGCGCCAGTTCTTCGACCGCGCCGCGATAGAGGTCTCGTGTGGGAAAGTCCATCTCGGCGAAATGGCTCGCTTCGCGCAGGCGCGCATCGACCAGGCTCACGCTTTCGAAGACATCGGCCCAATCGATATTGGAAATGAGACGCAGACTGGTGATGATATTGCGAACGGTAACGTTTGAGGCGCCAAGGCGCTGCTGGGCGTGCAGAACGACTTCGTCGATGGAGGAATGCTGTCCCGCGAGACGTTCCTCGAGCCATGCCACAGTGGGGGTTTTAGCCGAATCGTGACCGCGCAGTCGCTTGGCGAATTGCGCCGCGAACAGTTCCGGCAAAGGCGCCGACGCCATGCGGGCAATCGCGATATCGGGCGAGAGACCGGCGAGTAGCACTCTGTCCGCCAGAGAGTCCGCCTCTCCGCGCGACAGCCGTCCAGCTGTGATCTGATCGGCAAGGCGGCGCAGATTCTCGATAAGAACGACGCGGAGTGTGATCGGGACGGCCCACAGCTCGCCGATCGTCAGTGGTTGCACCCGCTGATAGGCACAAACAAACCGGCGTAATGTGTCGGGGTCGAAATGGCTGTCGGTGTGGGCGACAAACGCCCATGCAAGACCGAAGACCCGTGGATAGCCTACAAACGGTCCCTCTGCCAGTTTGGGCAATTGCCGATAATACGCGGGTGGCAGATCCTCGCGGATTTCGCGGATGTGCTCTTCCACCAGATGGTAGTTGTCGAGCAGCCATTCGGCGGCGGGAACAACATCCCGATTGGCTTCAAGTTCCCCTGCGCTGGCGCGGTAACATGCCAGAAGGACCTGAGCATTCTTGTTCAGGCGCGCCTGCAGCGATGCAACATTGGGCGGGCTGGTTGTGACTGGCTGCGCCGCGGCGAGGGTTCGGGCGTGCATTTCCAGTCGCTCGACACCGAACTGCTCCTCCCGTACGGGGGCAGTGTCATCCCACGGAGAGTTGCGCAGGCGGCGCCGGAAATCGAGTGGCGCGTAGAGGTTCATGAGTGTCCTTCGGGGGGTGCCCGCCGCAACCATGCAGTCCGGATTTCTCGATCAGAGACCCATCGGTGCGCGGCGCGTCGACACACCTAGCCATCACACTTGCCAACCCGTTCCGTTGGGCGTGGAGCGGTCGGTGGAATAGCGAGGCGGCCCCATTCGAGTGGCGTTAGTGCCACTCGCGTTCGGATGGAAGATCGCCGGAGACATCGACGTGGATATGGTTCCCGGCACGGATCTTCTTGTCCGAGAATTTGATGTCGAGCAGATGGCCGTTGGTCGTCAGCAGCTGCAGGTTTGGCTGATCGATCACGTTTTGCAGCGCGGCCGCGGCCAGTCCGATTTCGCCGGAACCTGTGACTTGCCCTTGCGCACGCTGGACGTAGCCCTCCAATTCGTAGGTCGCGGGGGCCAGTCCGACGCCTTCATGCTGAAGTACCCCGCGTCCGGAAATGCTGCCGAGATATTTCATAACTGCACTTCTTTCGATCTCTCGAGTTTTGATGTGGCGCCAACGTCGGCGCCGATGGCGGCCGCAAGTTCCACAGGATCGACCAGGACGACTTGCCGGAGCGAGCTTGAAGCTTCAATCGCCGGAATGCACAGCATTGTTGCCACGCGACGGTAGGCGACGAAGGATAGGCCCTCCAGTTGCTCCTCATCAACCAGCACCCGGTAGGTTCCGGGCGGCTGCGGGGCGTCCAGAGCGGATACTTCGAACGACCTAGAGAAGCAGACCAGCGATTCCGTGCTTCTTACGCCCACTGTCGGAACTCAACGCTTCTTTTTGCCGGAGGCGGATTGCCCGATCCGTGACGCCCTCAGTTCATTCACCGGGGGCAACGTTTCCTTGGGTGCCCTGGACGCCTTTGGCTTCTTCAGTTCGCGATTGCTGCGTTTCTGGCCCTTGGCCATGCTGCTCTCCTGTTGGCCGCACTCAGGCGGCGTTGGCTATGACTTTTCCGAGTAGAAAACCCGGATGACTAGGAAGTGCTGACGCAGTCAGATCCTCCCAAACGGGCGGCCCTGGCTCAATTCGGATTGAAGGCTCAAACCGGCGTGCACTCCTGCGTTGGTGACGCAGGCTGCCCGCGCTGATTGGTAAAACCGAAGCAACTACCCGATGTGAAGACGCCGCAAGGCGCGTATCCGCGCCAATATTCGTCCTTGTCTCCCCATATGGCGTGCGGATCTATTTATTCAATGGCAAATTTGTATTCTTGAGAAATAAAAGTGAATGCAGATTAGGAATTGTCTCGTTTGAAAATTTTGTCGAAATTTCTTTTTTCGACGGTTCGGGATTCTTGCAAGATGGCCTTGCATGTTGGCACGTGTGGCCCCACCTATGCGAAGAGCGCCGGCCTGGTATTGCCACGCTGACGCCTCGATTGAGGGACCGCTTCATCCGCGCATGCGTTGCTGCCAGGCAGGCCCGTTGATCCGCATCGCAAATGGAGCTTACCCATGACCCAGCCAACCAAGATCATTCGCTTTCCACAACGCGCCAAACTTCACATCAGCTGGACGACGTCATCTGAACCGAAAATCCCAGGTCCGGCACAGGCCGTTGTGGATGCCAAAGACCTCAGCGAGGAACCGAGCGTTGGATCGGAAGAGGCCGCTTGGTCGCGGGCCGGGCCGACAAACCCGAGCCCGGTGAGCAAGTGACGCGCCTTCTCGGAGCTCCCTGTCGAATCGCAATCCGATGTCGCTGAATTTTCCCAACAGGAGCCGCAGCTACGATGCCCGGCATGGTCGCGTGCGGTTTTGGGGATATGACAGCGCGATCGAAGTTGCGTTCTTCCTCGATGAGGACGCCCTTTTTCGCCTGGTGCCGGGCACGCGGTCCAATGAAGCCGAAGTCTTGAAGGCGTTTGACGCCAGTCGCTCGCGCATCATGGAGATCGCCGCCAAGGTATACGCGCGAAACCGCCTGCATTCGCACATCCTCGCGGCAACGGATTTTGCCGGTTAGCGCCGCGAGCAACGTGGTGGTACTGCGGCAGGCCACGTTTACGATTTGCCGGCTTCAGACGAACCGCCATCCGGCCGAATCGCGGCGATGATTGCCGCCTGAACGGACTTGTCCTGAGCAGTAACGGCAGCGGTCATTGTCCGCAGTTTCTGCCTGGCTTCATACAGCTGATCGACCAGCGACAACACCACGGGCAGCGTATCCACGTCGATCTCCAGCTCGTAATGCAGCGTGCAAATCAGGCGGACCCGAGCGCATTCCATTTCCGTGAAAAGCAGCGCCCCCGCCTCTTGCCGCGGCACGACCATCTCCTCATGGATCCACGCCTCGAGATCGCTGCGCTGAAGAGCCGATATCGCCGCGACCAGGTCATCGAAATCGATCATGACAGCATCTCCTTGCGCGGGTCCTGCTCGGTTTTCGGTTGCCAGGTCTTCAGGAAGGCGGCGAGCGCGGGATCTTCGGCCGCCGGCAGAACGACTTTCAGACTGATGAATTGATGTCCGCGTTGTCCGGACTTGCGGTTGCGGATGCCTCGGTCGCGCACCCGCAACGTGGTGCCGGAGTTGGACCCTTCCGGAATAGTCATGGTTACCGGCCCGCCTATCGTCGGCACTTTTATCCGCGCACCCAGCACTGCCTCTTTCAAAGTAACTGGAACCTCGACATGAATGTTGCCGTCCTTGCGGCGGAAGTATGGATGCGGCTCGACATGAAGCTCGACATAGGCATCACCCGCCGGTCCGCCTCCGAACCCCGGCATTCCCTGTTCTTTCAGCCGCAACGTCTGACGGTCCTCGGCGCCCTCGGGGATCGTGACCTTTAGTGCTCTACCGTCAGGTAGCGTGATCGTGCGCGTGGCGCCGTTGGCAACATCCAGGAAGCCAACCGGGAGCACGTAGCTCACATCTTGGCCGCGCGCCCGAAAGGTGCGTTGCGCCCGCGGTCCTTCGCCCGCAAATGCGCGGGCGAGAAACTCTTCCAGTTCCTCATTGTTGGCAAACCCGTCCTGCGCTGCGTGGGGGGGACTGTCCGCGAAGTCGCGATAGAAACGTTCCCGTGGCCGCTCCGCTCCGCTTGCATCGATCTCACCCGCATCGAACCTGCGCCGCTTCTCCTTGTCCTTGAGCAGGTCGTGAGCGCCCGCTGCGTCCTTGAACTTTCCCTCCGCCTCCTTGTCGCCCGGATGCAGATCGGGATGGAATTTGCGGGCCAGCTTCTTGAACGCTTCCTTGATCTCTTTTTCGGTAGCGGTTCGCTTTACGCCGAGCGTCTCATAGGGGTCCTTCATGCATTTGATCCCTGTTCAGGCAACCCCACAATCAACCGCGGATCATCGGCTGCGACAAGGCCGTCGTCCGCCGCGCGTCGAGTGCACACGGCAGCTGAGCGCCGCGGCCAGGCCCCGCATGGTCGGTGATCCCCGCCCAACGCGTGTCGTCGTCGCTGTCGCCGCATGATCGGGTCGCGCTCGGCGCGTTGTCATGGTCGGAGCTGCAGAAGGCCGTTTAGCCGACCGGCCACCACTCAGTCGCGAGTGCTGCAAGCGGGTTGGTCGGGTCTGGCTATGGCCAATAAAGGCAGCGGCCAGCGGTC
>Ga0315553_10001950_pt1 | contig 16788 bp, 15 predicted proteins | sample SalMarSW160140MG_FD_203099 | JGI IMG/M metagenome (GOLD analysis project Ga0315553, IMG submission 203099) | Salt marsh sediment microbial communities from the Plum Island Ecosystem LTER, Massachusetts, United States - Salt Marsh Sediment SW1601-40 ... | reverse complement strand
CCTCGAGTACATCGGTCCCGGCGCGCGCACGCTCGGCGCCACCGGCAAGGCCACGATCGCCAACATGGGCGCCGAGCTCGGCGCCACCAGCTCGCTGTTTCCGGCCGACGAAGCCATGGGCGAGTACCTGTGCGCGACCGGGCGCCCGGAGCTGGCGCGGCTAGCGCGGCGGCACCGGGAGCTGCTCCAGCCCGATCCGGAGGTCGAGGCGGATCCGCACGGGCACTACGACCGCGTGCTGGAGCTCGACCTCTCCGCGCTCGAGCCCCACGTCGTGGGCCCGCACTCCCCCGACCGCGCCCGGCCCCTCTCCCAGCTCGCCCGGGAGGTGGCGGATGGGAGCCTCGGCTTCGTCGACGAGATCTCGAGCGCTCTGATCGGGAGCTGCACCAACTCCTCCTACCAGGACATGAGTCGCGCGGCGGCCGTCGCGCGTCAGGCGAGCGCGCGCGGAGTGAAGGCCGCCGCCCTGTTCTGGGTGGCGCCGGGCTCGGAGCGCACGCGAGCGACGATCGAGCGCGACGGACAGCTGGACGCGCTGCGCGCGATCGGCGCCACCGTGCTGGCGAGCGCCTGCGGGCCCTGCATCGGCCAGTGGCGGCGGGTGGACGCCCCGGACGTGGCCAACACGATCGTCACCTCCTTCAACCGCAACTTCCCCGGGCGCAACGACGGGCACGCGACGACGATGAGCTTCATCGCGAGCCCCGAGATCGTGACGGCTCTCGCGATCGCGGGTCGGCTCTCCTTCGACCCGCGCCGCGACGACCTGATCGGCGCGGACGGCACGCGCTTCCGGCTGGCGCCTCCGGAGAGCGCTCCGGCCCTGCCCGAGGGCGGATTCGAGCGCGGCCGCAGCCTGTTCGTCGCACCGCCCGAGGACGGCCGCGGCATCGAGATCCCGATCGCGCCGGACAGCCAACGCCTCCAGCGCCTGGAGCCCTGGCCCGCCTGGGACGGCCGCGACCTGCTCGACCTGCCCGTGCTGATCAAGACGAAGGGCAAGACCACCACGGACCAGATCTCGCCGGCGGGCGAGTGGTTGCGCTACCGGGGTCACCTCGACCGGTTCAGCGACAACCTGCTCTCGGGCGCGGTCGACGCCTTCACCGGAAGCCCGCGCCCCGGAGTCGCCCGGACGGCGCGGGAGCTGCGCGCGCGCGGGATCCGCTGGGTGATCGTCAGCGACGCCAACTACGGCGAGGGCAGCAGCCGCGAGCACGCCGCGCTGTCGCCGCGACTGCTCGGAGGGGCGGCCGTCCTCGCGCGCAGCTTCGCGCGCATCCACGAGTCGAACTTGAAGAAGCAGGGGCTCCTGGCCTTGACCTTCCGCGATCCGTCCGACTACGACCGCATTCGCGAGGGGGACCGACTGAGTCTCGTGGGACTGACCGGGCTCGCCCCGGACGAGCCCGTCGAATGCGTGCTCGCTCACCCCGACGGGTCGAGCGAGCGCCTGTCGCTGTGCCACTCCTACAGCGAGGCGCAGCTCGACTGGTTCCGTGCGGGCTCGGCTCTGAATGCCACCGCGCGCCTCCGCTCGTGAGCGACGTCACATTCTCGGCGTCTCTGGGGACGCTCTTCTGAGTGGCTACTCTGTCTCTACCTCGCGCCCCGAATCGGGGGCGGTCGGCAGAAGCAGCAGAGGCAGCAGAGGCAGCAGAGGAGGATTCGTCGATGAGGTCCCCTTCATCTCGTCTTTCGGTGTGCACTCGGATCGCCGCGGTCTCCGCGGCCTGCGCCGTCGCCGCGGCCTGCGGCTCCTCCGGAGGCGGCGGGGGCGCGGACTCGGTTCCGGTCGACATCTCGGTCTCCGACGCACCGGTCGGCGATCTCGCGGCGGTCGTCGTGACCCTCGATCGGGTCACGATCAACCGGCCGGGTAGCGACATCGTGATCGAGACCTTCCCCAACGAGAACCCCGGAGAGCCCGACACCGAGACGATCACCTTCGACCTGCTCGACTTCCAGGGAATGGATCGGCTGCTGATCGTCGATGGCGTCATGCTCGGGCCTGGCAGCTACCAGAACCTCCGGCTCCACGTGGTGGAGAAGGACAGCTACGTCGAGGAGGCCGACGGCGACATCGTGCCGCTCAAGGCTCCGAGCCAGGAGCTCAAGCTGGGCGGCTTCACGGTCCCGGCCGGTGGACCGCAGGCGTTCGTCGTCGAGTTCCCGCTGATGCACGCCATGACCTACAACCCGAGCCCGCATCGCTACATCCTGAAGCCGCGCGGCCTGCGCATCGTCGACGTCGCGCTGGGGGCGACGCTCTCGGGGTCGGTCGATCCGTCGCTCTTCGAGGCCGGCGAGGGCTGCGCCGACAAGGCCGACCCGACCGAGGGCAACGTCGTCTACCTGTACCAGGGCCACGGTCTCGACATCGACGCCCTGGGCGACCTGTTCGACCCCGACGTCGACACCGACGCCGCTGCCAACCTCGAGCCGCCCTTCTCGGCCGAGCACGTGGCAGCCGACGGCAGCTACCTCTTCTCCTACCTGCCGGCGGGCGCCTACACGGTCGCCTTCGCCTGCGACGCAGCGGACGACGATCCCGAGCTCGACGACGGTATCCTGATCCCCAACCCGGCGGACGAGTGGATCGAGCTCGACGTCGCGACGGGCGAGGATCGCATCTGCGACGTCCCGATCGACGGCGGCGGCTGCGTCTGACGAACCGCGGCCGATGGCCGCGGTGTGCTCGCGCTGGTCTCGACCTGCGAGCACGCCGGCCAACGCGTCCCCCGGCGCGCCGGACTCTTCGCCGGGGCCGAGAACGCGCTCGCGTCGCACCGGGGCTGGGACCCGGGTGCCCTGCAGCTGGCGCTCGGAGCGCCCCCTCGCGCTGCGACCGCGCGGCGAAGCCGTCGTCAACCTCGCGGTGAGCTCTTCCGTGCGGCCTTTGCCCTACGGAAGAGAGCGTGTCATTTCGCGTCGACAGCGGCGTCGCGCGTCGTGCCGTGCGAAGATTCGGGTCCCGCGTCCGGGAGTCGACCGCGCGCGGATCACCTCATAGAGAATGGAGAACGACCCCCATGAAGCCCTGGATCATTGCTTCGAGCGCAGCGTTGGCAATCGCCTGCCTGTCCCCGGTCCTGGCGAGCGCCGCCGACAAGAAGATCGACCAGATCACCTGCGAGGAGTTCCTCGCCATGAATCCGGCCGACCAGAACCGGATCGCCTACTGGGTGGACGGCTACGCGCAGGCCAAGAACGAGGCCGAGGTCGGCACCGTGGCCTTCGACAAATTCGGCCAGCCGATCGGCGCCCTGGTCGACGACTGCAAGGCGACTCCCAAGCAGACGCTATGGGAGAAGATCAAGAAGCACCTGTAAAAATCGGGCCTACACCGAGCGGAGCGGCGGCCGCTCCGCTCGGTGTGTTCTGCCTGCTCGCTCTCGCTCTCGGATCGCCGGGCTGCCACGAGGAGCAGTGGAACGTCTCGGGCAGGATTCGCGCGACCGTCCCTCCCCAGGGTGCTCGGATGCAGGTCCACGTGCGGCCGATCTCCGCACAGGCGATCGCCAAGTACGGCCGGATGCCGCTGGCCGTCACCCTGGCCCAGTGGCTGGCCTATCAGCTCTCGATCTGGCACGAGATCGCGACGTACTACGGCTACGCGTCCCTGGCGGATTGGCCCGAGAAGATCTCGGCCTTCTCACCCGAAGACCTGTACTCCAACCAGATCGGGGCTCGAAGCGCCGGAGGGATCATCCTCGGCAAGGAGGCCCGCAGCGACGTCGAGTACGACCTGCGCATGGACGCCTGGATCCAGCGGGTGCTCCAGCGCCTCGACGCGGTTCCGCTCTCGGACTCGGAGGAGGCGATGCGGCGACTCGACGGCGCCTGGTGGGACTCGCAGAAGCGCATCCCCGACTGGACGCTCGTCCGGCGCCGCAACTTCGTGACGGGCCCCTTCCTCGGCCCCTGGCGGCTCGAGGACGCGAAGCCGGGCGCAAAGGGCGAGGCGAAGCCGCTCGCGCGTTGCCGCGATGCCGGCCCGCCGCTCGTCTTCCACGTACCCGACGGCTTCGCTGGCGCGCTCTTCCGCGACTACGCCGGCGTGGAGTTCGACGTGGACGACGACCTGGTGGCCGCGGGGTTCCCGCTGCCGCGCGCCCCGAGTCGGCGCGTGACCCAGGAGGACTTCCCGGGCATCATCGAGGCCACCCGTCAGGCCAACTTCGAGGTGTTCGGTCCCGGCGCCGACGCCCCCTGAAGGAGTCGCGCCGGATGGCGAGTTCGGACGTGCCCCGGCGCTTCTCCCTCTTCGGGGGCCTGCTTCCGTTCGGCACCGCTCGGATCCCGAGCGAGATCGCGGCCGGCCTCACGCTGGCGACGCTCGCCGTACCCGAGGTGATGGGATACACGAAGATCGCCGGCACGCCGGTGGTCACGGGCCTGTACACGATGCTCGTCCCGATGGCGCTGTACGCGGTCTTCGGATCGTCGCGGCACCTCGTGGTGGGCGCCGACTCCGCCACTGCCGCGATCCTGGCCGCGGGCCTCGCCGGGATGGCGACGGTGAGCTCCCCCGAGTACGTGGGCCTGGCGGGGCTCCTCGCGCTGCTGGCTGCGGCGTTCCTGCTGTTGGCGCGCGTCGCGAGGATGGGATTCCTGGCCGACTTCCTGTCGCGTACGGTGCTGATCGGCTTCCTCACAGGGGTGGGAATCCAGGTCGCCCTCGGACAGATCGCGGGGATGCTGGGCGTGGCGAACCGGGGGCACGGGCCGCTGGCCCAGCTTTGGAACGACTGGCAACAGCTCGCCGGGGCGAATCCCGTCGACGCGGCGATCTCGGCCGGCGTGGTCGGGCTCGTATTCGGCGCGCGCGCGATCTCGAAGCGTCTCCCCGGCGCCCTGTTGGCCGTGGTCGGCGCCACCGTCGCCAGCTGGGCCTGGGACCTGGAGGCGCACGGTGCCCACCTGGTGGGCGCCGTTCCGAGCGGGCTCCCGACGCTGGGGCTGCCCCCGGTGGACTGGAGCTGGCCGCTGATCGAGAAGCTGATCCCCACCGCCTTCGCCATGTTCGTCGTGATCCTGGCCCAGAGCGCCGCAACCTCGCGCGCCTATGCCGCGCGATACGACGAGCGGTTCAGCGAGGACACCGACCTGGTGGGCCTGACCGTGGCGAACGTCGGCGCCGCGCTGTCGGGAACCTTCGTCGTCAACGGCAGCCCCACGAAGACCGAGATGGTCGACGGCGCCGGCGGGCGCACCCAGCTCGCGCATCTGACCGCCGTCGCCATCGTGCTGATGGTGCTTCTCTTCCTGACGTCGCCTCTGGCCTACATGCCCAGCGCCGCCCTGGCGGCGATCGTGTTCGGGATCGGCCTGAAGCTGATCGACCTCACCGGCATGCGCGAGATCCTCCGCGAGCGCCCCTTCGAGTTCTGGGTGGCGCTGCTCACCAGCGCCGTCGTGGTGTTCTGGGGCGTCGAGCAGGGCATCGTCCTGGCGATGGGCATGTCGCTGGTAGCCCACACCCGCCACGGCTACCGCCCCAAGAACCTGGTCGTGGTGATGGACGAGCGGGGTCGCTGGCGCGGGCGCCCGGTGGGCGACGCAGCCCAGATCGCGCCCGGACTGCTCATCTACCGGTTCAGCCACGGCATGTACTACGCCAACGCCCAGCAGCTCTCCGAGGAGATCCTCGCGCTGGTAGACCGCTTCCAGCCGTCGCTTCGTTGGCTGTGCATCGATGCGGCCGCCGTCGACGACGTCGACTTCACCGCGGCGGCCACCCTGCGCTCGCTCCTGGACCAGCTCTCCGAGCGGCGCATCCGGCTGGTGTTTGCGGTGGTGGCCGAGCATGTCCACGCGCAGCTCGAGCGCTCGGGGCTCACCGAGCGGGTGGGGGAGGACGCGTTCTTCGGGACACCGGGCGAGGTCCTGGACGCGTACCGTCAGCAGACGGAAAAGCCCGTCTGAATCCGGAAGAGGCACCCATGAGCGAGCAAGGTGGCGAGATCGACCCGACGACCGACGACCTGGAGAGAGCGAGCCTCGACGAGGTGTACGCGAGCCTCGGTACCTCCCCGAGCGGCCTGACCTCGGCGGACGCGAAGACGCGGATCGAGAAGTACGGCCGGAACGAGCTCGCGGAGGTGAAGGTCGGCGACCTGGAGAAGCTCCTCCGCTACTTCTGGGGCCCGATCCCCTGGATGATCGAGCTCGCCGCGGCGCTCTCCGCGGCGATCGGCCACTGGTCCGACTTCGCGATCATCGCGGCGCTGCTCGTCTACAACGCCGTCTCGGGCTTCTGGCAGGAGCGCAAGGCCGCCGACGCGCTGGCCGCACTGAAGGCCGGAATGGCTCCGAAGGCACGAGTGCTGCGCGACGGGCGGTACGCGTCGATCGACGCCGCCGAGGTGGTTCCCGGAGACGTGGTGCGGATCCATCTGGGCGAGGTCGTGCCCGCCGACGTGCGCTTCATCGCCGGCGACTGCGTCAGCATCGACCAGTCCGCCCTCACCGGCGAATCGCTCCCGGTCGACAAGAAGGTGGGAGACAGCGGCTACTCCGGGAGCATCGCCAAGAAGGGCGAGATGACGGCGGTGGTGATCGGGATCGGTAGCAACACCTTCTTCGGTCGCACGGCGAGCCTGGTCGCAACGGCGGGCGCGGCAGCCTCCCACTCCCAGCAGGCCGTGACCCAGATCGGCGACTTCTTGATCGTGCTGTCGATGATCCTGGCCTTCGTCCTCGTCGGCGTCGAAGTCTATCGGGACGTGATCGTGTCGACTTCCTGGAGCGCGTCGGATCTGGTGGACATCCTGCGCCTGGTCCTGGTGCTGCTGATCGCCTCGATCCCCGTGGCGATGCCGACCGTGATGACGGTGACCAACGCGCTGGGAGCGCTCGCCCTGTCGCGCAAGAAGGCCATCGTCTCGCGTCTCGAGGCCATCGAGGAGCTGGCTGGCGTCGACATCCTCTGTTCGGACAAGACGGGAACCCTGACGAAGAACGAGCTGTCGCTGGCGGATCCGATCCCCTTCGAAGCCTCCGACGCACAGCAGCTGATCCTCGGCGGCGCCCTGGCCTCCCAGGCGGACGGAGACGATCCGATCGACCGCGCGGTGATCGCCGGACTCCGGCAGCCGGAGCAGCTGGGACGCTACCGGCAGACGGCCTTCCGGCCCTTCGATCCGGTGAGCAAGCGCACCGAGGGCGACGTCACCGACCCGGGGGGCAGGGCGCTCCGCTACGCGAAGGGAGCGCCCCAGGTGATCTTCGAGTTGTGCGCGCTCGCCGGCGACGACCGGACCCGGGCGGAGAAGGCCGTCTCGGACCTGGCCGCCAAGGGCATGCGCGCACTCGGGGTGGCGGAGTCGGCCGACGGAGGCACCCACTGGCGCTTCCTCGGCCTCCTCTCCCTGCTGGATCCGCCGCGCGACGACTCGAAGGAGACGATCGAGCGCACCATCGCCCACGGGCTGCGCGTGAAGATGGTCACGGGCGACGACGTCGCCGTCGGCAGCGAGATCTCGCGGCAGCTCGGCATGGGCAGTCACCTGATCGCGGCGGCCGACCTCTTCAAGCCCGACATGGACATGAGTCACCTGCCCGAGCCGGTCACGGCGAGCGTCGAGCGGGCGGACGGCTTCGGCCGGGTCTTCCCCGAGCACAAATACGGCATCGTCAAGGCGCTGCAGGACCGCGGCCATGTCGTCGCGATGACCGGCGACGGAGTGAACGACGCGCCGGCGCTCAAGCAGGCCGACTGCGGGGTGGCGGTCAGCGGCGCCACCGACGCGGCGCGTGCGGCGGCGGCGCTGATCCTCACCGCCCCCGGCTTGTCCACGATCGTCGACGCGATCGACGAGGCGCGCCGGATCTTCGAACGGATCATCAACTACGTGACGTTCCGGATCTCGATGACGCTCGACATCATGTTCGTGGTGGTCCTGGCGACGATCTTCTTCGGCTTCTCGCCGCTGACGCCGGTGATGATCGTCCTGCTCGCGCTCCTCGACGACGTCCCGATCATGACCATCGCCTACGACCGGACCTACCTGCCCAAGGAGCCCGTGCACTGGAACATGCGCCGGCTGCTCCTGGGCTCGAGCCTGATGGGCCTGCTGTCGGTGGCACAGACCTTCGGCCTGCTCATGGTGGGAATGGAGTGGACGAGCAATCCCGCGTGGCAGAGCTGGATCGAGCTGAGCCAGGAACAGCTCCAGTCGATCGTGTTCCTGCAACTCGTCGCGGGCGGCCACCTGCTGCTGTTGGTGGTGCGCTCGCGCGGGCCGTCCTTCCGACCGCCGGTTCCCGCGGCGCCCCTGTTCCTCGCCGTGGCCGGCACCCAGCTGCTCGCCGTGCTGATGTGCGGCCTCGGCTGGCTGGTTCCGCACATCCCCTGGAAGGTGATCGGTCTGGTGTGGCTCTACATGCTGGTGTGGATGGTCGTGCTCGACCAGGTGAAGCTGGCCATCTACCGCAAGCTCGCCCACGGTCCGCATCCGCGTCCGGGCTGGTACGCGCGATTCCTGGTGGGACGCCCGGTCGGAGCGTCCCTGGCCACCCCGCGAAGCTAGGAGGTCGACTCGGAAGAGTCGGACGACGCGAGCCGCAGGCGAGCCAAGGCGGGCCTCTGCCGGGGCCAGCCCGAAGCGTGGTTTCCCCCGCTATGGGGGGCGTTTAGAATGGTCGATCGCTGGAGGCCCCCCGTTTTGGCAGCGACCGAGCTCTCGATCAGCCGTCCGGACGACGGCGTCGTCCTGCTCCGGCTGTCGGGCAGCTGGCGTCTGTCGGACGACATCCCGCCGGCCGCGCGCGTGCACCAGGAGGTCGAGTCCCGGCCGACCTCTCGGCTGCGCTTCGACGTTAGCGGGCTCGAGGCCTGGGACACCGGACTGCTCGCCTGGATCCGCAACGTCCTCCAGGAGTGCTCGGCGCGGCAGGTGGATGCCGATCGCGGTGGTCTTCCCGAAGGCGTCCGGAATCTGATCGCGCTGTCCGAGGCGGTTCCCGAGAAGACGGACACGGGGCGCGGCGGCGCCCGCGCTTCCTTCCTGGTCCGGCTGGGCAGGGACACGGAGGACCTGGTGGAGGGGAGCGGCGAGTTCGTGCGCTTCCTGGGCGCCGTCACCATCGCCTTCGGCCGGCTGCTGCGCGGCCGCGCCACCTTCCCGCGCACCGAGTTCGCAACGATCCTCCAGGAGGTGGGGGCGAACGCGCTCCCGATCGTGTCCCTGATCAGCATGCTGGTGGGGCTGATCCTCGCCTTCATGGGCGCGATCCAGCTCCGGCAGTTCGGCGCCCAGATCTTCGTGGCCAACCTGGTCGGGATCGGCATGGCGCGCGACATGGGGCCGATCATGGCCGCCATCATCATGGCCGGCCGCACGGGAGCCGCCTTCGCGGCGCAGCTCGGCACGATGACCGTGAACGAGGAGATCGACGCCCTCGAGACGATGGGGATCGATCCGACCGAGTACCTGGTCCTCCCGCGGATACTGGCGCTGATGTTCACGATGCCGCTGCTGGCGCTCTACGCCACGGTGCTCGGCATCGTCGGGGGACTCCTGGTCAGCGTGACCGCCCTCGACGTGGGATTCCGCGCCTACCTGGTCCAGACGCAGGGTGCCCTGAGCTACGCGGACTTCGCGGGCGGCCTGTTCAAGGCCTCGGTCTACGGCGTGATCGTCGCGCTCTCGGGCTGCCTGCGCGGCATGCAGTGCGGGCGCAGCGCCGCCGCGGTGGGCGAGGCGACCACCTCGGCGGTGGTGACGGGGATCGTGTTCATCGTCCTCGCCTGCGGCCTGCTGACCGTGGTGTACGACGTGGTGGGGATCTGATCGTGGCCACCGCGGAGAAGCTGGCTCCCCAGGCGCACATCGAGGTGCGCGACCTGACCATGGCCTACGGGAGCTTCGTGGTGCAGCACGACCTGAACTTCCGCATCGAGCGCGGTCAGATCTTCGTGATCATGGGCGACAGCGGATGCGGGAAGAGCACGCTGCTGCGCCACATGATCGGGCTCCGCCATCCCGCGAAGGGCGACGTGTTCTACTCGGGCGAGAGCTTCTGGACGGCCGACGACGCGGAGCGGGAGCGGCTCAAGCGCGGCTTCGGCGTCGCCTACCAGGGCGGCGCCCTGTGGAGCTCGATGACCCTGTCCGAGAACGTTTCCCTGCCCCTGGAGCAGTACACCGAGCTCTCGGCCGAGCGGATCCGCGAGGTCGCCGCCTTCAAGCTGGCGCTGGTGGGACTGGCCGGCTTCGGGGACTTCTATCCCTCGGAGATCAGCGGCGGAATGCTGAAGCGCGCCGGCGTCGCCCGGGCCATGGCCCTCGACCCCGAGGTCCTGATGTTCGACGAGCCGTCGGCGGGGCTGGATCCGATCAGCTCCCGGCGACTCGACGATCTGCTGCTCCAGCTGCGCGACAGCCTTGGCATCACGATCGTCGTCGTCACCCACGAGCTGGCGAGCATCTTCACGATCGGTGACAGCTCGGTGTTCCTGTGCGCACAGGCGCGCACGCAGATCGCGCTGGGGAATCCGAAGGAGCTCCGGGACCACTCCGACAATCCCAAGGTCCGCACCTTCCTCAACCGGGGAGAGACATGAAGAAGGCCAATCCCGCCGCCGTCGGCGCCTTCGTGCTGGGGGCCATGGGGCTCGTGATCGTGGGCGTGATCGCCCTGGGAAGCGGATCCTGGCTGCGCCACACCCAGCGCTTCGTGCTGTATTTCGACGGCACCGTGAACGGCCTGACCGTGGGCTCGCCCGTGAAGATGCGCGGCGTGGAGGTCGGCAGCGTCGTGGAGGTGAACGCGCTCGCCGACACGGAGGACGTCCAGATCCTCAACCAGGTCGTGATCGACATCGACCCGAGTCGCTTCAAACGGATCGGTCCGGAGGTCGGGTCCGACATGGTCGCGCGCGCCGAGGCCCTGGTCCAGCACGGCATGCGGGCGCGGCTCGAGCTCCAGAGCCTGGTGACGGGCCAGCTCTACGTGGGCTTCGACTTCTACCCGGACACCCCGATCAAGCTGACGGAGATCCGATCCCAGTACCCCGAGCTGCCCGTCGTCCCCTCGGTGAGCCAGGAGGTCGCGGACACCCTGCGGGCCCTGGTGGATCGTCTCCAGAAGCTGCCGCTCGACCAGATGGTGAACAACATCAGCAGCGCGCTCGCCGGCGTCGACAAGCTCGTGAACTCGCCGGATCTCCAGGCTGCCTTCGCGCAGCTGGACGACACCGTGACCGAAGTGCGCTCGACCGTGCGCGACGCGAAGAAGCTGGTGAGCGACGTCGACGCGGAGTTGAAGCCGATCCTCGCCTCGGCGGCCGACTCCCTCGACCGGGCGCAGAGCACGCTCGCCAACATCGACAGCGCCGTGCAGCCCGGCTCCGACGTCCGCTACGAGCTGACCCAGGCCCTCACCGAGCTCAGCGCCGCCGGGCGTGCGGTCCGGCAGCTCGCCGACTACGTCGAGCGAAACCCGAACTCGCTCGTCTTCGGCCGTCCCTCGGGAGGAGATCGCTGATGCGCACCCCGTCCGCCGGCTCGCTCGCGGCGCTGCTCCTGCCGATCTGGCTGGCGGCCTGCGCATCCCGGCCCGTCGAGATCCGCCAGTACGTCCTCACCCAATCCGCGAGCTCCGACTCGGTCGGCACCAGGTCGAGCGCGCCGTCGGGCGGCGACCCGGCGATCGGCGTCGGGCCGGTGCGGCTGCCTCCCTACCTGCGCACGGTCCAGATCGTGACGCGGGTGGGCACCAACGAGCTCCGCACCGCCGACACCGAGCGCTGGGGCGAGGACCTCGATCGCGGCCTGGCCCGGGTGGTCGCCGAGAACCTCTCCGTCCTGGTCCCCACGACGCGCGCCGTGGCCTTCCCCTGGCGCGACGCCGCGCCGATGGACTATCGGGTGTCCATCGACGTGCAGCGCTTCGAGCGCGCTCCCGACGGAGCGGTCGTCCTGGAGGCGCACTGGGCCGTGGCGGGCGGGGCCGACGCGACCCCCTTCCTGCGCCGGACCTCGCTCCTGCGCGAGGCCAGCGAAGGGACCGACTACTCGGCCGCCGTGAGCGCGATGAGCACCGCGGCGGGACGGCTGAGCCAGGAGATCGCGGCGGCGATCCGGGATCGGGAGCTCACCACCGCCGACTGAGCCCGGTGCTCCGAGGCGAACGCGCCGGCTCGTCCCGCAGATCCGGGGCGAGGTGGAGAGCGCGACTCCCCGGAGCGGGGCATCCTCCCGCGCCGGCGGGAGATCCCCCCGCTCCGACCCGGAGGTGAGAGAGCCCGGATGATCGATCTCCACTACTGGCCGACGCCGAATGGCTGGAAGGTGAGCATCATGCTCGAGGAGTGCGGCCTCGCGTACCGCACGATCCCCGTCGACATCGGGGGCGGCGATCAGTTCAAGCCCGAGTTCCTCCGCATCAGCCCGAACAACCGGATGCCGGCGATCGTCGACCACGAGCCTCTCGGGGGCGGGAAGCCGCTCTCGCTCTTCGAGTCCGGTGCGATCCTCGAGTACCTGGCCGACAAGAGCGGACGCTTCCTGCCCCGGACCGGCCCGGATCGCTACTCGACCCTGCAGTGGGTCCACTGGCAGATGGCCAACCTCGGGCCCATGATGGGCAACGCGAATCACTTCAAGAACTACGCGAAGCAGCTCGTCGACGATCCGCAGCAGCTCGCCTACGGGACGCGCCGCTTCGTCGGAGAGGTCGACCGCCTGTGCGGCGTGATGGACGCGCAGCTCTCCGCGCATCCCTACCTGGCCGGAGCCGAGTATACGATCGCGGACATCGTGACCTGGCCCTGGGCGTTCCTGCTGGACCGCCTGATCGACGAGAACGTCTGGAGCCGCTTCCCGCAGCTGAAGCGCTGGGTGGATGCGGTCGGCGCGCGCCCCGCTGTGGAGAAGGGCTGGCGGCTCCATCGGGAGTGGGGCGAGCGCGAGCTCAGCGACGAGGAGCAGAAGAGGCGCAGAGAGATCCTCTTCAACCAGACGAACGAGACGGTCCGTGCCGCGCGCGAGGCGGCCGCGAAGGCGGCGCACTGAACGCGGGGGCTAGGTCGTCTCGCGATCGGTCGCCCCGAACCGGTCGATCAGGCGGTTCAGGCCGTCGACCATCGTCTCGATCTCTTCGGGCGAGAGCGAGGCGTCGAGCTGGCGATTGACCCGCCGGAAGGACGGCTGGATCGCCTCGAGCGCGGCGCGTCCGGCGTCGGTGGCGGAGAGACCCCACGCCCTCCGGTCCAAGTCGCTCCGGTGACGCTCGACGTAGCCCAGACGCATCAGCCGCTCGACCATCGGAGTCATCGCCGACTCGTTGAGACCGAGGGTGCGCGCCACCTCCCGCTGACGGGCTCCGGCGCCCCGAACCAGCACCGAGAGGACGGTGGCCTGCGCGGTCGTGAGCGCCGACGTCCGACCCAGTTCGCGATCGGCCGCCTTCTGGAGCAGGTGGGCGGCCAGCTGAAGGCGGTGGTAGAGGCGATGTCGTCGGGCCGTCATCTCTCTCCTCTCCGTCGCCGTGGCGCGGCTCGCCACGAGACGCATACTTCATCAGCGAAGTAATTACCCGACCGGCGAGCCGGCACTTGGGGGAGCGCTCGTGTCGGTCTACGTCGTCGCCCAGCTCGCGTTCACGGACGAGGCGCGCCACCGGCGCTATCAGGAGCGGTTCGCGGACGTCTTCCGGACCTCCGGTGGCCGGCTGCTCGCCGCCGACGAAGCGCCCGTGCTGTTCGAGGGGGAATGGCAGGGCGACAAGATCGTCCTGATGGCCTTCGACGCCGAGGAGGACGCCCTTCGCTTCCTCGGCAGCGAGCGCTACCAGGAGATCTCGCAGGACCGACGGGCGGGTGCCCGCACCGTCGCGCTGCTCGTGCGGGGATGGTAGGTATGGGAATCGGATCGCGGAGAACCCGCGCGGCCCGGAGGAGCGTCGATGGCGCACCAGCACCTTCAGCCCGAAGGCCTGTTCCCGAGCGAGCGTCTCGGCTTCACCCAGGTCGTCACCTCGGCGCCCGGCCGCACCGTCTACGTCTCCGGGCAGGTGGGATGCGACGAGGCCGGGCGACCCGTCTCCGAGGATCTCGCCGGCCAGGCGGCGCAGGCGCTGGTGAACGTCGGGCGCGCGCTCGACGCCGCGGGCGCGTCCCGGGAAGACGTCGCGATGATCCGGGTCTACATCGTCGACTACGCGCCCGAGCTGGCCCCGATCGTGAGCGACGCGATCGGCGCCTTCTTCGCCGGAGCGAAGCCGCCGGCCAGCACATGGCTCGGCGTTCCGGCGCTCTTCCACCCGGCCTTCCGGATCGAGATCGAGGTCGTAGCGGTCGTATCCTGAGGATGGCGGGCGGCCGACCGTGGCGCTGCGTGAGGGTGACTCGACCATGATGCGGAGTCGCGTGAGAAGGGCACCCCTGGCCGCCGCCTGCCTGGCGGCGGCGCTGCTCTCCGGGACGCCGGCCGCCCGAGCGGAGGACCAGGAGTCCGACGCGATCGAGGCCCCGAGCCGCAGCATGGCGGAGATCGCGGCCGAGTTCTCCGACCCGCTTACCACGCTGCCCCAGATCTTCGTCAACGACGCCTACACGCCCGAGAGCTACGGAACCGACGCGCACACCAACCGCCTGACCGCCCGGATGATCGTGCCCCGGGTGCCGAGCACGTCGCTGCTGCCGTTCGTCCAGCTGATCCGGCCCAGCGTCTCCGTGGTGACGGTGCCGACCGGCCGGGGCGACCAGACGCGCACCGCCTTCGGCGACATGCAGCTCTTCGATCTGGGAGTGATCCCGTGGCCGGGGCGGGAGACCGGATTGCTGATGGCCGTGGGGCCGGTGTTCGTGTTCCCCACCGCGACCCACCACGACGCCGGTCAAGGCGCCTGGCAGGTGGGACCCGCGGTCGGCGCGATCTACAAGGGCATCCCGGGTCTGCTGCTGGGAGGCCTGGTGCAGAACCCGATCTCCTTCGCCACCACGGGCTCCGACCGGAAGTCCGTCAACACGCTCCTGGTCCAGCCGATCGCGCTCGCCTACCTGGGCAAGGGCTTCTACGTCAAGTCCGCGGATGCGACGTGGGTGCGCGGCTGGAACGACGGCCAGTCGACGTTGCTCCCGGTGAGCCTCGGGCTCGGCTACGTGCTGCTCCGCGAGGGCTGGCCCCCGACCAACCTGTTCGTGAGCGGAGAGCGGATGGTCTGGCGCGACGACGCTCCGTTCGCGCCGAAGTGGACGGCCCGGGTCGGCGTCACGGTCGCCTTCCCGCAGTGGAGGCCCTGGTAGCGCCGGCACGCGAGCTACCCGAGCAGACCCGCGCCGGCGCACAGGGCGGCGAAGGCATTCGGCTCCGGTCAGCGCGACTCCGGTCCGTGCCCCGGGCGCCGGCCGGGCTCGACCAGCACGCAGTGGGTGCCGCGGTAGATCGTGGGCATGCACTTGTTGCAGTGGATGCACAGCGCCTCGGCGGTGTCGCCACGCTGCCAGCGCTGGAGCAGGTCCGGCTCGCGCAGCAGGGCGCGGCCCATCGCCACGAAGGCGAACCCCTCGTCGAGAGCGCGCTGCACGGTGTCGAGGCGATTGATGCCCCCGAGCAGGACCAGGGGCATCGACAGGGCGGCGCGGAACTGGCGCGCGTAGGGCAGGAAGTAGGCCTCCTCGAAGGGATAGGTGGGCAGGAAGCGCGAGCCCATCAGCTTGAAGCCGGTGCGCAGCGGCTGGGGGAAGGCCTTCGCCATCTCCGCGATCGGAGCCTCGCCGCGGAACAGGTACATCGGGTTCTTCAGCGAGCTGCCGCCCGTCAGCTCCAGGGCGTCGAGCGCGCCGTCGGACTCGAGCAGGCGCGCCGCAGGGATGCTCTCGTCGAGCCAGATGCCGCCCGGGTAGCCGTCGGCCATGTTGAGCTTCGCCAGCAGGGCCATCGAGGGCCCCACGGCCTCGCGCACCGCGCGCACCACCCGGCGCGGGAACTCCGCCCGGTTCTCGATGCTTCCGCCGTAGCGGTCCTTGCGCCGGTTGAGCGCCGGGCTCAGGAAGGCGCTCAGCAGGTAGTTGTGCCCGAGGTGGAGCTCGATCGCGTCGAAGCCCGCGTCCTGGAGCAGGCGCGCCCCCGAGACGAAGTCGCCGGTGATGCGGTCCATGTCGCGCTCGTCCACGGCCTTGGTGAAGCGCAGCGCCAGCGCGCTGAAGATTCGGGAGGGAGACAGGCCCTTGCGGCCGGTGTTCGCGGCGACGGGTCCCGCGTGCCCGATCTGCGCCGAGATCGCCGCGCCCTCGGCGTGCACGGCGTCGGCCAGCCGCCGCAGGCCGGCCGCGGCCTCGGGACGCAGCACGATCTCGGCCGGCGCGCCCTGCCCGTCCTCGGACACCGCGAGATAGGCCACCGTCGTCATGCCGAGGCCGCCCGCCGCCATCGTGCGGTGGAAATCGATCAGGCGATCGCTCACCCGGTTGTCCACCGCCATCCCCTCGAAGGTGGCGGCCTTGACGAAGCGGTTGCGCAGCGTCACCGGGCCGAGGGCGGCCGGGGCGAACGGATCGATGGGCATCTTCCCCTCCGAACTGGCTAGACGATCCCGCCCTGCTCGAGCCACTTGCGACACGCGGGGGAGAGGGCGCGCTCGCAGGCGGCGTCGTAGAGGGCCAGCTCCTCGTCGGAGAAGACGTCGCGCCAGCGCCCGTTCGTGCCCTGGTGGAGGAAGGTCTGCGCGCCGCCCTTCCAGAAGGAGCCTCCGCCCGGCGCATAGCGCTCGCCCTGGCGCTTCATCTCCTGGAACGAGACGGCCTGCAGGATGCCGGGCCAGGCGTTCTCGGGC
>Ga0315553_10001947_pt1 | contig 16805 bp, 12 predicted proteins | sample SalMarSW160140MG_FD_203099 | JGI IMG/M metagenome (GOLD analysis project Ga0315553, IMG submission 203099) | Salt marsh sediment microbial communities from the Plum Island Ecosystem LTER, Massachusetts, United States - Salt Marsh Sediment SW1601-40 ... | reverse complement strand
GGCTCCATTGGGTGTAGTCGCCGGTGGCAACAATGAACTCGGGGTTGAGCAGGTTGATCTCGTCGGGCAACGTCCAGTCGAACTCGGGAGCGGTCAAATCGCCTACGTTCATGTCCGACAAGTGGATAAAGCGGAAGCGGCGCCGAAAACTCTCGACGACGCGAAGACACCTGCGCGACCAGAACTCGCCCCGTCGCGTCTCGAGCTTCAGGTCGTACAAGCCGGGCGTCGCATCCGGCGGGATCCGCAACACCGCGCTGGCCGCTCGTCCGCCGGCACGGGCAAGCTGGTCGTGTTTGGGCACCTCGTAGCTGACCGCCGGCACCCATGCGTGAACCATCCGAACCGTGACCGCACCGGTCACGCCGGCCGGCACGCGCATCAGGAAATAGAAGGTATCGCCCGGTGCGAGGATTAGAGGGTGTCCCTGAGACGGGTCGAGCACGACCAGACCCGCCTGCTCGACGTCCGCCACGTCCTCGCCTTCGTCAGCGGGTTGCGAAGCGGCTGCCGAATCGCCGCGATCGACAGGCGTGACCACCGGCGGGCGCGCCTGCTCTGTCTGCCCGGGCTGAGACGAAGGGCGGTCAATGACACCTTGTCCCGACACACCACTCAGCCAAGCCACCAGCAGCATCGATGCAGGCTGCAAGGTATCCGTCCTCCCATTTGCCCGGGATGCGGCCCGCTTGCGTCGCTTCCGGCTGGTATAGTATGGGACGGCGGTACGACGGGGAAGGAGCCGGCCGGGCCGCTCACCGCCGCGTGGCGCATCGTCGGCCAGGCTGCGATCTATAGCAGGCAGTCTAGCAGCAAGGGGAGAACGGCATGATCTTACGCATCGGCACCCGACGGAGCCGACTCGCCGTGGCTCAGACGCAGGCGGTCGCAGAGTTGCTGCGGCAGGTTCGCCCCGAGGTTCAGGTCGAGCTCCAAGAGATCACCACCGAAGGCGACCGCCGGCAGGGAGCGCCGCCCACCCCGTCAGACAGCAAGGCGGCCTTCACGACCGAACTCAGCCAGGCGCTGGTCGACGATCGGATCGACCTGGCAGTGCATTCGGCCAAGGACCTTCCGGTCGAGCAGCCGCCGGAACTGTGCATCGGATGCGTCCCGCCGAGGCTGGCGCCTAACGACGCCCTGATCAGCGACGTAGCGGCCGACGTGCAGGCCTTGCCGACCAACGCGGTGGTGGGCACCAGCAGCCTCCGCCGCGCGGCCCAATTGCTTTCGCTCCGGCCCGACTTCCAGATCGTGCCGTTGCGTGGGAACATTGATACGCGGATCGAGAAGGTGCGAGCGGGCGAGTGCCAGGCCACGTTGCTGGCGGTTGCCGGCCTGCAACGGGCGGGGCTTGCCGAGCAAGCCGCCCAGACCATCCCCACCGAACTCATCCTGCCGGCTCCGGGACAGGCGGCTTTGGCGGTGGAATGTCGGCGCGACCGCGCCGACATTCTCGAGATGCTTCGCCCCATCCAGCACGAGCCGTCGGCTTTGGAGTTGGCGGCCGAACGCTTGCTGGTCGCTCGGTTGGGGGTGGGCTGCCGGGCGCCGCTGGGAGCGCTAGCCCGATCCGACGCCGCCCACGTGACGCTGACAGCAGCCCTGTTCACGCCGGATGGGGCCCGCTGCTGTTGTGCGAGTCATCAGGCGCCGATCGACCAGGTGGAATACCTTGTCGAGCACGTGGTGGCCCAACTGCACCGCCAGGGCGCCGCAGAGGTGCTGGCGCTGTGCTAACGCCTTCTAAAAACCAATCCGCCACGCCGACGGCCAGTACATGACCATCCCCGTTACGCCGCCGACCAACGTGATCATAAAGAGCACGAGCTTCACCCACCAGAGGCTGCGAGTGAACCGCCGCAGCCCCGCCGCGTCGCGCGCGCACCATCGAGCAAACTCCATCCGAGAGGCGATGCTCGAGTGCCGCCAACTGCGGGCCTCGGGCGCAATGCCGTTCAAGACGGCGATGCGGTAGAGGGTGGCTGCATACAGCTCAGCCGCCATGGTCTGCCGGACGGGCAGGTCCGAGCCGGCGTCGCCCACCTCGCTTGCCAGGCAGGTAACCGCAAACCAGTCCGCCTGCCGCTCGAAGCGCCGTGAGACCCACCCGAACCCCCCCAGCCAGATCGGCAGCATCACGCTCAACGCCCAGAGCGTCTGCTCGCTCGGCGAGATGGGCAGCGTCCAGAACCGCCTGGCCAGTTCGAACCCCCCGAAGGCGATCATTGCGGCCGCCGCCGCGAACAGAACGTAGAAGAACAGATGGTGGTGCTTGACGTGACCGGCTTCGTGACCGAATACGGCCTCGACCTCTCGCGGCGCCAGGGCCTCGATCAGTCCGTCGGAGAGCATGACATAGCGCACCGGCCAGAGCAGTCCCATGACGGCGGCATTGACCACCATCCGTCCCGTGCGCCACAGCAGAATCTCCCGATACCGAAGCCCGATGCGCCCGCAAAGATTCTCCAGCATCTGCCGTAGAGACCCGTCCGCCAGACGAACCGTGGTCCACATGCGACGCATGATCACCGGCGCGACCAGGAACATGACGCCGGCCGTGGCGGCCAGACACGCCTCTGCTGCCCACGGCGCACCGGTCCAGTCCGCCAGTTCGCGTCGGTAGCTGTCAGCCACGTCCTTGGCCAGGAGAATGACCGCCATCGGAACCGCCATCAGCAGCAGATGATGGCGTATATTGAACATCATGTACTCAGCCAGAGGCCACGCGCGCCCGTCCGCGTCCGAACCATCGCTCGTGCCCGAGACCTGGCCGCCTGCCTCATCGGCTTTAAGCCCGGAAGGCGGGCGCAGGCGAAGGACCCGTTCGGCCGGGTACGCCGCCAGCCAGCAAAGCAGGACCCCTGCGAAGAAGGGCATCAACAAAACCAACTCATCGACCAGAGGCACAGCGCCCAGGCCCAACGTGTGTCTGACGACGTTGTGCCACGAGGTGCCCACCAGGGTCACGACAAGCCCGGCGATCAGCCCGACCCGAGCCGCCGCCGTAAAGCCACCGTACAGCCGATGTGCCGACCCGTCCGACCCCCCGCGCCTCAGGCGCCAGGTGGCAAGCACTGCTCCGGCCCCGGTCAGCAGGCCCGGTATCAGCATTTGTGCCGCAACCAGCGCCAGCGTAAGCGGCAGCGATTCGACCCATACGTCGGGCCAGCCACGCGGAGGCATGGACAGGACGATTGCAAATGCCGCAATGACAATCAGTTGCATGGAACACCGCTTTACGGCGAAGCTGCCGCCATCTACTGTGTGCAGGATTCTATCGGTGCGGAAGAGCAGCCACAACCGAGCGACCACCCGCGGGTATGCAATAGAGACCGATACACAGCGTTAGGATGGGTAGGTACAATGGCGGTTTCGGACTACGTTTCGACCGACCCGGCGGTCGGCGCATGAAAGGAGAATAGCCGATGCTTCACAGACATGTCTGGCTGGCGACGGTGGCGACGCTTCTACTGGCGCTCACGGGCTTCGCGCAGGAGGGTGAGCGGAGGGTTGCTCCAGATCGGGGGAGGCGGCCCGACCGTGGGCGGATGGGCCCGCGGCGCAATGTGATGGTCGATCGCCTGGCGCGAGAGCTCACTCTCACGCCCGACCAGCGCGAGCAGGTCCAGAAGATCGTTGACCGTCATCAGCAGCAAATGCGGGGCGCCTTCTCCGAGGGCGAGCAGGCTGCCGAGTTACGCGAACATCGTCAGAAGACGCGCGAGTTGCGCCGCGGCTTGCAAGACGCGCGCCGAGAGGGCGACGAGCAGAAGGCCGGAGATCTCCAGAAGAAGATCGACGAGTTGGGCAAGGAAGACCCGATGCTCAAGCACCGGCAGGCCATGCTCGACCAGATCGAAGGCGTGCTGGATGATGAGCAGAAGGTCAAATTCGGCGAGATCAAGGACGATCTACTGAGATCGGGTAGGTCGGTCGCGCCCGATTTGACGAACCCAGCGGTCTTGCGCCAAGCGATACGCTCTCTGGAATTGGACAACGCGCAGCGCGACCAGATTCGTGAGTTGTTCAGCGAACATCGTGACAAGACGCGCGAGTTGAGCGACGCTACACCCGAGCAGCGGGCGGAGCTTAACAAGAAGCTCCACAAAAACGTCGTCGCCCAACTTACGCCCGAACAGCGGGAGCAGCTCAAGCAGTGGCGACCGGAAGACCGGCGAATGATGATGCTCCAGAACCCGCGGATGCTCAGGCGTATGCTCGAGCGCGTCCGGCTTCGCGAAGGCCAGCAGACAGAAGTCGACACCCTCTTCGAGCGCTTCGAGGCAGACCGTCAGAACCTCGAGCGCGACGATCGTCAAGGCCGACGTCAGCTAGGCGAGAAGCTCGTGCAGGATGTGATGAAGCTGCTGGACGACGATCAGAAGAAACAGTTGGACACCATGGGTAGTCGTCCGGGCATGGGCGCCTGGGGACGGGGAAATCGTGGGCCTCGCGGACCCATGGCCGCTCCCCCGCCGGCGGCGGAACCAGAGACGGAGACCGACGCTGAGGTCGAGGTGCAGACCGAACCAGTCGAGAACGAGTAGCCGTAGCGACTCACTGTTGCAGGCATACAACCCAAAGGCGGCCGGGCTCGTCCACGAGCTTGGCCGCCTTTGTTTATTGTGCCGCAGTGGCGCGGCGCTTCGCACTCAAGGAGAAGGTGGCAGGCGGCTTTCGCCTGTCAGGAGAACGTCGGCCCCGTCCGGAACGTTCGCCTTCGATGCGTCCGACCTGGCCATCAGCAAACCCAGGTCTCGCAACATTTGGTGATCTTCGCGGGCGGGGCGCCCCGCGGTCGTCAGGTAGTTGCCGATCAGCGCCGAACTGGCCCCGGCGAAGAACATCCAGCTCTGGAGGTCGCGAAGGTTTACCTCACGGCCACCGGCCACCTTGATTCGCGCGGCCGGGAAGAGGAAACGAAAGACGGCGATGATCTGGAGGATCTCCATGGGCGGTAGGGGTGCCGCTTGCGCCAACGGCGTGCCGGCGATCGGGTGCAGAAAGTTGAGCGGCACGACGTCGGGGCGGCAGTCGCATAGGGCAAAGGCCATGTCGAGCCGATCCGCCCAGCTTTCGCCCACTCCGAAGATGCCGCCGCTACAGATCGACAGGCCCGCCTCGGCGACGGCCGCCACCGTTTGCAGACGATCGGCGTATGTATGGGTCGTGACGATGTTGGGGAAAAAGCGGGCCGACGTCTCGAGATTGTGGTTGTAGCGGTCGATGCCCGCCTCGGCCAGTGCGCGAGCTTGTTGGCCATCGATGGCCCCCAGCGCAGCGCACAGGCGAACATCCACGCGGCGTCGCAGTTTACTTGCCAACTCGCTCACACGCTCCAGCAATGACGCAGTCGCGCGACACCCTGACGTGACCAGCCCGAACGACTCGGCGCCGTTTTCGGCAGCTTGCTGAGCAGCCGAAAGGACTTGGTCGTCGTCAAGGACCTGCCCCCGGCGGCTGTCGGCGCGGTGCCGGGCCGACTGGGCACAGAACGCGCAATCCTCTGTGCAGCCCCCCACCGTCAGCGCCGCAATCGAGCAAAGACTCACCGCCTCGCCACACCGTTCGATACGAATGCGGTTGGCCCAATAGAGCAGATCGTAGACGTCCATGCCGCTTGCGCGTGCGAGGATCTCCGCCTCGGGCCGTTGGATCTGGCCGCCGGCCAGCACAGTGTGCGCAATCTCGGCAATCTGCTGGTTCATCGTCACGAGAATGGTTGGGGTAGTCGGCGTCCCTTCAGCCACACGCCCCCTAAGGGCGAGGACCCCGCAGTTGCGATTTCAGATCGAAGGCATCCAGAGCTTGCAACTGTCGGCGATTGACATCGTAGACGTACACGTTGAGCCGACCCTCGGCCGCGTCGGCAATGTAGACCACCTCTGTGGAATCCTGGAGCTGCCCTGTGGCGACGACGTAGTCGCCGGCCCGATCCATCTGCCCAAGGGCCATCGCCTGCTGCGGACTCAACGTGCTGACAACCACCAGACCCACGAACAGGATGGCAGCGGTCACCGTCAGGACGGCCAGGGCAAGGTTCCTGCTGTCCATGCTTATCCTCCTACGGCCTTGTGCCGGTTGCGCCCGAGCCGGCGGTCGGCGAGGTTGCTCGGCGGAAGTCGGCTACCAGGCTGCGGTAGCCGCGGTACTGAAGCCGTCGCTGAGTGGGGTCGATCGTCAGTACGTGCAACGTCCGCGTATTCAGGTCGACCAGATACAGCGCGTCGTAATCATCCATAACTTTGCCGGTGACCATGATGTAGTTGCCGCCCTGTGCAACGCCCTGAGCATGCGCCACCGGAGGCCCGGGCGTAATAAGCAGCATGGCCGCCACCAAAGCCAGGTTCACCCCCAGCAGCAACACAAACAACGTGCGTCTCAGCATCAAAACCACTCCCTCAGCAGTCACACCACCACGCGCCGCCCTGTCGCTCGGACGACTGATCCAGGTGTGTCCGTCTGCTGTCCTTGCACCTCTGGCCTTACGCCCAGAAAAGCCGCAAGAGCCCTTGTCCGGCCGTAGCTTACAACGCCCCCGCCCTTTTTCAAGGGCTGGCGGATCACGGCTCGGGCGGGCGCCCTGTCGGGCCATTGGCAAGAGAAAGCCCTTCGTTATCCGGTCCGTTGGGTTGTCGCCTGACCCGCCGAGTTGACACCGGCAGAGGAGTTTTGCCCCGTGCGTCGTCGGCTGCCTGAAAACGGCGTGTCGAATCTGCTATGATAGAGCCTGTCGGAGGGCAAACGATGCGGGCAGGTGGGGCTTGCCCATCCCATCCGACTGCGAAAATGCGAGGGGCTGTTCTTACCAGTCACGGAGATGCGTATGTTTCGGCGATCGGCATGGTGGGTGGCGGCGGTTCTGACGGTGACGGGTGTACTGACCGGCGAGGGCCCGGCGGCGACGATCCAACACGTAGCCGGGCACAGTTCGGGCTGGAAGAGCCGAACCGGCATCGCGGCAAACTGGGCGCGAATCCAGCTATGGCCCCAGGACGCAGCCGACGGCACGATCGGCGAGTTCAGTAAGGCGTCACTCCAGGGCGCGATCGATATCGCCGTGGCGGCGTCGGGCGGCTGGGACGCGAAGGTAAAGGTAACCCAGGTCAGTTGGAACGATCCGAACATCCCGCTGCCGGCCAACGTGGATCCGGTCGTCGCCTCGGTCGATTTGGATTTGTCGACCGTGGCCTGGGGAGGCAGCAACGCCGATTCGGCCGGCAACGGTCCGTGGACGTATGACGGGGTGGCCTATCCGACGTTTTCGCAGATGGTGCTGGCCGGCGAGGCGGCCGGCGACTCGGTCGCGGTGACCGGCGCGCCGTGGCAGGACGTGCTGAATACGGGCGAGTTCTCGGGGGTGGTTCGCGACATTGTCATCGATGTGCCCGAGTCGCTGATCCAGTCGTTCCTGAATAACCCCGGCGCCAAGGTGCTGTTCGTCGGGGCCGAGCAGGACACGGGTGATGTGGTCGAGATTTTCTACGGCGATCAATGGAGCGAGCGGGCCAACATCCGTGTCGTGATCGACACGCCGCCGCAGGACGCCCCGTGGATCGTGGTCGACACCACGGGCGTCGACCTGCTCGTGCCGCTGACCGATCCGGTGGCGACGCCGCAAACGGTCACGGTGACCGACGCCGGGGACGGCACGCTGGCGTGGACGGCGACCGAGAGCCCGGACGTGTCATGGCTGACGCTGGGCACGCCGAGCGGTGGCGACGGTGGGTCGTTTACGATCCAAATCGACGTCACCGGTCAGGCGACGGGCACCCAGAACACGGTGATCGAGGTTGCCGATCCGACGGCCAACAACACGCCCGTGCAAATCCCGGTCGAAGTGGTGGTGTTGGCCACGCCCAGCCCCATCATCGATCTGGACCCGAGTGCGCTGAACGTGAATCTGCCGACGACGGCGTCGCCGCCGGCGATTCCTGTCACCGTCAACAACGCGGGTATGGCGACGCTGGACTGGGCCGCCACCGTTACGAGCGGGGCAAGCTGGCTGAGCGTAACCGATCCCAACGGCAGCGACGGCGACGCGTTTACCGTCAACATCGACCACACCGCCCTGCCGCGCGGGTTCTACACCGGCAGCATCGACGTGACCGACGCGACGGCTTCCAACTCGCCGCAGACGCTGGCGGTCGAGTTGTGGGTGCGCGACCAGGACGCCAATCCAAACATTGCCAACAGCTATGACGACGCGTGGGAAGACGGCCCGCAAGGCTGGGTGGCCTATTGTCGAGCGATCAGCGGGGCATTCACCGGCACGGAAGGGTTTGCCGTGCACTGCGGCGACTCGATCAGCTATGCCAATCAGTACGGCCGGTGGGCCCAGTACGGTGCGGGCAAGACGCCCGACGACAACGCGATCTGCACGTGGATGCACGCCTACGTGGACCGCGAGCTTTGGGAAGCCCCATGGACCCCCACGCTCAACTACACCCACAACGGATGGCTGCTGGCTCGCTACGACATGCCCGGCGGGCGCAGCTTTACGGCCGAAAGCAGTATCCGGGCCGATCAGTACATCGCCGGCAGCATGGATCTGCCGAGTATGGCTGAGATGTTCGACCCGAACGGGCCGCCCAACCCCGACGGCGGCAAATACGACGACGCGCAGCTCGCCGTGCTGATGCTGGGCACCAACGACAGCGGCAGTCGGCAGGCGGCCGATGTGCGGGCGGATCTCGAGACGATTGCGGACCTCCTGCTGGCCAACGACACGATCGTGATCTTCTCGACGATCCCGCCGCGACGGAACATGATTCCGACAATCGAGGCATACAACGTCGAGATCCGGTCGCTGGCGCAGGCCAAGAAGTTGCCGCTGATTGATTTTTACGAGGAGATGACGCGTCGTCGGCCCGGAGACAGTTGGGACGGCACGTTGATGGCGTCGGACGGCCTGCACCCCAGCGCAGCCGGCGGAAGTTACGACTCGTCGTCCGATCCGTACCAGAACAACGGCGAGCCGCTCAGCGAGGTGGGTTACCTGCTTCGCTGCTGGCTGAGCGTGCAGAAGATCAAAGAGGTCTACGACAAGGCGATCGCGGATGTGCCCCCGGACGATACACCACCCGCGGCCGTGTCGGACCTGACCGCGACCGACGCGACCTCGGCCGAGGTGGACCTGACCTGGACCGCACCCGGCGACGACGACATGATCGGCTGGGCCGACAGCTACGACCTGCGGTATGCCACCGAGTTGATTACCGAGGCCAACTGGGACGGCGTGACCACGCAGGTCGCGGGCGAGCCCATGCCGCAGATGGCCGGCACGAGCCAGGGCATGACCGTCGGCGGGCTGCTGCCCGACACGACCTACTACTTCGCGATCAAGGCGACCGACGAGTCGAGCAACACGGCGGCGCTGTCGAACGTGGCCTCCATCACCACCGACCCGCCGGATACGACGCCTCCGACGGCCCCGACCAACCTGGGCGCCGTCGCCACGAGCACCACAGCGATCGAGCTGACCTGGGGACCGTCCTCAGACGCCGAAAGCGGGATCCTGCACTATGTGATCTATCGAGGCAATGTGGCAGTCGCGACCGAGCCAGGTCTGTCCTATACCGATAGCGGCCTGATTGGCGGGCGCAGCTATCGGTACGAAGTTGCGGCGGTCAACGGTGCGGGGATCGAAGGACCCCGCTGTCCGGGCGTGATCGGCACCACACCGAGCCTCAAGCCGCCAACCGATATGATCGCCTACTGGCCCTGCGACGACGGTGCCGGCCCGACGGTCACGGACGTGACGGTCGGCGCCAGCCACGGCACGCTCAGCAACGCCACGTGGACGACGGGCCAGTCGGGCACGGGCAGCGCCCTGCAATTCAACGGCCTCGACGCTCAGGTCGACGGCGTCTTCAACGCGACGCTGGGCATGAACGACCCGATGAGCGTGGCCCTTTGGGTGTATTCCGACATCACGCCGACCAACGACTCTGTCTATGGGATGGCGCCGAGCGCCGGTGCGGCGATGATCAACATCTACGCCAGCGGCGCCGTACACGCTTACGGCGACCGTCTCATCGTCCGCTCCACCAGCACGCCGCCGGCGCAGGAGTGGTATCACCTGGCCTATACGTTCGACGGCACGACGCACCGCATGTACATCAACGGCGACCAAACCGGCGACAACGTCGAAGTCCACGACCCCGGCACGATTTCGCTGTTCTGCATGGGCAACCGCATCCGTTACGGCGGGCGATGGTTCCCCGGGAGGCTCGACGATGTGCGTGTGTACGGGCGTGCGCTGCTGCTGTCGGAAATCGAGACACTGTATCAGGACGCGACCGTGGTGGCCGACCTCGACGGCGACAGCGACGCCGATCTGGACGACTACGTGATCTTCGTCGGCGAGCTGAGCGGCCCGAACGTGCCGAGCGTCTCCGAAGCCGACTTCGACAACGATAACGACGTCGACCTCGTCGACTTCACCATCTTCCTGGACTGGTATGAGGGGCCCTGAGAAGGTTTGTAGGATGCTGGCGTAATGCTCGGCTTGGTGCGATCCGCCGAAGGCAAGCTTCATCCGCCAGCGCCTTAGAGGGCGTAACGCCGGTAACTCCAGGACATTGGCAAGGTGCGTCCAAAAACAGAAAAGAACGCAACGTTCGGCAGGTTCATCGTCTAATGATATAGAGGGGCCTGAAGCCATAGAAGAATTGGTTTGTGTATCGGCTCCTGGGACGGGTGGGGCCGGTCCCTTGGACCCCGGCTCGGCGGGCCACACCCATGCAGGCACCGAAGTTCGGTGTTGCGCACGCGCCGCGGAAAGGGCAAGCCATGCGACATCTTCAAGCAATAGCCTGGGCGGCTTTGGCGGGCCTGGCGACAGCTTCACTGCCAGGGTGCGACACCCAGGCGATCATCGGCGGGAATCCACAACCGAACCAGCCGGTGGGGGGCGATTCCTGGCAGTCGGACCCGGCAGCAGAGAATCCACAGCCGGCTGCCACGTCCACGAACCAGATTCAGTTTGCATTGGGCGGCGTGCCGATCGGGCCAGATGAAATTGTCGAAGCCTTGGCCGGCGACGTGCTGACGGTCGAGGTATATGTCGAGCCCGATCCCCTGCCTGAGTTCCAGTCCCTCACGCTGTGCTTCGTCTTTACGGGACCGTGGCCCGAGCCACCACTTCCGCAAATCGGCGGCCCGGGTGAGCAGTCTGGGGCCCTGATAGCCAGTGGACACGTCCGCATGTACAGCCCCTGGGACAACCCGCATGCGGCGGCCTTCTACAGTCACCTGCAAGATGAGTATTACTTCGGCGCTTTTCTGCCTGTCGGTTTCGTTGAGGGCCCTCAGGCAATCGCGCAGTTCGACCTGTCCATCCCACAGGTGCCGGTCTCTACTCTGCTTTCGGTGGAACCCACCTACGGCGATCTCGCTGCCTGCGAGAGTACGGGGCTCGCGTGGTCTGACGACAACCCGACACTGATACCACTGACGCTTCGCGTGAGCAGCAGATAACCGGAGTCAGCGGCGGCAAGGTCTGCACCGCGCGTCGGGGCGCCGGGTACGCCCGTGACGACCCGAGGCGGTCACAGGGAAAGGGGAGAATCTGCCCTTAAGATGGACGCGGCTGCCAGCGTCCGGGCTTGGCGCCTCAATCTGTCGACGCGCGACGTTCTGCAACCGTCGCTGCCTGTTCCTGTGCTGTTACCCAGCGATCACACCCCGGCGGATTGGCGACCACCGGTCGCGCCCGTCCGGCACCTACGCTCCGTGGCCCTGTCAACGCAGCCGGCACCACGGCGGTGCTTGCTGTGGGCTTTCTGTCCTACCAATCGTCCGAGCAACAGCATGCCGATGGCCAAACCCAATGGCGCTGCAGGCCCAGCGGCGGCGCAGCAGGGGGCAGGATCGCACACGTCGCCCAGACCGTCGCCATCGCCGTCGGCCTGGTCCGGGTTGGGCTCATCCGGGCAATTATCGTCAGCGTCAGCAACGCCGTCGCCGTCGGTGTCGGGGCTCATAAGAAAGGCGCGATCCACTCCACCAATCTGGCCGCGACCCACGACCTGCCCGCGGTCATTGATTGCGCCTGCATCCACCAGTTCCCAGCCGGAACCGGGCGGCAGCAAGTCGTTCAGATCGGTCATGATGCTGTCGCTGTAGATGAAGGCGTGGCGCGAAGAAGGGTCGCCGGGGACGGTCTCAGACCAGCCAACGGCCACGCCGCTCTCGTTGATACCCGTGGCAGAGCTGAGATCGCCGCCGAGCGTGCCCATGACGGTTCTGTTGCCGTTTTGCCACATGCATGCCTGGGAGTAGATCGAGGGCGGCACCAGGCAATGGCCGACAACTTGCCCCTGGTTGTTGTTGCCCCGGGCAGCGCTGGGGTCGCCAGGTCCGCCGCCGCTGATATCGGTGACGCCTCCGCCCTGCCACACACAAGCGTGTTGCGTCCCGCCGGCCGTCTCGGACTCGCCGGCCGCCTGGCCAGAGTCGTTGATGCAGTAAGCTACGTTGATGTCGCCGCCCAGCGTTCCAAGATTGGCTATGGCCGAATCCTCCCACAATACCGCGTGGATCGGGTCGCCAGGATCGGCATAAGACCGACCGACCACCTGCCCAGCATCGTTTATGTCGTCCGCGATGGCTTGGTCGTCGCCGCCAAGCGTATCCAAAACGGTCATGCTGCCGCTCTGCCAAAGGAACGCCCGCCTCTTGAAAGCCGAGTTAAAGGCCCAGCCCACAACCTGTCCTTCATCGTTTATGCCGTTCCCCCAGCTGTCGCTTCCGCCGGGCAGGACGCCCAGGTCTGTGATCGTGCCGTCGTCCCAGAGCACAGCGCGTCCGGGACCCACCTCAAAAGTTACATAAACCACGCCTGCCACCTGACCGTTCTCGTTTATATCGACTGCCATGCTGTTGTCGTAGCCGCTGAGGGTACCAAGGTCGGTAACGACGTAGGTCTGCGCCTTGGCCGAGCCAGGAGCGATCAGCAGGATCAGGACAGTTACTGCCGCCAGACGATCAACGGACATTATTGCTGGTGATTTCATGTGTGTGCTCCTGACTGTTTGAGCCCCCACAAGAACTGTGTGTACGCCGGCGGGCATGCTCTGGCTCCGCCGACCCAAGCCGTCCGAACATGGCACCTGTGGCCTTACCAACGCCGTCAGCCCACCCGTTGTGTGAGCGGGCTGCAATCGGCCATCGACTTGCCAGGACGGGCGTTCTGGAATCGGGATGGCAGCTTTAGAGACTGAAGTTGTGCGGCGCAAGGCGTCCCGCGTCACCCACAAAAACCCTTTGCCCCATGGAGCGCGTCAAAATGCCGACGTGCCTCCGCCGTCGCTTGGCTAATCCAGATGTGTCCGTTTGCTGTTCTTGCACCCTTGACGACACGCCGAAAAGCCCAAGAGGCTTTGTCTGATAGTAGTTTACACGATTTCCGACCCGTTTGCAAACGTTCGCAAACAAAACGCTATTCACGCAAGCCATAGCGGTAATCGCGCGTCCGACCCGGTAGTTACCGGCAAGTTGAGCGGGGGGCTTCGGCTGCGCGCCACGCAGCAACGCCGTGATTTCCTGGCGTTCATGCGGGAGGCGGGAGAAGGGCGAAGAGAACCAGTAGAGCCGCAAGAGCCACCGCCGTCCGGGGACTAGGTCTACAAGGGACCAGTGAAATTCTCGGCAAATGCCGCTACGTCTGTCATGTCCACATCAGCATCGTCGTCGAAGTCGAAGAGCGTGCAGAACACGTCCACGGAGACATCGGGCCCCGCCAGGCAGTCGTGCAGGCCGGCAAGGTCGGAAAGGTCGAAATCCCCATCGGCATCCCAGTCTCCCAGCAGGGCTGGGGTGTAGGGGCCGCTGAAGCCCACATCGGTTGCATCGACGGTCACATCGATTACGAGTGAGTACAGGCCCGGCGGCAGCTCCCCTGGATCGGCCTCGTAGTGGAAGGAGCGAAATGACAGTCCCGTGAGAAGCGCGGTCCCAGCACCGCCTGCGATGTGTGCACCAAGAGGTGCCACGTCGCTATCATCGAACTCCATGGTGTGGTCGATGCCCAGCGCGCTGCTGAACACGTGGGCCCAGCCCGTCATATGCTGCGACGCCTGGAGGAACGACGCGTCGCCGCCGGCATTGATAGTGCCGAACGCGGGCCCCGTCGAATGGAACACGAGATCAGTCAGGGTCAACTCCACCTGGCCGAAGAAAAAGCTGTAGCTGTATTCGAGCCCCGCCCCCGCGCCGAAATCGAGATGGATCGAATGAAGGATGGCGTGCGTAAACTGTGGATCGGTTGGAAACACGGTCATCAGCGCCGTCCCGGCGGCCGCGGCGCCATCGGTATCGGACCCATAGACGGGGCCGTAATCCGTACTCATCTGAAGATCCACCATCACGTATACGCTCGAGCCGGGCTCGGTAAACAGCGAAGCTCTCGACTGGGCATGCACTGGCGCCGCCAATATGCCTACCAGGAGAATCGCCGCAAGCCGGTCTGTTACCATGTGCATGGTCCTGCCGTTAGCGGAGTTGCCCCCTTGCCGCCTCTGTGAACATCATTCTATCATCTTCGGCCCGTCGAGCACAAGCGCAGGGCAGTTCCTATCCCGGATTCCCCGCCACCCGTTTTGCACCCCCGGACACCGGCCGGCCACTCGCACTGTCATAAACCTCTACAATAGCGACGGTTACGCTCGAAAAGGCACCAGCGCAAAGCCCCCAATGCGTCCGGTTTCGTGGACCTCGCGCCCTGCCGGTTGGCGATGAAGGATTGCGGGATAAACGCTTGAATGCTTCGGGGGGCTCGTATACTGGGGCTTGAGGAGAACGGCATTCTCGCCGGGCTAGGGCCAAATGGGAAATATCGGCTAACATCGGCGTTGGCCCACAATCGCTGATCAGCCGGAACGGAGGCAGCGCCATGGCCGTGCCCTTCAGGCCGTACAGCCACGCGACTGACTACACGGAGGTCGGCGAGTTCCTGATACGGACCTACAGTACGACCGGGCCACATATCAACTGGCTTCAGCCGCGCTGGGAGTACATGCACTATCATCCCCTGGTCAGGGGTGTGGATCTCAGTTCAATTGGTGTCTGGGAGGCCGCCGATCAGATCGCTGGGCTCATCCATCCAGAGCACAGCATGGGCCAGGCGTACATCCAGATCGACCCAGACCACGGCGAGTTGCTGGCGGACATGCTAACTCACGCCGAGCAGCACATCAGCACCGTCAGCGACGGCCAACGACAACTCTTGATCTACATCAACGATCGCTACGAAGCTGCCCACCAGGTCGCGACGGAGCGCGGGTATGTCAAGGGACGCAGCGTCGAGGCCATGACGTACCTGGCCATCCCGGACCCATTGCCGCCGATCCCGTTGCGATCCGGCTTTCGTCTCAAGAGCCTGGCTGACGACAACGATTTGCGCAAGGTCGACCGGGTGCTATGGCGAGGCTTCGACCACGGCGACGAACCGCCGGACGACGGCATCGAGGATCGCAAGTTCATGCAGTCGGCCCCGAACTACCGCGAAGACCTGAACATCGTCGTCGAAGCGCCCGACGGACAGTTTGTCGCCTACTGCGGCATGTGGTACGAGCCGGTCCACGCGATCGCATACGTCGAACCGCTAGCCACCGATCCCGACTACCGCCGCATGGGATTGGCCAGCGCCGTCGTTTTGGAAGGTATCCGTCGCTGTGGCGACCTGGGCGCGACGGTAGCGTATGTCGGGTCGACCCTCCCGGTGTACCTGTCACTGGGCTTCCAGCCGCTCTACACATACACCGGCTGGCAGCGGCACTGGAGTGACTAGTCGGCCTCGGGCGCCTGGTCCTCGGGAAGCACGCAGGGCTGAAGTATACAGATGCCCAAGCGCTGCGACTCGTCAATCAGCGCGTGTAGCAGCGCCTTGCCGACACCGCGCGGCGTGACCGCGGGTGGACTGCCCAGGCGTCAGGCATCCGGGGCAGATCACCCCAGATCGACTCGCGATATCGCAGCGTCGAGCGAAAGATGTTCAGCCCATCGATCGGCTTGGTAACGTTGTCGATCAGCAGTTTGCCGTCCGGTGTGATCGAGACGTCGGCCCCGCCTTCGAGGAACCATGCGTCCAGGACATTGCGTGCCGAGGAGTCGATGGTGAGCACAGGTTGCCATGTTGCCGTCGTGCGAAGTCTTTCACTTAAGATACAAGTTTGACGTTACCGAGCCGGTGCCAAAGGCCTTTGCCGGCCAGAGCCAACAACATACTGCGTCCCTTCGATGCGATCCGCCACCCGCGTGCCTTGGGGGAACTCGAACCCAAAATCACCGTCGGCAACTTCAACGTGCGGTACGAACTGCGTAACGTGGACGACACGCTCAACTCTCTTCCGCTCCCTGCCTGTCGAAGCTTTCAATGCTCGAACCGGATACCACAGATCCCCACACTTGGTCTTGACCGACGCCATCTCTTTGACTTCCATCTCCATCGTCACAACGCCGCGGACCAAGCGTTTGCATCTCATTGGCATCATGCCGCGCTTATGGGCTACCCACACCGCGTCCCTGACGAACGCATCAGGAGCCCCAATATCCAGACGATGACAGGGCTGGCCGGCTACGACCTCCAGCTCCGGGGCAACTCTGAGCTCTGGATCCGGTGCCGCCGGAACTCTGGCCGTCGTGATATGCTGAAACCACGGCAGCAATCTGGCACCATCTTTCCCCACCCTCATTCGATGCCTCAAGAGTAATTCATCCACAGTATTCGCGGTTTCGACGTCCCTGAACGTGAAACCTTTCTCTATTGACCCATGCCTCTCCTTGCCCCAGTACTCCCG
>Ga0315553_10001946_pt1 | contig 16808 bp, 12 predicted proteins | sample SalMarSW160140MG_FD_203099 | JGI IMG/M metagenome (GOLD analysis project Ga0315553, IMG submission 203099) | Salt marsh sediment microbial communities from the Plum Island Ecosystem LTER, Massachusetts, United States - Salt Marsh Sediment SW1601-40 ... | reverse complement strand
CACCACCTCCCCCAGCGCCTCCACCAACCTGTCGATGTCCGCTTTGGTGTGCACCTCCGTGACGCAATACAGGGCGCAGTTGCCCAGCTCCGGGAACTCCTTCGAAAGGTCCTTTCCTCCCAGGATCCCCCGAACCAGCAGACCGTGGTTGATCTCCTCGACGGTCTTGCCCGTCCCCTCGAAGCCAACCACGAACTCCTGGAAGTGAGGGCCCTGGAAAACGGGCGCCTGGACCCCCTTCAGCTTGCTCATCTGCTGCACGGCGTAGCGTGACCTGAGCATAATGCCTTCGCCAATCTCGGCCAAGCCCTGCGGTCCCATCAAGGCCAGGTACACTCCGGCGGTGATGCCCCACAGCGCCGCCGCCGTGCCTACCCATTCCTTGCCCTCCTCCCTGACGGCGAAGGAGGTTCGCTCGTAGGCCACGTCGCCGAACCCGTACTCCCCATCCACCCGAGTGGGGGCGATTCCAAACAGTCGAGAGGGATACTCCATTACATATCGCTCTTCATCTCTGGTGGCGATGAACCCGGCTTGCCCGCCGCCGAACTGCATGTGCATGCCCAGCGGTTGCAGATCGCCGCAGACGATGTCCGCCCCGTAGTCGGCGGGCGGTGTGAGCACACCCAATGACATGGGATCTACGCTGCCCACGAATTGGGCGCCACTTTCGTGAGCGATGCTGGATACCTCTCCCCCGTGAGTCTCGATGAAGCCGAGATACGCGGGGTTCTCTATGTAGACTGCTGCCGTCCTGCCCGAGACCTTGGCTTTCAGGTCTTCCAGGTCCAGATTCCCGGTCTGTCTCTCGTGATCCACCAGTTTGATCTCCACGGCCGGCTGGCAGTAGTCCCGCAGCTTGGACAGCTTGCCGGGACAAATCGTGTCGGGGACCAGGGCCTCGCCTCGTCCCGTGATTCGCGCTGCCATGCGGATAGAGGTGGCAGCCGCCTGATAGCCATCGTAGGTGGGGACGTTGACCACGTCCATGTTGAGGAGCTCGCCCATCATGCTGGCGTACTCGAACAGGGCCTGGAACCGTCCATGATCGTCGTAGGGCTCGCCCGCGTACGCCGTGAGGAACTCCCCTCGCTGGTTGATCTCGTCGCATACGGCGGGCACGTGATGCTGGTAGCACCCCGCTCCCAGAAAGCTGAGGTATTCCCCGCAGGTCTTGTTCTTGCTCAGGATACCCTCTACGTGCCTCTTCAAGGCATACTCCGAGAGCAAGGGCGGCGGGAGATCCAGAGGTTTCCTCAGCCGCAGGCTCTCGGGAACATCCTCGTAGAAGTCGTCGGTGCTCTCCGCCCCCACGGCCTCCAGCATCTGCTGCTTGACTTGGGGTACGGAGTTGGGGATGTAGGGATAGACCACAGCTCTGCTACGGCTCATTGAGTTACCTCCATCTGGGTCCAGGCTCTAGAGCAACGTCGGCAGAATCAATCTCATACCAGAGCAGACTGCGGGCCACGCCGTCACGCCGCCATCACGTTCAGGCGCACTGTCGATGCTCGAGCTGGCTCAACCGCTCTCCTGGCCCAGCTCGAGGGCCAGCGCGGTGTAGCCCAGCAGCCCTTCCTGGAGCATGGCCACCGGCACGCTCTCGCCCACCACGTGCAGTTGCTCCGCCTCAGCAGGCCCGAAGCCGATGGTGGGCACCCCGGCCTCCATCAGGTGTCCGCCGTCGGTGGCGAAGCGCCAGATCACCACCTCCACGGGACGAGAGAAAGCACGGGCCAGTATTGCCTGGCCTCGTTGCACCAACTCATGCCGCGCAGATAGGCCAAAGGAGGGGAACACGGCGGGGAAGGTCTCCGTACGGCCCGTGTAGGTTCGCAGATCGCGGGTATGTAGGGTTAACTCGCCTTCGCTGCCCTCCACCTCGGAGAGGCAGGTCTCCAGCACCGGCCGGAGCTGATCGAGGACCTCTTCTGGTCCCTCGCCGGGCACGTTGCGCCAATCCAGATGAACGCGGCCCTCGCCGGGAATGACGTTGCTGCTCTGTTGATCGGTGAGATAAAGAGTGGGGGCCACGCTCGACCGGCCAAACGTTTCGTCTTCTGCCAGAGAGAGGGTTTCCAGTCGCTGCACAAAGCGTGCCAGCACGTAGTGGGGGTTCACACCCTGATCTGGCACGCTGGCATGGACCGCTTTCCCTGACACGCGCACGACGACTTCTATCCTGCCTCTGTGCCCTCGGGCGAGTTGGTTGCTGGTCGCTTCGCCCACCACAGCCACGTCGGGACGTACGGTCTCGACCAGCTTCCTGGTGCCCAGGCCTCCTACTTCCTCCTGCACCACCGCGGCCACGTACACGTCACCCGGCGGCCGCAGGACCTCCTGGGCCAGCAGCCCGACTGCGTAGACCATGGCCGCCAGGGGACCCTTCATGTCGGCCACGCCCCGACCCCACAGCCTACCTTCGTGGATCTGGCCGCCGTAGGGTGGGTGCGGCCATTCGTCGGCCCGGCCGGGGTCTACGTGGTCCATGTGGCCGTTGAACATCACCGAGCGGCCCACGCCCCTGCCACGGAGCAAGCCCACCACGTTTCCCCAATCGTCAATCCACACGTCGTCGTAGCCCAGGGCTTCCATCTCGGCCCTAACCAGAGCAGCGACCTGACCTTCCTCGCCGGGAAGGCTCGGCGTTTGTACGATCCTCTGGCAGAAAGAGATCATCGCCTGAGTCTGGCGCTCCACGAAACGGGCCAGGTCATGGTTCTGATTGTCGCTCAAGATAGAACCCTCCGGGGCAGGTCATTTCGGACCAGGTCCTTTCACCCAAGGGCGTGTCATGAGGAATCCTGCCCGCCGTTGTCACAGGTCGGTGAGCACCGCTTCGATGCGCTCCAGCGCCCAGTCCAGCTCCTCACGACTGATCACCAGAGGCGGGGCGAACCTGAGGACGCTCTCGTGGGTTTCTTTGCACAGCACCCCTCGATCCTTGAGGGCCTCTGCGAACCGGCGGGCGCCCCCTGCCTCGCGTTTCAGTTCCACGCCCGTCAGCAAGCCGCGCCCGCGCACCTCCACGATGTGCTCGCTCTCCACCCGCTGCAACCGACCCAGCAGGTACTCTCCTTGCTCCCGCGCGTTCTCGATCAGCCCCTCCTCGACCAACACCTTGAGCGCTTCGCGGGCGATGGCTGCGCCCAAGGGGTTGCCGCCGAAGGTCGAGCCGTGATCGCCGGGGTTGAATAGCCCCAACACCGCACGGTCGGCCAGCACCGCCGAGACAGGATAGAACCCGCCAGACAATGCCTTCCCGATCACCACCACGTCGGGCCGAACATCCTCCCAATCGCACCCAAAGAACCTCCCGGTGCGGCCGAGGCCAGTCTGGATCTCGTCGGCCACGAAGAGGATGTTGTAGCGATCGCAGATCTCTCGCGCCTTGCTCAGATAACCTGGGGGCGGGACGATGACACCACCCTCACCCTGGATCGGCTCCACCAGGAAGGCCACGGTGTAGGGCGTGATGGCGGCCTCCAAAGCGTCGGGATCGCCATAAGGCACGGTGACGAAACCTGGGGTGAAGGGCCCGAACCCCTCTCTGTACTGCTCCTCCGTGGAGAAACCCACGATGGTAATGGTCCGCCCGTGGAAATTCCCGGCGCAGGTGATGATCTCCGCCCGTCCATCGGGAACCGCCTTGACCTCGTAGCCCCACTTCCGGACCGCCTTGAGCGCCGTCTCCACCGCCTCGGCGCCTGTATTCATGGGCAGCATCATCTCGTAGCCGGTGAGCTCGCACACCTCCTTGGCGAACATCGGCAACTGATCGTTGCGAAAGGCCCGGCCGGTCAGCGTGAGCTTGGCCGCCTGCTCCTCCATGGCCTTGAGGATGCGTGGATGATTGTGACCCTGATTGAGGGCCGAATAGGAGCTGAGGCAATCCAGGTACCGCTTACCCTCCACGTCCCAGACCCACACCCCCTCACCCCGCTCCAGGATCACGTCCAGAGGCTTGTAGTTCTGGGCGTTGTATCGGTCTTCCAGCTCCACGTATTCCTGCGTTTTCATGCAGCCTCCCACCGTTGCCAACTCGAACGCTGCCGGGTCAGACCATTGGACCAGTAGAACGAGTCAAGGCTCCCGGACCCACTCACGACGACCAAGTGTACGTCATCTATTGGTCAGTTGCCACTCTCTGCACGTGGAATGTGGAGAAAGCACACCGAGATAGGCCTGTCGCCAGACCGAGCCGGGCACGTAGGGGCGGGTCTCAGACCCGCCCTATGAGCGACCGTCCTTGCCGCCTCGCCAGAAGTGACCTACAATCGCACCTGAGAGTGTCAAACGCTCTCAGTTCCATGCGCGCGCGGGAATGGCCGACGAGGGCTGTCGGTGCACCCTCCATCGTTCAGCCAGGCGACAAAGGGCCAGACTCTTGACCACGGGCATCATCTTCGACGTGAAGAAGTTCTCCATCCACGACGGTCCCGGCATTCGCACCACTGTCTTCCTCAAAGGATGCCCCCTCCAGTGTTCGTGGTGTCATAATCCCGAAGGCCAGGATCCGAGACCTCAACTCCTCTACCGGCCGGACCGTTGTCTCGGCTGCGGGGAGTGTATCCCGGTCTGCCCGGAGGGGGCGATCCGTTGGGAGAAAGACAAAGTGACCACAGATCCCGAGGCCTGCTCTCTCTGCGGAGATTGCGTGGAGGTATGCTTCTCCGACGCACGCGAGATGGTGGGTCGACAGGTCACGGTCTCCGAGGTCCTGGCCGAGGTCGAGCGGGACGTCCCCTTCTACGACCAATCGGGGGGAGGAGTCACCTTCTCCGGCGGCGAGCCTCTCTTCCAGCCAGAATTCCTGCTCCTGCTGCTGCGAGCGTGCAAGGAGCGAGGGATGCACACCGCTGTGGACACCTGCGGGCACTCGGACTGGCAATCTGTGGACGACATCCGAGACTGCGTCGACCTCTTCCTCTACGACCTCAAGCTGATAGACGACGAGAAACACCGGTTGTTTACGGGCGTCTCCAACCAGTCCAGTCTGAGAAATCTCCAGGCCCTGTCCCAGCACGGCGAGAACATCATCCTGCGTATGCCTGTCATCCCCGGGGTGAACGACGGCGAGGAGAACCTTCGTGCCACGGCCGAGTTGGCGGCCGCTCTTCCCAGCCTGGCGCGGGTGGACCTCCTCCCCTATCACAACACCGCTATGCACAAGTACCGAAGCCTCGGCAGGGCGTTCTCCTTGCCAGACACACAACGACCGCCGGACGATCATCTGGCCACCATCGCCGGAACCCTACGCGAGTTCGGCCTTCAGGTACAGATCGGAGGTTGATGGCATGTCCATGAGTGAGCGGGCAGCCCAGTTGAGGCAGCAGAGCCTGGATGCCGTCCCCACCCTCTCCGCCGAGCGTGCGCTGTTGATGACGGAGTCCTTCAAGCAGGACCTGGGTCCGGTGTCTGCTCCCGTTCTCCGCGCGTTGGCCTTCAAACACGTTATGGAGCATAAGACGATCTGTATCAACGATGGGGAGTTGATCGTAGGCGAGAAGGGACCCGCTCCCAAGGCAGTCCCTACCTACCCGGAGTTGTGTTGCCATAGCCTGGAGGACCTGGACATCCTCGACACACGCCCGAAGACCTCGTTCGCCGTCTCGCCCGAGGCCCGGCGTCTCTACGAGGAAACCATCATCCCGTACTGGCAGGGCAAATCCATGCGGGACCTGATCTTCCGGGAGATGACCGACGAATGGAAGGCGGCCTACGAATGCGGGGTCTTTACGGAGTTCATGGAGCAGCGGGCACCCGGCCACACCGTCCTCGACGGCAAGATCTACCACCGGGGGTTCGAGGATTTCAAGAGCGACATCCAGCGCAGCCTTCAGAACCTGGACTACCTGAACGATCCCCAGGCCTATCACAAGAAGGAAGAGTTGCTGGCGATGCGTTTGTGCGCAGATGCCCTCATCCGCTTCGCACAGCGTCACGCGGAGAAGGCTCTGGAGTTGGCCGAGGAGCAGCAAGATCCACGCAGGAAGCTGGAGCTCGAGCACATCGCGGAGGTCTGCTCGCGCGTCCCGGCCCACCCTCCCAGGGATTTCTGGGAGGCCCTACAGTACTACTGGTTCGTACACCTCGGCGTGACCACCGAGCTCAATACCTGGGATGCCTTCAACCCTGGGCGGCTGGACCAGCATCTCTATCCCTTCTACCAGAAAGGGCTGGAGGAGGGCACTCTGGATCGGGAAAAAGCGGAGGAGCTGCTCCAGTGCTTCTGGATCAAGTTCAACAACCAGCCCGCCCCGCCCAAGGTGGGCGTCACCGCGGAGGAGAGCGGCACCTACGCCGACTTCGCCACCATCAACACCGGCGGACTGAAACGAGATGGCTCCGATGGCGTCAACGAGCTAACCTACCTGATCCTGGACGTGATCGAAGAGATGCGCCTCATCCAGCCCAGCACCTGCATCCAGGTCAGCAAGAAGGGGCCGGATAGGTTCGTCAAGAGGGCGGCACAGATTTTGCGCACCGGCTTCGGCCAGCCGTCGGTCTTCAACACCGACCTCATCGTCCAGGAACTGGTTCGCCAGGGCAAGACTATCGAGGACGCCCGGGACGGCGGGGCCAGCGGATGCGTGGAAGTGGGCGCCTTCGGCAAGGAGGCCTACATCCTCACGGGCTACCTGAACCTGGTCAAGATCTTCGAGATCACGTTGAACAACGGTATGGATCCGCGCACCGGCCGGAAAATCGGCCTGGAGACCGGCGATCCAGCGAGCTTCGCCACCTTCGAAGACCTGCAAGCCGCCTGCCGGCAGCAACTCCAGCACTTCGTGGACATCAAAGTGCGGGGCAACAACGTCATCGAGCGGCTCTACGCTGCCTACATGCCCGCGCCGTTCCTCTCCCTGCTCATCGACGACTGCATCGCCACCGGGAAAGACTACCACGATGGTGGCGCCCGCTACGACACCACCTACATCCAAGGTGTCGGCCTGGGCAGCCTCACTGACGCTGCCACCGCGGTCAAGTACCATGTCTTCGACCGGAAGGACCTGGACATGGAGGAGTTGCTCGAGGCGCTGAGGGCAGATTTCGCAGATCACGAGCGCCTGCGCCAACTGCTGCTGAACAGGACCCCCAAGTATGGAAACGACGACGATTACGCCGACCAGGTGATGGTGACCCTGTTCGAAACCTTCTTCGACGCGGTGGATGGTAGACCTAACACCAGAGGCGGGACCTACCGCATCAACCTGCTGCCCACCACCGTGCACGTCTACTTCGGCTCTGTGGTGGGAGCCACGCCGGACGGGCGCCGCGCGTGGCAGCCCCTCTCCGAAGGCGTCTCCCCGGTACAAGGGGCGGACCGTCGAGGTCCCACGGCGGTGCTGAAGTCGGTCGCCAAGATGGACCACGCCCGCACCGGCGGCACCTTGCTCAACCAGAAGTTCACGCCGGAGCTGCTGGCCGACGACACGGGCCTAGACAAGTTCGTCCAGTTGATCCGCACCTACTTCAATCTGGACGGCCACCACGTGCAGTTCAACGTCGTGGACGCCGCCACCCTGCGCGCTGCTCAAGAGCACCCAGAGCAGTACCGGGACCTCATCGTCCGCGTGGCGGGCTACAGCGACTACTTCTGCGACCTCGGCGAGGCGCTTCAGGACGAGATCATTGCCCGCACAGCGCACCAGGCTTTCTGACCGATCAGAGATCGTGCGACGTCCTGGTCGGAACCCTGGTGGCAGCCGCGGCGAAAGTGCTCTCGACGCACTCCTCTCCCCCAGACTTGTCTTGTAAGGACGCGTCGGGGCCGTGGGCTTGCTTCCGTTCACCAGCTATACTATAACTGACCGGTACGCTACCATGAGGGGATCTGGAAAGAGAGAGGTGCAATGAGCAAGATCGGCATCATCATCTGCGACAGGAACAGGACGTGCACCGGCGGCAAGTGCTTCATGGCTATTGAGGAGCGGTCAGGCGCCTTCAAGAAGTATCCCCGAGACGAACCACTCGAGGTTGTGGGGTTCATCACCTGCGGAGGATGCCCCGGCGAACGCCTGGAGTTTGCCCCGGCCGAGCTGAAGAAGTATGGCGCCGAAGAGATCGTCCTGGCGTCGGGATTGCTGGCCGGATACCCACCCTGCCCCTATCTGGAGGATTTCATCCAGTACATCGAGAACTACGTGGGCCTTCCCGTGGTCGTAGGCAGCCATCCTATGCCGACCAACTACGTCAACGCCCACCGTGCGGCAGGAGATTGGGAGCGATACGGCGTGGAGAAGTACCTGGGCCCGCTGATAGACGACCCCAAGGCCAGTGACCGCTACGATTCGACCCAACCCGGCTTCTTGAAGACCGGTACCTGAGGCCTCTCCCTCTGGTTGAACCCGCCACCCCTACCTGAGAGCCACCGCGTCGATCTCCACCAGGCCACTCAGGGGCAGAGCACCGATCTCTACCGTGGTGCGCGCAGGCGGATCGGAGGGGAAGAACTCAGCGTAGACTGCGTTCATCTCGCCGAAGTTCTTGATGTCGGTCAGAAACACGCTGAGCTTCACCGCCTTGTCGAGCGAGCTCCCGGCCGCTTCCAGGATGCCCTTAAGGTTCATCAGAGCCTGGCGGGTCTGTTTGCCGACGTCCTGGCTCACCAGTTGCCCCGTGCTGGGGTCGAGCCCCAGCATTCCGGCCGTGTACACGAAGTCCCCAGCGATCACCGCCTGGGAATAGGGGCCTACAGCGCCCGGCGCCTTGTCCGTGGCCACGATCTTGCGATCCATCAACGACCTCCTTCGTATGGTGGCTAGTACGCCGCCATCTCCGCCGCGTACCGGTACATCTCCTTGACTGCATCCAGATTCATTCCGTCGAAGACGCTGCTACACGTGGAGAACATATAGCCTCCTCCCGGTGCACCCTGGCTGATACAACGTCTCACCTCCGCACGCACGGCATCCAGGTCCGAGTCGCACAGCACCTTCGCCTCCACGTTCCCCACCAGAACCAGCCTCTCCCCGAAGTCGCGCTTGACCTTTTCCAGGTCCACGCCGGCATCGGGCTCCAGTGAGTGCATCCCCACGAACCCCGCCTCGACGGCCATGGGCAGTAGAGGGGTCACATCTCCATCGCTGTGCCACAGCACCGGCGACTGAGCTTCGTCCACGATACGTTTGTGTAGCGGCAACACGAACTCGCGCCACATCTCCAACGAGACCATCGGTCCCTGGTTGTACGCGGCGTCCTCGCCGAGAACGAGCACCTCCGCACCCAGATCGGTCGCCCTTCTGAGGATGGCGATGCAGTATTCGGTCCGGTTCTCCAGCAGTTGGCGGACGAAGCCTGGACGTCTGTATAGCGCCGGGAAGAAGCTTTCCATGCCCATGGCCATGTAAGCCGCTGTGAACGGGCCGACGTGGGTGCCGAAGAAGAAGTAGTGATCCGGATACGTCTTCTTCGCCCCTTCCGTCTGGCGCGCGTCGAAGTGTTCATCGACGTACTCCATGGGAGGGCTGTACCGCTCCAGATCCGCCTCGGTTTGCACCACGCCCCCCGCGTACCAGCCCTTCTGCCACACCCGGCCCCACTCGTCCACACCTTCCGTCCAGGCGTTGCTACCAGGAGGAGTCTGATAGTGGATAGGGATGCAGTCCAAGCCCAGCTCCACGTAGGTCCTCTGGAGGTCCCCACCACCCACCTCGGCTACCAGGTCTTCGTTGTCGAGCCACACCTCGAACAACGGCACCCGATCCGCCTCGCGATGCTCCAGCGCCGCGAGCACGCGCTCCCTCGGTTTCATGCCTCGTCTGCCTCCTCAGTCCCGCGAGCGGAAGGCAACCCCCCATCCGACATCGCCCAGACCAGAATGGCCTTGTGCATGTGCAGCTTGTTCTCCGCCTGGTCCTGGACGATGGAAAAAGGACCATCGAGCACCTCGTCGGTGATCTCCTCCCCACGGTGGGCGGGGAGACAGTGCATCACCAAAACCTCGGGGTCCGCCAAAGCCACCAGCTCCTTGTTCACCTGATAAGGCTGGAAGGTGCGAAGCCGCGCCGCTCGCTCTCCCTCCTGGCCCATGCTGGCCCAGACGTCCGTATAGATGATCTCCGCGCCCCTCACCGCCTCCCGGGGATCCCTCACCACCGTGATTGTAGCCCCGGTCTCCTTGGCAGACTCCTGAGCCTGTCTCACGATCTCGGCGTGTGGTTCGAACCCCTCGGGCGCGGCTACGCGAATCTCCATGCCCACCCTGCCAGCGCCCAGGATCAGCGAGTGCGCTATGTTGTTGCCGTCGCCCACGTAGGCCAGCTTCAATCCCAACAACCTGCCCCTCCGCTCGTAGATGGTGAACAGGTCACCCAGGATCTCGCAGGGATGGGCGTAGTTGGAGAGGCCGTTGATGACGGGCACCGATGCGCTCGCGGCCAACTCCTCCAGCTCGCCGTGATCGCGAAGACGCGCCACCAGAGCGTCCACGTACCTGCTCAACACGCGGCCGACGTCCTTCGCGCTCTCTCGCTGGCCCAACTGGACCTCCGCTGGAGAAAGGTACACTGTTCGACCACCCAGAGAGCCCATGGCCACGTCGAAGGAGACCCTGGTGCGCAGGGATGGCCTCTGAAAGAGCAGGGCCAGGCTCCTGCCTGCCAGCAAGGGGGGGTCGCCGCCCGCCTTCCACTCCTCCTTGAGCTCACCGGCCAGGTGCAGCAGGTGCCATACCTCGTCCGCGCTCAGATCGATGAGACTCAACAGGTGTCTCATTCCGACTTCGCGGCCGACCAGGCTAGCATCCTGAGTAGCTGCGAAGCAGCGTATCGAAGGATGCGGCTGACCCACACCCACCCGAGTTGACAAACGCCAGCGACGGTGCTCCTCCATCCCCGCATGCTTCGATACGGCCTTCGGCCTACTCAGCATGCTGGATTAGTTCGCCTTCCCTGACACTCCGTTCCCGCCTCAAGAAAGCATCCTGAGTAGCGACCGAACGCAGTGAGGACGCGTATCGAAGGATGCGGCCACTCCCCACGCCAGCCAGAGGACGGTACTCGGCCCGTCCTCCAACCTCACAAGTCCACAATCAACTCGTGGATTCGATCCAGCCCGGCCCTCAAATACTCCTCGGGCAGCCCGTGACTGATCCTCAGATAGTGATCCATCCCGAAATGATCCCCCGGCGCGATGAACACGCTCCTCTCGTCAATCAAGCGTTGGACCAGTTCGGTTGAATTGACATCCATGCTGTACCGCACGTAGGCGATGGCGGCTGCCTGGGGCGGAACCACGCTGAACAGACCCTCGTGGCTCTCCAGCCAGGAGTCCAGAATGGGATATCCACGCCGCACGTAGTCCCGGGCCCTCTGGATCAGCCGGGGCCGTACCTCAGGCGAGAGGGCGATAGCCGCCAGGTGGTTGGAGAGCATGCTCGCCCCGATCGTCACGTACTGGTGGCGTGCCGCGATCTCGTCCACGGTATCGGCAGGACCTACCACCCAGCCGATGCGGAGTCCCGGGAGCCCGTAGGCCTTGCTCAGGCTGTTCATGCACAGCGCCCTGTCGTACTTGCCGCAGAAGGAAGGCGTCTGAGTGTCGGTCAAGCGTTCAGCGCCGGTGTATACCTCGTCGGAGAGAAGCCAGGCCCCCACCCTCTCAGCGACCGTCACGATGGCCTCCATCTCGTCCTCGGTGAGGATGTATCCCGTAGGGTTGTCCGGGTTACAGACGGCGATGAGCTTGGTCTTCTCGGAGACCACGGCTTCGAGCTCGTCCAGGTCGGGAGCCCAGCCACGTTCCTCCCGCAAATGGAACTCCTTGACCGTGATGCCGAAGTTCTTGGCCACACCCCAGATTTGCATGTAATTGGGAAGCATCATCACCATCTCCTCACCGGGCGCAAGCAGAGTCTGGAGGGTGACGAAGTTGGCTTCCGCGCCCCCGACGGTGATCAGGACATTATCTGGGGTGGCGCCAGGGTAGAGGGCGGCGATGTTTTCGCGCAGCTCGACAATGCCATTGCCCTGGGGATAGTTCAGTGGGGTACGCAGGAGCTGCTTGATGACTCCAGGGTCTTCTACCAGTTCCTCGACGCTCATGGGATGGACTCCGCTCTCGGAGAGATTGTACTCCACGAGGTTCTCCCACTTGCACATCATACGTTCCATCTCGAACGGTACGAACTTCGCCATCTGTCCTCCTATCGGTTGCGCCTCAATACTCCCCTCCCTCGATGGGAGGGGTCTGGGGGAGGGTGAGATTTCCACCCCCTCTTCTCTCCTCCCCCCTCAAGGGGGAGGAGGCTGTAGTCCTTGTTCCGCTGATAACCCAGCATCCTCAGTAGCGACCGAGCGTAGCGAGGGCACGTGCCGAAGCCCGCGCCGCAATGCTCCCCTCCCTTGATGGGAGGGGCCGGGGGAGGGCGAGATTCTCACCCCCTCCTTTATCCTCCCCCCTCAAGGGGGAGGAGGGTCCGGCTCCGTCACCGCTTCTCAACCAGCATACTCAGTAGCTGCGAAGCAGAGTATTCGAAGACGCGCCACCAGCACATGCCAGGGTCCGCTACCCCTACACCTCGCTGGTCTCCTCGAGGATGTTGATGTTCCTCTTGGCCAGCTCGTCCACAAACTCGTCGTACAGGTCTCCCTTGATACAATCCTCAGGAGGCACGATCCCCTTCTCCTGGATCGCCCCTTTCCCGATCATCACGGCCGCTATAGCACAGGGGAAGCCGGTCACTCTCTGCATGGCGGAGAAGCCCAGCTCCGTGTCCGCCACGTCCCACATGTAGTAGTCGATGCGGGTCTTCTTGCCATCCTTCTTGCCCACCACCGAGTTCCACATCACGCACACGTCCGTATCACCCTGCTCAGGCTGGAGCCTGGGCGTGATCATACTCAGCAGGAACTCGCGAGGAACGATCTTCTGCCCCTCGAAGTCCACCGGCCCCAGGTCCAGCAGGCCGCACTCCTTCAGTGTATCCACGCCATCGAAGTGACCCGGCCAGCGGACGGTCTTCTCGGCAAACTCCTTCAACTCCGTCCTGGTGAAGATGAAACTGGGCATCCCAGGTGTCACCGCGCACTCCAGCTCTTCGTCCACACCGAACTTGTCGAACCGGAACCGCTCGCGGTCGATGAGGGCCGGCACCTCCACCACCTTGCCGCCCTTGAGCACGTTGAGCTTGACCATGTACTCGCGCAGCACGTGTTCGAAGGCCCAGGTGATCATGTACCTCAGGGGGTGCTTCTGCGCGGCCTCCTTGGAGGGGATTCCACCCACCCTGGCTACAGCCGTCTCTGCCTGGTCCAGCTTTCTGATCCCCTCACCGGTGGTCACGTTGCTCAAGCCCGGCGCGAAACCCATGCCGTCCACGAAGGTCACACCGTTCTTGATCGCCGTTTCGTGGATCCAATCACCGTACTCGTTGAGGCTCATGCCCTCGGGGAGCATCAAACCCTCGGTCTCGTAAGCGTCGGGGCGGCGATGGTACTCCTCCAGCATGTCCACCACGTGCAGCCCGGCCTCCACCGCGCTGTGGATGAGGTTGTAGCTGGTCCTCCTGTCAGGCAGGGCGATGACACCCACGTCGTAGAGGCCCATCAGCTTCTTGGTTTCCTCCCTGTTGAGGATGTCCAGGGGCTGTGGAATGACCTTGTCGCTGCCGATGAACTCCTTGGTCTGCTCCAGGGAGTCCTTTCGCCTCCCTACGATGCCGATAGCCTTCACCCTGCTATCCTGCGCCAGGTGCCAGGCCACAGCCTTGCCGATGCCACCTGAGCCTCCAAAAACGAGCACCTTCATGGTATCTACCTCCTGTCGATACGCCCACCTCTCAAATGCTGACGTACGGGTGGGTTCACAAGATTGCCGCAAAGCAGGGCAGATTATAGCCCATCGACCAGGGTTTCTCAAACAACGAGGGCCCGCGCTCTCGCGGGCCCTGTCTATCTCGAGGCAGCAAAGAACAATGTATCGATGGTGACCGACGCCTACTCCGCAGGCCTAAACGTAAGCGTTTCCCCATCCGGTCTCGTCATCTGCAACTGCCCACCGCTGACACGGAAGGTCGTGACGCCGGAAAGGTACTCCAGGTAGGTCTGCTCCTGCTGCATGATCCCCTCGGGGTCCATACAGGCCATCTCCGTCCAGAAGATGTTGCCCAGGGAGATGGTTTCCCCCTTCACCTCATACGACCCTCCATAGGTGTTGCAACCCGAGGAGCCACCGACGTTCGCATCGTCGAAGGTGGCGGTGATCTGTGTCCCAGGCAGCGGGGCCGCCAGACCGTACCCCACCAGCACCCACGAGGTGCCGTCCAGCGGGTCTTCTACAGTTGGCCCCGTCCCAGAGCAGGCAGCCAGCGCCACCAAGAGAACGACGGCCAGAATGGCCACGAGCCAGTTCTTGAGGTTCATCTTCTTCTTTCCTCTCCAATTCTAGTCTACACCTCAAAGACGCCTTTGCGCCTCCTGGAGTTCCGTGGGGAAAGGACCTGCGTGAGCGGGGGCTTTCCGAGCTCTCTACGAAGAGGCGGCACGCCGAGAGCGACGTGCCGCCCACAGAAGACAGCAGCTTACCTCCTCCATCAACTCTTCAGGAGCGCGTCTATCTCCACCATGGCATCTCTGATCAACTCACGCAGCGGCTCGAAGAGCGAGTCGTCCGTCTCTTCCACGCCACTCCAGCCGTAGCCCAAAGCTATCGCGTCGGCGCCGTCTTCACTCTCGGCGACTGCCTGGTACCCCTCGATGAGGGTCGCCTGCACGTCCTCAGGAACGCCGGGTGCGAAGCTCAAAGACATGGAGGGCAGAAGGGGAGACTCGGCGAAAACGACCACCTTGTCCAAGACGTCCGGGTACTCATCCGTCAACCTTTCCCGCGCACCCGCGAACACAGCCCCCGCCTCACAGTCGCCCTCGTAAACGGCCTGTACTACCGAGTCGGCGGTCCCCGCCTCTGTTTCCGCGGCCAGATCTGTCTGTGGATCGATGCCCTCGGCCAGGAGCATCAGTCTGGGCACCCTGTACCCCGCGAGCGAGTTGGGATTGGTCCAGCAGATGCTCTTGCCGGCCAAGCCGGATACGCTGGAGATGCCCGTGTCGGCACCGGCGATGAACTGGGCGGTGTACCCAGGATCGCCGTCATACTGAGTGCCCACCAAGGCCGTCTCGTACCCGTACTGCTCGTGGGCCACCAGGTATCCCTGGGGAAACACAATGATCGCGTGAGGCGTCTCTCCGGCGGCCAGCGAATCCAACAGATCGGCGTCGTTGGAGAAGGTAGGGCTCTCGATGACGTAACCGGTCTCCTCCGCCAACAGGTCGCCCAGCATGGTGTGGAACATCGGTCCCAGGCTCGCTACACCCGAGACCACGAGGGGATTCTCCTCGCTCCCCACCGGCGGCCCCTCGGGCGTGGGTGTGGGCTCCGGGGTGGGCGTAGGGGGCACCGGTGTGGGCGTCGGCGGCACCGGGGTAGCCGTAGGCTCCGCGGCCTCCGGGGCCTCCGTAGGCTCTGGGGGCTGGGTAGCATCAGGCGCCGGGGTTTCCGCGCCGCCTCCGCAGGCCGAGAGCAGCAGCGCTCCCACCACGAGCATACAGATCAACACTGACCACTTGCATAGCTTCATTGTTCGCTCCTTTCGTTTCTGGTCCGTTCCAGGACGATGTACGGGGGGCGTCGCAGCCGTGCACGCGCCGCTAGGTGATTTGGTGGATTCTACAACATCTTGGTGGGGATACCAAGTTGGATGGTATGGATCAACGGAGCACAACAGTCGGTGCCGACTCTAGGCTGTGGGCTTCGCCCCGCCTGACGCCATCCTGCACGAGCATATCGATCTCCGCCACTAGAGCCAGCAGGTACTCAAAGTCTTCGTCAGATTGGCGCGAACATACGTCTTGGGCAATCCTGCTCTTGCTGGCCTTCAAGGACTCCCTGTCAACGGAGAGCGGGTACTCCGAAGTCCTGGGGCGTCCCAGATTTAGCCACCCCATGTTCTCAGCTCGAATGATCGCGTCGGTCCCGAGGAACCTCTCTATGCCCACAAAGTTCCGCTCGAGCTGCGGATTGCCAAGGTGCTCAGGTGGTCGCCATGCCACGGAGGTCTCATGCGGCGCAAGGGTGGAGCGGAGATCGTTCAACTTGCGATCACCGACCTCCCAATCCGCGACTGCCACGATAGGCGCGTCCGGGGCTCGGCAGGCGACCGCACTGCGGTTCTCGCGTAGGTACCTGGTCATCGCGTCTATGCCGCCGGCCGATTCGACACCGAGCAACTCCGACAACGAGTGCACTTGCCAAGGATGCACGCCGCCCGACAACTCCACAGCTGCCCTCAGGTACTGAGCGTCGATCTTACCCTCTACAAGAACCAGAGGTTTGGCCTCATACAATAGCTCATGCACGAATCGTGAGATGCCCTTAACTGGGGCCATTCTCACCAAATCGCGCGGTGACGTGGTCTCGCAGTGTGACTCGCCCTCCGCTAGCTCGACTAGTACCGCAGTACTCGCCAATCGAGTGAAGATGTCACTGTGCGTGGTGCAGAACAACTGAAACCGGCCTGAACTTGCGGCCTCCTGGAAGAAACGGGCGAGGTGGTACTCAAGATTCATATGGAGAAAGGACTCAGGTTCCTCGATACCCCAGACCACTGCCTGCCTTGTCCCGAAGCGCTGAGCGAAGCTTGTATCGAGAAAGTGCAGTAGTAGGTACATCAGGTGCGCCTGGATCCCAGAGCCCTGAAGCTCGCTTGGGATTGTCGTGCCACCCGTGACACTCACATTGTACCCGAAGACGAACAGCAAATCCTCGAAGTCTCTCGCCGTTACCAGCTCGACTTCTTCGATCTCTTG
>Ga0315553_10001945_pt1 | contig 16808 bp, 14 predicted proteins | sample SalMarSW160140MG_FD_203099 | JGI IMG/M metagenome (GOLD analysis project Ga0315553, IMG submission 203099) | Salt marsh sediment microbial communities from the Plum Island Ecosystem LTER, Massachusetts, United States - Salt Marsh Sediment SW1601-40 ... | reverse complement strand
GGATGCGCACCACCTTGTAGCCTGTAGGCGCCGTGCGGTTCCACGAGCCGTGGAAGGCGACGAACAGGTCTCGGTGGTATTCATCAGGAAACTGCTGTCCTCCGTAAAATGCCAATCCCAATGGGGCCGAGTGCGCCTGCATTTCAACCACAGGTGCCAGTATGCCATCGCAGGCGTTTGGGCCTCCGAAATCCGGGTCCACGATGCGTCCACTATGGCAGTAAGGCCATCCCGCGTCGTTCTCTCCCTGGATGACGTAGATCGTCTCAGGCGGCAGGTCGTCGCCCAGCCAGTCACGCCCGTTGTTGGTAGCCCAGAGCTCGTTGGTGCCGGGCCGAAAGGTGATGCCGACAGCGTTGCGCAGCCCTCGTGCATAGATCTCCTCGCCGCTGCCGTCCGGGTTGTAGCGCACGATGGTCGCTCGTCTCTCGTTCTCTTCGACGCACACGTTGCACGAGGAACCGATGGAGATGAAAAGTGTGGACCAATCAGGGCTAAAGAGTACAGTACGGGTGGAGTGGCCGCCGTCCGGCAGCCCTCCCACGATCACCTCGCGCTTCTGAAACACACCGGCTTCGTCCGGTGCGCTCAAGCGCAAGATCTGGGTCGTTTCTCCGACGTAGAGGGAGCCGTCCGTGTAGAAGGCAATGCTGCTGGGGGCGCGCAGACCCTCGGCGATGACTTCCACGCCGTCTGCCACGCCATCGCCGTCCCGATCGGGAAGCCGTACGATACGCCCGGCGCCTCGATCGGCTACGTAGAGCTGGCCGTCTGGGCCGAGCGTCATCATACGTGGGCTGCCCATCGCCGCCGAAAAGATCGAGATGCCAAAGCCAGACGGGAGGTTGATCGGCTCCACCGGCGGGAGCACGCGCGTAGCGATGACCTGCACAGTGGGTGTGGGTGTGTGGGGTTGAGAGGGGGTAGGCGTGGAGGTGAGGGTAGGTTCCGCGCCAGTCGTCAGAGTGGGGATGGGCTCATCGGCAGTTCCTGAGGTAGGCAGCGGAACCGTCGTCGGTGCAGGGGGGTCGGGGAGCTCCTTGTGCAGCAAGGTCTGTAGACGGCGAGGACCGACCAGCCAAACAGCGCTCAGCACAACCAGTAGGATCAGCGCACTCACAATCAGCAACTTTAGCCAGGATTTCCTCATCTGTAACGTTGATTCTCCACTGGTGGTGGGCTCTATTCTCTCCAGATCGATTCCATTTCCCACACATCCGTTTGCCAGAGATGGCCATCGCCACCTTTGGCATACAACTCGAGCCTGTTGTATGGGCTGCGGGGAAAAACCAGATCGGTTATCGAAACGCTTCCGTCGTTCGCCAAGACTTCTATCGAAGACCGGTCCACAAAGATGTCTAGCCTCATCCTGTTCGATTCCGGGATTCCCATAACCTCGTGCCGGAAACCTGCAAAGTCTGGATTAAAGTCGGTCACACCTGAATCTCGACGGTCGACGAACAGTCTTTGGGTCAGAGCCTCATAGCCGACGGTTGTTTTTTCACCATTTGTGTTTCCTACGACGAGTCCGAACTCGGATGCTGTTCCTGGTTCATACTCGACTAGAACCTCAAATGCCCCGTTCGTCAAACAATCTGCTATCGTGAGGCCCATCGTTTCAGAAATAGCCCTGTCCTCCACTTTGAGGCTCTTTCCCCTCAAAGCCAGCAGTTCGATGACCGGTATCGATGCAAGGCGGACTTTTTTCGACTGTGTCGTCTTCAGAACGAGTTCGCGCGGAATGGTCATTGTTCCCCGCCAAGGCGATGTAGGGATATCCTCTGCATATCGCCAGTTGCTCATCCAGCCAAGGAATATGCGGCGCCCATCCTGTTCTGGGACATCCGAGAAGGTTATGCCTGCGTAATTGTCCCTGCCATAGTCGAGCCAAAGGGTAGTTGTGTGGGGATTGCTGTTGATAAACCTTGTGCCATCAAAATCGCCAACAAAGTACTGCGTGCCGGAACCACCATTCGGAGAGCCGTCGCCGGTGGATACCAGCATGACCCATCTCTTGTTCTCAACGTTGTGGTCGACGGGCAACTCAAACAGGTCGGGACACTCCCAGACACCGCCATGAGCACCCTCAAGTTCTCCAAACTCGCTCGCATACGTCCATCTCCGCAGGTCCGGGGATGTGTAGATCATCACTCGGTCGCTGGTGGCGATGACCATCACCCAGCGGTTCGACTCATCGTGCCAGAACACCTTGGGGTCGCGGAAATCCTGAATGCCGGGGTTGGGTATCACCGGGTTGTCTGGATACATGATCCAGTTTCTTCCTCGATCGTTGCTGTAGGCTATCCCCTGTTGTTGATGGCCTTTGTGTTCTTGGGTAAAGATGGCCATCAGCACCTTTTCGTCGCCGGTCTGGAGCCCACTGCTGTTGTTCCAGTCTACTACAGCACTCCCTGACCAGATGGCCCCCAACTGATCGGGGTATAGCGCGATGGGAAGGTGCTCCCAATGAACCAGATCAGGGCTTACGGCGTGTCCCCAGTGCTTTGCTCCATGGTGATCAATCGTCTCAGGCAGGTACTGATAAAATAGGTGATACTCTCCATCATAGGTCACCAGGCCGTTGGGATCGTTCATCCACCCCTTTTCGGGGGTGAAATGGAACTGTGGCCGGTAGCTCTCTGTATAGGTGGCGCCTGCTCCGCAACCGTTCATGGTGAATGCCAGAATCAATCCTGTGACCGTTATTCCTATCGCAAAGACTCGGTTCTCCCTCAACCGCCGACCACCACCTTCTTCTACAGACCCCCCTCGTGCGCGTCTGTGGCGTGGCCTGCCGGGGTTTCCTCAGACGGCCTCTCACCGGCGGTGACGCCGACAAAGGCTCCCATCGGCACCTCCACGAACAGTGGCCGTTGGGTGCTCTCGGTCATCTCTTGCAGTGGAATCCCCTCTTCTCGGAACAGCCGCTTGATCAGGTTGGTGCACGTCTTGCCGCCACACGCCCCCATCCCGGCTCGCGTCACGCCCTTGATGTGGTTCATGTCTCGGATTCCGGCTCGGATCAGTGCCCGAATCTCCCCCACCGTCACCCGCTCGCAGCGGCAGATGACCTCGTCATCCGTCATACGTTCGACGTATCTTTCCATCGGCTCCGTCACCGCTGGCTCCTGCACTCGGATGCCTGCAATGTATTTGGCGATCTCGCGCGGGGCCCGCACCTGCACCAGCAACGCCTGGTCGGCGAACTTTGGGGCGCGTACCCTCGTTACCTCCACGTTGCCCAGCATGGTTCCTTCTGTGTCCAGCACCGTTACAATGTCTCCCTCGTGAATTGTGGTCCGTGTGAACTCGTAAGGGATCGTCACTGTCGGGTACTCGGCGTGTTTGCGGAAATCCACCAGCGTGATGGCCAGCCCGGGACAGATCGCGACACACTGGGCACACCCGGTGCAGCCCTCTCCCACGTACTCTGGCAATGCTCGAATGTCTATGGATTGCCCCAGGTCCGCTCCCTCCATCACGATGCACCCCTGCGGGCAGACGGAGGTGCAAGGGTTGCAGGGAATCTCTTGGGCACAGTGGAGCACCGGGAAGATGCCATCTTCCCCTTCCGGTATATCCTCGGTGACAACGGCTCCGGGACGGGATTTGAGGATCTCGGCGGTGCGGTGCCACTCTGGCGGGATATCCCCCACGTCTCGCCCCAGGCTGCGGGCGATTTCTAGCCCTCGGATGCGTCCGGTGAACATCGCCGCCGATGCCTCAGCGATCTCCTCCGCGTCCCCCGCCGCATAGACTGGCAGACCGAACTCTTGCGCCTTGTGCAAGAACTCGTCCACCGGGTCCAGGCCAACGGCGATCAGCACGGTGTCGCAGGCAAACGTTCGTTCTGTGCCGGCGATGGGGCGCCAGTTCTCGTCGATCTGGGCGATGGTCACCGATTCTACCTCGTGCTCGCCATTTGCGCTTAGCACGGTATGGGAGACGTATATGGGCACCCCCATCCGGGCCAGCTTGTCTTTGTGCACCTTGTAACCGGTACAATCGGGCAGCGCCTCGCACAACCCAACCACCTGGATTCCTGCCTGGAGTGCGTGATAGCCGGCAATCAGCCCCACGTTGCCGCCCCCCAAGATGAACAACCGTTCTGTGGGCTGCACCAGATCCCGATTCAGCAGCGTCTGGAAAGCCCCCGCCCCATAGACCCCCGGCAGCGAGTTTCCTTTGAACGCCAGCGACTTTTCCCGCGCCCCTGTGGCCACCAGCAGCGCGTGGGGTTGGACGACGACATAGTGTCCCTCCCGCAGGACGCCCACTTTGCGATCAGAAAAGACCGCCACCGCGGTCGTGTTGAGCCAAACCTGGATGTTCTCAAACTGGAATAGTTCTTCCTCCAATTTAGTGGCGATGTCGATACCCCTCGTGCCGGCGTAGCAGGCATCTATAGAGCCAAAGAACTTGTGAGTTTGGAGGATCAGCTTGCCGCCCAGGCGATGCTTGTCATCCACTAGGAGGGTGCGCACGCCAGCTTTCCCCAGTTCGATGGCTGCCGAGAGTCCCGCCGGCCCACCGCCGATGATCAGGCACTCCACTTCGATCGACTCGGTTGGCTGCACCATCCACATCTGGGGGACAGCGTGGACGTCGGGCAGGACCGGTTTCCCCTCCATTGGCTTGACCTGCATCCCTGGCAGCACCAGTGTCATACACGCCTTGACCGGCAGGCCATCGGCGATCACCAGGCATTGGGAGCACTGCCCGTTGGCGCAGAACATACCCTGGGGGGCGCCGTCCTTGTGGTGGTGACCAAAGATGCGCACCCCGTTGGCAAATAGGGCCGAAGAAATCGTTTCGCCCTCGTGAGAGTGCATCTCCTGGCCCTGCCAGGTGAACGTGAACTCTGGCCGTTCCTCAACTTTGAGGATCGGATGCTCGTGAATGCGATATTCTGCCATAGCAACCTCCTTGGAGCAAGAAAACGTTTCACGCGCGGCCAGAATCCGTGGGAGCGGGTGAGGGGTCCGGAAAGCGAGGGCTATCCCACAGGTTCTTGCCCGGGCTCTGTCACTATCATACGCGCACATGGAGTAAAGGGCAAGTCAAGGGTGTCACCTTTTGCCTATTACGACCTTCGCTTTGCGAGCAGATGACCTCAAGTTATGCCTCTTTCTAAAGATGTCACCTTTCCTTCTGATACAACCTGGAGTACAATTCCCCCTGGGGGCACGCGGTCCTGTGTCCACTCTCCAGTCCTTAATCTGGCGCAGGGGGCCAGCCGATGGGAGCAAAAGAGCAATTCTCTCACGAAACCTACCTCTCGCCCTTCACATGGCGCTACGGCTCTCACGAGATGCGCGCCATCTGGGGCGAGGCGCACAAACACAAGCTCTGGCGGCGTGTGTGGGTGGCCTTGGCAAGCGCGCAGCATCGTGCCGGCCTGGTCACGGCGGAACAACTGGCCGAACTTCGAGCGCACCAGGACAACGTGGACCTGTCCCGCGCTGCCGAGATTGAGGCCCAGATTCATCACGACCTGATGGCCGAGATCCGGGCCTTTGCCGAGCAGTGTCCTGTGGGTGGTCTCATCATCCACCTGGGGGCCACCAGCGCTGACGTTGAGGATAACGCCGACGTGCTGCGCATCCGAGAGGCTCTCGATCTGCTGCTGGAGCAGTTGGGTCCGCTGCTGTCTGATCTGGCCGATGGTATCGAGCGCCACGCCGACCACGTCTGTATGGCCTTTACCCACCTCCAGCCTGCCGAGCCTACCACCGTTGGTTATCGCCTGGCGACTTATGGTCAGGATCTATTGGAGGATTACCATGAGCTCCAGCGCCTACACCAGGGCTTGATGGGCAAGGGGATCAAGGGAGCGGTGGGCACCGCCGCTGCCTACGCCCAACTGCTTGAGGGTACCGGAATGAGCCCCGCCGAACTGGAGGGGTACGTGATGGCGGAACTGGAGTTGACCCCCTTCCCCATCGCTACCCAGGTCTACCCTCGCAAACAGGACTATCGCGTGCTGACCGCACTGGCAGGCCTGGCTCTCTCCCTCTACCGTTTTGCCTTCGATCTGCGGCTGCTCCAGTCACCCCCCATCGGCGAGTGGAGCGAGCCCTTTGGGGCGCGGCAGGTGGGCTCGTCGGCGATGCCCTTCAAGCGCAACCCGATCAACGCCGAGAATATGGACAGCCTGGCACGGTACGTGGCCGCCCTCTCCCGCGTGGCGTGGGACAACGCCGCTCACTGCCTGTTGGAGCGGACTTTGGATGACAAGGCCAATCGCCGCCTCATCCTCCCTGGCGCGTTTCTGGCCAGCGAGGAGCTTGTCCGTCGGGGCCATCGTATCTTGCGCGGCCTGCGGTTCTACGACGAGGCCATAGGCCGCAACCTGGATGCCTACGGTCCTTTCGCTGCAACTGAGCGACTCTTGATGGAGGCAGTACGTCACGGGGCCAGTCGTCAGGATATGCACGAGCTGATCCGCCGCCACGCTATGGCTGCCTGGCAGGAGGTGTGGGTCGGGGAGCCCAACCCGCTGATCGACCGGTTGACTGCTGATCCAGGCATACTGCGCTATCTGCCGGCCAGCCGTGTGCGTGACTTGCTCGACGCGGCTGCTCACGTCGGCGACGCCCCGCAGCGGGCCCGGCAAATGGCGGCCTCGATCCGCGCACACGTGGGTAAGGAATTGCCGGGAGCTTGAGCTTCAGTCTGCGAGTGTATGAGAATGGAAACAGGTCAAGGAACAAGATTTGCTGTTCTGGCCGATCTTCATGGCAACGGCGACGCGTTGCGGGCTGTGCTGGCCGATCTGGACGGGTGTGGTGGGGTTGATCGACTCTTGGTTCTGGGCGACATCGTCCTGCTGGGACCCGATCCCGGCCAGGTAGTCGAGTTGCTGATGGCCCGAGATGGAATCGGCGTCTACGGCAACACCGACCGGTTTCTGCTCGATACCGATTGGCCCGCTTTCCAACCCCAGAGTGAGGAGGACGAGGCGGACCGAGCTCTGTGTGTGTGGGCCCTGGAGCGGCTGGACGAACGAGCACAAGCCTGGCTGCGAGCCCTTCCTTTTCGGCGGGACCTTGAGGTGGACGGTCAACGGCTGCTGCTGGTGCACGCTTCTCCCCGCAGTGACAGGGATGTCATCCAGGCTGATACCCCAGAGGATGACGTCCTGGCGATGATGGCCGGTGTGCGGGCCGATCTGCTGCTGCTTGGCCACACCCACGAGCCATTCGACCGCTCGGTGGGAGCCGTGCGCCTGATCAACCCCGGCGCTGTAGGTTATCCTCGGGGGCAAATGGGGACTGCACGCTATGCACTTCTTACCTGGGATGGGCGCTGGCGGGTCGAGTTTCGCCTCGTTCGTTACGAGATTGAGAAGACCGTTGCCCGGCTTCTGGCAGCTCGACGCCCTTACCGGCTCTGGATTGCAGGGACACTGCGCCGCGCCATCCACACTCCCCTCGACACGTTGGAATAGGGGCGATCCCAACTTTGAGATGCGGAGACGGGGTATCTCTGCTTGAGGTCATGTTGCTCTCAAGAGATCGCTGTATCTCGCCCCAGCGCACCCGCTTGCCCATCAGGCACGGATGGTGTAAAATGCACTCCTAGGGCGGCGAGAAGGGGGGACTATGGAGAACGTACTGCTAGCTACTTTCCAGCGGGATATCACGCGCCATTACGAGCTAGCTCAGGCGTACGGGGCGGGGTTGGAGCTTCAGGTCTATGGTTATGACCCGGATCTGCTCGATAGCGACTGGCGCGTGGTGCTCGACCAGCATAAAGCCCTTCTCCACGACTTTGAGGGCGAGATCTCTCTCCACGGGGCCTTCCTCGACATGGCACCGGGCAGCGTTGACCGCCGTGTTGTGGAGGTGACCCGAGATCGGTTTATGCTCGACCTCGACATCGGCGCCGAGTTAGGCGCCCGCACCATCGTTTTTCACACCCTCTTCTTGCCGCAAGTCTACCGTCCTGTCGTGGGCGATGGCCCCAGCTATCGCCTGAGTTGGACGGAGAGACAGGTCGAGTTCTGGGGACCCATAGCGGAGGAGGCCGCCCAGCGCGATCTGCTCATCGCACTGGAGAATATGTGGGAGCCCGAACCCCAGATCATTGGCGACGTGCTGGATCAGGTCGACTCACCTAACCTGGGTTCCTGCCTTGATGTCGGCCACTTTTATTTGTTCTCCGATTTCCTGCCTCTATCCAGGTGGATCGACCAGATCAGCCATCGGCTGATTCATTGCCATATGAACAACCACCGCGGTTCGTACGACGAGCATCTGCCCCTCGACGTTCCCGGTGGGGTGATCGACTATCAGAGGGATGTCCTGCCGCTGCTGCGAGCGCTGCCCAACTCGCCTACGCTCTCACTGGAGATGGACGAGGTCGCCGCCCTGGAGAGCAGCCTTCACTATCTGGGCCTGGCGAGACGCTAGTTCCCTATCTGGCCAAAGCCGACTATCACTCTTCCGCGCCCTGCCAGGGGCGGTACTGCAGTAGCTCCTGGGGTAGGAACAGATACAGGCACGTCAACCCGGCGATCACTCCCCCCAGGTGGGCAAATGATCCCACCAGGCTGTATATGTACCCATATTCCTGGAACTGCTGCTCCAGGTACCCATTCAACACATCCCGCGTTACGGTGTAGACGATGAACACCCAGGCCGGCGTGTACAGTGGAATCGGGATGGGCAGAATCCCGAACAGCATCGGCAAGGTTCGGATGCGCTGGTCTTGGTACAGGAACAGGTAGGCGGCCACGATGCCCATTACCGCGCCACTTGCTCCCAACCCCGGCACCATTCCCTTGGTGACGGGCAGTGCTGCGCGCCCCAACACGCTCGCCACGCCTGACACGAACACACATGTCAGGTAAAAGAGCCCAAACTTGGTCGGTCCGAGCACGTCCTCCAATCGCCGCCCGAAGAAGAACAGAAAGAACATATTGCCCAGTAGGTGTGACCATCCGGCGTGTAGAAACGCCGAGGTTAGCATACTCAGCGCGCCGAGCCCTGTTCCTTCCAGGATGTCGGCCGGTACCAGCATAATCTGGCTCCTTATGGCGGCCCATGCCTCTTTGTCTTGGAGCCACCACGGGAGCAAGGCGTAGAAAAACACGTGGATGGCCACGTTTATCGCGATCAGCCCCCACGTCATAGCCGAGAAGGTGCGATGACGGCCCCGGGCGTCCTGCAGCGGGAGTAGCAGGATGAATGACAGGATACGGTCGAGGGCCAGAGCGATGAGTGTCATCATCGTATCTGTGTTACCTTAGCAAAAGGATCATTGTCATTCCCACGCCCCACAGTACCGCGCCTGGGATGCCTATCAGGGCCTTTTGCTCGAGCCCTCGTATCCCCTTCGGGCCGAAGGCGGCCTGCATACCGGGATTGAGGGGGACGTCGGTGGCGCACGCCCACATGTAGGCGCCTACGCTTGCCATCATCAGCGCGACCCATGCCGCCAGGTTTATGTGCCACGGCACTAACCCCGCGTTGACTAGAGCTGCGAGCATCGGGATCAGCATCAGCCCGCCTATCCGGCGTAATGTCTCTCCCCACCCCTGGCTATCTTGCTCGGGCTTGGGATCCTCCCCCCATTTCGACAGCCGACGTCGCGCTTCCCGACCCAGCGCGGTATGGGGCGCTGTTAATTCGCAAGCTCGTCGATAGTGCCGCACTGCGTATGCTCCCTGCCTCTGTGCAAGATACACGTCGCCCAGGAGCATGTGGGCCTCCACGTGGTCTGGCGCTAGGCTGGTGGTTTTTTTCAGCAGGTCGAGCGTCTCCCGAGTCTCTCCCTCCTGCTCGACCTTGAGCCGTGCCAGCTCGAACAGAATTCCCGGGTCATCGTCAGTTTGCTCCGCCGCCCGTTCGTACATGTCCCGCGCCTCGGCCAGCATCTGGCGTAGGATGTAGATCGTTCCCAGGCGGGCGTACAGGGCTGAATCGCTGGGGTCGCTTTTGATGGCGCGCTTGTACGTGGCGATGGCCCTTTCGTCCTGACCCAGCTCCTTGTACACCGCCGCCACGCCCCCCAGCACCTGTGCATCGTTGGGGGCCTCAGCGATTGCCCGTGCCGCTGCCTCCTCCACCCGCTCGCCGCGATGGTGTGCCAGATAGGCTTGGGCCAATGCCAGGTGGTAATGCCCCCCGTCGCCGTAATCCCCCAACCCCTCTCCGCATTCCGGGCACGCCCTTTGCTTTGCGTCGACGTAGTGGCCGCAGGCGGGGCATGCTACGATCAGGACCTGACCACAGGATCTGCAGATTGTCCCGGAGGGTGGGACTGGCTCACCACAGCGGGGGCAGCGCTCCTGTACGTCTAGAATGGGGGAGGCTTGTTGATCCAGCCAGCTTAGGCCCGACTGGGCGTGCCGGTTGTGTGGGTTGATCGCCAGCACGTTTTCCAGGCATACCCGCCGCTCCTCGATCGACTCCACTGCGGCGCTCAGCCACAACCATGCCTGTTCGTTCTCTTCGTCCAGTTCTGTCACCCGCAGCAGCACCTGCCGCGCTTCCTGCTTCCGCCCGGCCTTGGCTGTGGCGATCCCGCGTTGGAGGAGTTCGTTCACCTCAAGGGAGGTGGGCATCTGGTTTCTCCATCGATTTCTTTCGGCCAGATTATAAGTGCTCTTTATTGAGAGAGCAAGGGCAAAGAATACTTGCCGCTCAAATCGTGGGGGGCAAACCACCGTTCTGCGCCACTCTCAGAATTGTCCCCTGTGTAAACTGTGATACCATTATGCTTATGCAACGTCAAACCTGATCAACACACAATCCGCAGGAGGGAATCGAGCCCTATGTCTGAAAACCAGAGCTTTCATATGACCCCGGAGGACTTCCGGCGCTACGGTCGGGCCGTGGTCGATTGGATCGCCGACTACTATGAGCGCGTCGAGTCGTTGCCCGTGCTGTCCCAGGTGGCCCCGGGCGAGATCCGTGCGTCGCTTCCTCCCCAGCCCCCCGTCCACGGCGAGCCCTTCGACGCCATCCTCCAGGACGTAGAGGACCTGATCCTGCCCGGCATCACCCACTGGCAGTCGCCCAGCTTTTTCGCCTTTTTCCCCGCCAACGTCTCGGGCCCGTCCGTCCTGGGGGAGCTGCTCTCGGCCGGCCTCGGCGTCCAGGGAATGCTCTGGGCCACCAGCCCCGCCTGTACCGAGCTAGAGACCCACCTCCTCGACTGGCTCGTCGATATGCTCGATCTCCCGGCAGGGTTCAAATCCACCTCGGCGGGCGGCGGTGTGATTCAGGATAGCGCCTCCAGCGGCTCCCTGTGCGCTCTCCTGGCTGCCCGCGAGCGCGCCACCAACTATGCCAGCAACGAGCGAGGCTGCGATGGTCGCCTCGTCGCCTATTCCTCTACCCAGACTCATTCCTCCATCGAAAAGGCCGTCAAGATCGCTGGCCTGGGGCGCGACAACCTCCGCCTCATAGAGGTCGATGACGCCTTCGCCATGCGGCCTGATGCCCTCGCCCGCCAGATCGAGCGTGACCGCCAGGCTGGCCTGATGCCCTGTTTCGTCTGCGCCACCGTGGGCACCACCTCCTCTAATGCCATCGACCCCCTGCCCGAGATCGGCTCCCTCTGCCGCGCAGAGGGGCTTTGGCTCCACGTCGACGCCGCTATGTGCGGCACCGCCGCCCTGTGCCCCGAGTTCCGCGCCATTCACGATGGCCTCGAACTGGCCGATAGTTACTGCTTTAACCCCCACAAGTGGATGTTCACCAATTTTGACTGTGACTGCTTCTACGTCGCCGATCGGGCTGCCCTGATCCACACCCTGAGCATTCTCCCCGAGTACCTGCGCAACCAGGCCACCGAGTCCGGTGCTGTTTTTGATTATCGGGACTGGCAGATCCCCCTCGGGCGTCGCTTCCGCTCGCTGAAGCTCTGGTTCGTCATCCGTCACTATGGCATCGAGGGCCTCCGTCATCACGTTCGCCGTCACGTCGCCCTGGCCCAAGAGTTCGCCGCCTGGGTCGAGGCCGACGACCGCTTCGAGTTGGCCGCTCCCGCCCCCTTGAACCTCGTCTGTTTCCGCCATCGGGGAGGCGAAGCGGTCAACCAGGCCATCCTCGACCGCCTGAACCGCAGCGGTGACTTGTACCTGACTCACACCCGGCTGAACGATCAGCTCACGCTGCGCCTCTGCGTCGGCCAGACTCACACCGAGTCTCGCCACGTCGCTCAGGCCTGGCAGCGGATCACGCACGCCGCCGCAGGGCTGTCAGAACTCGGCACGAAACGATAGATTTGCGTGCCAGTTTGTGTTATACTGTAGGTACATGGACTGGAAGTTACCATTTTATCAGGCCAACCAGCTCTCCTCGACGACATGGCCTGACAAGAGCCATATCAACCAATTGGCTTAACAAGGAAGTTGGAGTATGCAGCGTTCCTTCGTATGGTTTATCTTGCTGAGTATGGCAGTTGTTGTGTCCACCATTGTTTCCTGCGGTCCAACCCCGCTCTCTACACCTGCGCCAACTGACACGCCACCGCCGACTGCGATACCGTCCCCAACCAACACCCCTACACCTGAACCTACTACGCCGACTAGAACACCCACACCGACCGAGACACCGACGGCGACGCCTTTACCCCCTACCCCGACCCCACAATGGCTTAGACTGACGAGCACCGCCTTTGATGCAGGGGAGATGATCCCTAAGAGGTATTCCCGCCGTGGTGAGGATATCTCACCTCCGCTGGAGTGGAGCGATCCGCCCCAGGGTACATTGAGCTTCGCTCTCATCGTCTTTTCCGACCCTCTGATGGATGGTGGGGGTAACTGGGTCCAGTGGATCCTCTACAATATCCCGGCCGAGACCCGGGCCTTGCCGGGGAACGTCACGCCGGATGCTGATGGTTGGCTGCTCGATGGCAGCCGGCACTATGACAACAGTTGGGGAGAACTGGCGTATGGTGGCCCCAATCCACCTCACGTCCAAACATTTAGCTATTACTTTGTGCTCTACGCTCTGGATACGACGCTCGATCTGGAGGCTGTGGAAGAAACCATGCGCGCAGACGGATCGCTTCCCTGGATCGGTGCGAGCAAAGCGATACTGTTAGAAGCAGTGGAAGGACACATCCTGGCCCTGGGAGAGCTTGTGGGGAAATACAAAGAGGATTGACTTACTCGCAGGTTAGGGTATAATGGCGCGACTGTTAGCAGTTGGCCGTGGGTGACCAGCGATGGTCATCGGCTAGTCACCGGCGGCGAATTGCTGACTGTTTAATAGGGAGGATGGATGCCAAAACGAACGTATCAGCCCAAGAAACGGAAGCGCATTCGTACGCATGGCTTCCGAGCACGCTCAGCCACCCCTGGGGGGAGAAGGGTTCTCAAGGCCCGACGCCGCAAGGGCCGTCACAACTTGGCTGTAAGCCACGAGCAGGCCAAGAAGCTGAACTGGAAGGAAAGCTCCTATCGGCCACGACGTTGAGCCTCGCGGTGGAACGGCGGATTCGGTTGCGGCGGACCAGCGACGTGCGGCGGGTGTACGATGAGGGACAGTCGTGGCCCCATCGCCTGCTCGTGCTGGTCGCGCGGCCTAATGACCTCCATTTTAGCCGTGTGGGAGTCACTGCTAGTCGAAAACTCGGGGGGGCGGTGGCCCGTAACCGGGCCAAGCGCCTCATGCGCGAAGCGGCGCGCCATCTCTACCCCCGGTTCGCGGTTGGCTGGGACGTGATGCTCATCGCCCGCCCTCGGATTCTCGAGGCCAAAGAACCTCGGGTCGAGGAGGCATTGGCGGCGTTGCTGGAACGGGCTGGAGTTGCACGAGACACAGTCGGATGAGATCAGTCCTACTAGGGGCTATACGCCTCTATCAGATAACCCTCTCGCGTGTGTTTCCTCCTACCTGTCGTTTCTGGCCTTCCTGTTCCCAGTATAGCTACGAAGCGATCGCCCGCTACGGGGTCTGGCGCGGCGGCTGGTTGGCAGTCAGACGTGTGGCCCGCTGTCATCCGTTTAACCCGGGGGGATATGACCCCGTTCCCGAACTGGACATAAAGACGTGAGTTGGAAGGAGTGAGTCATTGAATCGGTCTTGGATATACCGTTTGACGCTCACCTTGGTGGTGTTTGGCGCGCTGCTTTTGGGCACCAGTGGTTGTGCTGGTGGTGCGGCCCGGGCCACCAGTTGGACGGGATTGACCGTCGTTGGGGAGCGTCTGTACTTTGCTGATCTGCAACAGATCGCCGTAATAAATGCGGCCGATGGTGATGTTCTGTGGACGTTTCCCGCGGATCCCGGGGAGGAGCGGCTGGGGTCCTTCTATGTCACCCCGGCGGTAGACGAGTCCCACATTATTGTGGCCTCTGAGATACCTGCCAGAGGTTTCCTTTCGCAACCGACCTACGCAGTCTGGGCAATAGATCCAGAGAGCCGTCGCGATCTATGGCACTTTGACGATGCCACCGCTCCCTTCATTGAAGGTGGCGCTATGGGCGACGGAATCTTTGTGATCGGCAACAGCGATGGCTACGTTTATGGTCTCGACGTCGAGACCGGGGCTCAAAAGTGGCCTCCCTTCAGAACCGAACATCGGGTCTGGGCTACGCCCCTCATTGTCGATGATACCGTATACGTCGGCTCGATGGATCGCCACCTGTACGCGCTGCGCCTCTCTGATGGTAAGGAGCTATGGCGCTTTCCCGCTGGAGGGAGCATGACAGATGCTGGCCCCGTTAAGGGTGCTTTTGCCAGCGCGCCGGTCCTGCGGGATGACACGCTGTACGCCGGTGCCTTTGACGATCGGGTCTATGCGATCGATGCCGCCACCGGGCGCGAGCGCTGGCGCTTTGCAGGTGATAATTGGTTCTGGGGCAGCCCTGCTGTTCACAATGACGTCGTTTACGTAGTGGACGTCGTCGGGCACGTTTATGCCCTGAATGCCGATTCCGGTGAGCTGGTGTGGGACAAGCCCCTCGATGCGCCAGTGCGAGCCGGCCCAGCGCTCACCGAAGATGGCAGCAAGCTGCTCATCGGCAGTGAGAACGGCACCCTGTACGCCCTTGATACCTCCGATGGTTTTGCGATGTGGTCTCGGGAGGACGAGGGCCAGGTGCTGTCGACACCGATGGTCGACGGGTCGGTGGTGTACGAATCGCGTGTGTTTGGGTCGTTTCGACTGCGAGCGCTGCACGTGGACAACGGGCGCGACATTTGGACCTATCCACCCCCAGATGAGGGGTAATCGGAGAGAGGACAGACGTGTTTAATTTTCTCGCCTACCCAATGGCTAATATCATACTGCTCCTGTACAACCTGTTGGGGCAGAGTACTGTCGCGGCGATTGCGGCCTTGACCGTCGTGATCAACTTGCTTATCGTGCCACTGACGCTGAGTCAACAACGGTCGACCCGTCGTATGCAGGAAATGCAGCCCGAGCTGGAGAAACTGCAGAAAAAGTATGCCAAGGATAAGGAGCGACTGGCCCAGGAGCAGATGAAGATGTACCGGGAAGCCGGTATCAACCCTATGGCTGGGTGTCTGCCGCTTCTGATCCAGATGCCGATCTGGTTTGCCCTGATCTCTGCCATCCGTTTCGCCATACCCACGACGCCCTTGGAGGTGTTCCAGTTCTCCCGGCACATCGGCGAGTGGTTGCCGGGTCTCGTGTACAAGCCCGAGTTCATCGTTGGCATCGTGCCGCTGCAGAGTACTTTCCTGGGAATGGATTTGGGACGTCCGCCCAGCACGGCCCAGTGGTGGTCCTATTCGCTGCCGATCCTGGTCTTTGCCACCACCTGGTTGCAGCAAAAGCTGCTGACGCCGCCAACTGTTGGCGATGACCAATCGCAGGCTGCGATGATGAACCGGCAGATGCAGATTATGATGCCATTGATGCTCATGTTCTTTACGCTACAGTACTCCACCGGGCTGTCGATCTACTTTGTGATGTCCAGTTTGATCCGTATGGTTCAGTACTATTTCATCCAGAACGGACGGGGTGCCAAAGCGTCGTAGCAAGGCAGGAGGACCGCCAGCGTGATGGCGCTGCGCGCGGCTTGAGGAGTGTGACATATGGTGGAATTCGACCGTGTGATTGAGGCGACGGGGGACGATGTCGAGGCTGCGGTTGCGGAGGGGTTGACCCGTCTTGGGGTTGACCGGGACGCGGTAGAGGTAGAGGTCCTGGACGATGGCAGCCGGGGGCTGTTCGGGATCGGGGCCCGAGAGGCCCGCGTGCGGTTGACCATCAAGCCCCGGGACGTGTCTCTCCCTGAGCCTGTCATCCCCGATCCCGCCCCGAGCACAGCCGAAGGACCTGCCCTGAGCACAGCCGAAGGACCTGCTCCCGACGCGCTGGAGGAATCAGAGGCGAAAAAGAACACAGCCCAGATGGCCAAAACCGTGTTGTTGGAGCTTTTGGTCCTGATGGGGATGGACCAGGCGCAAGTTGTGACGCGATGGGCCAAGCCTGCTGGAGATGAAAAAGACCCACCGTTGGTGCTCGATGTTAGTGGTCCGGGCACCGATGTGTTAATTGGTCGTCGCGGCAAGACCATGGCCGCATTGCAGCATATTACCCGGCTAGTCGTTGGGCGGGAGGTTGAGGGTCGGGCGCATTTGGTTGTAGACGTAGATGGTTTTAAGGCTCGCCGAGAAAAGTCGTTGCGTCGCCTGGCCCGCCGTATGGCGGAGCAGGCGATCAGTACCGACCGCACCGTGGTGCTGGAGCCAATGCCTCCCCACGAGCGCCGTATCATCCACTTGGTGCTGCGTGACAACCCCAACGTAACTACTGAGAGCGTCGGTGATAGGGATCGGCGCAAAGTGACGATCATTCCACAACACTAGTCGGTCGCT
>Ga0315553_10001944_pt1 | contig 16811 bp, 15 predicted proteins | sample SalMarSW160140MG_FD_203099 | JGI IMG/M metagenome (GOLD analysis project Ga0315553, IMG submission 203099) | Salt marsh sediment microbial communities from the Plum Island Ecosystem LTER, Massachusetts, United States - Salt Marsh Sediment SW1601-40 ... | reverse complement strand
GATAATCCCATGTATGATCAGGTTCTTAAATGACCCTTCCATCATGGATGCTTCGAGCCATCCGGAAAGCAAATTGATTCCGGAATCCAGCCAGTCCATAGGATATTGCCCCAATTCAAAGGTTGAGAAGAACATGACAAACATAAAAAAGAGAAAAATCGGGTATCCGAAAAGACGGTGTGTCATGAACGAATCAACTGCTTCGGTTTTGTCCATACGGGATACACCACCAACAAAGGTTTCTTTGAGTGCACCAGAGATAAATCCATACCGGGCACCCCTGATCAATGTATCGCTCTCTTCATTATACATCTGTTCAAGTCTGCTGATTTCCAATTGAGTACATGTATTTATTTTTTCATGGTTGCTCAATACGGAAAGGGTAAAATTGATGGATTCATCTTTTTCAAGAAGCCTGACAGCATAAAACCGGGAAGCTAACGTGATAAATCGTTCCTGATTCTGCCGGATCTCTTCTTCTATTTTCCGGATCGATAGTTCAACGGTTTTTCCATAGTTGATATGAACCCGTCTATATGGTTTTTTCTCTTCATAAACATCAATCACACTCTGAAACAACTCCTTAATACCATATCCTTTGGTGCTGATGGTAGGTATGATTGGAATTCCGATCATTTTCGCCAGCGAATGGTAATCGAATTTATCCCCTTTTTTAATCATTTTGTCATGCATGTTCAATGCAATGACCATTTTTACATCCATATCGATCAGCTGGGTGGTGAGGTAAAGATCTCTTTCCAGGTTTTCGCTGTTGAGAACATTGATTACCAGATCTGGCATTTCCCCTAAAATGTATTTTCTGACATTGAACTCTTCAGGTGTATGGGCGGAAAGGGAATAGATACCAGGGAGTTCCACGATATTGAATTCATACCCATCCTGTTCAAAAATGACAGATCCAGATTCAAGGGGCACATCCACATTGTTGGCGACCTGCTGATTGGTATGGGATGCGTGCTGTAAAAGAGTTGTTTTTCCTGACTGAGAGTTTCCAACAAGTGCTATTGTCAGTGATTTACTCTTCGCTTGTTCTGTTTCCTGCAAGTTTTTCCCTGGCATGGGAACTGCTTCATTATTTTGGGATTTTGAGCGATTCATTGAATGATTTTTACGATTCCCTACCTCTCCGATAACGGGCAGTAAACCTACAAATCATTCCTTTTCCCGACAATACCATTATGTGGGTATTTATTCAATGGATCACGTTCCGCCAGGTACAGCGGAATTCAACGATTCAGCTTTTAAGTGAAAGGGTGTTATCAGAAGCCTGTACGTACTGGATTAGCTTTTATCTTCCAGGTCTTCAAAATCAACATCGGTATAGGTCTCAGCCAATTCTTCATCAACTTTGGCTTCAACCTTTGTTTCATCCCCTTTCTCCTGGGGGGTAATTTCCTCCTTCTCGATGATCTCTGGCCTGTTTTCCTGTATGTATTCAATTACTTCTGCCAGGCCATCAGAGAATTTATCAAAATCTTCCTTGTACAGGAAGATCTTATGTTTCTCATAGTAGAATCGGCCATCACGGTTAAATCTTTTCTTGCTCTCCGTAATGGTCAGGTAGTAATCATTTCGTCTGGTTGCTTTGACATCAAAAAAATAGGTTCTTTTTCCTGCACGAACAACTTTCGAAAAAATTTCTTCCCTATCATTATTGTTGGGGGCATCATTCTTGTCTTTCTCCTCTTTTTTCTCCAGTTCTTCTTTTTTTTCAAATCCTTCTTCCATCTTTCTATGTTTTGTTAGGGATGATTTTACGTTCAAATGTATAAAATAATTTTAAAACGCACATAGATATAGTAAATTAATAGCTAATGGATGCCGATGAAACCTGAGATTGTTGAAGTGAGCGCTTTGATCGGGTGGAAAAATAGCTTACATTTGTGCAAAAGAGGTTATTACCGGTTCTTTATCCGCCAAAGGGTGGATGCGGGTCAAATTTCTTGCCCCCTGGTTGGGGTGACAACAAGTTCCATTTGATACCCCATCTGCTTCCGGCGGGATTGTTCATTATCATGCTTAGCAGGAGAATACTACGCATAAAAATTTTACAGTCGCTTTATGCATATTATAAGGCAGGGGAAGAGTCATTAACCAATGCTGAAAAACAACTTTTTTTCAGTATCCGGAAGACTTATGATCTTTATCATTACCTGCTTTTATTGATCGTAGAGATCGTCCGTTTTCTTGAATCACACATAGAACTTGCCAGGAATAAGCAGATACCTACTTTTGATGATCTTCATCCGAATACACGCTTCGTTGATAACAGGCTTGTCAAGCAGATCAGTGATAATAATCATTTAAAATCCTATCTTAAGGAGACCAAACTCAGCTGGGTTAACTACCCTGGATTGATCAGGGGGCTTAGCAAAAAGATCGATGAATCGGAGGATTACGTTGCGTACATGTCACAGGAAAATGCTGATTATGAAGACGATAAGAAAGTTATCTCAAAGATATTCTCGACGATGATCATTTTTTCCGAGGAGTTGTATCAAAACCTTGAGGAGCAGAGTATTTTTTGGAACGATGATGTTGAATTTGCGGTAAGCATGATCATTAAAACGGTAAAAAAGTTTACTGAAGATTCAGGACCTGATACTCCGTTGATGCCCATGTTTCGAAATGACGACGATAAACAGTTTGTAAAAAGGTTATTTCGAAGGGCTATTGCAAACGGGGATGACTATATTGCCCTGATAGGGAAATATACAAAAAACTGGGAGATCGAACGAATCGCATTTATGGATATCCTGATTATGCAACTCTGTATTGCTGAGATCGTTGAGTTCGAAGACATCCCGACTAAAGTCAGCTTCAACGAATACATTGAAATTTCAAAATATTACAGTACATCCAAAAGCAGTTATTTTATCAATGGAATTCTTGATAAGATCATACATGAACTGAAGACGGAGCAGATCATCGTTAAAAAAGGCAGAGGATTAGTTGGAGAGGAGAATGAAAACAAGGATCCGGTTTGATCAAATGGTAAAATTGTTCTTAATTTGCATGAAAATTATTCGGGCTATGAAAATAGAAGCTTTTATTATCCTGGCGATCTTTGTTATCATGGTTGGGATTGTATCCTGCCAACGCACTTCCGGTTCGGGTAAAACGAACAGTCAGGTAGTAAACGATCAGCGCAATGATGGAGGAACACCCGTTATCAAATTCACAGATGAATCGCATGACTTCGGTGACATTGCTGCGGGGGAAAAGGTTTCTTATACATTCACCTATACCAATGACGGGGATGCAAATCTTGTAATTCTTTCGGCCACAGCCAGTTGCGGCTGTACGGTGCCCAAATGGAATAAAGACCCTTTGCCGCCCGGAAAAGAGGGATACGTTGAAGTTGTATTTAACAGTTCGGGCAGAAGTGGAAAACAGATCAAAAACGTTGCCATCCGATCCAACAGTGATCCCGCAGTAAAGGTGCTTCAGATACAGGCAAACATTGTAGAATCAAATAATTAATTTAATACATACAGCTAATGAACATGTTATTGTCAGTGATTTTAATGGCTCCGGCCGGTGAAGGACAAAGTCCTTATATGTCCTTTGTATTTCTCCTGTTAATTATCCTTGTTTTTTATTTTTTTATGATTCGCCCGCAGGTGAGAAAGCAGAAAGAACTTCGTACCTACAGAGAAGGGCTGCAAAAGGGTGATAAGATTATAACAACCGGTGGAATATATGGAAAGATTGTAGATGTTAAGGATAGTGTTGTTTTAATCGAAGTGGCTGATAATGTGAGACTCAGGGTAGACAAAAGTGCCATTGTAAAGGATTCAACAGATTTATCAGCACAGAAATAACCCTGGTCTGTACATTTGATCTTACTACTCAATACACCCATGTAACACAATCTTTTTTAATCGATGGATCGTGGAAAGTGATTCTGAAAATAGTAACAACTCATTCTTCAAAAACATAAGAATTAAATTAGATCGGAAACTACTGATCTTTCTATTTTTTCTTCTTCTTTCAACGATCTTCTGGTTACTGAATGAATTGAGTAAAAATTCAAGCACAACCGTAACCTGCCCGGTTAAGTATACTAACCTGCCAAAGGATAAAGTGCTGGTAAAGGAGTTGCCATCCAGGTTTGAATTGACGATTGAAGCTCCGGGTTATACCCTGTTGAAATATAAGCTCAGTAACCGTTTGTTGCCCCTGATTTTTGATCTCAACCAGTATGGTTTTACCATCATGGGGAATTCCAGTGCTCAGAAATTCTTTATTCTGACTTCAAGAGTCAGGTCAGGAATAGCAAGGCAGCTGAGATCAGATGTACAGTTACTTAACATTTCTCCGGATAGTATTATTTTTGAATTTGGGGAAATTGTTCAGAAGAGGGTGCCTGTGGTTCCGGATCTGTCGATTCAATATGCCAAGCAATTCATGCTGACCGGTGAGATCACCATTGATCCCGACACGATTGTGGTATCGGGACCGGATCTGATAATTGATACTATACAGCAGGTTTATACACGAAAGGAATTGATCTCCGGTGTAAACCAGTTGATTACGCATAGTATCAACCTGGAGGAGATAAAAAATGTCACCTATTCCACAAAAAAGGTCACCATTACTATTCCCGTTGAGCAATATACAGAAGCGCTCCTTGACATTCCGATTGAGAAGGTTCATGTCCCTGATAGTTTGGTACTGAAGACCTTTCCCGGGTTTGTAACATTATCCTGCAATGTTAGTTTATCCAACTACGAAAAGCTCACTCCTCATCAATTCAGGGCAGTTGTTGATTATGAGGCGATTGAAAAGAAACTCGGTAACAAACTCAAAGTAAGCATTGTAAAAGCTCCTGAATATGTGCGATCGATCCGCTTTCATCCGGTCAATGTTGAATTTATCATTGAGAAATAATGCTTAAGATCGGTTTGACAGGAGGAATCGGTAGTGGAAAATCCCTTGTTTGTAAAATCTTTTCCACTCTTGGAGTACCTGTGTTTCATTCAGATGATGTTTCCAGGGATCTTATGGATCATGATCCGGAAATTATCAGAAAGGTTACCGGGATTTTTGGAAAGGGGATCTACCGGAATGGGATCTTGGACAGAAAAAGACTTTCAGAAGCTGTTTTTACGGATAGAAAAGCCCTGGAAAAACTGAATGCTGTAATACATCCTGCTGTTTTGGAGGCTTTTAATAGGTGGCTGACGGGTTGTAGCAATCCACCTTATATCATTAAAGAGTCTGCCATAATTTTTGAAAGTGGTACTGACAAAGGGCTTGATTATGTGATTATGGTTTCAGCCCCTGACGCTTTGCAAATCTCACGTGTGATGGAACGAGCCGGTACATCGAGGGAAGAGGTTCTACGCAGAATGAAAAACCAGATGAATGATGCGGAACGTTCAGCCCGATCGGATGAAATAGTTTACAACGACGGTCATCAGCTGGTTATTCCGCAGGTACTTGAATTGCATAAAAAATTCACGGAACTCTCCGGTTAACCTGACTTTTTTATAGATTTGAAGTGTTGAATTGAGAAAGGATGAAATACTGTGAAGCTGGAGTATTGGAAAAACATTCAATAATAAACAGATAGCATGGGTAAATTCGCGAAATGGATTGGAGGAGGATTGGGATGGGCTTTCCTTGGGCCAATTGGCGGATTAATTGGTTTTGCCCTGGGTTCACTTTTTGATAATGTTTCCAGTCAGCAAATGGTAACCGGAGATAGAAGAACGACCTCCGGTGCTTTTGCTATGAGTTTGCTGGTTCTGGTCGCAGCCGTCATGAAAGCCGACGGCAAAGTTCTTCGGTCAGAGCTGGATTACGTGAAGAAATTTTTCCTTCAGAATTTTGGGGCGGATACTTCAAAGGAAGCCATCGTGATGCTGCGGGATCTTTTAAAACAACAGATTCCAGTTCAGGATGTTTGTCGTCAGATCCGGCAGAACCTGGATTATTCCGCACGGTTACAGTTATTGCATTTTCTCTTTGGAGTTGCCAAAGCAGACGGACAGGTACATTCTTCAGAGCAACGAACCATTGAACTGCTTGCCGGATACCTGGGTATTTCTTTAAAAGATATAGAATCGATAAAATCCATGTTCGTTCCACAAACCGATTCTGCCTATAAGATTCTTGAAATTGATAGAGGTGCTACTGATGAAGAGGTGAAAAAGGCATACCGGAAAATGGCAAAAAAATACCATCCGGATAAGGTTAGCCACCTTGGTGAAGATTTCCAGCAGGCTGCCAACGATAAATTCAAGAAAGTAAATGAAGCATACGAAACGATAAAACGGCAAAGAAAGATTGCCTGATCGGATGAGTTTTTTTAAAATATGAAATTATGGAACTAAAGGATATTTTAGCTATTTCTGGTTATCCGGGACTCTTTAAATTTGTTTCCCAGGGTAGAAATGCCATCATTGTTGAGAATTTAGAAACCAAGAAGCGCATGAGTGCATTTGGTTCTGAACGGATTAGCTCGCTGGAGGAGATCTCAGTCTATACCGATGAAGAAGACCTGCCGCTTGTTGATGTGTTTAAAAAGATTTTTGAAAAGGAGGGAAATAAACCAACCATTGATCCCAAATCCGCACCGGAGAAACTGAAAAGCTATTTTTCTGAAATTATTCCTGGCTATGACAGGGATCGTGTATATACCTCGGATATTAAGAAAATTTTGACATGGTATAACCTGATGCATGAACTGAAGATGGTGAAGTTTGACGAGGAAGAGGAAAAGGTAGCTGAGAAGCAGGATTCAGAAGGGAAAAAAGCCGGTGATCAGGTACCTGCTGCCATGAAGAAAACCTCAGTAAGTAAAGGTGCAGACCAGGCAAAGAAAGCCTCCGGGAAAAAAACTGAAGGCCAGGTGAAAAAATCCGCTGTAAGTAAAGCGAGAACCCAGTCAGCAAAAACCGTGAAAAAAGGAACATCCGGAAAGTAACATTCCCATACCATGAAGCCTGGCCACATTAAACCGGCACCAAAACGCATCTTTCTGCCGAACACTTTCCGTTATATGAAAGCAATATCCCGTTTATATTTATGAATGCCACGGGTAATCTCCGGGATCTTGAGACGATGATGCATGAGAGTGGCCATGCCATTCATTCCTTTTTATCAAAAGAATTGGAGCTTGTCGATTTTAATTTCTCAGGTGAGTATGTCCGGGAGTTGATGAAGCTTGTATCCGGTGAACTGGAAAAACTAGATCACTCAGGGTAACGGTTTGTTCAGGACTTTTTTTGCTTCTTCCCATAACGTATCCATTTCATCCATGCTGAGTTCCTTGAGTGTTTTGCCGTTTTGATGAGCTGTCTTTTCCAGGTAGTTAAAACGTTCAATGAATTTGATGTTAGTTCTTTCCAGTGCATTTTCCGGATCGATGCCATAGAGTCGGGCTGCATTGATGATGGTAAAAAACAGATCGCCGAATTCCTCCTCGATTTTTTGGTAGGATTCCGGATTGTTATCCCGAGTCCCTTTTGTTTTTTTCAATTCTTTTTGTAGCTCACTGACCTCTTCATCCAGTTTTTCCCAGATCTGTTCTTTCACTTCCCAATCAAATCCCACTCCCCTGACTTTTTCCTGGATACGGTTGGCTTTGACTAATGCGGGCAATGATTTGGGAACACCTCCCAGAACCGTACGGTTCCCCTGTCGAAGTTTTAACTCTTCCCAATTCTGCTTTACCTCATCTGCATTGCCAACCTTCACATCACCAAAGATATGAGGATGTCTGTAAACCAGTTTCTGGTTAATTGTTTCAATTACATCAAGGATATCAAAATCTCCCGTTTCAGAACCTATTTTCGAATAGAATACAATGTGCAGAAGAAGGTCACCCAGCTCATCTTTCATATCCTCAGTCTCTTCTTTAATAATGGCATCAGCCAATTCGTAGGTTTCTTCGATGGTCAGTCTACGAAGTGATTCAAAGGTTTGTTCTTTATCCCAGGGACACTCTGCTCTTAACCGGTCCATGATTGTCAACAGTTCTCCAAATGCCTCTAATGTTTTTTTCATTTCCTGGACTTATTGCTTTTTTGAGATGTTTTTTTATCCTTGAAAGATATTCTGATAGAAGAACCCGGGCTCAGGTTCAGAAGGCTTGCTGCATTGCCATTATTAATAGCAATTTCAAGCAGGTTCAGGGAATTGAACAGAGCCAGGATCTCCCCGGTGGAGGTTTCGCCATATTTTTTATTCAGTTTGTTGATCATATAGTGATTGCTTGTTACCAGGATTTCGAACGGTCGTCCTTTGCCCACGCGATCGAACAGATCGCGAGTGATGTTGGTAATGGCATTCTGATAGGAATCGATGTAGATGACACTGCCGGTTATAACCGAATCGTCTATAGCTGCCCGTAAGGGGACACGTTTAGAAAGTTGGCCAAGTGGTTTCCCGAGTTCTGATATTTTTTTCCCTGCAGCGAGATGGCAAGCTGCTTTCGCAAATATAAAAAGGGATGGGAAGCTGGAGTCTTCATTTTCCATTTTGATTTGTACGATTGCTTCCGGTTCCTTGTTGATGATCAGTCCGAATATTCCATTGTCGCAGCTGATAAAGTAATGACCATCTGCTTTTACGGCAACGTACGGATTATCCGATGAAGAAACCGTGTTTACTGCAATCACATGGACACTTCCCTTTGGATAATGGTGATAACAATTTTTCAGGATGAATGCAGCATGCGCTAAATTGAAATTGGGTATCTGATGTGAAATGTCAATTAAAGTAATGCCGGGTTCGAGACTAATAATTTTACCTTTAAGGGCCCCGAGGTAAAAATCATTCAAATTCCAATCGGATGTAAGGGTAACAACTGGCATTATTGCTAAAAACTTCAGTCAAAAGTTATTAATTCAGCGAAAAATCAGCTTACTTTGTACAGCTTAAAAGTAATCAATATTATGGATTTATCGTGAATGAGAAGATCATATATTTGGAGTCAATTGACCCGGTTGAGCTATTCGGAGTAAACAACGTGAACCTTGACAGGATCAGGGGTTTCTTTCCAAAATTAAAATTCATTGCCAGGGGGAATGAACTCAAGATAATTGGTGCTGAAGAAGAGATTGTTGATTTCGAAAAGAGCTTCGGTGTGATTATGGATTTCTATCTTAATTATAACCGGCTTGAGAAAGAGGATCTTGAACAGCTTCTGTTTGATCCGTCCCATCGGTTGCTGGCATCAAATGGTGATTTTAAGGAGCCCCTTGTATATGGAAGTACCGGCAAGCCGATATTTGCCAGGACGGTAAACCAGGTGCGACTGGTGAAGGAGTATGCAAACAATGACCTTCTGATGGCAGTTGGACCGGCAGGAACCGGAAAAACCTATACAGCGATTGCGCTTGCAGTAAGGGCATTACGAAATAAACAGGTAAAGCGAATCGTCTTAACCAGACCTGCTGTTGAAGCGGGAGAACACCTTGGTTTTTTGCCGGGCGATCTGAAAGAAAAACTGGACCCTTACCTTCAGCCCCTGTACGATGCACTGAATGACATGATTCCATCCAAGAAACTGGCAAGCAACATCGAAGATGGTACTATTCACATTGCTCCATTGGCATTTATGAGAGGCCGTACACTGGAAAATGCTTTTGTAATCCTTGATGAAGGACAGAATACAACCGTAAATCAAATAAAAATGTTCCTCACGAGGATGGGACAGAGCTCAAAATTCATTGTGACCGGTGATATTACACAGATTGACCTGCCCTTTCGGAGAGACTCAGGATTGTTGCAGGCTATGCGGATACTGAAGAACATCGAGGGCATTTCACTGGTTGAATTCGATGAGCGGGATATTGTCAGGCACCGACTTGTGAAACAAATTGTCAAGGCCTATAACAATTCGGAAAATGATGAAAATATTAAAACATAAAAACGGATTTTATGGAAAAAGCAATTGTAACAACCAATTTTAGTTTCCCGGGACAGCAAAGTGTATATCATGGAAAAGTGAGGGATGTATATAACATTCAGGATACCTATTTGTTGATGGTTGTCTCTGACCGGATTTCTGCATTTGATGTCGTCCTGCCAAAAGGCATTCCGTTTAAGGGGCAGGTATTGAATCAGATCGCCTCTAAATTTCTTGACTTAACAAGCGACATTGTCCCAAACTGGAAAATTGCCAGTCCGGATCCCATGGTAACGGTTGGTCACTATGTTGAACCCTATGAAGTTGAAATGGTGATCAGAGGATACCTGACCGGTCATGCATGGAGAGAATACAGGTCTGGTAAACGGGAACTTTGTGGTATTCCACTACCGGAAGGCATGAAGGAAAATGAGCAATTTCCGGAGCCAATCATAACCCCTACAACAAAAGCGAAAGAAGGACACGATGAGGATATATCAAGGGAGCAGATCATTTCCCGGGGCCTGGTTGCGGAAGCAGAATACCGGTTGCTGGAGGAGTATACCCGAAAATTGTTTCAACGGGGAAATGAAATGGCTGCTGATAAGGGTCTGATCCTGGTTGATACAAAATATGAGTTCGGAAGGAAAGATGGTCAAATTTACCTGATCGATGAAATACACACACCCGATTCGTCCCGCTATTTTTATCTGGAAGGATATGCCGAACGCCTGGCCAAGGGAGAACCCCAGAGACAGCTTTCGAAAGAATTTGTCCGGCAATGGCTTATCGAAAACGGATTCCAGGGGAAAGAAGGACAGAAAATACCGGAAATGACCGAAGAATTCGTGAACCTGGTATCGGAACGGTACATTGAGCTGTATGAGAACATTACCGGTGAACGGTTTGAACGGGCAGAATCGGCTTCCGTTCATGAACGCATCGAAAGAAATGCAAACGAGTTCCTGGAAAAAATGGGATGATAGAGTTCAGAGTACAGGGTACAGAGTTCAGAGTTTATCGGGTAAACCCTGTCAGTCTCTGCCGGCAGGCAAGGCGATAGTCACACACTGGTTAGTTGCTTCCTTCGGGAGCGTTATTAATGGTTATTAGGTTATTCCGTCGTCGCTAACTCCCCCCCGCCAAAGGCGGATACGGACTTCAAGAATGCAAAGACGGAAAAAGTAGGGTGTCTGATATTACAAACTGGAAAATCCCCTTAAAATCTTACCGTTATTATATATACCAGAGGGGATTACATGAAACGTATCAACTTATTAACGTATCAACGTATAAACTGTTAACCATTACCATTTTCCCTTTAACCATTAACATTCACCCCTTATCGACAAACCGTTTAACAAATTTCCGGATATGATCCTCGATTATGGGTAGTTCTTTGAACGGTTTTCTGCAGTATACCTTTTTTTCTCTCAACTCCTCAATGGTCTCTTCCTGGCCGGATTTAAAATTCAATTGTTTCTCTGTTACATGAAGGATCAATGGCAATTCTTCAAATGCAAAACCATAAAGTCGTTTCAACATGGTTTCCTTGTCTCCCATGATTCCAAGCTCCTGCAGTGCGGAATTGAATTGTTCTGATTCTTCGAAACCTCTTTCTTTCCTGTAATAGAGGTCTTTTCGCTGGTGAAACAGCTCGATCTGGATTGGATTTAGTGCCCTTGCCATATCCAGGATAAACTCAACAAAACGATGGTACAGGTATTCAATTTTCCCGGTTTCACCGGGTAGTAGAAAATGAAAATTTGCGGAACTTCTGAACCACATTCGTTCTTTCTTGATGTATTCATACCGTTCGGTATTCGGGTCAAGCAATTCCCTGGCTTTGGGTAGAAGGTTGCGCGGTTCTGTTATATTTTTCTTTTCAATATAGAGATCGATCAGCTTAATCAGGATGTCGTAATGGTCGTAATTAACAATTACTGTTTCGAGGTATTTCTCCAGATAATCAATAGCATCGTCGATGTTTTGAGACCTGATAAGTTCAGCCATGGTGATGTGCAGGGCAAGGAAATATGGATCACCCTGCGGTTTTTTTTGAATGATTCCTTCCAGGTATTGGTGGGCTTCGTCAAAAGGGATTGATTCATCCCTTTTCATGTAAGGGATAAGCTTATTCATGCACGTTACCAGTGCTGTATTTCCCTCTCTAAGGTACGCTTCAGCAATTTTTTTCAGGAAAGTCACGGCTTCTGAATAACCTTTTTCCTTTCTGATGCTGGTGGCTTTTATCATCAGTTTGTGTACATCTTCTTCCGGATGTTTATAGGTGGTGTGTGGAACGTCAGGTGAGTCTTCAAACTGGATTCTTACATCCTGATGAGTTTTAACAGCATCTTTTTTTCCGGAACTCCATCGAAAAAGCTTTTTTAGAAACGAGATCATGTCGGGTCACGTTAAGTAAATGAAGGACAAATTTGTAAATTACTTCTGAACAGAAAGATACAAATTAATCCGGGTATAATCAAATAGTACCTATTGGATTTGGATTGATACTTTATTACCTTTGCTTTGCAACCATTATTCATTAAGGTATTGATAAAAAGCAGTTTATATCATAAAGTTCAGTCTGTATTGTTTCTATTATTGTTATTACTTGCAGTTGAGAACCCGGTTTGCACCCAGGACATCCCGGTTGAGATTAAAAAATCTACAGATAAAGTGATGATTGATGGCAAGGTCTATTACATTCACGTTGTCAGGGAGGGGCATACACTATACTCGATCAGCAAGGTTTATGGAATTTCACAGAAAGAGATATCCAGGGAAAACCCCACGGTAGTATTTGGGTTACGGGTTGGACAGGCACTTAAAATTCCGGCTGAACCAGTGCTTGAAGACGAGGAAGAACAGGTTGAACCGGAGAATTTTACCTATCATCCGATTCAGGAGAATGAAACCATCTACGCGCTGTCAAAGCGATACGGAGTGACTGAGGAGGAGATCCTTGATCATAATCCTGACCTGGTCATTGATGACATTGATATTGGAACCGTAATTAAGATCCCAAAAAAGATTTTCACACCGGAAAAAGAATCGTTTGGTGCTGAAAGGGAACCCTTTGTTTATCACCGCGTAGAGAAGGGTGAAACCTTGTATTCCTTATCCAGAGAATACAATGTATCTATTCGCCAGATCCGGAAAGCGAATGTCCAGATGAAAGGAAGCCCGAAGGAGGGTGAATATCTTCGGATACTGGTCACCGAGGGAGATGGCGACGTCGTTAATCCCGTGCTGGAAGATGATCCCGATATTTTTTTGGTGGAGGATACAGCACAATTTACAGATGAAACACCACCCTCTTTTTATGGAAAATCAATAAATGTAGCTTTGATGCTTCCATTCTATTTGGATGAGAATGATGAGCGGGTAGTGATAGATACATCCGAGGTGGATGATTTCGGTAATGTAATTGAAAACGTCACAGAGCGGGGCGAGAATTGGATCTACCCGAGAAGCTTTAGCTACCTTGAGTTTTACGAGGGCGCCCTCCTGGCTGTTGAGTCACTTCAAGAAAGCGGGTTATCAATAAACTTTTCGGTATTTGACACGGAAAGGGATTCTGCCACGGTCCAGGGAATTATCGACAATGGTGATTTGCGTCAGATGGACCTTATCATTGGTCCGGCATATACACATAACCTGCGCCTGGTGGCAGAATATGGAGAGCAAAGGAGGATTCCGGTGATTTCTCCTCTGGCTTCCAGGAACATTCTACTTGACGAATGCCCATACCTCTTTCAGGTAAGGCCAACCTTTGAAACAGAGATTGAAAAGCTTTCCGCTTTTATTTCGGGATTCTACGATAAAAATATTATCATGATCCATCCGGGGGATAGTCTCGAAGCGCCGCATGTTGATTTGCTAAAAAGAAGGCTTTTTTATAGGTTATCCTTTTATACTTTTTTTAGTGAGGTGGTTTTCAAAGAAGTTGTGTATAACGACGAGATTACAAAAAATGATTCGATCAACAGCATCGAACATGCACTATCCGGTGATGTGAAGAACATTGTCATTATACCGAGTGATAAAGAACCCTTTGTCAGCAACATGGTGTCCATATTGAATACTCTGTCGACTGATTATGAGATATTGTTGGTAGGATATCAGTCATGGCAAAGATTCCGGAACATTGAGCTACAGCATTTCTACAATCTCAACCTGCATATATGCACACCGTTCATACTGGATTATACCAGAGATGAGGTGAAGGAGTTTATCCGGTCTTTCAGGGAGTCTTTTCATAGTGAACCTGAACCGTTTAGTTTTGCATGGCAGGGACACGATATCACCTATTATTTTGTGACGGGTGTTGCACGGTATGGAAGGCGATTCAGAAACTATACCACCAGGCACCAGGTTGATTTGCTCGAATCGGAATACATGTTCCGAAGAGGAAACAATCGTGGAGGTTTCGAAAACAAACAGATCCATTTGATCCAGTACAATCCGGATCTGGAAATTACAAAAGTTGCTACGGAAGAACAGGGCACCTGGGGGAACAGGTAAATCCGGGTTGTACATGTTGGTAAATTGCCTTTGCTGTTATACAGCAGGACGAACTTCGACACCGAAAAATGTTTGACAGTGTTCAGCAACGAAGCCCGTTTCGAAGCTCGTTATTCGGTTACGGATTTCTTTCAATAACGAATAACCGTGGATTTTTTTTGTTATCGGATTGCCTGGTGCTTCACTCGCCTCCCACTGGCATTCACACAGTCCTGGCAGTTGACTTTTTTCAATTAACGATTAACTCATTCGCTTTTGAAGAGTGAAGAGACATGGTCAAATGACCCATCCACTTCTGACGGCTCCAGATGGAGGATTTCGGCAATCAGTTGATGATTACTTCTTTTCTGGCATTTACAAAGAGCATATGTCCCGTCTGATCATATCCTTTGAAGAGATTATGTTTATCATGTTTCAGTTGATCTCCAAGAAAACCAACGAGCGTAAGCGCGGCATCAGCTGATCGTTCATTGATCAGGTTTTTCATGCTGACTGTTTGGTCCTTTTTAATGATTTCAATGTTCTTTTTTGAGATGGGTAACCTTCCGGTATTCACCAGTTCGTATAGCTTGTCCTTTGTTTCCTCCAGATCTTCCTCTTTGCATACATCAAAGATCTTGATCACCCCCTTTCTCCAGTCTGGATGTCCCAGGATGATGTAGCTCAGGAGGATCATCAGGTTGGTATTTTCAATATCGTACCGGCTGATCCAGATGTGAATACCATTTTTTACATTGATTGTCTTTCGGGATGAACCCAATACACAGATCTCATAATCACCGGATCGGCAAAGCGAATAGTTTTCGATGATGTGGTCCAGGTTTTCAGGATTTTCTTTGTCAAATTCAAAGAGGATCATGTTATTATCCATCCCCGATATACTGGGAAGCTGAATTACCTGTGCAATGGCTGATGTATAGGATGGTGAGATCAGTGTGTCGAGGTATATATTTGAATGTTCCTTTTCAGATTTGCTAACGAGTTGTTTAAGGTACTCCTGTGCTTCAAGGTGGCTGGTTTTTGAGTAGTACCCTTCGATCAGATGGATATAGGTTCCAAAACCATATTTGTGCGATATCCAGCTGAGCAGTTTAAATGCCTCATCCCGTTCAAATGTGTTTTGTGAGACACACACAACAGCGGGTCTCCATTTCTGGGATGATCCGATTTTTTTTGATTTCTGGAGGTATACCTGGAGGTTCCGGCTTAGCTGGAAAATGGCTCCCTGGAAGATGGCTTCAATACCCTGCCGGTCTTTATGGTGAAAATGGATGAATATATAGATTGCTGTCATAATGACCAGTGCAGCAGCAGCATATCCGGCATTTATCTTAAACATCAGCCATCCGCACATGACAAATCCAATGAGTGAAATATACCAGCGTGAGCGGAATGATGGCCTGTAGGATGGATCGGCACCAAAATGGTAAAGAAATGAGATCAGGCATATTGATCCGTAGGTTACCATAAAGAACATGGATATGATTTCTGCAACCATATTAACATTTCCGATCGCCACAAAAAAGAAGGCAATAATACAGGTAATGACTGATCCGTTAAACGGTTCATTGGTTTCACCCTTCCCTTTGGCAACCAGATAGTTCAGTTTTCTGGAAGGGAAGGACCGGTCTACACCAAGCGCCTGCAATGTTCGTGGTGCAACCATAACCGATCCGAGGGCAGATGAGATGGTGGAAGCGGCCAGCCCTATCGGTATCACAATTCCGCCGTAAAGAGCTATTTTGCTCATGATCAATTGATCATTCAGTAAATCTTCCGGTGAAACTGAGATTTTTAATTTCCACGAAACAAAAACATAGGTGATCATCCCGATTACTGTAGCTGTCGTTGTTCCCAATGGGATCGATCGGGCAGGATTACGGAGATCTCCTGAAAGTCCAACGCCGGCGGTCATCCCGGTAAAAGCAGGAAAACAGATGGCAAAAACAATAAAGAAATCATTCATATTACGGAATGATCCGGTGAAAAAGCCGGATTCATGGCTGTATGAATAATCCGTTTTCCCAATAAAAAAGAGGACTAATGAGATGAACAGGATGGCGACGACGAAATAGAGGGTTTTGACTCCCAGGTTGGCTCCCTTTTTCAGGATCAGCAGCGACAAAACAGCCATTGCCGGAAGACTGATTACCTGACGGGGCAGGGTAATATTAAATCGTTCATGAACAAAATTAAAAAACGGTTCAAAGGCTTCGGTGAATGCAATGACATAAAATGCCACACTGATGGCTTGTGAGCAAAAGAGAGCAACACCAATGGTGGCTCCTATATTCAATCCGAAAGAGCGCGATATGATGAAATATTCACCCCCTCCTTTTACTTTTTCATTGGTAGCTATTTCTGAAAGCGCAAGGGCAGTTGGGATGGTTACCATGTG
>Ga0315553_10001941_pt1 | contig 16815 bp, 18 predicted proteins | sample SalMarSW160140MG_FD_203099 | JGI IMG/M metagenome (GOLD analysis project Ga0315553, IMG submission 203099) | Salt marsh sediment microbial communities from the Plum Island Ecosystem LTER, Massachusetts, United States - Salt Marsh Sediment SW1601-40 ... | reverse complement strand
ACCTCTCCATAATCCTGGAAGAAAAAGGGGATGTGAAGCACGTCGATATCCTTAAAGAACACTGAGAGTCCTGCCGAAGTGAGGGCTACACCGTGAATTTGTCCGATCTGCATCTTGCGCATCATGTCTTTCTCGTCCCCTAAGACCCCCCCGGGATAGATCTTAAACATGACCGTATTTCCGGTCTTTTCCATCACCTCGGCGTTGATGGCATTGAATCGCTGTATCCACGAGCTTCCCTCGGGGGCCAAGGTGGCCATCTTGATCACAACACTATTATCCGCACTCTCGGCCCATGGGATAAAGGGCTGCGCCATCAAGAGGCCGATCACTACCACGGTGATAACGATATATCTTTGCATTGTCTTCTCCTATTCAGAACAATTCAAAATATTCATCCACGCGAGCCAACAGTTCCCGTGCTTTTTGCTGAGCCACGGTATTGAGTAGGGTCAATTCCGGCGCGCAATCCGCAGGGGTCTCCAGGACTTTTTCCAGGGTGGTTACAAAAAGCTCTTTGTCCAGGGCCCTGCGGGCATAATTGTCGGCATAATAGACATAGGCCATCAAGAATTTACCATCACCCAGCTCCAGGGCCCTCAGAAAATGTTCCTGTGCCTTCTGGAGATCGCCGCCGGCAACGGCGGGTCTGGAGGCGAGCCATACCCCCATGAAGATATGTGGGCCGCCGTAGTAGAAGCCTTCGTCAAGCTCCAAGGACCTGCGCATCATCAGCTCCACCCTGGGGAGTTCGGCCATTGCCTCCATTGAATCTAGATGCATCATGATCCAGCTTACCCAGCAGGTCGCAGCCCAAAAGAGATAGGGGACATCTTTTTTGCCGCTGGCCTTCACCGCCTCTTCGAATGCATCGAATGAACTCTGTGTAGGATCTTGGAATCCCCGCTGGGCCAAGGCGCGGAGGGCGTATCCCCGCGCCTTTTCAGCGATGAGTTTGAGATATTCCTCATCTTGGTCCGACGCAAAGACCGAGGCAAAGGAGGAATAGGCCTGAGCGGCAGCGATTAACAACTGCTCATTATCAGGCCATCCTTCGACCATGCCGTCCATCAGCATCAGATAGGCAGGCATGCCTTCGCGGATTATGCTCAGGTCAGATTGCTTGTAGGCGGCCGTGGCAACGTCTTGTACCAACAATGCGGCCGCGCCGACCCGTGCCTTTTTACTGTAAAGGCAGGCAGGCTGCAGGGAAATGATCAACAAAAAAAGGGAGATCCAGATCCACAATCGAGTAGAACCCATTTTTCCCCCTCTGAACGGCTTTTATAAGGGTTTTTCTTCAGCAATCCCCTTACGGTGTCTCATTCTTCTACGAAAACGGGACGATGTCAACCCTCAAAAGTTGGGGCTATGGTGAATCCTTCTTGCACTGGGTGGGTATTTATATTATCACATAGGTGGCATTAGATATAGAACCAGATGTAGGACCATATGTAGAAAAAGTAAGGTCACACACATTATGACTGAGGAGGCGAACACTGCATGAAACGTACCTATTCCCCGCCGGAGGTGATAAAGAAGAAGTGCACGGGGTGTGGGCTGTGCGTTGAGGACTGCCCGGCCTTCGTGTTCGAAATGACGGATACCAAGGCCGCGGTGGTGAGAGGTGATTGGTGTATCGGCTGCGGGCACTGCGGGGCCGTCTGCCCAGAGGGGGCCGTCCGGCATGAGGCAGTCCCCCTTGGAAAAGGTCCGCGGCCAGGACCCGGACCCGCCGCCGACCCGGAGCAACTTATGCTCCTGCTTCGTGAGCGGCGGTCCGTGAGGTCCTATCTCGCAAAACCCGTGCCCAACAAGGTACTGGAGCGGATCATCGAGGCGGGCAGATACGCCCCGACCGGGAGCAACAGCCAGAACGTCCACTACGTGGTGTTGACCGCCCCTGCGCAGATCGACCAGCTTCGGAGAATGGTCATCGCTTTTTATGAGCGGATCTTTAAGTGGATCCAAGGGAGGTTCGGTGCTTGCCTCTTAGCCCTGTTCTCCGGTCGCAGGATCGTTGAAAAGCTGCGGGAATCCATCCCCAAGGGTGAGCACGTCAAGGAGATAATGGATCAGGGGGGGGACTGTCTGTTTTATCACGCACCGGCAGTGGTGGTGGTCCATGCCGAATCATGGGACACCTGCTCGGCCTTTAACTGTGCGGTGGCACTCTATAATTGCTCGCTCATGGCCCACACCCTGGGGATCGGGTGCTGCTTCAACGGGTATTTGGAGGGGGCAATCAACAACGACCGTAAGATCAAGCGCTGGCTGGGCATTCCGCGGGATCACCGGTGCTACGCGGCCATGACCCTCGGATACCAGAAGACCTCTTACCAGTGCCTCGTGGAGCGCGACCCTGCAAAGGTGGCGTGGCGGTAGGGATTGACAACATCGCTACCTGATATAATAATAGGTGTGTACCTGCCAAGGGGGGATATGTCGACAGAATAAGACGCCGTGATAAAAAGCTCCTATAAGCAAGTACCTGATAAGAAAAGGTTTTGCTCGATTCGGCTCTTGTTTTGCAGGTGTCTTATATGGCAACTATAAAAATATGGGGGTATTATAAGAAACCATATAAACATTATTCGGTGAGCAGATGGAGAATGTAATGAACTGTCCGATCTGCGGCAAGCGGATGACCTCTGGCAGGCTCTACGGTGCGCAATATGCACAGAAGTGGTTGCCCGATCCAAAACGATTGTTTCTTGGGATCTGGGCAGTCGGGGGTCAGCCCGTGGACAGCCGCACTCTGCGGCAGAGATTCTGGGTGCGTCCCTTCGCGGGTGGCCACAAGTGCGAGACCTGTCAGAAGATCGTTCTCGATGTGAAGGAAATATAGATATCACCGAACCAGCACCTTGACACGTATGCTGATAGGCGGTCGTGGAGGGCGTTCTTCCAGTGCCGGTCAGGTGCATCATTAAGCAATTACTTTCTATAACGAGGTCCATCCTGTTCGGAATGGGCCTCTTAAATGTCTTTATATCCTCTGTCACAATCATTACCTCACATTCCCTCATAAAACCTGAGATACCGTAGCAGGATGAGGCCTCCGAAGAGCAATACGCCGTAGAGCATGATCCCCAACGCAAAGGAGCCGTGCTCCCCCATTATGCCGAGGGCTGCGGGCACAGCGCCGGCTCCTACGAGAAAAGCCACGGGGATGGTAAGGGAGACCGCGAGGTTGCGGACTGAGGGAGGGCCAACCAGGGACAAGGCCGAGAAGCCCGCCGGGAAAAAGCAGATGGCCAGCGTCGGCTGGAGAAACAGCAGGGGAACGATCCACCCCCCCCTTGCCATACCCAACAGGACGGTCGCCATCCCGATGGCCAGGAAGACACATACCAGGGCCCGCTTTGGACCCACTTTGTCTGAAGCCCATCCCGCTCCAAAGGCGACGATCGGCCCGGCAATCCGGGAAAAGGCCACCAGGTGATTGGCCCAGCTCCGCTCGAATCCCTGCTCAGCCACCAGATACAGCGGGAGCATGGTGTAGATCCCCATGCTTGCGCCAATGCTCAGACTAAACAAGGCCATCATGATCCAGAAAGCGGGCTGGGAAAAGAGAACACGGAGCGTTTTTTGACGGGGGGCCTCTCCGGGGAAGCTTCCCCCCTTGCCAAAGCACAGAAAGGCCAGGCCGGCAAGGATTGCTGTTACCCCAATCAGTGTGATGACGCCCCGCCAGGGAAACCACAGCATTAATCCCTCCGCCACCAGGGGGGCCACGATGAAGCTCAGGTTGGGGGCCAGCTCATGGATGGCGACGGCCTTGCCCCAATCGCGCGAGCTCACGAGAGAGGTAACGGTGGCGATGCCCGAGGGGAGATAAAGTCCTGCCGCTACACCTAGGAACAGCAGTCCTGCCCGAATCATCCATATAGTGGGGCTGAAGGAGACCGCAAGGAAGAACCCGCCTACAGCTATCGAGGAGACGATGATTGTACTCCTGTGGGTGAAACGGGAAGAAACGAACCCGGAGCCGAGGAGCCCTACAAAATAACCGAGGGAGATGAGGAAAAAGAGGCCCCCTGCCTCGCCGTGTCCTATGTGCAGGTCTGTCTCAATTGCAGGCAGCAGGGGGGCGAGGATAATCCGTGAGAGGAAATTGATAAAGAATATCCCCGTCAGAAAGAGGAGCGATGGAATATAGGAACGAAAAGGGACCATTATCTGCTCCCCGTATCCGAACAAGTGACTTTTCTCATAGGCTTTCGAGGTCATAGCATGCCATTGGAAGGAAGACAAGTTCTTTTATTGGCGGAGGGCCTGTCGTCATAACAGTACAACCATGTATCGAAACATATCATAAGAAAACGTTTGCACCCAGGTCAACTTCATGCTATTAAACATGATTCCACAGAGGAACGTGTATGTCACAGAATAGAATCGAGCATAAAGCACGGGGCAGCAGCAAACGTTCGCGTTTCAACCTCGTCCCTGTTGTGACCCTGGCAGTGGGTCACGGGACTGTTGATGTGTACGGGTCCTTCCTTGCTCCACTCCTCCCCCTCTTTGCGCTCCGCTTTAACCTCAGCCTCACCCTGGTGGGTACGCTGGTCTCCATCCTCACCGTTGCAGATGGCCTCTCCCAGCCGCTCTTTGGTTACTGGGGGGATCGGATGCGAAGACCCTGGCTGGTGATGATCACCCCTTTGTGGGTAGCGGTGACAACGGCTTTTCTCGGGCTCGCCACAGGATATGCCATGCTCGCCGTATTGTTGATCCTCTCAGGCGCAGGTCGCTCGGCCTTCCACCCGCAAGGGGCTGCAGGTATTGCCGAGTACGCGGGAGGACGCAGAGGGCTCGCCCTGAGCCTCTTCACGGCAGGCGGAAACCTCGGGTTTGCCACGGGACCGATTCTCGCAACGGCCCTCGTCACCTTCGCAGGACTGCCGGGAACCCTTTACGCCATGCCCCTCGGGATCGCCGTCACGGCCCTGCTCTATACCATGGTTTTTAAGGGTCATGGCGTTCGCCCCGCCACATGGACCCCTCCTTCCTTGAAGAAGGTCCTCGGGAATCTGGCACGCTATCGTGGAGGCTTTATCAGGCTATGGTTCCTGGTGGTCCTGAGAAGCCTGACCTATTTCAGCCTGTTTAGTTTTCTGCCGATCATCTTCACCCACCAGGGGTTATCAACCATGCAAACCGGCATGATGATCTCCTTCTTCCTCCTTGGAGGCGCTGTGGGAGGGATTGTGGGGGGATGGCTTGCCGATCGCGTGCACGAGCGGGTGGTGATCGCGGGCTCGTTGGCCATTGCCTTTCCCCTGCTCCAGCTGTCCTTAATGCTCCCAGGTGTATGGGGGACGGCCTTTTTGATGCTCGGTGGATTCTGCCTTCTTTCGAGCGCTCCGGTCACCATCGGGTTGGCCCAGCGTTATGCCCCGGGGTCCGCGGCAACGGCCTCCTCCCTCATATTGGGGCTGGGGTGGGGAACCGGTGGACTCCTCGTCACCCTGGTGGGGATGCTGGCTGATCGGGTGGGTCCTGTTAGTGCCCTCAGGATTCAAGGGGTGTGCCTTGTTGTGGCAGTTCTATTGGCCCTTACCCTGCCTTCTGTGGTCAAGTTCCGATCCAAGCGCTGATGCACGGTGCAATGGCCTCACTTTTCAGTTGCTTTTTGCCCCCGAACCATTAGAATGGAGGGAACGGGGGAAGAAGGAGGCGTGTATGGCTGACGTTCAAAATCTGGTACGGAATGAGAGGATCATCCGTGCAATCCTGGGATGCGTTCTTATCATTGTGGGTTTTTACCTCCCTGGATTCTGGAAGCCGTTATCCCTGATCCTCGGTTTATGCTTTTTGTTCACTGCCTATATCGCCTACTGACCCTGAAAGGGGTTCATGCTGAAGGTCTTCAGCAAAGACAAAAAAAAGTAGCTCTCTTATCCATTCGGCATAAATGGATGATATCATCCCCGCTCTATAAGGGGAAAGGGGTTAGTGCGTTGCGAGATCCCCACAACATGAGGGACGTGTGGGATTATAGTAAAAGGCCTCGTGTGAACCAGATAAGACCAACGAGCCCTATCGCGTAGCAGTAGTACGCAAAGCGGTCAAGCCGACCGCGGCGGATCACCCCTAACAACCACTTCAAGGCGATTGCACCGGAGCCATAGGCAGCGAGGGTGCCGACGAGGAGCGTGAGGGCCTCCTGGGAAGGGAGGCCGGTTTGCAGCAGCTCCGCACCCTTCAGGACGGTTGCACCGAGGATGGCCGGCAGGACCAGCAGGAAGGAAAACCGGGCGGCCTCACTGCGCTCCACTCCACTATACATGGCCGCAGCGATGGTCGACCCCGAGCGTGAGATCCCCGGCAAGATGGCGAAAGCCTGGGCAACGCCGATCACGAAAGCCCTCACCATTCCAAATCGGGTATCATGCGGTTTGATCCACCGGGTCCCCAAAAGGAAAGTGCCGGTCACGATCAGCGCAAGCGAAACAAAGAGGGGGCTTGAAAAGGCGGCCTCGATCTCCTGCTCAAAGAGCAACCCGACTACGAGTATCGGAATGGTGCCGAGGCAAATGAGGACTGCCAGCCTGAAAAAGGGATCTTTACGATAGCTTTCATGCCACGTGCCTGGTGATGGGTGGCGCAGGGCACGCCCCACTGCCTTGAGTGTGTTCCAGACATCCCCCCAGAAGATCGTCAGGATTGCCAAAAAGGTCCCGAAGTGGACGAATACCTCGTAGGCAACCCCTGCGGTGTGGACGCCGAGGATCGCCTTGCCCAGGACGAGGTGTCCTGAGCTGCTGATCGGCAGAAACTCGGTGACCCCTTGTAATACCCCCAGCCATAATGCCTGAAGAAGATTCACTGTACAATTCCTCCCTGAGAGGGGATAGGCAAAAGATTCTCATAGATCGAGTTGGGTTTGTCAAGGATTACTTTGCTTGTTACCCAGAAAATAAATTCATCTCCTCTCCCCGATGGGGCCGGGACCTTACGGCCCGCCAGCGTGAGAGGGGGATATTGTGGATACGGAGGTCCCAGTTGTAAACGCAAAAACACACTGCCTTGATTTTTTGTCTTGATTGGATTATACAGGACTCATTCTGTCACTCATGTCCTGGGTACAAACTGAGCCTATCTGAAGCAGATGATACATAGCGCCGATATGATTAACAGCGTTGTCATCCATGACGCCACTCGCGGGCAGTGGCTGCATTTTCAGAATCCGAAACAGATCATCTCCGCCCATCGTATTGAAGAGGTCATCCCAGCGCTGAACGCAATCGAAACACACATTGCCAAGGATTGCCTCTATGCCGCAGGATTCATCGCCTATGAGGCGGCACCTACCTTCGACTCGGCCCTTGCGGTCAAAGAGGATGGTGCATTTCCTTTGGTATGGTTCGGCCTCTATGGGGAGCCCGAGGAGGTGAGCCTTCCCGCAACACAAGCATCCTACCAGGACCACCCACTCCTGTGGCAGCCTTCGGTACAGCAGGATGCCTACGAAAACGCCATAGAAAGGATCAAGCACTATATCGAGGCCGGTGATACCTATCAGGTCAATTTCACCTTGCGCCTGAGGTCGTCCTTTAGGGGTGATCCGTGGCCTTTCTTTGTTGCATTGGCCAGGGCGCAGGATGCATCTTACAGCGCCTTTGTGAACACCCAGGAATGGATCGTATGCTCGGCCTCCCCAGAGCTCTTCTTTCACCTTGATGATAACGAGCTGATCTCACGCCCCATGAAGGGGACCGCCCCACGGGGGCTGATGCAGCATGACGATAGCAAACAGGCCGAATGGCTCTACAATTCGGAAAAGGACAGGGCGGAAAATGTCATGATCGTCGATATGGTCCGCAATGATATGGGCCGAATCGCCGAGACGGGGAGTGTCAGTTGGGACAGCCTCTATGAGGTTGAAAAATATCCGACCGTGTGGCAGATGACCTCTACCGTCAGGGCCAACACAAAGGCTGGTTTGTGTGGGATATTACAGGCCCTCTTTCCGCCGGCGTCTATCACTGGGGCACCCAAGCCCCGCACCATGGAGATCATAGCAGAGCTTGAGCACACCCCGCGTCGGATCTATACGGGTACCGTCGGGTTCTGGACCCCCAACCGTAAGGCGCAGTTCAATGTCGCTATCCGAACGGTGCTCATCGACAAGGCCCAAGAAAAGGCCGAATACGGCGTGGGCGGCGGCATCGTGTGGGACTCCGTAGATCAGATGGAATTTGAGGAATGTCAGACCAAGGCAAGGATACTCTCCCAGCAGGTGCCGGAGTTTGACCTCCTTGAGTCGATCTTGTGGACGCCTGAGGAGGGGTATTTTTTGCTGTCATACCATTTGAAACGCCTTATCGACTCGGCGGCATATTTTTCCTACTCAGCCGATATGGACGCTATACGCAATAAGCTGGACTCTTTTGCAAGCACCCTCCCCAATACTGACCACAAGGTCCGCCTGCTCGTGGCGAGAGATGGAGGCATCACCCTGCAGTCTGAAGATCTGGCTGAATCCTTGGGTGACCCTGCCGTACACCCACAGCGCTGCTGCCTGGCACCAGAGCCTGTCGATTTCTCTAACCCATTCCTGTACCACAAGACGACCAATCGACAGGTCTATGAGCAGGTCCTGGGGTCATGCCCTGGGTATGCAGATTGCATCCTGTGGAATGAGAAGGGGGAAGTGACCGAGTCGTGCATCGCTAATGTCGTGGTCGAGATGGACGGGGAGCTCTATACCCCGCCGGTCCAATGCGGACTGCTCCCCGGCACGTACCGGGCCTATCTATTGGAGCAGGGGAAGGTCAAGGAAAGGGTGATACGAATAGACGACCTCGCCAAAAGCCCTCATATCTACCTGATCAGTTCAGTGCGCAAGCAGCGCGAGGTCGTGGTTGACTCAGGAGTGAACAAGGAACATACGGCATGAGAGTCCGGCAATTGAAGGAATCAGGCCTTGGCGTCAGGCCGCCATGCCAAATCCATCTGACAATCGAAACTCAAAGGTACGCTAAAGCTACACCGCCTCTATAGTGGAAGGTGGTTTGGGGGTGATATTATAGGTCACGCTGACCACGCCGGGCACCTCGGTCGTGATCCGCTGGGCTAATTTGTCTAACACGTCGTAGTCAAGCCTGGTAGGTGATCCGACCTTGGCATCGGTGCTCTCCCAGCACCTGACCTCGATCTGCAGGCCGAAATCCCTCTTACCTGCCCTCACCCCTGTTACTTTATCCTCATGCAGAATCGCCAGGTATTGAAAGGCCTTGCTATCCGATAATTCCTCCTCCACGATTTTGGTGGCCTTTCTCACAATTGCGGTCCTCTCAGGCGTCACCTTGCCGATAACTCTGGCAGCCAGGGCCGGCCCAGGAAAGGGTGGTCGGTTGTAGATCTCCTCCGGCAACCCTACTGCTTGAGCAACTTTCCTGATGCCTGATTTTCGCAAATGGATCAGGGGCTCGATGACCTTGTAGCCGTACATCTGCTCCGGATTGATGCCGAGCTGCTCCAGGATGTTGTGCTGTCTCTTGATCCCGGCAACGGTCTCCTCGATATCGGTATAGTTCGTTCCCTGCAGGAGGTATTTGGCGCCGGTCTCCTTTACGAGCTTGCCGAAGACTTCTTTGTAAAAGGCCCGGGTGATTCCCTCCCGCTTTTCTTCCGGGTCAATGCGCCCCTTTAGTTCTGCGAAGAATGTTTTTTGGGCATCCACCAGCTCTGTCGGGACCCCTAATCCCTGAAAGAGCGTAACGATATGCTCCGGCTCCCCCTCCCTCATCAGACCGCTGTCGATAAAGTAGGTCTTAAGCCTATCTCCGAGGGCCTTATGCCCGATCATGGTCACCACGGACGAATCGACACCCCCGGAGAGGGCATTGATGGCCACCCCCTCGCCCACAGTCGCGGCGATATCCTTGACCTGTTCCGCAATGAATTGTTCCACATCCAATTTTTCTAAGGGTATTTCCTTGATATCCATGGTACCTCCTGGATTCCTTTATGAGAATATTGTCACAGGCACTATCGCCTGTCTGTGTTGTCGTGTCAAGACCGTTTGTATCGGGGATTACGAATAAAAGATGTACTTAAAAGAAGATATGAAGATTATTTTCTTGTATAACCCTCATTATGAAGAACCGCAGCTTGTACAACTGGTGGCGCTGCAGGAGCTGCACGATGATCCCTGTGAGCTTGAGAACCCCTCATCGCTCTTGTGGCTGAAGGTGGAGAGGAACTTTTTGACCTTGGTGCCTTTGCAGGTGGGGCAGATGACCTTTTGGTCACCGAAGACCAGGGTCTCAAAATCCTTATCGCATTTCATGCAGTGGTATTCAAAGATAGGCATGGTTATCTCCCTATTCACTATCAGTGTACATTTTCAATATAATACCGCCCAAGACGTTTTTCCAGTCTTTTCGTAATTTTCTCATTCTCGCCTTCCATGATATAGTATTCAATAAGGTACTGTATCCACTATGGCATCTGGCATGAAGAAACCCCGCACACTAAGTTTCCAAGAGATACGCCGGTTTCAAAGAGAGGTATATGATTACTATAAGCGCAACGGGCGGAAACTCCCCTGGCGCAAGACCCGCGATCCGTACAAGATCCTTCTGTCAGAGCTGATGCTGCAGCAGACCCAGGTGGCGAGGGTCATCGAGAAATACAAAGAGTTTTTCCGCCAATTTCCCACCATCGAGTCCGTGTCCCGCGCCCCGCTGCGGGATGTTTTGGAGGCGTGGCAGGGGTTGGGATATAACCGCAGGGCCCTGGCGCTCAAAAGACTGGCCGACATTATCGTCGATGACTATGGAGGTAGTATCCCGCCCGATATCGAGGCGTTGAAGGCCCTGCCGGGGGTGGGCGCGGCTACTGCCGGTGCTGTATGCGCCTTCGCCTTTAACAAACCCGCCGTATTCGTTGAGACGAACATCCGTAGCGTCTTTATCCACCACTTTTTTCACGACAGGGAGGGTGTCAAGGACGGCGAGATCCTTCCCCTCGTAGCACAGACCCTTGACGCAAAACGGCCGCGCTGGTGGTATTACGCCCTGATGGATTATGGGGTGGTTCTGAAAGAACGACACCCCAATCCCAGCCGCAGGAGCGCCCACTATACAAAACAGTCACCCTTTGAAGGATCGCTGAGGCAGGTCAGGGGTATGATCCTGAGGGCATTGGTGAAGGATCCCGGTATCACGGAGGCTGCTCTGGTGAAAGCGATCAACCGCGATGTCGATCAAGTGGGGAAATGTCTGCGGCAATTGTGCACAGAGGGGTTTGTTTTTATAAAGGGAAAGCGGTTTTTCATCGCGGATAGATGAAGGGATACGAAACGGCGTCCTCAACACCAGACCGCTTTACCCCAAGTCGCCGAAGCGATGCTGGAGGATGCTCAGGACGCTCAGGCTCGCTGTCTCGGCCCGCAGGATCCTCTGTCCAAGCCCGGCCACGAGGAAGCCCGAGCCCTGTGCCGTAGCAACCTCCCCCTCGGAGAACCCCCCTTCAGGGCCGATGAGGAGGGTGATTTCCCCCTTCGGGTCTATCTCTTCTATGACCTCTCGGAGTGGGGTTGGTTCCTCCTCCCACAGGATCACCCCCGTGCCTTCGTCCTGGGAGAGGACATCACCCAGTTCATGGATCGGTGCGATCTCGGGAACCACGGTCCTGCCGCACTGTTTGGCCGCCTCCTGGGCGATCCTGCGCCACCTCTCTATTCGAAGCGTTTCCCGCTCGCCTTCCACCAGGGGGATGGAGCGTGAGCTCACGATGGGGATGATTCTGTCGACACCCAACTCCGTGGCCTTCTGGATCACGAATTTCATTTTCTCCCCCTTGAGAAGCCCCTGACCGAGGGTTATCCTGAGAGGAGATTCCCGCTCAGGATTCAATTCCTCCTGAATCGAGAGATAGACCCCCCCTTCGTAGTCTTCGGTGAGCGCGCTTCTATATTCCCGCCCCTCACCGTCGAAGACCATCACCTCATCGCCGGGGCCAAGCCGCAGGACCGCAAGGATGTACCGCGCCTCCCTGGACCGGAGGGAGATCCCTTCACCTCCTATCCTCTCCGGGGGGATATAGATCCTAGGCATCTGCTCCGCCGAAGGAGTGCAAGAATAACTCCACCTTTTTGTTGAATTGCTCGGGGCGTTCCAGCATCACCATATGCCCTGCCCCCTCGATGACCTCCAAGCGGGACCCGGCTATCCGCTCAGCCAGATAGCGGGAGTATTTGATCGGAGTGAGGGCATCCTGATCGCCGCAGATGATCAAGGTGGGGGCATCGATCCCCCCTACCTCCTCCATAATGTCGAATCGGTCACAGGCGGAGAAATCCCCATGCAGGACATCGGGTGAAGTCTTCAGCATCTCCGCTGTCGCTACTCGTAGCATCTCCTTGGGGGCATTCTTGGCAAAGGTGATCTCGCAGACGGACTCCACGGCGTGGGGGAAGTCCTCCTTGATCTCATCGAGGATATGGGGGAGCACCCGCAATTTCGCACCGGTGCCCACCAGGACCAACCCCTTGGAGAGTGTCGGAAACCTCAAGGCCAGGTCCATGGCCACGGCCCCCCCCATGGAGTGCCCGATTAAAAAGGGATTGGTTACCTCCAGTTCCTCCAGGGCCCCCATGATCCAGAGGGCATAGCTTTTGACTTCCTGAGCCCCCTGACCCTGCGCCGCCCCATGTCCGGGCAGCTCCATGATAAAGCAGTTGAAATCGCGGCTGAAGTAGTCCCGTTGCAGGTACCAGGAGGTCCAGTTGCCGCCAGCCCCGTGGATGAAGACGAGGGAATCCTTTTCCTCCGCTCGTTCCTTCCTCCCGAAGACTACATTTCCCCGCATGCCGTAGGCGTCGATAATGGGCATCAATTCCTTCCTTGTACACCCTCAATATATTGGAAGAAGGCCTCCAATTCCCTGACCAGCCCTTCCTTGGTCCTGATGGTGTTTATCCTCCCCCGAAACTCTGCTGCCGCGGGTAGACCCTTAACGTACCACCCCAGATGTTTGATAAAGAGAATAATCCCTAACGGGATGCCGTTTCTCTGCAGGAGCATATCCAGATGCCTGTTGATGCATCGCCGTCGCTCATCCCAGGTGGGGGGAGGAATATGCCGCGCCTCATGGATAAGCCCCCGCGCCTGCTCGAAGATCCACGGATTGCCACAACTCCCCCTACCGATCATCACCCCGTCGCATCCCGTCTCGTGGATCATACGCACCGCATCCTCGGGGGAGCGGACGTCCCCGTTTCCGATGACCGTGAGCCCTGTTCGTTCTTTGGCCATCCTGATGAGTTCCCAGTCGGCCTCCCCACCGAACTTTTGAGACCGGGGGCGGGGATGGATGGCCACCAGGTCCACGCCGCAATCCTCGGCCATCTGACAGATCTGAAGGGCATTGACGCTGTCTTCGTCCCATCCTGATCGGATCTTGATCCCGAGGGGAATATGAAGGGCATTGCGCACTTGCTTGAGGATCGCCCGCAACTTTGTCGGCTCCCGCAGCAGGGCCGCTCCCCCGCCCTTCTTCACCACCTTGCGGACCGGGCACCCCGCATTGATGTCCACCCCATCGAACCCCAACTCCTGCACCAGGGAGGCAGCCTCGGCCAACACCGCGGGGTCGGAGCCGTAGAGCTGGCCCATGAGCGGCCCTTCGTGAGGGTAGACATCTAAGATGCGTCTGGATCTCTTATTGCCTTTTACCAATAATCCCTTGGCGCTCACCATCTCGGTGTAGGCCAGATCAGCCCCCTTTTCCCTGGCCAGAAGGCGGTAAGGGGGGTCTGTTATCCCTGCCATGGGGGCCAAAACTAGGGCCTTGGGAGGCACAATGTGCTTACCAGTTTTTCTTTCAGGCATTGACCTTCACCTTTGCCCCTAATTCATCTCTCAACCGTCCCCAGGCGAAGAGGGGACCAGGGTCCTCCTTCCTCTCGGGAGCGATGTCGCTGTGCCCCACGATCCTCTCTGGGGTAATCAGGGGATAGTGCTCCATTAATAGCAGGCAGAGTTCCTTGAGGGCGCGATACTGCACTTCGGTGAAAGGATGATCTGGGCTCCCCTCCAGCTCGATGCCGATGGAAAAGGGGTTGCAGCCTGCTCTTCCCTCAAACGTGCTCTCGCCTGCGTGCCACGCCATCTGAGCGGGGTCCACCAGCTCGATGACCTCTCCTTCTCTATCGATAAAGTAGTGGGCGGAGACCTTCAAGCCCTCCAATTCTCTAAAGTACGGGTGGGCTGTATGGTCTAGCCTGTTCAAAAAGAAATCCAGGACATAGCCTGTGCCAAACTCCCCCGGAGGGAGGCTGATGGCGTGGATGACGATCATGTCCACCTGATTGCCATCTCTGCTGGAACAGTTGGGGCTGGGTAGCTTTTTGATCTTCACGCCGTCCTTTTGACATCCCACTTGTTGCGCAGGCCGTCGCCGAGAAAATTAAATCCCAAGACCGTGAGCATGATGGCCATTCCCGGGAAGGTGGCCACATGGGGGGCAAAGAGGAGATACTGCGCACCTTCGTTCAAAAGCCTCCCCCACGTAGGTACATCCTGGGGCCCCAGCCCTAAAAAGCTGAGGCTCGATTCGGCCAGGATCACCCCTGCCAGACCGAAGGTGGCCTCAACAATAACCGGTGCAAAGACATTCGGGAGGATGTGCCGGATAATGATCCGGGAATGACTCCCCCCCAAGGCCTTGGCCGCCAAGACGTATTCTCTGTTTTTTTCCGCCAGGACCTGGCCTCGTACGAGTCTGGCATATCCCACCCATCCCAGGACACAGAGGGCGAGGATGATGTTCTTGAGGCTGGGGCCGAGGATCCCCGCCAGGGCTATGGCCAGCAGGATGCCCGGAAAGGCGAGGAGGATGTCCACGATCCGCATCAAGAAGGCATCAAAGACGCCCCCCCAATAACCGGCCATTGCCCCCAGGGCCACGCCAATGATAAGGGAGATCCCCACTACCACCAATCCCACCACGAGGGAGACCTGTGTGCCGTAGATGATCTGGCTAAGGATGTCCCTCCCCAGCTTATCCTGCCCCAGGGGGTGACCAGTTCGAGGACCCTCCAGCTCACCTTTCAGGTCGATGGCCAGGGGGTCATAGGGGGCCAAGAAGGGTGCCAAGAGAGCCGTCCCAACCAGGACACCTATGATTACCAGTCCGGCCCAGGCCAATTTGTTTCCCATAGATGTTATCCCCTCATCAAAGGCATTGACATATACCCTGACGTCATTATGAAATAGTCTTTCGGTGGGTGTCAACCTTTTCCCTTCCTTCCTCTTCCTGGTTGACAGAGGAAGGGGGGAGAGGGTATCGTGCGGGGAGTTTAATATCAGAATCAAGGAGCTTGTAAGATGTCCGTTCCCCCCATTCCAATGGTCTGGATTTATTGGATTGTGAGTTTGACCATCGTCACCTATGCCAGCGCCTCCATCGTCAAGAGATTCCCCGAGCACGGGTTCGCCGCATTGGTGGCCTTTTACACCATCTATCTGGGTGCCTCTCAGATCATGGCGATCAGGATTGTGGAGTTTGACCTGGGATTTCATCGTTTTTTCGCCCCCGCCTCCGTATTTATCTATCCCTTTGTCGCCCAGGCCATCGATATGATCAACGAGGCCTACGGGAGGAGCAAGGCCCATCTGGCGATCATCATCGCCTTTATCACCCAGGTGTTGCTGGTTGCCTTTATCCTCATGGTAAAGAACCTCTCCCCTGCCCCCTTCTTCCAATACGAGGAGGCCTGGCAGAAGATGTTCACCTTGGGGATCAGGATCACGGCGGCCTCGTGGGTTGCCTTTTTGATCTGTCAGAACCTCGATGCGTATGTCTTCGCCTGGTTAAAGAAAAGGTACGAGCGGCGCGTCTGGCTGCGCAGCATCACCTCCGATATCCTGGATCTGACCGTCGACAGCGTGATTTTTGTGACCCTGGCCTTCGGTGGAGTCTTGCCCATCGTGCCCCTCATCATTGGACAGATCATCAGCAAGAACATCATCGGCGTTCTGGACACCCCCTGGTTCGTCTGGTACAAGAGGGTGCTGGGTAAGGGATAATCCTTGGTCCCTTTTTTTTGAACCGGATATTGCCGAGCTGAGCGGAATCAGGGTAACTGAGAAATGCTTATATTTTGGTGTTAGGCGGATTTCCGCCGGAGGCGCGGCAAGTCGTTAGAGTGGTAGCTCAGCTCGGCATTTGCGCCGCCGTCTCCTATGATCTATGTTTTTTCTCTTTACGACCGGCTACGCTGTCCGCGCCTGTTTGTTGTAATGAGGCGGCGCGAACAATGTTTTCGCAGTATAGAGGGGAGGAACGTATGGACATTAAGGTACTTGCTGCGGTCTTTGCAAGCATCTTCCTGGCCGAGTTGGGGGATAAGACCCAGTTGGCGACCCTGTTGCTCGCCTCAGACAGGGGGGTCAATAAGGTGGGCCTGTTCGTGGCCGCCTCTTCGGCCCTGGTGTTGGCGACCTTCATGGCGGTTGTCGCCGGATCGTTCGTCAGCCGCTGGGTCTCCCCGCAGGTTATTAAGGTCATTGCCGGTATAGGCTTCATTGCTATCGGCATCTGGGTGTTGTGGGGAACGAGGACATAGCAAGGGGTGGGTTCGTGCTTGTGCTTGACTCAAGTGCAATCCTCGCACAGAGGTCTGATACATGAATACATTGTCGGAAGGGTAAAAAGCCATGGTAAAGGATACCACGCAGGTCATCATCTTTGACTGCGACGGGGTGCTGTTCGATTCCAAAGAGGCGAATATCGCCTTTTACAACCAAATCCTTGCACAGTTTCATCTTCATCCCATGACCCGGGAAGAGATCGAAT
>Ga0315553_10001939_pt1 | contig 16858 bp, 17 predicted proteins | sample SalMarSW160140MG_FD_203099 | JGI IMG/M metagenome (GOLD analysis project Ga0315553, IMG submission 203099) | Salt marsh sediment microbial communities from the Plum Island Ecosystem LTER, Massachusetts, United States - Salt Marsh Sediment SW1601-40 ... | reverse complement strand
GACCGTGACCTGCGCCGCATCTTCTCCGACGACCCGCGCCATCGCACCGCGCCGACGGCGGCGGGTTTCCTGCGCCGCAACCGTGCCGCGATCCGCCAGCGGGTCGCCAGGTGGACCCAGGAGCACCAACTTACGCTCGATTCCATCCTCGACGACATGATCGACCGCTGCCGCGAGCTCAAGCTGCGCGCGGTCGGTTCCGAGCGCCAGCTCCGCGCCGACTTCACCATCCTGTTCACCGCCATCGCCGTGCACGCCCTATACGGCCCGGCGCGGCGGCGGTGGTTCGCCCTGTGAGACGCCTGCGCATCTTGGTGCTGCTGCACCCGGAACGGCTGCCGCCCGATTCGCTGAAGGGCTATGACGAGCAGCAGATCCGCGAATGGAAGACCGAGTTCGAGATCATCAGGGCCCTGCGCGCCGCGGGTCACGAGGTGCGCCCGCTCGGCGTTCAACACGAGCTCAAGCCGATCGGCGACGAGGTCCACGCCTGGGAGCCGAACGTCGTCTTCAACCTGCTGGAGGAGTTCCACGGCGAGACCGCCTACGACCAGAACGTCGCCAGCTACCTGGAGCTCTTGCGCGTTCCCTACACCGGCTGCAACCCGCGCGGGTTGATGCTCGCCCGCGGCAAGGATCTGTCCAAGCAGCTTCTCACCTATCATCGCATTCCGGTGCCCGCGTTCGCAGTCTTCCCCATGGGTCGCAAGGTCCTTCGCCCTGCGCGTCTCGGCTTTCCCCTGATCGTCAAGAGCCTCAGCGAGGACTCTTCGACAGGCATCGCCCAGGCCTCCGTGGTGCGCAGCGACGACAAACTGGTCGAGCGGGTCGCCTTTCTGCACGAGCGTATCGGCACCGCCGTCATCGCCGAGCAATACATCGAGGGCCGTGAGCTCTACGTCGGCGTTCTCGGCAACGAGCGGCTGCGTGTGTTTCCGATCTGGGAGCTCGAGTTCGTCGACATGAGCGGACCTCACATCGCCACCGCCAGGGTCAAGCACGACCCCGAGTACCAGGAGCGCCGCGGCATCGTTCAAGGGCCGGCCGAAAACCTGTCGCCCGAGCTCGTCGCCCGCATCAAGAAGATGGCCAAGCGCATCTGCCGCACGCTGAAGCTTGACGGCTACGCCCGCATCGATCTCAGACTGTCCGCGGAGCTCGTCCCCTATTTCCTCGAGGCCAATCCCAACCCCGACATCGGTCCCGACGAGGAGTTCGCCCAGGCGGCTCTTCACGACGGCCTCAAGTACCGCGACATGCTGAACCGTATCCTGGCGCTCGGCATTCGCCGGGCGAGCACCATGGGCTGACTGTCCGTCATTGACCGCGGCCCGGCGGCCGGCTATCCGCCGACACCCATGCGCGTCGACCTGTTCGATTTCGACTTGCCGGAGGACCGCATCGCGCTCCGCCCCAAGCTGCCGCGCGACGCGGCGCGCCTCCTCGTGGTCGAGCCGGGGAGGGGGCTCACCGATGCCTTCGTCCGCGACCTGCCGGACTACCTGAGGCCGGGCGACCAACTCGTGCTCAACGACACCCGTGTCATCCGCGCTGCGCTCCGCGGCGAGCGCATCCGCGGCGACGCCACGATCGGCGTCGGCCTCAACCTCACCGCGCGGATCGACGCTTCGCACTGGCGGGCCCTGGCCAAACCCGCGCGGCGGCTCGCCGCCGGCGACCGGCTGCACTTCGGCGCCGCCACCGACAACGCCTGTCTCATCGCCGGGCTCGACGCAACGGTGACAGAGTGCGGCGAGGGGGGCGAGGTGGCGGTCGCCTTCGACCTCGCCGGACCCGCTCTTGACGAGGCGATCGCCGCCGTCGGCGAGACGCCGCTGCCGCCTTACATCGCCAGCCGCCGGCCGCCCGACGATTTCGACCGCCGCGACTACCAAACGGTGTTCGCGCGGGAGGACGGCGCCGTCGCCGCGCCGACGGCTGGGTTGCATTTCACCGAAACGCTGCTTGCCCGCCTCGACGCCGCCGGCATCGCCCGCCACTTTGTGACTCTGCATGTCGGCGCGGGCACATTCCTGCCGGTCAAGGCCGCCGACACCGAGGCTCACAACATGCGGGCCGAGTGGGGAACGATTTCCGAGAAGACCGCGGCCGCGCTCAACGCCGCGCGACAAGCGGGCGGGCGGATCGTCGCCGTTGGCACCACCGCCCTCAGGCTTCTCGAAACCGCCGCCGACGCCGACGGCGCTATCCATGCGTTCACCGGCGAAACCTCGCTGTTCATCACCCCGGGCTATCGCTTCCGCGCGGTCGACGTTCTGACGACCAACTTCCACCTGCCGCGCTCGACGTTGTTCATGCTGGTCTCGGCGTTCTCCGGGCGCGACACGATGCTCGCCGCCTACCGGCACGCCATCGACGCCGGCTACCGCTTCTATTCCTACGGCGATGCATGCCTGCTGTGGCCGCAGGAGGAGGCGCGGTGAGCGCCTTCGCCTTTCGCGTCGCCGCTACCGACGGATCGGCGCGCACGGGCGTCGTGGCGACACCGCACGGAGACGTGCGCACGCCGGCGTTCATGCCGGTTGGCACCGCCGGCGCCGTCAAGGCGATGTACGCCGATCAGGTGCACGCGCTCGGCACGGACATCATCCTCGGCAACACCTATCACCTCATGCTGAGGCCGGGCGCGGAACGCGTCGCCGCCCTCGGCGGGCTCCACGCCTTCATCAACTGGCCGTGGCCGATACTGACCGACTCCGGCGGCTTCCAGGTGATGTCGCTGGCGAGGCTCAGGGAGATCGATGCTGACGGCGTCACCTTCCGCTCGCACCTCGATGGCAATCGTCATCGCCTGACGCCCGAGCGGGCGTTGGAGGTGCAGGCGCTCCTCGGCTCCGATATCCGCATGCAACTCGACGAGTGCGTAGCCCTGCCGGCGCCGGCAGCCGACATCGAGCGCGCCATGCGTCTGTCGCTCTCTTGGGCGGAGCGCGCGCGGCTGGCGTTCGGCGGTGATGACGGCGGCGCCCTGTTTGGCATCGTCCAGGGCGGCGACCTCGCCGCTCTCAGGGTCGCTTCGGCCGAGGCGTTGGGCGCGATCGGCTTCGACGGCTACGCCATCGGCGGCCTCGCCGTCGGCGAGCCGCAGGAGACGATGCTCGCCATGATCGAGACGACGGTGCCGGCGCTGCCGGCGGATGCGCCGCGCTACCTGATGGGCGTTGGCACGCCGGAGGACATTGTCGAGGCAGTCGCCCGCGGCATCGACATGTTCGACTGCGTGCTACCGACGCGCGGTGGCCGCCACGGCATCGCCTACACCCGCTTCGGCCGCCTCAACCTCAAGAACGCCCGCCACGCCGACGACCCGCGCCCGCTCGACGAGGAGTCGGATTGCCCGGCGGCGCGCGACTATTCACGCGCCTATCTCAGTCACCTGGTCAAAGCCGGCGAGTCGCTGGGCGGCATGCTGCTCACCTGGGCCAACCTCGCCTACTACCAGGGTCTGATGGCCGGCCTCCGCCAGGCGATCGCCGGCGGCGCATTCGACGATTTCCGCGCCGCTGTGCGCGAAGGCTGGGCCGAGGGCGACCTGCCGCCGCGCTGAACTTAGAATGGTTTTGTGCGACAAACGCGGGGCCAGGCCGCAGATTGCGGCGGGCCGGCATGAGGAGTGACGAAGAACCATGGCCAAGGTCAGGCAGCTTGAGGCGGACGTTTCGGTCGCCCCACAACTCAACAAGGCGGACTTCGCCGAGCTTGCCGCGCGCGGCTTCCGCTCGGTGGTCAACAACCGGCCGGAGGGCGAGGCGCCGGACCAGCTTTCCAACGCCGAGGCGGAGGCCGCCGCGCGCGCGGCGGGGCTCGAATTCCGTTTCCAGCCGATAACCCACGTGCACGTCACCGACGACGCCAACGTCGAGGCGTTCGCCGAGGCGGTCGAAGACCTGCCGCACCCGATCCTGTTCTATTGCCGCTCCGGCACGCGCTGCGCGACGCTGTGGGCGCAGGCCTCTGTCGCCCGTCTAGGTCTTGCGCGCACGCTGCAGATCGCGGCGGAGTCCGGCTACGACCTCGAAGTCCTGCGCGACGAGCTGGAGAAACGCGCTGGCGGCAAGCCCTAGATCGTCGGTGCCGGCTTGAGCAGCACGCAGCCGCTAATCAGCCAGCCCCCGTCTTGCTGGCGCTCCAACGAATAGAGCGCGGTATAGGTGAGGCCGTCCGGGCCGGTGACGAACACTTTCTGCGTCACCTGGTCGCCGCTCACCTCGAGCGGGCCGAACACCACCGACTGCGGCCGGTAGACCGGCATGTAGCCCTGCCGCACCATCGCCATGAACGTCTCGACGGTCGGAAAGATCTCGCGGATGCCGGGCGAGGCCGCCTGGTAGGCGGCCGGGCCATCGTCCCGGCGGAAGGCGTCGATCTGGTCCGCGATCAACGCCTGGATGGCGGCCTGGTCGGCAGCGGGAAGCGGCTCCGCCCGCGCGGCCGGGACCATCACCAGGCCGGCGAGGCTGACCGCGGCGATAAGACTGGCGAATCGGCGCATGGCGGGTCTCCTTCGGACGGGCCATGATGCGCCGGCCCGCGAGCGCCCGCAACGCGGGGGCACAGGACCCGCCCGGGCGACGTTGTCGGGCGACGTTGTATTGACCGGTGAGGGGGCCACTTATAGGGTCCGCCGCGCCCTTGCGGCGGCTTCATGAGAGCGCGTAGCTCAGTCGGTAGAGCAGCTGACTTTTAATCAGCAGGTCCTCGGTTCGATCCCGAGCGCGCTCACCAAATACGGAGACCGACTGTGATCCCTCTCGTCGTGTCCATGGTCCTCGCGCATCAGGCGCCGTCCGGCTGGTGGTACGACCCCTTCTGCTGCGGCGGGCAGGACTGCCACCCGGTTGTGGGCGTGGTCGTCACCGGCGACGGCTTCGTGGTGGCCGGCGAACTCATGGCCGGAAACGATCCACGCATCCTGCCGAGCCAAGACGACGCGTTTCACCTCTGCCAGGACGAGACCGGCATCCACTGCCTTTATGTTCCGGGCAAGCTGAGTTGAGGTACTGTCCCGGATAGACCACCGGCCCGAGCGGCCCACGGGTACTCCGATTCGGTGTTGAGCACGCCGCGTTACAGTCCACAGCAGGTGAAGCACTTGGCACCCCTCTTAAAGGGGATACGCCGCTACGCTGCACCCTGCCTGCCGTAGCAACTGCTACCAAGTGCTACGCTACAGCTACCGTGCTGCAGCCGTCCCAACTGCGACGACTTGCGACAGAATCGCGACACGCGACGGCCCCGGTTTCTCGTTCGCCCGCACGCCGCATTCGCGTAAGGCGACCAAGCGTCAGGTAATTGGTTGTTGTTGGCGCCCTTGTGTTTGAACTTCGTTGGCGCCGGGCGTCGGGTTCGTTTCAATTCGCCACGACCACCACTGACCCTTGCAAAACCAGACCCTATGAAGGTTGTACAGTTTGGGCTGCTCGGATGTGCATCCCGGCATCGGACTTTCTTCGGCGGCCATGGCCGACCCCGCCGGTGTCAGCACCAAGAATGCTACGCCGGCCATTATCGCAAGCGCGTTCCTCATGTCGAAGCCTCCTCTTTGCGACGCGCTCAGGTGGGGCGCATCGCGGGCGAATCAGTCGCATCTGCCAACGTCTTATAAACCGTCAGCGATTTGTTTCTTCCCGCGGGACAGAAGAAAATTGGGGCCGCGCATCCCCGCGGCGGTGGCGCATTCGCGCCATGATTGGGGCAGATGCGGCATGGCTGCGGCATGGCAAAGACACAGACAACGACTTCCGACGCCAACGAGCGCGTGGCAACCGCACGGGAACTACGCGCCCACAAACTGAGCTGAGTCCCGGCTCGCTTGGCGCCGCTACCCCTTCACCGCGCCGGCGGTGAGGCCGGCGACGATGTGCCGTTGCGCGAAGATGAACATGATGATCGCCGGCAGGATGGTGAGGGTTATGAAGGCAAGCACCAGCTGCCACGCCGACATGTACTGGCCCTGGTAGACCATCAGGCCGAGCGGCCACGGGTATTTCGACTCCGTGTTGAGCACCACTAGCGGCAGCAGGAAGTTGTTCCAGCTCATCACGAAGGTGATGACGGCGACGGTGGCGAGAATCGGGCGCGACAGCGGCAACATGATCGAAACGAAGACGCGCGTGTAGCCGCAGCCGTCCATCAACGCCGACTCGACCAACTCGTTCGGCAAGGAGCGGAAGGCGTTACGCAGCAACAGCACGCTCAACGCCTGATTGAACGCCACCTGCGGCAGGATCACGCCCCAGTGGGTGTCGAGCAGACCGAGGTCGCGGACCTTGATGAACAGCGGCAGGATGGCGGTTGCGAACGGAAAGGTGAGCCCGAGGATCAGATAGTTGAACAGGAACTTCTCGCCGAAAAACCTGAGGTGGGCGAAGGCGAAGGCCGCGGGCGCGGCGACCGCGAGCGTCAACAACACCGTCGCCACGGCGATGAACAGCGAGTTCCAAAGAATCTGCCAGTAGCGCCAAGTCGACAGGATGTCCCAGTAGTTCTGCCACTGCCACTCCGACGGCAGCCCGAACGGATTGACGCGCAATTCGCCGAGCCCCTTGAAGCCGCCGAGGGCGGTGGCCATGAGCGGCACGACGATCAGCCCGGCCACGAACAACAGGATGAGCAGCCGCGTCAGCCCGCCCACGGGCGTCGACAGCGACGCTGCCCCCGGCGTCGCCGCGAAGCCGCCGTGAGCGGAGAGATCCGCGTCGCGCGGCAGGTCGGGAATGCGGGCGGTCGCTTCAGTCATCCTTCATGAAGATCCGCTTGTAGCCGAAGGCGACGACGATGCAGATGATGAACAGCACCACGCCGACCGCCGAGCCGAAACCGACGCGCATGCGCGTAATGCCGAAGTAGTAGAGGAAGGAGACCATCGTGTGAGTGGTGTTGAGCGGGCCGCCACCGGTGAGCGCCACGATCATGTCGAAGAACTGCAGCGAGCCGAGGATCGAGAAGAACACCGACAGGCGGATCATCGGCGACAGTCCCGGAATGGTGATGAAACGGAACCGTTGCCAGGCGTTCGCCCCGTCGATGGCGGCGGCCTCGTAGAGGTCGCGGTTGATGCTCTGCAGGCCGGCGATATAGAGCATCATGTGGAAGCCGAAGTACTTCCACACGATCACGATCAGCACCGCGCTGTACGCCCACGTGCGATCGGAAAGCAGGTAGATCGGATCGCCGCCGAAGAACTGCGAGATCTGCGACAGCAGGCCGTAGTCGCCGTCGAACATGAAGCGCCAAATCAGGCCGGCTGCGACGTCGGCCAGGATATACGGCAGGAAGAACAGCATCCGGAAGGCGACCGCGCCGACCATGCGCTCCGCCAACAGCACCGCCATCGCCAGCGCCAGCGGCAGCTGCACGCCGAGCGAGATGACGATGATCAGGATGTTGTTGATGACGGCCCGGTCGAACGCCTTGTTGCCGAACAACTGAATGAAGTTCGAAAAGCCGACGAAATTCTCCGGCACTCTGAGGCCGTTCCAGTTGAAAAAGCCGTACCACGCGGCCTCGCCGATCGGCAGGATCACGAAAACGGTAAAGACGGCAAGCGCCGGCGGCAGAAAGATCAGCGCGGTGATCAGACTGCCGCGTGCGTCGGTAGTGTGCGCCCGGGCGAGGACCGTCGTTTCAGCCATGACGCGTGCGTCCCGCCCATGGAAACGTGAGCGGACCCCGGCTGCCAAGCAGCCGGAGTCCGCGGTGGCTGTGCGCGACTAGCGCTGGTCCCAAGCGTCCTGGATGGCTTGGGCTGCCTCTTCCGGCGTTACCTCGCCTGCGGCGACGGCGACCGACATGTCATTGACGACGCGACCGACCGACGGACCGAGGTCCTGGTCGAGGAAGTTCTGGTGCCAGGTCGACGCGGCCAGGGTCTGCGCGACCTGCTTGAGCAGCGGGTTGCTCAGGTACTGGTCGGTACCCTTGACGGCCGGGACGTAGGCGCCGGCCTCGGCGGCGATCTTCTGCTGCTCGGGCGTCGACATGAACTTGATGAACTCGACCGCTTCGGGCGGTGCGTCGGCGGTGACCAGGAAGCCCTGCACGCCGCCGAACGTCTGGGTGCCGTCACCCATGCCGTCCGCGACGGTCGGGAACGACGCCAGGCCGATTTCGTCCATCGACAGGCCCTTGCCGTCGGCCGCGTTGGCCGCCTGGCCGCCGAGCAGCCAGTTGCCCATCAGGTCGAGTGCGCCCTTGCCGTCGCCGAACACGCCCGTGGAGGCCGGAAACATCAGGCTCAGCCAACCGGCCTGGTAGGCGTCGAGATCGGTCAGATCCTTCAACAACTGTCCGGCCTCGACGAACGCCTCGTTGGTGAAACCGCCGTCCTTACCGGCCTTGGCGTTGTTGAGCACGTCCGGCCCACCGACCCGCATCAACAGGTACGAATAGTAGAAGTGCATTGGCCACTTCTCGCCGCCGGCCATGATGATCGGCGTGACGCCGGCATCCTTCATCTGCTTCACCGCGGCGAGGAACTCCTCCCAAGTCTTGATCGATGACATGTCGACCCCCGCCTTCTCGACCAGCGCCTTGTTGTAATAGAAGCTGACCAAGCTGAGCTCGACCGGGATGCCGTACTGCTTGCCGTTGACGCGGTAGGCATTCAGCGGCCCTTCGTAGATCGTCTTTTCGAGATCGGCGCGCGCGTCGGAAATATCCTTGATGTACCCCGCCTCTATCTGGGCCTCCATGACCCCGCCGGCCCAACTGTAGATGATGTCCGGCCTATCGTCCGACTGCAGCAGCGTCGGTAGCTTGGCCTTGAAGGCCTCGTTTTCGAGGTACTGGACGTCGACCTTAACGCCGGGATGTTCTGCAGCGAAGTTGTCGCCCATCTGCTGCCAGTACTGCTGGTTGATATCGTTCACCTCCAGCACGGTGATGGTGACGTCTTCAGCGGCGACCGGCCCTGCGCTGAGCGCAAAGACAAGCCCCACGCCGGCAAGCGCTTTCTTCAGCATAGTCATTCCTCCCTTCACGAACGGAACCGGAGCCCGGCCCTTTTTTTCCGCGATACAAATTAAACCTGTCGCGGGCGCGTGCAATCGTCAAGCGTGAATCACGCGGCAATCGCGCATTGCAATGCTTTTTGCATTGACTCTGCCGAGGGCGACTGGGATTTAATCGTACTCCCGGACAAAAACGACTACTTGCCGCCCACCGCGGACGTGACCAGCGATGAAGACCGCCGACCCGGAATTCATGAGAGCGATCAATCGCTTCCATGTCATGGATGCGATCCGCCGGGCTGGCCCAATCTCGCGGGTGGAAATCGCCGAGCGCACTGACCTCAGCCCGACGACCGTCTCGGCAATTACCGCAGCGCTGATCGACGATGGCCTCATCAAGCCGCGGCCGATCGGTGCGGTGCGGGACGCCGGGCGCGGACGGCCGCGGGTGATGCTCGAGCTCAACCCGGATGCCGCCTTCGTTGTCGGTGTCAAGCTGGCGCCCGACCAGATCACCGTAGCTGCGACCAACTTCCGCGCCGACGTGCTGCGCATCTTCTCGCTGCCGATCCGCGTCGACCGCCAGTCAGTGGCCGTCATCGCCGATTTGGTCGAGGACGGAGTGCGCCGCTGCCTCGCCGACGCCGGCCTCGCCATCGAGGCGATCAGCGGCATCTGCGTCGGCCTGCCAGGTATCGTCGAGACCGCCTCGGGTCGCTGCCGGCAGAGCGTGATCTTCCGCGAGCCCGACGTTCCCTTCGGCAACGAGATCTCCAGCCGCCTCGGTGTCGCCGCGACCGTGGACAGCGATGTCAACCTCGTCACCCTTGCCGAGCATTGGTTCGGCCACGGCCGTGGTATCGACGACTTCCTGGTGGTCAGCATCGGCAACAGCCTCGGCCTCGGCATCATGCACAAAGGCGAATTGTTCCGTGGCGCCAACGGGCTCTCGCCGGACCTCGGCGATTTCCTCGTGCGTCCGCCAAACGGCCGCAACGCGCCGACTCGCCTGACCGACATCGTCGGTGCTGCCTTGGCGACCGGCGACGAGCCGTCGTGGCCGTCGTCGGCGCTCGACTTCGACGACGATGACGCCTTCGAGACCATTGGCGACGCCATCGGCTTCGCCATCGCCAACCTGATCACGCTATTTGCGCCGCCGAAGGTGGTGCTCGCCGGTGCAGCCTTGTCGGCGGGCGATCGCCTGCTCACACGGCTGCTCGCCGCGGTACGCCAATTCACGCCACCTGGGCTGGCCGACGTGTCCGAGATCGTTGTGCGCGACTGGGGCGATGAGATCTGGGCGCGCGGCGCGGCCGCGATGACCCTTCGGGAGCTCTACGGAGCGCCGTGGAGCACCACCGGGCCGGCCCGCCCCCGGCAGCCTTCGGCATGACCCCCGGCGAGCCACCGTCCTCGGCCGCCGTCGGCGGGCTCGCGACTGCCGAGTCGATCGGCCCCGACGCCGTCGACGCGCGCGCCCGTGCGCTCCTTGCCGATCTCACCCTCGACGAGAAGCTCGGCCTCATGGACGGCGACCTGCCGTTCTGGAAGGGCCTGGCGCTGATGTCGCGGCCCGGCGGTTATGCCAGCCAGTTCTGGGTGGCCGGCGCCGTTCCGCGTCTCGGCATTCCCGGCGTACGCTTCGTCGACGGACCGCGTGGCGTCGTCATGAAAGGCGCCACCACGTTTCCGGTATCGATGGCGCGCGGCGCCATGTTCGATCCCGAGCTGGAGGAACGGGTCGGCGACGTCATCGGCCACGAGATCCGGGCGCTCGGCGGCAACTTCTTCGGCGGCGTTTGCATCAATCTTCTGCGCCATCCCGCTTGGGGGCGCGCGCAGGAGACCTACGGCGAGGACTCATACCACGTCGGTGTCATGGGCACGGCGCTCGCCACGGGCGTGCAGCGCCACGTCATGGCCTGCGTCAAGCACTTCGCACTGAACTCGATGGAGAACGCCCGCCAGGACATCGACGTCACCGCCGATGCGCGCGCGCTGCACGAGGTCTACCTGGCGCACTTCAAACGCGTGGTCGATGCCGGCGTCGCCGCCGTGATGACGTCCTACAACAGCGTCAACGGCGAGTGGGCGGGCCAGAACCGCGACTTGATTACCGGCATCCTAAAGGAGATGTGGGGCTTCGAGGGGTTCACTGTCACCGACTTCATCACCGGCATGCGCGACGCGAAGAAGGCGGCGCGCGCCGGCCAGGACATCGAGATGCCGTTCGCGACCATCTATGCCCAGCACCTGGGGCGGCTGGTCGATGAGGACGACGTGCCGGCCGAACGCGTCGACGACGCGTGTCTGAGGATACTCCGCCAGCAGGTGCGCTTCGCTGCCGGTCGCGATCCCGACGCCTACCCGCCTGAGGTCGTTGGCTCGGAAGAGCACCGTGGCATCGCACGCGAGGTGGCCGAGAAGGGGATCGTGCTCCTCAAGAACGAGGGCGGCATCCTGCCGCTCGCCGCGACCGGGCAGATCGCCGTAATCGGCCGGCTCGCCGACGCGCCCAACACCGGCGACGGCGGCTCCAGCAACACCGACCCCGCCTATGTCGTGACGCCACTGGCTGGTCTCCGCGAAGCGCTCGCCGGCAAGGCCGAGGTCGTCTACGACGACGGCGACGACGCCAACCAAGCCGCCGCCGTCGCGACCGCCGCCGACGCCGTTCTTATGGTCGTCGGCTACACCCACGCGGACGAGGGCGAGTATATCCCGCCTAACCAGCTCACGCCCCATGTCGGCCTGTTCCCGCCGCCGGGCCCGAGCGACGCGGCACTCGCCGAACAAGTCACCAAGGGCGAAAGCCAGGAAGGCTTCTCACCCGGTGGCGACCGTCTCAGCCTGACGCTGCGGCCCAAAGACGAAGCGCTGATCAAGGCCGTGGCCGAAGCCAACCCGCGCACCATCGTCGCCGTCATGGCCGGTAGCGCCGTCATCACGGAGGCTTGGCGCGGCGCGGTGCCGGCGATCCTGATGCTGTGGTACCCGGGGATGGAAGGTGGCCGCGCGCTCGCCGACATCCTCACCGGCAAGGTCAACCCGAGCGGGCGGTTGCCGTGCACGTTCCCGGTCTCCGCCGACGATCTGCCGTTCTTCGACCGCGATGCCCGTGCGATCACCTACGATCTTTGGCACGGCTACCGCAAACTCTTGCGCGACGGCGCCGCACCGGCATTTCCCTTCGGCTTTGGCCTCAGCTACACGCGCTTCGAGCATGCGAACCTCCGCCTGGCTGCCGACGTGCTCTCCGCCACCGATACGCTGGAGGCCACGGTCGACGTCACGAACGCGGGGGACGTCGCCGGCGACGATGTGGTGCAACTCTACGTCTCGGCAATCGGCTCGAAGGTCGAAAGGTCACCGCGTGAGCTGAAGGCCTTCGGCCGCATCAGCCTCACGCCGGGCGAAACGCGGAGCGTCACGCTCACTGTGCCGGTCGCTGACCTCGCCTGGTACGACGAGGCCGCTGGCTGGACCGTCGAGCCGATCGCCTACGATGTGGCCGTCGCGCGGCACGCCCACGATACCGCCGCGCCGACGGCGCGCTTCGAAGTCGTTGAACGCAATTGAAAGACGGAGCAGGGGAGGCTGCACGGTTGGACAGAGTCGGCATCGGCATCATCGGCTGTGGCAACATCAGTGCCGCCTACCTGAAAGCCGCGAGGCGATTCCCCATCCTCGACGTGCGCGCCGTCGCCGACATTGACCAAAAGGCAGCCGAGGCGCGCGGCGCAGAGTTCGGAATCCCGGTCAGAAGCGTCGCCGACCTCCTCGCCGACACCTCGATCGAGATCGTCGTCAACCTGACGATCCCGGCGGCGCACGTTGCCGTCGGCCTCGATGCGATCGCCGCGGGCAAGCATGTCCATTCGGAGAAGCCGCTCGCCATCGACGTCGCCGACGGGCGGAAGCTGCTCGAGGCGGCCGCGGCGAAAGGGCTTCGCGTCGGTTGTGCGCCGGACACCTTCCTCGGCGGCGCCCACCAGACATGCCGCAAGCTGATCGACGAGGGCGCCATTGGCCGACCGATCGCCGGCACCGCCTTCTTCGGCACCGCCGGCCACGAGCGCTGGCACCCCAACCCGGCCTTTTTCTATCGCAGGGGCGGCGGCCCCATGCTCGACATGGGTCCGTACTACCTCACGGTGCTTGTCAACCTTCTGGGTCCGGTGAAACGCGTCGCCGGCATGACCTCGCGCCTCCGCGATGAGCGGCTGATCGCCAGCGAGCCGCTGAAGGGCACGACCGTGCCGGTGGAGGTCGCAACTCATGTCACCGGCACAGTAGAGTTCCACTCCGGTGCCATCGTCACGATCGCCATGAGCTTCGACGTTGCCCGCCACGCCCACCGCCCGATCGAGCTCTACGGTAGCGACGGCGCCATGTCGGTTCCCGACCCGAACTGGTTCGGCGGTCAGATCGAGACGGCCACGGCGTCCTCCACCAATTGGCGAGCGGTCGTCACCGAGCACGCCTATGCCAACGGCAACTTTCGCATCATTGGCGTTGCCGACATGGCCCACGCCATCCGCTCGGGCCGGCCGCACCGGGCGAGCGGCGCGCTCGCCTTCCACGTCCTGGAAGTGATGGAGGCGTTCGAGCGATCGTCGGCGGCAGCAGCCCACGTCACCATAGAAAGCCGCCCGGAACGACCCCCCATGGTCCCGGTGGACGTGACCGACGGCACACTCGACTGAGCATCAGCGCACGGAGGCAGATTCAATGAAGGAGGCACTGATCGTCTGGGGTGGCTGGAGCGGGCACGAACCCGAGATTGGCGCCGGCATCGTGCGCGGCATGCTCGAGGACGAGGGCTTCAAGGTCTATGTCGAGAATACGACGGAAGCCTTCGCCGACCCGGCGATTGCCGAATTGAGCCTGATCGTTCCGATCTACACGATGTCCAAGATCGAGAAGGAGGAACTCGACAATCTCGACAAGGTTGTGCGGGGCGGCGTCGGCCTCGGCGGATACCACGGCGGCATGTGCGACGCCTTCCGCGAGGCGGTCGACTATCAGTTCATGTGCGGCGGCCAGTGGGTCGCCCACCCCGGCGGCGTCATCGACTATCGCGTGAACATTCTCAAGCGCGACGACCCGATCATGCGGGGCCTCGACGACTTCGACTACCGTTCTGAGCAGTATTACATGCACGTCGATCCATCGAACGAAGTCCTCGCGACGACGGCCTTCTCCGGCGAGCACGCGCCGTGGATCGACGGCGTGGTCATGCCGGTGGTGTGGAAGCGCCACCACGGCAAGGGCCGCGTCTTCTATTCCTCCCTCGGCCACGTCACCAAGGAGTTCGAGGTGCCGGAAATGAAGACGATTCTGAAGCGCGGCCTCCTTTGGGCGGCCCGGTAGGACGGAACGTCGCAGGGAACGGCCGAACCCCCGGGCGCTGAGGGTTTGACCGACGGCGGTGGCGACTGCCCACTGGCATTGCGCGGCGCGGCAAACTAGGGTCCGGCAACGCCAACCTCGCGTTCTAAGTGTGATTTCCGTCCCATGCGCTTCACCGCGGCAGAATTGTCCATTCCCGACGTGTTTCTGGTCAGCCCGCGGCGATTCGAGGACACCGGCGGCTACTTCATGGAGACCTACCGGGCCCGCGAATTCGAACAACTCGGCCTGCAGGCGGGGTTCGTCCAGGACAACCAGGCCATGTCGAAAGAAGCAGGCACCATCTGCGGTCTCCACTTCCAGGCGCCGCCCAACGCCCAGGCTAAGCTCGTGCGCGCGGTCAGCGGCGCGATCTTCGACGTCGCAGTGGACCTCCGCCGCGGTTCGCCAACCTTCGGCAAATGGGTCGGTGCCAAGCTCACCGCCGAGGCCGGCAAGCAGCTGTACGTGCCGACCGGGTTCGCCCACGGCTACTGCACGCTCCAGCCCAACACCACCGTCGCCTACAAGTGTGACAGCTACTCTGTCGCCGGTGCCGAACGCGGCATCCTGTTCTCCGATCCGGCGATCGGGATAGAGTGGCCGGTCGCCGCGGACCAGGCGATCCTGTCGGACAAGGATCTCGACTGGCCGCTCCTGGAGGATGTCGTCTCGCCGTTCGCCCTGGAGATGTTGTGATCGCGATGCGCTTCCTGGTCACCGGCGGGGCCGGCTCGCTGACCGCGACCGACGACCTGGCGCGCGCCGTCCTCACCGCGGCCGCCGGCGCGTTCTCCCGCCAGGTCGAGCGGCTCGAGAAGTCCGAACACGGTCGGACGCTGGCCGCGGTTCGGCCGAGAGGACGGCGCGCTCCGGTGGGTGAGGTCTGTCGTGGCCAATCGTTCAGTCAGCCGTCGCCGCCGCTGAACGCCGAGACCGTCTCCCGCACGGATCAAACCGCGTAGCCCAAGCGGCGTAGCTGGGGGCGCAGGCGTTCCCTCGCTTGGGCGGCCGCGGCGTCGCTGACCCGATGCCGGTTGCGCTCCGCCGGGTCGAGCCCGAAAAACTCAGGATGCGCAGAGGTCTTGGCCATTTCCTCGCGCGAACTGTGCGCCACGATTGCGTCGAGGACGTCGTTCGAGTCCGAGACGCCGAGGAACCGGAACAGGCGTGTGAGCTCACTCTTCTGTGGTCGACGAGCGTCTCGTATCGGGTGGTCAGGAAGTTAGGCCGGTTGGCGGTATAGGCGAGGTAGGATCCGGCCTTTGCCTTATAGAACTCCGCGTATGGGGGCACGAAACCATCAAGCGTCCCCGCCGGATTGCGCAACAACGCCAGGTGCGCGGCGGCGTTCTCGGGCTCCAGTCTCGCCAGGCGATGATTGTGACGCCAGATTGAGGCGGCCGTATCGACCGGATCGCGGAAGATCGCGATCATCTTCGGCTGGTCGAAGGGTCGATCGGTATTGATCGAGCACCACCGTCAGCCCGGCAAGCAGCGGCGAGAACGTCTGTTCAGACGGGGACGACACCTCCGGGTGCATGTTGAGCCTGCGTTGCAGGAAGGTGGCGCCGCACTTCGGAATCCCGAATACCAGGAAGAACTGCTCGTTCACGGACGTCGCCACCCGATCTAGCTGCCCGCCTCGGCTCACGTCAGCCCGAAGGGTGGGACATTGTAGCCCAATTGGACAATGGCTCCGCCGTGCCTTTCGTCGAACAGGCGCAGGTCGTCCTCCGTCAGGAACTCTCGCCATTTGGATAGCTTGCGCGAATGGATGTGCGGATTGGCCTCGACGCGCCGATCGTCCATCCGGGCGACGTCCTCGGTGGCGGCGAGCGCCATAGCGAGCGGCAACTGTGCCTCGTCCAGGCCGAGGTGTGAGAGGATGCGGTGCATGGCCGTGTCGAAGTCTTCGCTCAACGTTTCCATCGGCATTTCCAGGATCGCGTCCGGGCGCGGCTGCCACTCGGTCATCGCCTCGATAGTCCAGCTCGCGTAGCGGTCAAGTTCGAAGCGCAACCCCTCCGGCCGGTCGAGGGCGACCAGGTTCTGCTGATACGATCTGCCGTTCAGGCCGGCGAGGTAGGATGCCTTCCACGCCTCGGGCCTGTGCTGCACCGACAGCGGCACCTGCGGAAACCGGATGGGATGCAGCGGCTCGAGGTTCGCGTTGGTGCACCATTTCTCGACGCAACGCCGGTGATATATGTAGCCCGACACCCAAACGTCGCGGGGATCGCGGATCAGGTGGACGCCGCGATAGTCGTAGTCATCAAGGTCGAAGGCGATCAGCGAGTGGGCGAAGACGATAATGTCGGCGTCCCGGTCCACCGGGCCGGCGAGGCCATAGACGGCGCGCAACCTCAACCCCAGCCGCTGCGCGATCGCGGACATCACCTTCAGGAAGAGCACGGTCCCCACCTTGTGGTGGCAGAACACGAACATCTGTGGTCTCGGTCGTTGCATCCGGCACCGGTGTCCTGCCTGTA
>Ga0315553_10001938_pt1 | contig 16860 bp, 12 predicted proteins | sample SalMarSW160140MG_FD_203099 | JGI IMG/M metagenome (GOLD analysis project Ga0315553, IMG submission 203099) | Salt marsh sediment microbial communities from the Plum Island Ecosystem LTER, Massachusetts, United States - Salt Marsh Sediment SW1601-40 ... | reverse complement strand
GTAAATGTACCAGTTGACTGGTAAGGTCCGCCATCCAGGCTGTATTCATAGGGTGGTGTACCATCTGATCCGGCGATGGTAACACTTCCCGTTGCATCTCCGAAGCAGAGCACATTGGTCTGGTTTTGGATGCTGCCACTCAATGCTGACACAGGTTCCGTAATGGTTACCGGTACACCATAAACGCAAAGGTTGGCATCCCGGAATGAAACGGTATAGTTACCGGCAGGTAAATCCGTAAAGGTCCCCGAACCCTGGTAGGTTCCTCCATCGAGGCAATATTCATAAGGTGCTGTTCCCCCCTGCCCTGCGACCGTCACTGCACCGGTGGAATCACCGTAACAGGCAACATTCGTTTGAAGTGTGATCGATCCGGAAAGTGGGGTTGCCGGTTGCGAAACGACAAAACTATCATAAAAGGCGCAACCATTATCATCGGTTATCATAAGGTCATAAGTACCGGGTGTCAATCCGGTTTGATCTTCTGAAGTCGGAACGAGACCACTTCCATCAGATGTACTCCATAAATAAATAAATGGCGGAGTCCCTCCGGTAACCGTAATATCAATTGCTGCATCCGCACCACCAAAGCATGCCACATCCTGGACTATCGATGTAATTGAGACCGGTATGCATCCAATGCCCAATCCGAACTGGGTGCCTGAAGTCGATAAGCCATCGGTCATATTATCGCGATAGACGGCTGAATCAATGGCATTAACGTGAATTCCGTCCAAATCCCAGTCGCCTGAATCCGGCCTCTTAATCACCCGTGTGTTCGGCTTGATAGCATAACTTGTAAAACCATCAGCGATCAGTTCAATATCAAAATCTGACGTTGAAAATCCATTGGCAGCAACAAAATTCCAGTACCCATCTGTGAATTGTTTCTGGATAGTAATGCCTGATTCCGAAAGGGGTAAGCCATCGGATCCGGGATCTGCAGGAACAAACTCACCCACTATAGAGCCGGAATTCAACGCATTGAATGTACCATTTGCAGGCCTGTAGGCTCCCAAGGTACCAACGGGGAAGAGCAATCCGGAACCGGGTGAACTGATCCACCGTTCAATCCTGCCAATCACAGTACCTGACGTATGCGACAGTGCACCAACATTAACGGTACCAGTTCCTATGGTTATCTTGAAGGTATTGGTGAAGACATTACCCTGAACCATAGAAAGTGTATCAGAAACAGTAATGTTTCCGTCGCTCAGGGTAATTCCGGGGCCACTATTTCTAAGGGTAAGTTTAAAGTAGTTCTCTCCTGATGCATTGGAGATTGTCTGAGCAGCACTTCCATCGAATTCAACCCTGCGTGACCCTGCAATGAATGTGCCTTCATTAGTCCAGTTTCCCGCAAGGTTTATGTCATTATTGTGTGTATTTACATCGAGAATAGACACTCCTGATATGGTCAGGTTTCCGTTGATATCCAGGTCTCCAAGGGTCGTTTTGGTTCCTGAACCTGAGAGCACCAGGTGCCAGTATCCGTCCTGTGCCGGATGGACCTGCTGGTCGCCGGGATTATCATACTCGAAGGTATTTGCATTGAAGTTACAGTAAATCTGGATATCATCATCATCGGTTGTTCCCCCTCCATAATTCCAGGTTGCTCCTGCCCTGTTGTACACCTGTACCTCACCTGCGTCAATATTGGTAAACGCGCCATCCTGGTCGATGCTTCCATAATTGTCAATAAGAAGGCTATTCCAGAAGGCATTCACGTCGCCTCCGATCGTTATTGCCCCTCCGGCATTATTGATGAGGTGATTGCCCTCATCAAAGAAATTGGACCGGAGATCATCGGTAATCCGGATGTTCCCGTTATTTATGAGATCAGCACTATCACTGTTAAACAGCAGGTCATCCTGAACGGTCACGGTTCCGGTACTGTTATTTACCAGACGGGTTTTTTCGTCAAAGAACTCCAGTTGATCCGTTATGGCAATATCGGCTGATCCATTGATTGACAGCTGGCCTTCCCTGTTCTGCAGAATGATATCATCAACGATAAATATACCCTCATTATCGAGAACATAATCTGAATGATCCACAGCGAACTCTATTCTTGCTTCATTGTGTGAGTTTTCCGATAAAGTTGCACCACTCTGGATGTGGATCGCTCCATCTTGATAGATCTCCAGTTCATCATTATCTGACGTCCACTGGAGTGTACCCCCTGAATAGAGGTAGAGTTCTTTTGCCCTGGAATCGCTATCAATACTTACGACATACCCGCTATCGACTTCATTGATGTGCACCTCGCTGAAGACGTCCGGGATACAATTGCAGGAAGTACCTCCCGAGAAGTAAGACCAGGTACCCGGGTCGTCCCACTCTCCGCTTTGAATAGCAAACCGTTCATCCGGTCCGGTATATACCTTGACATTATCAAACCGCTGGAACCTTGGAATAATAATGAAATCATTGGTAAGTTTTACAATAATCTGAAGAGTACTACCATTAATTCCACCGGTAAAAGCAGTAGCACTGCTGAAATTCCCGGATTGATCGCCATTCTCCAACAGTATTTCCGATCCCCCGTCGAGCGAATAATAGGCCCGGACGTAATCATCTGCATCAGCTATTAACGCATACATAAACAGATCGATGGTGACCTTGACGTCAACATGACCTGAGATATCAATGACCTCGGAGTACCAGATACCCTCACCCTGTGTATCAATTCCCTGAAATGCATTAAAAAACACTTCAAAACTGCCCAGCGGACCAAAGTTGCACGCAGTGGTTTCGATAGTCCATGCTGTGGGCCCTGTGTCGATTTGCGTTCCGTCCGGCAGATCTTCAAAATCCTCCAGCCAGATGACTGTCTGAGCAGAAAGGCTAACAGTGAGAGCTGTATAAATAAGTATACAGCTTAATAACCTGAATAGATTTGATATAAATCGCACCTTGATAACTAGTTATTTAGGATACACGTAACTATCTATAAAGATAAACCATTTTGTCCTAACCCACGATATTATCTTTATGACTTGTGATTGGATAAAATAGTTGCTTCTTCGAATGAGATCGATAAGTGGGAGGATCTGGTTAGATCACAAGGGAAATGTCACTCCCTTGTTTTTATGCTGAAATTAATGTATTTTACAGGCCCTATTGAAGGATTTTGAAAAGGCTGTAATGTGAAATGGGAAAACTGAAGGATCTTCCCGGGAATTCTTTACAGATGATCTATAGCCACTGCAGAATTGCTTTGCGTAATCTTCTTCGCAAGCGTATCTTTTCCATGGTAAATATCTTAGGATTAACTGTTGGACTAACCGTTACTACACTGTTGATAGTATATGTTCGCAACGAATTAAGCTATGACAGGTTCTTTCCTTCCAGTGACAACATCTACAGGATTATATCGAGGGTGGAAACACCCGAGGATCAGGAGTTGATCATACCGCATACATTATTCCAGATTTCGGATAGTTTACAACAGCATTACCCGGAGATTGAAAAGATTGGCAGGCTTTTTCTTAATCCGGAATTTTTATATGAGAACCGCCAGTATAACTTTGGTCATATCAAATTTTGTTATGTTGAGCCACCATTTTTTGAGGTTTTTACTTTTCCCGGTATTGGCCATGATCAATTGAAGGAATTCAAAAAACCCTATACTGCCGTTCTCACTGAGGATTTTGCCAGGGAGGTATTTCAAGATGAAGATCCGGTTGGGAAAGAACTTGTTATTCATAATAATAAATTTTCCATTGTTGCCGTCACTGATGATCTTCCTTCAAACTCACACATGGACTTTAACTTATTCCTTTCTTTGGGTACATTGGAAAAAGAAGGGATTCTTGCACAGCGAAAAAGTCTTGATTTTTCAACCTATCTCCGCCTGGCTGAAGGGATAAACAAGAAAGAGATTCTGAATGAGATACGAAAACACATAGATGATTGGGTTTATGAACGGTACCACGGAAGCGGTGCACATGTTTCCTCCATGTTGCAACCGGTACAGGATATTCATTTGTATTCATCGGATATAGGCTATAATTTTAAAACACCCGGTCGTATTGAGAATATCCTGATCTTCAGTACGATTGCTATTTTTGTGCTGATTATCGCAATAAGCAACTTTCTGAATCATATGCTTGCTGATTCGGCTAACCGATCCAAAGAGGTAGTAATACGAAAAGTCCTTGGTGCAAACAGGAGGTTATTGATTATCCAATTTCTAACTGAATCCGTTATTATTTCATTGGTTTCTCTGCTCCTATCCATTGTTCTGGTTGAGTTACTCCTCTCCTATTTTGGAAGCCTGATTGACCGGCAGCTTACTTTTCTTTTGCGAAATAATGAAGCATTTTTTGCTGGTCTGGTTCTGCTCACTTTAGTCATCAGTCTTATTGCAGGTTTTTATCCCGCCATAATCCTTTCCCGGTATAGTCAAATGGAAGATCTTCATGTACCTGGAACACGGATCCGGCCCCGAAGATTTAAGAGCTTATCTGTATTTCTCCAACTTGCAATATCGGCATTTATGATTACATGCCTGTTGATTATGTATAAACAGATTGTTTTTCTTAAAAGGACAGATCTCGGATTCAACCCGGAAAACCTGGTAGTATTTTATAAGGTAAACCAGCGTTTTGCAAAACCGTTTCATCCGGTTCGAAAGAAACTCCTGAGCCATGACAGGATTATACGTGTTTCGGCATCCGATGCAATCCCGGGGAATATTGTAATTATCCAGAATGCCTGGTCATCATACAGTTCTGAAGAGAAAGCGTTTATAATAAAGGAAAATCCAGTACAGGAGGACTTCCTGGAAACCTATGGGATAGAGTTGATATCCGGCAGGGATTTTAATCGAGTTCTTGATGGGGATACCGGCAAGTTTATTATCAATGAATCGGCTGCAAAATTATTGGATCTGAACGATCCCCTGGGTGAACCAATCAACATATGGCATCATCGGGATACAGTCATCGGAGTAGTGAAGGATTTTCATTTCGAATCCCTGTATGAGCCGATTGGTCCGATTGTTTTCACCCGGTATATTAGAAATTACCAATACATAACTATCAGGGTAAAAGAGAAAATCACAGAAGAAGTTATTAACGACATTGTCAAAATCCTGGAATTATATTATGAAGATCCTGCTTTCAATTACTATTTGATGGAGCGACAAATTCGTTCAAAATATTCGATCGATGAGCAAAACACAAAGTTGATGTTGCTTGGAACCCTCCTGGCCCTTCTGACTTCAGCCCTTGGGTTGTTTGGATTGATCTCTTTTTCTGTGGTACAAAGGACTAAAGAGATGGGCATAAGAAAGGTGCATGGTGCCCATTCCAGAAATATCATTCTTTTAATGATTGGTGATTTTGGGAAATTTGTATTACCGGCAGTTGCCATTGCAATACCTTTTGCCCTTATTTTTATAAAAAACTGGATGCAGAATTTTGCCTACCGGGTTAACATTCCTGTCTGGATTTATCTGGTCTCAATAGGAGTTGCATTATGTGTCGCACTCCTTGCCATCCTGGTCAGGGTAATTCTTTTCGCCTACTCCAACCCGGCAGATTCGTTGCGGTATGAATAGGGGAATAATCCCCTCCTACTCATACTCCCCCATAACTTCTTCCATTTTTTTGGCAGCTTTGTCTGCAATCGCCTCGAACTTCTTCACATACTCTTCGTTCATCGAACATTTCGTAAGGGTAACCCATTGTGTTGACCAGGTAACAGCTTCCTGCACCATCGCATCCCATCTTTCCTGTAATCCTTCCTCCTCACCGGTTCCGCTAAAGACCGCTTCCATCACTTCAATGTATTCATTCATCCACTCTTCATACCGCTTAAGGAAATCATCACAGTCGGCTATCTTTTCATCGGCTTTTGTTTTTTCCGCTTCTGTTTTGTCTTCTGCGGAACCTTTGTCCTTTTTTGATCCCCCGCATGATGAGAAAGTAAAGAGCATGGCCAGCACCATGAGATAAACCAGTTTTTTCATGATGAATTGTCTTTAGGTGAATGATCTATTGAGGTAAAGATAAGGATTTAGTGGTTTTTACGCACATAAAATTATGTATTCCATAGCATATGAGGGATGTGGGAGGAAAAGAGAGGTGAGTGTTGAGAAGTGAGTAGTGAGTAAGAAAAGGTGCTCGGTCCTGATTAATAGAAGTTATGCCGAAAGTATCCCTTTGGGAAAATTTATGCCATAGGCATCCCTATGGTATTGATAGAATTGTTAATATGTTAGATTATGCACAATTAGTAGTTGTAAAGGGTAGTTGTAGAATAAGTCAGTCCAATAAGATTAAAAAATACCCCAGCGGGGTATAATAATCAATAGCCCCGGGTAACCCTGTGAAATAACCATTCATTTCAGCACTATGTCTGGGGTGTACAATAATGTTTCGCTTCAACAGTTCGTCTGGGAAGATCGCTATTTCACGGGGGCAACCCGGGGTTGGTGTATAACTAAAAAGATGGTCCAACTGCGCTGTAATTCGGCTGGAAATCCCTCTATGGACCATAAATCACCAGGCGTCAAATCGTGTAAGAAGATTTAAGAAAGGAGAGGCGAGACGATGAGACAGTGGGACTTTTAGGTGTTGAGAGGTGAGAATAATGATTTCAAATGTTGAATGTCGAATTTGTTAGTTAGAATTCTTTTTCAAAAAATCTTGTCACACGTTACTCGCTTTGTCCGCCGACTATGTCGGCTGAAGTCCGAAGTCTTCTTCGGCAGCCGAAACCTAGGTGAAGGCTGCGACGCAGGCGGATCACTCTTCACTTTTTACCCGAACACCGATAAACGATTTTTTTTAATTATTTTGTATTCCTGTTTGGTTCAGTATCAACCCGAAACAATCCTGGACAATGAGGTTGCAAAAATCAAGCCTGACCGGATTCATCATCCTGCTCCTGGCTATTTTCAGTGTGGTATTCCACCTTATCTTTTACAACACATTCGAATACCACCGGGATGAGCTGTTGTATTTCTCGCTGGGGACCCATCCGGCAGCCGGCTATGCCACAACACCTCCCCTGATCGGTTGGCTGGCATTTGTACTGATCAAGGTTCTGGGTTACTCCCTGTTTACTGTAAAACTTGTACCGGCACTCTTCAGCGGAGTCATGGTGTTGCTGGGAGCTGCCATAGCAAAAGAGTTGGGAGGGAAAGAGTATGCAAGGATACTGGCTGCAATTTCAATGATCGTGCCTCCCCTCATGCTGCGTGCATTCTTCCTTTTCCAACCGGTCTTCCTCGATATCTTCTTCTGGACACTAACCTTCTATTATGTCATAAGATACATCAATACGAAGAATGCCAACTACCTGGTTATACTTGGTACAATTGCAGGAATCGGTATGCTGAACAAATACCTGATCGCCCTGCTGTTTCTTGGACTTGTTCTCCTGCTGCCTTTTACCAGACACAGGGAAGTTTTTAAGAAACGTAAGCTCTATGTCGGGCTGATCCTGGCATTCATACTGTTCCTGCCAAACCTGATCTGGCAGATCAGCCATGGTCTGCCTGTCATCGGCCACATGCGGGCACTTAATGATACCCAGCTGGTATATGTTGATCGTATGAATTTTCTGGTCGAACAGCTCCTTATGCCCGCCATGGCAATCGTTGTGGTCATTCCGGGACTGCTTTGGTTGCTGTTCTCCCGACGGATGAAAGAATACAGGCTGGTTGCCGTTGTATCTTTTTTCACGGTCATTGCACTGTTCCTGTTGCGAGGTAAACCCTATTACACAGCCGGGATCTTCCCTGTCCTGATTGCATCAGGATCGGTATTCTGGGATCAGATCCTGAAATGGAAAATTGTCCTGGTCGTTTTGATGGCTGCCATGCTGGTATTCACTTATCCCCTTCTTCCGATGGGACTCCCCGTATACAAACCCGATCGAATGATTGAATATTTTCAGAAACTGGAGGAAGAGAAAGGGATGGATGTCGGCCGCAGGTGGGAAGACGGAACGGTCCACCCCCTGCCCCAGGATTATGCCGATATGCTGGGATGGGAAGAGCTGACCCGGATAACCAAACAGGCATACGATAGCGTTCAGAATAAAGAAGCAACCATCATCTATGCTGAAAATTACGGTCAGGCAGGAGCAATATCGGTGATCGGCAACAAATACGAATTGCCGGAGGCGTTGAGCTTTCATGATAGTTACCGCTACTGGCTGCCTCCGAAGCTGGAACACGAGATCACTGAGTTTATCTATATAAACGACGAACTGGGAGAGGATGTGGAGGAACTGTTCTCCAATATTATTGAGGTTGGACGGATATCAAACCCTTATGCGCGGGAATTTGGCACAACCGTTTACCTCTGCAGGAAACCGGTCAGAAGTTTTAACGCGTTTTATGATGAGATCCTGATGGAGAGAGGAGTGGTGGGAAATGAGAGGTGAGTTGTGAGGAAAAAGGTCCTGGTTGCTGGTGGCTGGTTGCTGGATGCTGGGTGGGTTAAAGATGAAGGCTGATGAAAAGAGACGAAGAGAAACGAGAGAGGGAATAATAAAAAAGCCACGAATGCACGAATGAAAACATTTAACAATTAACAGATAACAATTAACTGAATTAGATTATATTAAATAATAAATCATGAAAAAATTGATCCTTGCAGTTTCCCTGTCCATCATCGCATTGGGATGTAAAAACGTCAAAACCGGAGAAACGGATAATGCTGCTTCTGCTGAAAGGAGATATAGAACCACCGGCGAGGTGGAAAGGCTGAGCCCAGCGTTGGATGCCATCATTAAAGCCGATGCACGTCTTGAGATCATCGCCGAAGGATTTGAATGGTCGGAAGGACCGTTGTGGTTGCCGGAACAGGAAATGCTGATCTTCTCGGATATTCCGGTCAATTCGGTCTTTCAGTGGAATGAACAAGACAGCATTAAGCTGTACCTGAAACCATCGGGATATACAGGGGATACTCCGCGGTCGGGTGAGCCGGGGTCAAACGGACTGATCCTCGATCCGGAAGGACGGCTGGTCCTGTGCCAGCACGGAGACCGGTGCATGGCGCGCATGGATGCTGACCTGGCGGCTCCTGAACCACAATTCATCATCCTTTCAGATAATTTTAGTGGCAAGCGGTTGAACAGTCCCAACGATGCGGTCTATAACAGCAAGGGGGAACTGTTTTTCACCGATCCGCCCTACGGTCTCGAACAGAACATCAGCGATCCGTCAAAAGAGCTGGATTTCCAGGGGATTTACAAAGTAACGGTTGAAGGTGAGACTATCCTGCTGACGGATGAATTGAGCCGGCCCAACGGGATCGCTTTCTCTCCGGATGAAAAACACCTTTACGTTGCCAATTCCGATCCTGCATTCGCTGTCTGGATGGCGTATGATGTAACCCCGGAAAGCACCCTCGAAAACGGCAGGGTCTTTTGCGATGCAACAAACCGGATCGGGAAAGAGAAGGGAGCTCCTGATGGGCTGAAAGTGGATGAGAAGGGGAATCTTTTTGCCACCGGTCCGGGAGGAGTGTGGATCATTTCGCCTGAGGGGGAGCATCTGGGAACCATTAAAACCGGAGAAGCAACCTCCAATTGTGCCTTCAAAAAAGACCAGTCCGTACTCTATATCACCGCCGATATGTACCTCATGCGGATAAGAATAAGACCGTTATAATATGTTATAAGTTATATGTCAATACGTTGGAAATTTGAAATATTTAATAAATTTGAAGAAATCATAAAAGATCATACCATGAAAACATACTATTTATTTCTTTTTCTGATTCTTCTTGGTTGTTCGGCACAGAAGGAATTAGCATTCACTGAAGAGGATGCAAATTACACGAATGGAACCGATAGTGAGATACGCAGTATCCGGTTCAGGTACCTGGGTGAAGGGAACCGGGTGGAATTCAATTTCAGGGACCCGGTAAGTGGTGGAGAATTGACCATTGATGAAAATTCTCTGATACTGCAATGCAAAAATTTTGGGCGATGGAGTGGTAAACGGTTGAGTTTTGATCAACCTACTTTCCCGTTTCAGTTTTATATCCGTTATAAAATCCTGGTACTTTCCGGGACAAGCAGGGAACCCCGGAACTGCGAATTCGAACTCCTCATCAATAAACCCGGATCATGGAGGGTGGAGGTGAACCATTGATTCGGAATGCGGTGTTCGGTTACGAAATGAGTTTCGAAGATCGGTTATCGGTAACGAAGAAAAAATTGACGAAAAATAAGCAGGGATAACTCCCGGCTTCCTCTGTACGGAAAGCTGCTGAATTAAATAATAGTTACATTTTGAAATTGGTAGCTCTCTTTATTGACTGACTTGTTTGACCCTGAAAGGGTCCAACTATGAATAGCCCAGGCTCCGCCTGGGGTAAACGAGACCAAAGAAGATACCGGTCCAACTACCAACCTACTTCATTGGAAACATGTTTCATGGACCGGAAGATATTAGACCTCAATCAGAAAAAACAGAGAACAGTCCCGAAGGGGGCATAGCCATGCCTATGGCAGATGCCTTCGGCAAAAACCGCAAACTAGAAACTGAATTTCCCCCCGGGAAATTATCACATGGACCGGAAGGCACCAGACGATCCTAATTCCATATACGCACACCATAACCGTCTAACGATACTGGCCCTGTGAAATAACGGCGAAGCCCCTCCTGCTATGCAGGATTTCACAGGGCGGGCATCGTAACCGATAAACGATCAACGATTACTTCAATATCTCCCGACAGAAACCATCGGTTCTCCCCTGCTCATCGGTGGGGTGGCGATGATATAGAGTATAATACCGTCATAAGGTGCAACGACTTTTTGGATGGTGTTCCCAAAATAATCGGTCAACTGTCCGACCAGCTCCCCTTTCTGGACATGATCTCCCCTGGAGACCAGCGGAAAAAACAGCCCTTCATCCTGTTCAGATCGGACAATGGTATATTCCTGCACCCAGACCGATTCAAACAGCAGTTTCGGTTCCCCGTCGATCATGTTGAGATGTTTTAAAATATTGTAATTTCCCCTGAGAATAGCGAGCACGTCTTCTTCATCTGTCCTGCCCAGTTTACCTGCTTCCGTGGAGATAGCCGGTTTCCCTCTCAGGAGGGCTGTATTGCTCACATACATGGAGTTTGTGACATCTTTCGTCCGCCCCTTTTCGTGAACGATTACTTTCAGGTTGAAGCTAACCGCCAGTCCTTTTGTTTTTTCATCTAGCTCCAGGTCCCCGGTCTCAGTGCAATAGAGGTATTGGACCAGGTCTTCGTTACCGTCACCACAGTGGTTATCGACCAGGTAATCACACCGGTCAATCACCTCTTTGGTAATCTGGTAAGCGATCCGTTCAGAGCTGGTACCGTCAACTTTACCCGGGAAAACACGGTTCTGGTTTTTCCAGTCGTAGGGATTATAATAGATGGTCCGTTTGAGGAACGAGGGTACGTTTACCACATGCACGATGATCACTTTTCCTGATAGTGTTGACGGATCAAGTTTTTTTGCCAGTCGCATCAGGGCAAGAATGGGGGGATATTCATAGCCGTGAACGCCGGCAGTCAGTGCAAGGGTTGGTCCTTCCTTTGCTCCGTTAATAACCGTTATCGGGATGTTCACCTCTCCGCAGTCATCTCCTGCGGGAACCAGGATGTAACCGGATTTTTTCTCTCCAGGAGCAGTTGAAACTTCACCTACTGTTAAATTTTGGGCAAGGACTGCCAGTGAAAAAACAAACAAGATTGCACTGGAAGTGATTCTGTGGATTTTGTTTATTCGCATTTTAATTGTTTTTGGTTTCGTGGTATCTAAATGTAAATGATTGGTGAGAAATATCAAAGTCTATTTTCATAAATCGGTGTCTGTCTCTATTTTTTATGTCCCAATTTTTTAAAATGCATGGAAATGAATGCATACCATAACAACCATTCCCCTTGCGTTTTGTCTCTGAATGCCATATCTTTACCTGTACTTCCCGGTAAGCCGTGAACCACACTGCCGGAACCAATACATGAAAAGTACAAACGAATACTGATAACGATGAAAAAAATAGCAACGGTATTTTTAATACTGTTCATAGTATCCTGCACAGGACAGCATGAAGACAAGGGAAATATAATCGCATCCAATCCCTATCTGATAGGGAAATGGGCCGGGGAAGGGTTTTTCCTGGATAGCGAAACGAACAGAAAATTTGGAAAAGTCACGTTTGAGATTGATATTAAGGAAGACAATGAAATCATTGGAACTATTGGTGAAGCCCGGCTGACCAATACAAGTATTGCACCGGCAAATTACGGTTTTGAGATCAGGGGAATATTGAACGAAAAGATTAAAAGTGATTCCGATTTAAATAAAGATCACCAGCAGGAAAGGTAGTTCACCTCACAAAGCGTTTCTTTACCATAATAAACCCATCACAATAAACAAGATGAAATCCAAATCAACTTTATCGAAGGGGGCTATGATCTATGGCATTGTGCTCACTTCATTGATGTTTCTGGCATTTGGCAGTAAGCTTATTGTATCGCTCGTCGAAAATGGTGTTGAAGAATTGAAAGAAATGGCAAGGGCACTGATTCACTGGCATGATGATCCAACAGCATTTTTCATCTTTTACATCATCGGTTATGCCGTTGTATGGTGGAAGGATCTGTGGGGTTCAATCATCATCATGGTAGTGAGTTTGCTGGTAATACTAATCAACATTGATAATGGTGGATTTATTCTGTTTGGTCTGCCAACGTTCGCTGTTGGCCTGCTGTATTTCCTGACCTGGTATGAAAGGAGAAAAAAGAATTGATAAATAGAATAATTCAACCAATGTAGGGCGACTTTCCAAGTCGCCTATTTGTTGACTCGGAGTGGGCCGCATAGGCAGTCAACCTACATCGTTTAAATAAGTCTGTTTCCTTAAATCGGTGTTTGTCCCAATTTATTCGCTATCGCTGTGCTCCTGCGCCGTAGCCCGCCAATGGCGGAGTAGGCGCCCAGAGGGGGATATGAACCTATTGTGCTGCCAGGTAGATTCATAAGAAGGAAATTGTATCAGATCGCTTTGCTGGAGTTTTCAGTTAACCGGATTTTATTCTAAATTTGCAGCCTATTGGTCCAGTAGCTCAGTGGATAGAGCAACAGTCTTCTAAACTGTAGGTCCCAGGTTCGACCCCTGGCTGGATCACAACCCCAAAACCCCGGTCACTTGTCACTTGTGACACGGGGTAATCTCTTACAATTTCTCTACAATCAATACAAAGTCAATTTTTGATGTAGCACCCATCCCCATAAAGGTTGGCCGGACATTGGGAATGATGGAAATAACATCCCCTTCTAACTTATTAATGAAATTTTCAATTCTTTCCTGCATCGTGTCACTTTTGACATCGATGCGATGTACACGGTATTTCATGGTGTTGGTTTTGATTTTTATTTCGATTTAGAACAAAATGGTAAGTAAACAAAAAAAACGGCGGCTAATGCGCGTAAAACCAAATTGCTTTTGTAACTTTATGAAACAATTCAGCTTTAACTTTTAACCTTGATAATCATGAAACAAAGAAACAGGATTTGGATTTACCCATCAATGATAATAATGGGATTTTTACTACTGCTTGCAACTAGCTGCGAAAAAGATAGCAGCTCTCCTGATTATGCAAGTGCAATTGCAGGCACCTATTATGGGACAGTGACTGTAGTTGGATCAGGAAGTGTATCAGGCTCCTCAAAACTGACTAGAAGTTCAGACAAAGTAGTTAATCTGGTAATTACAATAGGTTCAAGCAGCATTCCCCTGAATGGAATAGCCGTCAGTAAGTCTGGAAGCAATTATTATTTGAATTACACTGACGCTAGTGGCTCGTTCTCAGGTACAGTCAGTGGAAATAGTCTTACATGGACTTTAACCGATGGGAGTGATACGATAACATTTAGTGGTACAGGTTAAATCAATTCCATTTAATGGGAGAACTCTGAACAAGACCAAACCCAGGGCAACTCATGCTTCCCATGTTCGCCCTGGGCTGATGTCTTTCGCTCCTTCAGAGCTCCCAATGCATTTAATAATCAACTCATTTTCCTTAACCATAGACAGTTAACTTTTAACCATTAACAAATAGCTATTACTCACTGAGGAATTCTATTGTTTTCAGGTATTTAAGGCAATTTAGGCATTTGAGGCATTCAAGGCATTTGTAAATTCTTAATCTTCCTGCTTCTTCAGAATATAATATCCGGATCCTGCATCAAAATGCAATTCCCTGATATTTCCTTCCTCTTCAACAAACGAAATGAAAGAATTACCAAGCGCCCATTTCTTATCCCCGGAATAGTCAAGGGTGTCTATGCTCCCATAAAGTTCAATGGTCAATATCTCTTCACCGGCATCAATAATTACCTCCATGTCTCTTCCCCTGCTTCTGCCCTTGTATTCACCAGCAAATACGGATAAATCACCCGGATATTGTTCAGTATACTCAATTTCCTCAATGGGAAGCAGGTAATCTGCAACCCGGTTTGATATACGGGCTGGGGATACCGGTCCGGTGGAATTGATCAGGGTAACGATTATCAATCCATTGTCCGGGAAATACCTGGCATCCGAAAGGAAACCATTGATCCCTCCCCCGTGAGATATGACCGCTATCCCTTTGTATTCATCCACGCTTAATCCCTTGGCATACCGCAACTCAATTCCACTGTTCAGCTTTGATGGTGTAATCAGGTATTCGTAGGATTCCCTGTCCAATAGTTGATCCGTTTCATGCAGCAGGTGATTCCATCGCAACAGGTCTTCGACCGAAGAACACAGCGATCCGGCTGCATAAGGCCAGGTGTGATCAAGATACGCCGCTTTGAGCAATTCCCCTTCTTCGGTATCGTATCCGTACGCTTTGTTCTTTCTGACAATCCGTTCATCACAATAATAGGTGTTCTCCATCCCTGCAACAGAGAAGATATTTTCAGTCAGGTATTCCTCATAGGACATCCCCGTTACCTCTTCGATAATCAGACCAAGCATAAAATAGCCCGTATTATTGTATATCATTGCATCTCCCGGTTCGAAATCAAACGCTTCCTGTTCTATGGCCCTGAGCAGTGTATCCCTTGGATATTCAAAGTATGCATAGTCGCTGAATGAGGGCATCTCAGTATAGCCTTTTATCCCTGAAGTATGGTTCAATAACTGTTCAATGGTGACTTGCCGGCCTTTTGTATCGAAATCCAGGAATTGCGTGATATCATTTTCCAGGTCCAACAATCCTTTTTCGGCCAGCTGCAATATTGCAACGGCGGTGAATTGTTTGGTAATCGAGCCTATTTCAAACGAAGCTGAAACGGGAAGGGGTGTTTCAAACGCAAGGTCAGCATAACCATACGATTTTACCAGAAGGACGGTATCATTCCGGGCAACTCCAATCGCTAAACCGGCGATTTGTAAACTGTCGATGTATGGTTGTACCAGGGTATCAACCATCTCTTCCAGGGATGAATCAAAGGATTCTTCTGGTTCTGAATATGTTCCGCAGGCATACATCGTCAGGAAGAGGATCAACATTCCAAAAATTTTTAAGTGAGTGTTCATGGGATTGTGTTATTAATTTAATCAAGTTGCTGTTTATAGAAGTAGGTTTATATTTTACCAAAAAATACATTTTTACCCCTGGAGAGCGACTCTCTTGCCGAAGGCATTCCCATGGAAGAGTTGCTCAGCCCCGCCTCCGGCGGGGCAAACGACTTGGAAAGTCGTTCTCCAGAAGAAAAGTAAGATAAAAATAAACATAACACTCTTTTTCTAAATCAAAAATTCCGGTGTGATGAACCCGAGGGATTTATACATTGAATACGGTAATGCCGAGGATGTTATCAACGATTAACCCATTATCGTTCCACACCCAGCTCATCAAGAACCAGGGCATTGATGTTCTGGCTGTCCGGTGAGGTAAAAACGACAGATCCTTTGCTGATGTCCAGGATATAGGTGAATCCTCCCCGGGTGGCAACATTATCAATTGCTTTCTGCACCTTTTCGTAAATCGGTTGCAAAAGCTCGTAGTTCCTCTGCTGCAATTGCTGGTTGGCATTCTGCTGAAAATTGAAGATCTTTTCCCGCATGCCCATGATTTCGGATTCCTTGGTTTTCCGGATCAGGTCAGAATAGTTCCCCTGGTTCGTCTCATAATCATTCACCAGGTTGTTCAATTCGACCTGCATCTCTTCCAGCATGTTCTCAAACTCCTTTGTGTCTTTTTCCAGCAACAGTTGGGCACTGTCACTTTCCGGTAACAGGGAGACGATTTCAACGACATTGACATGGCCGATCTTCAGCTGCACCTGGGCAAAAAGGCTCTGGCAGCCCAATATAAACATTAACCCGATTAGAATAAGGATTGTCTTTTTCATAAGATTACAATTTTACTGGTGGTTCCGGTTCTGGAAATAAAAATATGGGTATTCCGGGTATGAACCAACCTTAAAAAGTTAAAAAAACTTAAAATGAGATAACAGGCTGACGGTAAAAGGCTGCAGGCAGAAGGGAGAGGTGAGTTTCGAGACACATGTTACGAATTACGGATTGAAGTCTGACAATGAGTTACGCAAACCTGATTCCTTGTTGTTCAGGGAGGCTGAGAAGGATTAGCAAACAGATTTGCGAACTACATGAGTCAGGTGATAGCCTGGCGAATAAATTACATTCATCACGCGAATGCATGGTGAATGAATTGCTATCGAATTACAATATAATACCCCGGAATGCGTAAATAATTCAATACTGCTTCGTCTCCCTGGAGCATATTCGGGGGTGGTGGGTGCTCATCATTAAAAACACTCAGCTCCTGTTTGGGCAGGATGGTGACAAAATCCTCTTTATAGCCTTCTTCATAGGGTATTCGATTAC
>Ga0315553_10001937_pt1 | contig 16869 bp, 10 predicted proteins | sample SalMarSW160140MG_FD_203099 | JGI IMG/M metagenome (GOLD analysis project Ga0315553, IMG submission 203099) | Salt marsh sediment microbial communities from the Plum Island Ecosystem LTER, Massachusetts, United States - Salt Marsh Sediment SW1601-40 ... | reverse complement strand
CGTCGGCCAGGATGACCACGCAGGCGTCGTCCTCGCTTTCGTTGGCTAGAATCAGCTCGCGAAGAATCTCCAGCACGCGCTCGCTCCAGCCGAGAATGAGCGTGTGTCCCTGCTCGACAACCCGGGAATGTCCCTTCTTCAGATTGGCCAGCTTGCCGTGCAGACCCGTTGTGACGAGTGCCACCAGCGACGCCAGCATGACCACGCCCGACAGGCCGGCCAAAACCGAAGTAATCTTGAAGTACGGCCGCGAAAGGATGTCCTGGTTCATATTCCCCGGGTCGGTCATCTGCAGGAACGTGATGTACACGTGGCGGAAGTAGCCCCCGCCGCGCTCCACGTATTCGGTGCGCTCCTCGTCTCTGACATCCCTGGGAATCGTCAGCAGCATCAGCCCACGAATCGACGAGAGCGTGAGCAGGATGGAGATGTAGACCACCACCAGGCAGATGAAGGACGATCGGCCGCCGCGAGCCATGAACGTGTCGAAGCGATAGCGCAACATCTGGCCAAGCGTGTAGGAAGACATGGTCGCAACCTCAGAAGGAAATGGTTTGTTGACGCTCGGATGACTTCCAGCGGCGTCGTAAATGACGGAACACGCATGCACCCGCGACGTCGTCGCGCCGGCATCGCCGATGACCCCTCAGCGCCGCAGGCGTGCCGAACTATAATGTCCATCGCCCCCGGCCGCGGCAACCGGCCCCAGCGAACCTGCGGCGCCCCGCCGGTGTCATGTCGGCCGAGCCCCCGGCATTTTTCCCGCCCGTCCTTCCCCGCCACTTCAGTGAAGCATGAGCGCTGCTGCCGAGCCGGCCGGCTCCCCGCCTTCCTCCCGTGAGCCGCGCATCCCACGCGACGCCGGTGCCGATTCCAGCGGTTATGGCGGCGTGTTCTGGCTGATCTACCTGGCCAACACGTCGCTGATGGTGGCGGTGAGCCTGCTGTTTCGATACAGCGATTTCGTGCACCTGCTGGGGGGGACCGCGATGGACCTGGGTCTCGTCGTGGGAATCGGCATGTGCGGATCGTTGATCATGCGCGTGTTCCAGGGAGTGGGCATCGATCGCTACGGTCCGCGGCTGGTGTGGCTGGCGTCGCTGGCGCTGTTTGTCGTGAGCATGCTGGCTCACCTGGCAATCGCCCGCGTCGATTCGCCCGCCATCTACGCCGTGCGGATTCTCATGATGATCAGCCTCGCCGGGGCGTTCGGCGCGTCGATTACCTTCGTCTCGTTGCGGGCGCCCGAGAATCGCATGGCCGAGATCATCGGCACGCTGGGCTCTTCGGGGTTCGTGGGGATCGCGCTGGGGCCCGTGCTGGGCGATTGGCTTTTTTCGGGTTCCGCGGTCGAGGCGTACCACGTGCAGCGGATGTTCCTGTTGGCCGCCGCCGCGGGCGCCTTTTCCCTGCTTGGCGCGGCGATCGCCACCCGCAGCCACGTGCGCCGCCCACGGCAGAGGCGCCGCATAACGCCCTGGCCGATCGTGCGACGGTACCACCCGGGCGCGCTGCTCTTGGTGGGAGCGGCCATGGGGCTCGGCATCGGACTGCCAAGCACGTTTCTCCGCCCTTACGCGGAGCACGTGGACGTGTTGGGCATCAAGACGTTCTTCCTCGTGTACGCCTTCGTCGCATTCATCGTCCGCATTGCCGGCCGCCGGTTGCCGGAGCGTATCGGCATCCGGCCGGTGATCTTGCTCGGCTTGGGCTCATTGGCCGCGAGCATGGTGATGTACCTGTTGGTGGTGGACGAGTGGACCCTTGTACTTCCGGCGGTGATGGGGGGCGTGGCGCACGCGTTCTTGTTTCCCGCCGTGGTGGCGGGGGGAAGCTCGACCTTTCCCTTGCGCTACCGGGGCCTGGCGACCACGCTCATGCTGGCCATGTTCGATATCGGCATCTTGTTGGGACAGCCTCTCGTGGGGGGCATCGTCCGGTTTTCCCCCCAGCTCGGGCTGCCGCCCTTTGCGACGATGTTCGTCACCGTCGCACTGGTGCTGGTGGCGGTGGCGACGCTGTACGCCGTCTTGGGGCGGCGACCGGCCGGTCGGCGAAGTCGCCGCAAAGTGCGAGGGCAAGAGAAAGGAGCCACGGGGCAGGCCGGGCTGAAAATACCCGGCGCGCATCCCAGCACGCCAGCGAGACAAAATGCCACAGCAGACTCCCGCCCGATTGCCGTAGGTGACGGCAAGGAAGCATGATCGACTCGCGACGTGGCAATTACGCCCGCCGGGTATACCCTGCGTCCATGCGTGGCCGGCCCACGAGAAGGCAAGAGGGGCATTTTCGAGCCAAGTAGAGACCCCGATTCCGTGGCAGCATATATTGTTCGGGTGGAAAGGCACCCTCGCCAACCCATCGGGGAAGGCCGATGGACGGCCTGACGCAATGAGTCGCCTTCCCCCCCAATCTGCGGGCGACATGTGCCGACGGGCGGAACCGGGCAACCCCGCCGGGGTTTCTATGGTATGGCGAATAGTCGTTTTGTGGCGTTGACGTGCGGGCCAACGAATTCGATTCGCTACGAGACTCGGCCCGCCCTGGAAGAGTTTCTTTTTTCTACGTGGGGAGGAAGTGCAATGAAATGGCTTGTGTGTGCGAGCGTATGCGTGCTCACCTTCGGCGTTGCCGGCATCGCGAGTGCCGCCGAGAACCCGACGGGCACGTGGAAGTGGACGATCACCCGCGGCGATCAGGAGCGCGAGGTATCCGTCACGCTAAAGCTCGAAGACGGCAAACTGACCGGTTCGATGCCGGGCCGCAACGACCAGGTAACGGAAATCTCGGACGGCAAGTTCGAGAATGACACCGTGTCGTTTAGCGTAAAGCGCGCGCGGGGAGATCGGGAGTTCGTCATCAAGTACTCGGCCAAAGTGAGCGGCGACACGCTGACGGGCACCATTGAGATGCCGGGACGCAACGGCGGCGAAGGCCGATCGCGTGAATGGACGGCCAAGCGTTCGGCCGAATAGCGCGGCGGATAATACGGGCAGGGAAGTTCGAGCGCCCAAGGAATCAACCGGCCGGGAGCCAACACGGAAGGCTCTCGGCCGCCTTTTTGCGCGCGCCGCCGCACGCGCCGTCATTGCCGCTGAGGCGGGAATCCATGCGCTACTCCATTTCGCTTCACCGGGAACGATCGGCGATTGAATCGTCGCGTGGGTCGCGCCCCTCTTCACGAGGCCGTCCGTGCCTGCATCCCCTAGATGAATCCAGACTCGGAGCTTGTCCCCTTTTCGCATCGCGTTTCGATCCCAGTACGATCGCGAACATTCATGATGCACTCCGTCTCCGACGTGAGCCGGCATTGCGGCCCAGTCGAATCACAGTTGCCACGGGGCGCGGCCATGGTAGACGTTCGAGTGCGCCGCGTCGCCACCCCACATGGGCCAGCCCGTGGCGTTGGGATCGGCGGCCGAGACGCACACGACTTTGCCGTCCTGCGTGCCGACGTAGATTCGCCCGTCCATGACCGTCGGCGCAAAGCGGACCGGGGATCCGATGGCATACCGTTTGGTGATGGTTCCGTCGCCGGGGGAAATGCGGAGCACCTCGCCGGCGACCGTCGCCACGAACAGCCATTGGCCCGCCGCGACCGGGGGCGTTCCCAGGTGGCCTCCCACTTCTTCGATGTTTCCCTCGAGCTGGCGCTCCCACACCACGCCACCGCTTTCGGCGTTCAGGCACACGACCCGGTCGCCCACGCAACTAAAGCAACGATCGGCCCACCGCAGCGGGCGCGACCCCTGATAGCATTGCAGTGTCGAAACATTCCCCAACCCGATCACGAGAGCCGCATTACCCTGCGTGCGGGCTAGAAGGTCCACCGGTTCGGCTTCGTTGCCGTCGCCAACTGCCGGAGTCGCGCCGCCATCCGCCGGCCCGAATGGGTCGTCTGATTCCAAATCGTCCGGATTTGTTGGACCCGTCTGGGCGTCGAGCACCTGAAAACTGCCGCCGCCGAATCCACCTTGGAATCCACTGCCGGAACCGCCGCCGAAGCCAAAGCCGCCCCCGAACCCGCCGCCGATTCCGTTCATCTGCTCAAACTTGCCGGCCTCCCGCGTCATCTCGGATTGCTCCTGGATGGTCCGATCGAGATGCGGGGCGTGCCAAGCGCGCGCCAATTCCTGCATCGGCCGGCACTCCAGGTCGCAGCGCACGATCGATTCGCTCACCGCTTCGTCGCCGTCTTTCCCCGCGATGCGGCGCGACACGTGCATCGAGCCAGCGAAGATCACCGGCGGCGAGGTCGCCATCAGGTCGTGCGCCGCGATCGCCGCGCCGTCGCTCTGGCGGAATTGATACAGCCGCCCCGACATCGTCGTGACAAACACCGAATCCGCCGCGGCGACCGGAGTGGTGACGCAGTCCGTATCCAGCCGGTGCTGCCAGAGAATCGCGCCGGTTTTCAGGTCGAAGCACACCAGCACGTGCGTCGGGGCCGAAGCAATCGGATCGTCGGCTTGCTCTTCCTGACTGGCCTCGCTGGAATCCCCATTCCCCTCCGGCATCTCTTTCTCTTCGGAAACCGAGGGAGTCTCGCTGGGCTGCTCGCCGTCGGTCGCGTCGTCGTCCGGCTTCTCGTCGCCTGCCATTCCCTCGCCCGGTTCCTCGTAATCTCCGGTTTCCTCATGAGGGTAAACGGTGAACACGCGCCCGCCGGCGACGACCGGCGACGAGAGCAGCGGATCTCCCAGGTAGTACGACCACAACTGCTCTCCCGTATCCGCGTTGACCAAAAAGAGCGTACACGACTCCGTGTTGAAGGCGACGACGCCGTCTTCCACCACCGCCCACGATGGGCCGTCGTCGCTGAGATCGATGCTCCAGATATGCTCGCCGGTCGCCGCGTCGTAGCAGTGAAACTCGGTCGAGCTGAATCCGCCGCTGACGTAGAGCCGTCCGTGATCGACGGTGGGCGTGGCGATCGGCGTGCCGGAGGGCATTTCGATCACGAAGCCGTCGTCGGTCTTGGTGACGGTGGGCAGGTCCTCTTCGCGTGGCGAAACGTGACCGGCTTCAAACTCGCTCGGCAGCGTGGAATCCCACTCTCGGTATCCGACCACGTCGGACAAGACATCCGCCGCCGGGGAGATCGAAATGAGAGTGCCCCCCGCGACGGTTGCGTCGGCACGGGGAAGCGGCGAAGGCGCGGGAGGTTTGTTGCATCCCGCGAGCACAACACCCAGGAGAAAGATCGTTCCGCTCAGCGCGACCGCTGCTCGATGCCGCGACGACAACTCAAGACACTGCGTTCCGGTTACCTGTAACATGGTATTCCTCCCGCCGGCCCGCAGGAGAATGGTTGGCCCCTTCCTCGTGAAATCGACCAACCAAAATTATACCAGAGCGACGGCGAATCGCTAAAAAGCTGTTTCAGAACCGTCTTCGGAGAAGGGGACAGGCACAATTTGCTCCGCAGACTGCGCAAATCGAGCCAGTCCCCGACGGTTTTGAAACAGCTCCTAATTTGTGCCCCTTGGAACTGGCAAACTGTCGGCGCAGAAGCGAGGATAGGGCGGTCGAAATCGCTCCTGCCACCCGATCGGAAACGTGCCCATGAAGTTCCACGTAATTGTCGCGGCCGTGCTGGCGTCCCTCGCCTTCACCGCCCGTTGTGTTGCCGCGGAACCGGACACCGGAGAAAGTCCGGCGGACCACCTGCCGCCGCACATCAGGCAGGTAACCTGGTTCGGCGAACGTGCCGATTGGTCGCACGACGGGAAGAAGATTCTCTTCCTCTCCAAGACGTTCGGCGACGCCATGGAAATCGACCTCGAAACGAAGCGTATCCGCAATCTAACGTCGCACTACCCCCACCACGGCTACACCCGGGCATTGTATCTGGCCGATGGAAACATCCTGCTATCGGGCCCCGCGTCGTTCGACCCGGCGCACATCGGCGAGGCGCGGACGCAATGTTTCCTGTACGTGCTCGACAAGAGCCTCGCCGGTCCTGCCGAGCCGCTCGGCACCAAGTGCAGCGAAGGGCCCGCCGTCTCGCGCACGCGGCTGCACATCGCCTGGACGCACGTGGCGGCCGAGTATCCCGACGAAATGCCGTCGGGCAGCTCGCGAATGCAGGAGGCTGATATTGTCCACGAAGAGGGCGGGCCGCGACTGGCCAACCAACGCGCCATCATCGCGAGCGGCGACCTGCCGTTCCGCTGCACTTTGGAGACGCAGAACTTTCGCCCGCCGGACGAAAGAGAACTGATCTTCAGTGCCTACGGTTACCAAGGCACCGACGTGTGCGGCGTCGATCTGGCCACGAAGAAAGTGATCAACTACTCCGACTCGCCCGACCAATACGACGAGCCCGAGGGCATCTACCCCAACGGTCGATTTACGCTGGTGGAGTGCGATCGGCAGAATCGCCGGGGCCCCGGCCACGTCGACCTGTGGAAGCTCACGCTCGATGGCAGCGGCGGCGTCGAGCGGCTCACGCACTTCACCGACTACCCGGGCTACAAGGCCTCGAATCCCGTGGTGAGCGACGACGGCCGGTTCATCGCGTTTCAGATGGCGAAATCGCGCGAGGCGGCCGGTGTCGGGCACGGGCTATTCATTTACGACATCGAGAAGGCGAGGCAGGCAAAGCCGTGATCGGCTACGCGGGAAACGCGGCATCGCCACAAGCTTGGGAGAACGGCGGAGCCCGTCGTCCCCACGCGCCTTCACCGCGCGCCCTGCGCTCGCGTCACTCGACCGAGGCGTCGCCGATTGGCCCGAATTGCAGACAGCGGTGCACGCCGTGCATTTGAAAACCGCCGCCCACGCCCAGGATCGTCGCGACCTTCGCCGCGCCGACAAACCGAGTGCCGGCGGACAGCGACCGCTCGATTTCCTCGATCAGCGTGCGCAGCGGTCGGTCGAGCGCGCGGTACATGCGGCTCAATTGCGACGCCTGCTGGGGGTTCCGCTTGAGTTGTTCGGCCTGCGCCCAGGAGAGCTTGAAGGGGCGGACCAAAGCGCCGGTGAAGTCGTCGCCCCCCAATCCGAAACTGCGAAACCATGCCGACCGGGCCGAGCCGATGACGACGTCGGTCGCCTCGCGGCCGACGTCGACCAGGGCCAAGGCCGGTGCATCGCCGCCGTCCACGGAGTCGCCGCCAGTCGACCCGAAGAACTCGTACGCCAGCAGATTGTAGAGCGCCGCGCAACTGCTTTGTACGATGTCGACGTTCAAGCCCGCTCCCTCGAAGGCCGCTGTCACGGAGAGCACGTAGTGTTTCTTGGCGGCCAATATGACGGCCGGCAGGCGGGCCGCGACCTTGTCCTTATCCTTTTCCGTCTCACCCATCAGCGCGTAGTCCCACAGCACTTCATCGAGCGGGAAGGGAATCTGGTGCGTGGCCTCGTACTCCATGATCGCGGCCACCTTGCGCCTCACGACGACGGGAAGGTCGATAAACCGCGACAGCGTCTGATAGCCGGGCACCGCGACGGCCACGCGCTCTCCGGAGGCCTGAAAGCGCTCGACCAGCTCGCCCAGCGCCGTCTCGACGACCGCGATACGCTGTGCCGCATCGCGATCTGCGGCGGCACTCGTGCCCGTGGAGGACGAGGGGTATTCGATCCGCGCCACTTCCAGCGCCACTGCCCGCTCGGTCTTTTCATCCCAGGCGAGCTTGACGGCGTGGAGGGCTCCGGCGCCCACGTCGATGCCCCACGCCGAGCGCGGCGCGCGGCGCAAGCCCTGTGCCAGCCCCGCCAGTCCTTTCTTTCGCGCGCTCGACAGCAGATTCAAATCCAGCGTCGCTCGGCCGAGCAATTGCAGCGCCACACCACAGGCCACGAAGAAGGCACTGCGGTGCGGCGCGAGCTCGCGCGTGATTAGCTCCTGCCAGTCGACGACACGTTCGAGCCCACCCAGGCTTTTGACGGGCGCCCCCAGCACCGGCGGTTGCTTGGACCGCGAGACCCACGGCGCCAGCGGAAACCGCCGATCCGACGAACCGGCAGCCGCCTTCTTCGACATGTCGGCCCGCATTTTTGTCACTTGCGGGTTGTCGGGCGAAAGCCTCGCCAGCCGCTGCATGATGGCCGGCAGCGTGTCGTCGATCACGGGTGAGCTGCGCACGTCGTCCAGCAGCCAGGCCGCTTCCGCGGCTTGCGCAAACAGCTTCCGCGTTACGTCGTTGTGCCACTGCTGCGGAACCTGACGCAGCAGCTTTAGTGCCGTGGCATAGTCCGACGCCTTGAGGCGAGCCGCGGCTTCGCGGATCATTCGCTGGACGATCTGGCCCGCCAACCGCTTGACGTCTTCGTTGCCCGGCTGCAATTCCATCAGGCGGAGCACCTTGGGAAGCAAACCGGCAATGTTCTTGGTTTCGACCGCCGCGCGAATCTCGCTTTCCAGCTTGGCGACCTCGTCGCGCTTCTCGCGAGCTTTCTGCAGCAGTCGATCGATCTCGGCGCTGCGCAGCGGCGCGGGGATCGCCGCCAAGGCGTCGGCCGCCAGCCGATGAGCGCCGGCGGCCGTGTACTCCCGGGCGTGTTCGATGGCCGTTTGGGCGTTGGCGGCGCTTCCTTCCTTGTGGCGGCTGATTTCTTCCAGCAGTCGAGCGCACGTTGCGACCTGCACTTCCAGCAAGGGGTGTGTCTCGTTGGTCAGTGGCTCCAGCAGAGCGGCCGCTTCGTCGAAGCGATGTTCGGCTTGCAGCTCGCGCGCCTGCTTCGTGGCCGCCTCGTATTTTTTGATGTGCTGCTGGTGCAACTCGGCCAGGTTGGTGCCGCACTCGCCACAGAAAGCCTCACCGACGGGACCGGGCTTCTGGCACTGGGGACACGTTTCCCACAGCGCGCGGCCGCAACGTCCACAGAATCGTCGGCCGGCGTCGTTGTGCTGGCGGCAAAGTCGGCAGATGGTGTCCGAAGTGCCGGGCGATTCGGCGGGTCCATCGGGCGATAGGGAAAGCGAACGCGGTTCGCTGGTCGCCATCGTGCGCCACGTGCTCTTGATGTCGGCCATTGCCGATTCTGGCTCCACTGGGTGAATGGTATCGGCCCTCCTGGCAATTTGGCTTCGTTGTGGCTCGGTCTCCCCTACGTTGTGGCACGGTCTCCCGACCGTGCCGCGATGACGCCACCACGTGTCGCGGTCGGGAGACCGCGACACAACGTCGAGGAGCGCGACACAACGCCGCGATCCGTGAAGCCCCCTATCGCTTCGGCGCAACCGCAAAACTCAGCTTGAGCTCGGTTACCGGCAAGCGCGGATGGCCCGTCACCAGGCGAATTTGCCCTTGATTAACGCCAAGGAAGCTGCACGCGGGCGCATCCCGCGGAATCTCGACATTCAGGTAGTACAGTCCGTGTCCCACATCCGAGCCAACTCCCTCCTGTGGCTCGACTGTCACTTTCACAAACTTGGGCACCACTTCGATTCGTTCGAGCGCCAGATCGGTGTCGGTGTCGCGCACCTTCATCATCAGCTTGAGTTGGGCTCCCCGTCCCCAATCCAGCACGCCCGCGTCGACAGTGCCGCTGGCGTCGACTCCCGTACCGTATACCGACAGCCGCCGCAGCACTTTTCCCCCAATGGGGATCGCGAGGCTCTGCGGGCCAGCAGATTGCGAATTGGGTCCGAGGTCATCGGAGGGCGGCGAACCAGCGAGTGACGATTCCGACGCTGGCGTTTCCGATTCCTGTGGCGCGGCAGTGTGGCCGGCGGCGCCGGGTGCTTTGTCGTCCTGTGGCGTGACAGTGGTGATGTTCAGCACGGTGGAAAAATAGCCTTGGGGCAGATCGGGCGGAGTGGTGACGCGAACAACGTAGCCCGAGCGGGCTTTCCACGGGGCGAGCCGCTGCGCGTCGGCCGGCTCGGCGCTCCACTCGAGCCCTTCCAGGGGCGAGTCGATGGATGCAAGCGAAAAGGAATCCCACATCTGCGAGTAGATCAGCACTTCGGCAGTCGAAGGTTGGTCGGGCTCCACGCGGCTGAAGGCGACATCCGGTGGGTCGCTGCCCAGCAACGTGCGGACCACCCCTTGCACAATGAACACCAGCGAGTGATTCTCGGGATCGTTGGTAAAGACTCTTGCTGCCTGGCGGTAGAAGTCGTACTTGCTGCCGCTATTCCACTCCATGCGAACGGTTGCCTCGCCGCCGGGGGGAACTTCGTTGTTGTCCAACGTGCTCAGCGTGCACTTGCAGGTAGTGTCGCCCTTTTCGAGCTTCAACGGAGCTTGCCCCTGGTTCCGAATCACGAACGTGTGCTCTCCCATGGTGAGCGGGTCCATGATGCCGAAATCGTACTCCGTTGCGTCGGGCACGGCCTGGGGAAAACTCTGAGCAGACTCATCGGCCGAAGGGGCGCGGTTTTCGCCAACCGCGACGATGTGTCCATCGCGAATCTCGAACTGTTTGCCGGGCGCCTGGGGATGCCGAAAGGTAAAGGGCGCGGCGGCGACGGCGATGGCGGCGATGCAGATCAGCGCCGCTCCCAATGCCAAAGTCCACACGACTGGTTTTCTCATTGCTCCATTCCATCGCTTACAGGCGAGGCTCCTTTTCCAGTTTGGGGCTCTCGATTCCGGACTCCGCCACTTCCTAGCTGATGCTTCGGGTAATTCCATTCGCTTGCGCGGCAGACTTCGGTGTATACCCATGCGTCAAGTGCGTACGGCGGCCCTGAGCGCATCGCGCCCAGGGCCGCCGATTCGCGTTTATCATCGCAGCACGGCGGACGGCACTATTCGAATACGGACCGCTTCTGCAGGTTGATCAGGAACACACCGTTGAAAATGCGTTCCGCAGGCAGCTCGACCTGGCTGTCGCGGTAGCCGATGACGGCGTATTCCGTATCGGTCAACGTGTCCGGAATCGGGAATCCGGGATTCAGGAACTTGTCGTTATTCAGGTCCGCAAACTCCTTCACGCTTCCGTCAGCCATCAAGATATTGCAGCTCGCGTTGCGGCCGCCGCCGTGCACGGCATACCAGTCCCGCGTGTCCTGCAAATAGGTTCCGCTGCCGGTCGTCGGCGGCGGGCAGCTTCCCCGCACTTCGCAGTCAATCTGAAACGTAAGGTCCGCCGGGTGGGTGACCAGATTCAGAGTTGCCGACGTGTTGTCCCAGAAGGCCGGGCCGTCGTTAAACGCCTCGTTCAACAGCTCGCCCGCGTCGATAAATCGCTTGGTCTCGTTGCTGAGGTTAGCGAACGGGTCGGCCGTAACGCCGTCGGCCAGGAGAGGGCCGTAGGCCAGCGTCTGCGAGAGGATCGCCTCATCGATGTCGCCTGGGGCCGCATCGCCCATCAGAGCTACGTTGGAAGATACAACCGGCGCGTTCTCCAGGGTGCGCCGTTTCAGACCGCCCTCCGTCGTGCTGAGGCCTTTCATGCCCTGGTTGCCGGCAGTGCCCAAGCTGACAATTGCCGCTGGACTGACGCTGGCGTCAAAGTTGAACTTTGGCACGCTGCGAACGAAGTGCCAGCCCGACGCGTAGTTGTAGTTGTAGCCCTTGTCCATGATGGCGCGGCTTACGATCGCGGCACGTTCGTCGGTGCTGGGGGCCGTGTTCGCCCACGTGCCTGCGCCGGTGGTGCCCGACAGGCCAGCCCACTGTGCCGAGCCACACACGCCCGAAGCCAGACGGTCCAGCGGGGCGCCGTCCTTCGCGTCGGTCGTATCCTTACCCAAACAGTCGTTGAGCTTCTCCGGCCCCCGCAGCGGATTGCTGGGGCAGAGCAGTTCGCCGGGGATGGCAGCATTGAGGTTGGCAATGTCGGCCACCCAGCCCCACGTATCCTGACAGCCGTCGCGGCGGAAGTCGCTGGCTCCCGTGCACAGCCGTCCCTGCGGGTCGCGGTCGCCGAACATGGCGATGCCCACGCCGATCTCACGCAGGTTGTTTTTGCAGGTTGCGTTGCGGGCCGCTTCGCGCGCCCGAATCACCGCCGGCAGCAGCAGCGCCGCCAGCACGCCAATGATGGCAATCACCACCAGCAGCTCGATGAGGGTGAATGCCTTTCGCGAATGCTTCTTCATTCCCATTTGCTTACTCCTGGGTCGAAACACATTGCCGCGGTCGGACACACTGGATCCGACCCGCACGAAGTACGAAAAAAATGGTTCTGTGCGTTTGTTTGCTGCAACCTCCTTTCGTTGTCGCATGATTGCCAGCGCCGGCCCCCGAGCCTGCTGCCTGGTAACGGACCGCTACGACGCAGCGCGAACGCCAAGTCCGCCTCGGGGGCGCCGGCACCGAATTGCTCCTGTTTCAGTTCAGATGGGCGTTCTTGTCGTCCAACGAGTACAAGCTTTCGAATTCTTGCGGCGGGATCTCGATCTCCGGTCCGACAAAGCCGCTGGTCGGCGAAGGGGTAAAGCCGTTGTTCAACAGGCCGTCTTCGTTCGTGTCTTCGTAGCTCTGCACGCTGCCATCGCCCATCAATACACTGCACCTGCCGCGATGCACGGGGGCAAAGCCGCGGTAATCCTGTAGCGTCTGGCGCGCCCAGACCGGCCACCAAGCGCTGCGCGGCGTTCCGGCGCCGAACGGGGCGGGCGGCAGCATGGTCGCGTCCATCACCGGACCTCGGGTGTAGGACTGCACCGTGATCGAGTTGGCGTCGTTCTCACCGATCGCCATCGAAATCGTGGCCGCCGACGGACCGCCGCAACCCAACAGTGGAACGAACGAAGAGGACACGGACGCTGTGTCGAGCCGCGCGACCCGCAGCGGTCCGTACGTCGAGTTGCGCGAAAGCGTCGAGGCGCCGCAGCCGGCCACGTTCTGCACCGGGTTTCCGCTGGCGTCGAGCATCACGCCTGAGCGAACCAGGAACCACGTCGCCGTGTAGTTGGTGTTGTAGAACTGGTTGTAGACGCGCTCTTCGACGAGCATTCGCCGCGCTTCGGTGTTGGCTGGCACCGGCGTGGTGAGAATCTCACGGCAGGGATTGACGAACAGCGATCCGTCGGGGAGCGTCTGCGGCAGCGGACCCAAAGGATCGACGCACGCGTTGAAATCGCCCGCCTCCAGCGTCAACAAGTCGCTGTATGCCTGCATGACGCGGTAGGGATTCGTGGGACAGAGCATGTTGCCGACCGGCACTTCGGCATTAACCAGGTCGGCGACCCACCCTACGCTCGTAACGCTCCCGTCGCCGCGCCAATCGACCGCGCCGCTGCACAGGGACCCGTTGTGGCGATTGGCGTGGTCCTTCAGGGCCACGCCGAACTGACGCAGGTTATTCTTGCAGGCGGTTTCGCGACCCGCCTCGCGAGCCGATTGAATGGCCGGCGTCAGAATCGCCAACAACATGCCGATGATGAAAATGACGACGAGCAATTCGATCAACGTGAAACCCGGCCGCCGCGGTCTTCGATCGCCGCCCCGCCGCGCAATGCAGACCGAGCCGCGGGGCCCCGCAAATCGAACGCGCGGCGAGGATCGAGCGAACGAATAGCACATGGCGCGTACTCCCGAATCCTGGGGCGATCGTTCACCGGCGCACTGTCGGCGCACTGTCGACATACTGCCGCCTACGCCAACGACCGTCGCTTCGCCGCTATTAGCCTCTTGGCGTATAAAGGCGAAATGTCGCGAATGTGAAATCCCGGCGCCGCTTTCGTGAAGCGTTCGTGCGCGTCGCGTTAAGAAACGGCGAATCCGCCGCCGTCGCGGGGGAATGTGAAGTGAGGGCAGACATTCTTGTCTGCCAGTGCCGTACGGCTTACGCCTGGGATTGCTCGACACCGGAAGTAGGGCGCATTGTGCCGGGTTCGCGCCTGCCAAGAATCTCGGCGTAATGGCGAGCGAGAGAGGCGGCGCTCTGGCGGGCGTCGAACATCAATTCAACGCGGCGGCGGGCGAGTGTCGCCATGTTGCAAGCGAGTGCCGCGTCGTTCAGCAGAAGCGCTGTATCGCGCGCCACCGCTTCGGGGTTGTCCGACGGTACGAGCCGGGCTGTTTGAGACACCGGTGGGAAGATCTCGGCAGTGCCTCCCACGTCGGTTGCCACGATCGGCACGCCGCTGGCCGCCGCTTCGAGAAGCACACGCCCCAGTGGCTCTTGCCGCGCCGGATGAACCAGCAGGGCCAGCTCATTCAGGAGGCACGGCACGTCGTTGCGACGCCCGAGCAAGTGGAGTCGCCCAGCGAGAGGTGGCGACACGGCCGCACGAAGCAGCGCCTCTTCGAGCCGTCGCGTCTCTTCTTTCTGCGCGTGGCGCTCTCCCACGATCAGCCAGTGCACGCGCGGGTGCGACGTCGCCAACAACCGGGCCGACGCCACGAGCGTGTCGAATCCCTTTCGCAGGGCAATCTGCCCGATGCTGCCCACGAGCGCCGCATCGGGCGGAATTCCGAGCTCGCGATGCAAGTAGCCCGTGGCAGGCCGCGGCCGGAATGCTTCGAGGTCGACGCCGTTATAGAGCACGTGGATGCGAGCCGGGTCGATGCCGCGCTTCACGTACCAGGATCGCGTAGCATGCGAAACTGCCAACAGCCGTGCGTGGCAACTCAGGTCGCGCAGCGCGGTGGCGCTGAGCGACATCATGTCGCGCAAATGCGCCACACTGGGCACGCCCAGTTCCGATACCACCGGACCACTCAGCCGCCCCATCGCCACGCTGTTGGCGTGAACCAGGTGGGGCGAACGCGATGCAACTATTTCGCGCAGCGCCGTTTGCGATAGCCGTTGGCCGCCCGACGCGCGCACATCGAAGGGAATCACGTCGACGCCGCGGGCTGTCAACTCATCGGCCAGAGGACCGCGATGCGGCGCGGCCGCCGACATGCGATAGCCCGACCGCTGCAATCCATCGAGCACGGCCAACAGCGAACGCTCGCCGCCGTTGAGTGCGGAGAATTCCAGGAGCAGTAGCACGTCGGCCATGGCGGCGCCATTATGCACCGGCGAGCAAGGTTACGTCTGACCTTCGTGCAGCCGCTGGTGCTCTTCTTCGTCTTGTGGCCGGTTGTCGAGTCCACGCTCGGCCGTCAACTCGATGTGGTCGACGAACTTCACGTTGGCGCATTCGTCGATCTCGTCGCTGTGGCAGCGGGCATGATCGGGGATGTAAAAGCGCACCGGCCCGCCGGCGGAAGTCGCCAGCGGCTTGCCTTCCAGGCGATAGATTACGAGTGCCTTTTCGCGCACCGGCGCGAGCGGAATGCTGGCGTGGAAATTGTCGGTCGAGCTGTGCAGCCCCAGGTAGCGGGCCGAATCCTTGGCTCCAGCCAACGAAAGCAGACCGGCCAGAATCACGGCATCCCCCTTGCGCGAGGGAAGCAGCCGACTCACGTCCGGAAACTGGTAATCGTCGTCGACGGCGGACAGGTCGTCGAACGTGAGCCCGAGCGGCTTGGCGACTTCGCCGGTGATACGCAAGAGCACTTGTTGGGACATGATGAACCTAGCATCGAGGAAGGACGATACTCAGCGTCAATTCTTGCGGGACGTAGCATCACGTGCAACCGACCCTTGCGCCCAACGCAAACGAGGATCATGACGGCAACGCACCATAAATGATTCCGGTGCAATCCGATCGTCATTGTCCGTGCCCCGATTGATCGCCTGGATGAGACATCCGATTCGGATTCAAGTCGCATTCAGACTCGTTCGCGCTGAACATGATGATTGTCCGTCGCTCGCGCCGGCACAATTGAGCAACGACTAACGAGCGCCGAGAAGCCGTGCGCCGCGCGTCGTTCGATGTGTCTCGCACGGTGGTTCTAGTCGGGCTCGGCCGGCGGAAAAGTGAGCAGCGGAAGACGGAAAATCAACTCCGGGAAGCTCGATTTGGCGCCCCGTCGTTTGTTAAGGCGCAAGTCGCATAGCAGACACGACTTATAAATCTTTTCCTCTTAGTTGTTGACGGACCGAGAAGAATCTGTAAACTCTCGCGGTTATCCCAAATGTTGTGGGCCGACTCGTTCGACCTACAATATATGGGGGTTATCAGGCCCTGGACCGCTTTATCGGGGGGCAATTGCAGTTCCGACCCAAAATCGACCGGAAAGGGGGCAGGCACCCTTTGCTTCGCAAACTCAGCAAAGCGAGCCTGTCCCCGGTGAGATTCGGGTCGGAAAGGCAACGCTCCCGTTTTTGTTTTATGTATTTTCTGTTGGTGCGAGAGGAACACGGGCCTGACGCCGATTAGTGTACTGGTGTATATTATCGGCGCGCTTCCCCTCGACGACGGAGCGCACTTGGAGCCTATCCGAAAACCGTTCAGAGAAGGGGGCAGGCACCCTTTGCCTCGCAGACGGCGGCAAGGTGAGCCAGTCCCCGACGGTTTTCGGATAGGCGCATAGCATCAGAAGGAGCTGAAACATGGCCAGCGTTGGCATCAGGCGCCAGGATCAGGCCCCACGGGGTCAAAGCAACGGGAGCAGTTCGATGTCGCCCGCGAGCGGCCTCAAAATCGAACCGACGTTTTGCCCCGTCGACGTGAGCGACCCCTTCGACACGATCGAGTGGGAGCTTCGCTCCGCCCACATCAAGGACGAGTCGGGAAAGGCGCTCTTCGAGCAGACCGACTGTGAGATCCCCGCCAACTGGAGTCAGTTGGCGACCAACGTGGTCGTCAGCAAGTACTTCTACGGCGAGATCAATACGCCCGAGCGCGAGCGCAGCGTTCGACAGCTCATTCATCGCGTCACGCGCACGATCGCCGATTGGGGTACGGCCGACGGCTACTTCGCCTCGGACGAAGACGGCGAGCGCTTCTATCGCGAACTTACCTGGCTATGCCTGCACCAGCACGGGGCGTTCAATTCGCCCGTGTGGTTCAACGTCGGGCTGTTCCACCAATACGGCGTGCGCGGCGAGCGCTGCAACTGGTACTGGGACCCCGAGACGCAATCGGCCCGCCAGCCCGAGAACCCGTATGCGTATCCTCAAGGGTCG